>ERZ1292630.1563-Hain-H41-02um-R3-1563-length-22301-cov-46_pt1 | contig 22301 bp, 20 predicted proteins | sample MGYA00564408_ERZ1292630 | MGnify/ENA primary metagenome ERZ1292630 (study PRJEB36523, sample SAMEA6512641) | groundwater metagenome | collected 2019-01-08 | study: AquaDiva: Metagenomics assemblies of 32 groundwater samples
TTTTACTAATCGCGGCAGCGCCGCTCTCAACAAGCGCGATTTCGCCTGACCAGGTTACGCCGGAAAATATCGCCGGCGGTGGCGTAATTAAAGTTGAAAAATCTCCGATTCAAAATGTTTCCGGGATAGTCGGAATAGCGGCAAGCGTGGTCAGATGGATTTATGTTATTTTCTTTATTATTGCCGTGATGTATGTTCTTTTCGCCGCTTTTGCTTATTTGACCGAAAACGATGATTCGGAAAAAATGAAAGTCGTTCATAGCCGAATAAAATACGCCGCCATCGCGATTGCCATCGCTCTATTGGCAATCGGACTTGAATTGATTGTCAAAAACTTTTTAACAACTGGCGGAGGCGACAGCAGCGGAGGAACCGGCGGAGGAGATTATTGGCGCGTAAATCAAGGAAACCTGCCCACAGAATCTCAGAATGTTCGTTGGACACCGTTTGGAGGAGATAAAACGCCGCCCACGCTCCCCAAAGAGCTGTAAAATTTGACATCATTGAATTAAAAGTTGAAAATTACTGAAAAGGTCGAGGAAAGTTTGTTAAACAAATATGAATTTATCTAAAACAAAAATTGCCACCTTATCATTAACGGCTTTGGTTATCGGCTTGTTGATTTTCGGGAATGTCGCCATCGGCCAAGTCGCCAACATCCCGGGAGTGGAGAGAATCGGACCTTCAACGGTTGGTGGCATAGTTGATGTTATCAGACAAGTAGTAAGGTGGGTTTATATCATCTTCTTTATTATTGCCGTCTTACTTATTATTTTCGCGGCTTTCACTTATCTGACTGCCGGGGGCGACCCGGAGAAAGTCGCCGAAGCTAAAAACCGGCTCATTTACGCCGCGGTGGCCATAGCCGTCGCTTTCTTGGCTGTCGGATTTGAAGTGATTGTCAGAAATTTCTTGACCACCCCTGGCGCGTAAAAATTATGCTTCGCGTTAATTCTTTTTTAATTAACGCGGGCATACCCGACAATACAATTTTATACTTTTAAACTTTTTTATTTGTATTGCGGGGTATGTTAAAAAAAACTAAAAACTTAATTTGGCTGGCGGGGTTGATGGTCTTGGGAATGGGGTTTTTGAATAATAAAGTTTTGGCTGCGGATACGCTGGAAAGAAAAAAATCAACCGGCGCAAGACTTGATAATCCCTTAGGCGAAGGAAGCACTATTATTAGTATAATCAGCAATATATTAGACTGGCTTATTATTTACAGCATTCCGATTTTAGCTTTAATGATTTTAATCGGCGGCTTCCAAATTTTAACCGCCAAAGACAGCCCGGAAAAAGTCAAAAGCGGCCGAGCCACGATTATGTACGCGGTTATCGGTTTTGTCATAATTTTGATCTCTAAGGGCATCGCCTTGATACTTCTTAATATAATTGGATAAAAAAAGAACCCTATCAGACAAAATGTGTCTGATAGGGTTTTAAATTTTTCTGAATTCTGGATAATTCTGGATTGAGAAATAAAACTAACTTTGTTTTCCAATCCAGATTGTTGCTTTCGTTCCGGGGCTTCCTTTAAGTCTAAATTTTCCATCCATCTGAATATCTATTACTTCATATTTATCATCAGATGATGTATCTTCAAGTTCAAAATAGGCCCCGTTTTCATAAAGTACTTCTACTATTCCTTTTTTAGGAGGAACAATTCTATCTTTTTTGGTTGGCGTATCTATATACTCCGACCACTTATTAGTCAAAGATACTTCTTTCCACTTTGACCAAATAATTGGCCTTTTTATTTCTGAAACTGTTTCCGCCACCCGCGCCGGAGCAGAAAATTCTTTTTCAGCCTTCCTGCTTTCCAATTTCCCACCATCTTTCCAGAACGTGGCGATAGCAATAACTACTAAAAACACTATCGCCGCAATGCTACCTCCTAAAATCCACCATTTACCCGACTTCTTCTTGTTTGTTTTCTTTTTCTTTTCCTCAGCTTTCGTTTCTTTCATTTCTTTTGTTTCTTCTGTTTTCACTTTCCGCCTCCTTTATTAGCTAACAACTTGGCAGCAGCAATAATATCAACCGATTGGGACCCTTCGGCCGCAGCCGAAATTATCAGACGCTCAACACCCTCAACATCAGCCGTTGTCTCAACCAAATTAACAGCGTCTGCCGAAGAAATTTTCCTCCCAGAAATTTCTATCCCAAGAAACCTTTCCAACATTTCTGTTTTCTTCTGGAATCTTTTTTCTGCGGCCTCCATCTCAGCCACCGCGCTTCTGCTTTTCTCAAATGCTTTTTGCGCCTCGGGAGAGAAAGAAAGCTTAGCTAGTCTGAATGTCTTTACATCAATTCCGTACAGCTTTTCCACCTGCGACTTTTTATTCATCTTATCTTCGTAGAAAAACAGCATCGCTATACGATTGGCGTTATCCTTATAAAACTCAATAATATCGACTTCGCCAGTCTTAATTGTTTCTCCTGTTTTATCGTCTTTTTCCTCTCCTTCTTTTAAAGTCCAGTTCCCGGGCGACAATTTATCGATCAGATCTTGAATTTTTTCAATCCCGGCTCTTTCCATGTCCCTAATGATTTCTGCAATATCTCCCTTAAAGATATTGCCCATCACCTTCCACGCTACTATATTCAAATCCCCTTTCTTCCTTGCCCCTGTTGTTGCGTCTGTTATTACGTCGTTGTCATCTTTTTTTACCTCATCAAGATAATAATGAGGCGGCCTTTCCAGTTGAAGCGCGCACTGAATAAGAGTTTCCACTTCAGTACGATATTTAATGAACGTATCTGCCGATTTCATCCCACATATTTTGCCGAGTTCGCTTTCTACTGCGTCAATCATTCCCTCAGTAATTGTTGTCGGGGACATTCCGATATAAACATCAAGATCAGACGGCCTATACTGAACAGAACCAAAAAGTTCTATCCCTAGCCTATCTTTAGACAAGGCCTTTGCTTCAACCTTGGCAGTAACAAGCTTTTTGGAGAATAAGTTTTCCCGCAACAAATCGTCCACAAACGGCGAGACAAGATTCATGCCCTCTTCTAAAATCTTGGTTTTGCCATCTTCTTCTTTTTTTCTTTCTTTAAATCTTGTTGGAACTCCAAACCAAACCGTTGGAACAATCACTATGCTGTTTAATGACAGCACAGTAACAATAAACGCAAGACCCAGAAAAAGAAAACCCTCGCTAATAAACGCGCCGCCCATCATAACCATAACCAAAACCATCAAAATCTTTCCAGCTAATACATTAGATAAAATCTTACCTCCTTTAATTTCCTTGCCATCTTTTGTGGTTTCAACTATATACATCTCTTCCTCCTCCGGCCACTCGGCCAAGTTAAATTGTTTTTTATTTCTCAACCACTATAATTAATTGTCAAAGGACTTAATTTCAGATAGAAATCCTATCATTGAAATTATCCAAAAAGTAGCATATAATCTTTAAAAAGTCAAGCTCCCGTGGCGGAACTGGAATACGCGCGGCGTTTAGAACGCCGTCCCGCAAGGGTTAGAGGTTCAAATCCTCTCGGGAGCACAAATCAGAAGCACAAAATAAAATTAACACCAAATAAATAATTAAACATTATTAAACATTACTCCAGTATCTTGCGATCGTTAGATACTGGAGTAAATTTAAAAAAACGGGAAAAGTTTAATAAAAAAAAATAAAAACAAAAAATCGCATCTTAAATTAAATGCTCCAAACTTCCGGTTTTGCTAATCTCAAAAATTTCTACAAAATCAACCAATTTCATTTTAAAAAGATCTTCCAAAAATTCTTTGGGAATTTTAACTTTTCCCATCCAAACGCTTTTTTGAATCATTTTAAATCCCAAATTTACTAAAACCGCTCTCAGCCACTCTCTTTTTCTTTTTTCCAATTCTGGAATATCAAAGACCACAATAACAAATTTATTATTTTCTTCTTTTAAATAAACTGTTTCTGGCAATCTTCTCTTATTTTGTTCTTTTAGATAAGTAAGTTTTTCTTTTCCTTTTTTGGTTAAAATAAAAAATCTTTTGTTGTTCTTTTGTTCTTCTCCAATAAGACCGTCCTTCTTTAGATAATAAACCATATTATAATATCTTTGTTTGGCTTGTCTTTTTAAGTTTCTTTCCATTGACTTTTCAATTCTCTGATTTTGACGCTTGGAAATTTCGTATTGTAATTTACCATAAGAAGCTCCATAACCAGAGCTTAAAACGACATCAAAAAAATCTGTTGCTGTTCCAGCAAAATCTCCGATTACTTCTAATATTTTTATACTAACATCTCCCTTCATAAATAATTCGCAAATAATAAACGGTATAAAATAAATTGTTTATAATTTTATAATAATCTAATTTACTATGAAGTCAAGCGATCGCAGAATACTGGAGTAATTTATGAAAATTTAAATTCATGCCTATTTTTTTCTTCTCCGTCCGTGAAAAGCTTGATGGACTTCCCTGCCCGCAATGCTACGCATAGCGTTGCAGGCGGGGCGGAGTTCCTACTTTCGCCGACGGCCATGAAAAGTTTTGTGAATCTCCCTTAACTCCTTGTTGGTTAAATGAGTGTAAATTTGAGTGGTGGAAACATTGGCATGGCCTAAAAGCTCCTGGACCGAGCGGAGGTCGGCGCCGCCGACTAGAAGATCGGTGGCGAAAAGATGTCGAAGAGTATGAGGATGGACTTTTTCCGGAATGCCGGCTTTGCGGCCGTAAAAATCAACTATTCTTTGAATAGCTCTCGGAATTATCCGACCGATTACTTTGGGCGAGCTTTTAGCTTTTAGCTTTGAGCTTTTAGTTAAACTCATAAAAAGCGCTTCTTCGGCATCCGTTCTTTTGTTTAAATAATTCTTAATGGCTTTTTTCGCCCGCTCTGAAAGAAAAACTATCCGCAGTTTTCCGCCCTTGCCGCGTACCGAAATCTCACCGCGATCAATATCAAAATAACGATTTAAACCGCAAAGTTCGGAAATTCGCAGTCCGGTTGAAAATAAAGTTTCCAAAATCGCCTTATCGCGAAGCGAACGCAAATCCGAACCATTTGGCGCGTTTAACAATCTTTCCAAATCTTCGTATTCAATAATTTCGATCTGCCGCGTCGGAATTTTCGGCAATTCAATTTTATCCGGAGATAAGACTTCAATGTCGCGCCTAATTAAATATTTCAAAAAATTCCTTAAAGCGATAATATAATAGCTTTGGGTATTTTTCTTAATTCCCCGTCTTGCCAAATGAAGCCGGAATTCGCGGACAACTTCCGGAGTAATTTCTTTTTCGTTTTTAATTTTCCCGAAATCCAAAAATGATTTTAAATAATGCTCGTAATTCTCCCGAGTTTTAATTGAACGATTTTTCTCGATTTCCAAATAATTAAGATAATCTTGAAAAAATTTCTGGATGCTATTCATAGCGTAATTTTAACAATTAATTGAAATTGTCGCAAAAGGATTTTTTTGGTAATATTACAATAAGATGAAAGACAAAGTGTTGGAAAATTTAATCAAAAAAGAGGTTAAACGGCAAAAAGAAACAATTAATTTAATCGCTTCGGAAAATTTCGTTTCAAAAGATGTTTTGGAAGCGCTTGGTTCGGCCCTAACCAATAAATATTCGGAAGGTTATCCAAAAAAACGCTATTACGCCGGAAATGAAATTATTGACCAAATAGAAATATTGGCGCAAGAACGGGCGCGAAAAGTGTTTCGGCTGGCTCAACACTGGCATATTAACGTCCAACCCTATTCCGGTTCGCCGGCGAATATGGCAGTTTATTGCGCCTTGCTTAAGCCAGGAGAAAAGATTATGGGAATGTCGCTTGAAACAGGCGGGCATCTTACGCATGGCCATAAAGTTTCTATTACCGGCAAATTCTGGAAACAAATTACATACGGCGTAAATAGAAAAACAGAGCGGCTGGATTATAATGAAATTTTAAAAATCGCTAAAAAAGAAAAACCGGCGCTTATAATTGCCGGCGCCACCGCTTATTCCAGAAAAATTGATTTCAAAAAATTCAGAAAAATCGCCGATATTGTCGGCGCGTATCTGATGGTTGATATGTCGCATATTGCCGGACTTGTGGCGGGCGGAGCGCATCCGTCACCGTTTAAATACGCTGATGTGGTCACTGCGACAACACATAAAACTCTGCGCGGACCACGAGGAGCGATAATATTTTGCCGTAAAGAATTAGCTGAAAAGATAGATAGGGCGGTCTTTCCCGGCTTGCAAGGCGGGCCGCACAACAATCAAATTGCCGCAATCGCCGCAGCCTTGAAAGAAGCTATGCGGCCGAGTTTTAAAAAATATGCAAAACAGGTGGTAAAAAATACTAAAATCTTGGCAAATGAATTAAAGAAAAAAGGCTGGGAAATTATTTCCGGCGGCACAGATACGCATTTATTTTTAATGGATACATGGAGTCGCGGCATAAGCGGCAAAGAAGCGAGCGAAAAATTGGAAAAGGCGGGAATAATAGTGAATAAAAATACAATTCCATTTGATACTCGCAAGCCGTATGATCCTTCCGGCATCCGCCTCGGCACGCCAACCGTAACCACTTTGGGTATGAAAGAAAAAGATATGAAAAAAATCGCCGAGAAAATAGACGTTATTTTAAAATCATAAAATCTTATTATAAATATGACTATAGACGGCAAGAAAATCGCTCAAGGAATTATTGAGAAACTCAAGGTTCAAACTGTGCCGCAAAAGATAATGGCGGCTGTTTTGGCGGGCGAAAATCCAACTTCAATTTCTTTTCTAAAACAAAAAGAAAAAATCGCCAAAGAATTGGGCGTGGATTTTAGAATTTACAAATTTCCGGCGGATTTGACAAGCTCACCACAAGCAGAAATTAAAAATGATGACTTAAGAAAAGAAGTCGGCAAAATCGCTTTACTAAAACCGGTCGGCGGAGTAATTGTTCAATTGCCTTTGCCGACACACTTAAACCGTCATTATATTTTAAACATTATTCCTCGCGAAAAAGATGTTGATGTTTTGGGCGAACGGGCTTTGGGCGCTTTTTATGTCGGCAGAAATCCCGTTTTGCCGCCGGCTGTCGGAGTCGTAGAAGAAATACTACAAGATACAAAATACAAGATACAAGATACAAAAGTAGCCGTAGTCGGCTTGGGTTTTTTAACTGGAAAACCTATCGCAACTTGGCTGATGGATAAAGCAAAAAAAATAAGTATCTTTAAAAGAAACAATGATTTATCGGAATTAAAAGAATATGATTTGATTATTTCCGGCGTTGGCCAAGCCGGTATTATTAAGCCAGAGATGCTAAAAAAAGGCGCAGGCATAATTGATTTCGGTTATTCTTTTGATGAAAACGGTAAAATTTCCGGCGATTTCGATACCCAATTACCAATTACTAATTACCAATTACTGAATTTCTATACCCCTACACCCAACGGCACCGGCCCGATATTAGTCGCCAAAATCTTTGAAAATTTCTATAAATTAAATCTTTAAAGCTGTTAAGGTTTTCTTTTTGATTTCTCCTAAAAGTTTTTTTTCTTGTTTTAATTTTTCGCGGGACGCTTCGAGGCCGACGCCGAGTTTTTCAGCATCAAAAGAATAAGTGTTGCCGGTTTTTTTAACAATACCGTATTTAATGGCACTGTTCAAAACATCGCCTTCATAAGAAATCCCTTCGCCATACATTATGTCAAATTCCGCGATTTTAAAAGGCGGCGCCACTTTGTTTTTCGCCACTTTGGCGCGAGTGCGATTTCCGACTACTTCTTCGCCCTTTTTAATCTGGGCGATGCGCCTTAAATCAATTCTCACTGAAGCGTAAAATTTCAAAGCCCGGCCGCCCGGCGTGGTAGTCGGATCGCCATAACCCATCATATTAATTTTCTCCCGAAGTTGATTAATAAAAATAATTAAAACTTTATTTTTAGCGGCGATTGCCGTTAATTTTCTTAGGGCCTGACTCATCATTCTAGCTTGAAGGCCAATAAATTGTGCTCCCATTTCACCTTCAATTTCCGCTTTTGGAGTCAAGGCCGCCACCGAATCAATAATAACGGCGTTAATAATACCGGAACGCACCAAACTTTCCAAGATATTCAAAGCATCTTCGCCCGAATCCGGCTGAGAAACTAAAAGATCTTCTATTTTAACCCCGAGTTTTTTGGCGTAATCCGGATCCATAGCGTGCTCGGCATCGATATAAGCCACCTTACCATTTTTTTTCTGAATCTCGGCGATAACATGAAGCGCCATTGTGCTTTTGCCGCTTGATTCCGGACCGAATATCTCAACTATCCGACCCATTGGCAAACCGCCAACGCCCAAAGCAATATCCAAAGAAAAAGAACCCGTTGAAACCACCTCGGTATCAACTTTTTTAACGGAATCCAACTTCATTATCGCGCCCTCGCCGAATTTATCCTGAAGAGACTCTAAAAGCTTGTCTAAATCGCTGTTTTTTTCTAAGTTTTTACCGGCTTCTTTTTCTTTCGCCATAATTTGATTTTTAAATTACCGTCTCACGAACGCCAACAACCCCATAAACCTGGCTCTTTTAATCGCTTGAGCCAGCATTCGCTGATGCTTGGCGCAAGTGCCGGTATGCCGCGGGTCAATAATTTTTGCCTGACCGGAAACAAAACGCCGAAGTAAATCGCCTTCTTTATAATCAATCGTTTTTTTATCTTGTGAACAGAAAAAACATTGCATAGTTAAAATGGCAGATCCTCGGATTTTATTTCTTCTTCGTTGATGTCTATTTCCGGCAATTCTTCTTTCGCCGTCGCTGGTTTCGCGCTAAACGGTCCTCCCTGACCATTTTTTTGGCCGCTTTGGCCGCTTCTTGGCCCAAATTGAATTCTTTCGGCGACTATTTCAGTCCGATATTGCTTAGTGCCGTCTTTCCCGTCCCATGAGCGAGTTTGAATTCTTCCTTCAACTAAAATTAAACTTCCCTTGGCAAGATACTGATTTACGATTTCGGCTTGACGGCCAAAAACCACAATATTATGGAATTGAACTTCTTCTTGTTTTTCTCCTTGTTGATTTTTCCAGACGCGATTAGTGGCTATGCCAAAAGAAGCCACCGCGGCGCCTGAAGGTAAATTCCGGAGCTCCGGATCACGAGTCATATTGCCGATTATAAAAACTTTGTTCAAATTCATATTATTTCAGTATTTCTTCCAATTTTTTTTCTAATTCCTCATTGCTTAAAACCTCTGTTTTTGGCATTATTTTACGCGCTGAAATTGCCGGCGCCGCTGAAACTTCCCGAGCGTAAACTTTTCCAGAGCTAAGATCAGCTTTGTCGGGGTCGGTTTTGTTTTCGATTTTTCTCATTATAACCGGTTGAGAAATAATCAAGTGTCTTAAAATTTTCGGCGAAGTTTTTAATTCTTTATCCAATTCCTTAACGCTCTCGGGGTCGCCGGAAAAATACAAATAGCCGAAAAAAGCGAAATTCTCTTTCTTTATTTGATAAGCCAATTTTATTCGCGAAACTTCTCCGTCATCAATAATCGAAAACCCGCGGTCTTTTAAAATTCTTGCCAATTCCCCCTTATCCTCTTCCAATCTGACCAAGAAGCCTATTTCATATTTTTTTTCCGCTTTAAGCGAATTCGCCTCTGGCGATAATTCTTTCTCCATCGTTAATATATTAACCAATAATTACTAAATAGTAAATGCTTAATTCGTCGGTCTTTTTTGATAGCCCGTTCCGGCCGGAATTAATCGGCCGATGATAACGTTTTCCTTCAAGCCCACAAGATTGTCCACCCTGCCTTCGGCCGCCGCCATTACCAAAATTCGGGCGGTTTCCTGAAAAGAAGCCGCCGAAAGGAAACTCTCCGTGGAAAGAGCGGTTTTGGTGATACCCGTTAAAAGCTGTTTTGCTTTCGCCGGTTCTTTGTTTTTCTTTTTGGTTTTTTGATTAACGCTGAAAAACTTTGATTTCTCAATCACTTCTCCAATAACGAAATCGGTGTCGCCGGAATCTTTAATCATAACTCGCGAAAACATTTGCTTGATAATCACCTCAATGTGCTTGTCGTTAATATAGGTTCCTTCTGAAACATAGATTCTTTGAATCTCGTTAATAATGTATCTCTGAACCGCTTCTTTATTTTTGAAATTAAAAAGTTCTTTAAGGTCAATGCTTCCTTCGCTTAATTGATCTCCTTTCTCCACCTTCTGGCCGGTTTTGACGAAAACAATGTTGGTTCGCGGGACAATGTACTCAATAATTTTAGACTTTTTAGAGCCTTTATCTCCCTTGAAAGTTTTTAATCTTATTGTTTTCACGGAGTCCTCTTCTTCAATGTCTTCAATAACGCCATCGGCTTCGGCCAGCGGCGCCTTTCCTTTAGGAATCCTTACTTCAAAAAGTTCTTGAACGCGCGGCAAGCCGTGAGTAATGTCAACGCCGGCCACGCCGCCGGTATGGAAAGTTCGCAGCGTCAACTGCGTTCCCGGCTCGCCAATAGATTGAGCCGCGACGATTCCAACCGCCTCGCCGATATTAATCGATTTATTTTTCGCCAAATCAAGACCGTAACACTTAGAACAAACGCCGTATAAGGTCTTACAAGTAATCGGCGAACGGATTTTAACCGATTCAATTTTCGGCAAAAATTTTTCAATTTCTTCGGCCGTTTCCCGATTAATAATTTCACCGGCCTTAATAATAATTTTCCTGCCGAATTTAATATCTTCGCAAGCGCTCCTGCCAAACAACCGCTTGCCGAAATTATAACCAAACGCTTCGCCGTCTGAACGGAAAAGTTCTATTCCTTCCGTTGTCCCGCAATTATTTTCCCTAACGACAACGTCCTGACTTACATCAACCAAGCGCCTGGTCAAATAACCGGCTGACGCGGTTTTTAAAGCCGTATCAATCAAACCCTTTCGAGCGCCGTGAGTGTTAATAAAAAATTCCAAAACACCCAAACCTTCTTTATAAGAAGCCTTAATGGGCAATTCAATGGTTTCGCCTTTGGGATTTTGCACTAAACCTTTCATTCCGGCCATCTGAATCGGCTGAGACCAAGTACCCCTGGCGCCTGAATCAATAATGGAATAAACCGAGCTCGTCTCCGAGATGGCCGCCGGCACCAAAACGGCAATTTCATTTTTCGCTTTTTCCCAAATTTCGATAATTTTTTGCCGGCGCTCGTCGTCGGTTAACAAACCTTCTTGATATTGACCCTTAATTCGAAAAATTTCGGTTTCCGCTTCTTTTAATATCCTCTTTTTTCCAGGAGGAATAACCAGATCGTCCATTCCCCAGCTGATACCGGATAAAGTGGCGTAACGAAAACCTAATTGCTTGATATCGTCCAAAATCCGCCAAATATCTTCAAACCCGTATTTCTCTATTAATTTAGCGATGGTTTTTTGCAACTCTTTTTTATTAAACGTTTCATTGATAAAATGAAAATTTTTCGGGAGGATGTCGTTAAAAATCAATCTGCCGATACTTGTTTCAATAATTTCTCCCATTCTTACCTTAATCGGTTCATTGATTTTTAAATAACCGAAATTGTAAGCGATCATCGCCTCATCCGAATCGGCGAATATTTTTTTATTCTCCGCTCCCTGATTTACTATTTTAGTAAGATAATAACAACCCAAAACGATATCCTTTGAAGGCGACACAATCGGTTCACCGCCGGAAGGCTTCAAAATATTGCCGCTAGCCAACATTAAATCGGTTGCTTCTTTTTGAGCCTCTTCAGTTAAAGGCAAATGCACCGCCATTTGGTCGCCGTCAAAATCGGCGTTAAAAGCATCGCAAACCATTGGCGGAATCCTAATACATAAATCCTCGATTAAAATCGGCTTAAAAGCTTGAATGCCCAAGCGATGGAGCGTCGGCGCGCGGTTTAAAAGAACTTTTCGGTTGGCGATCACTTCTTCCAGAATCGCCCAAATTTCCGATGTGGCGGTTTCAATCAAGCGATTGGCATTTCTGATATTATGAGCCAATCCTCTTTCAAGAATTTTATTGATTACAAAGGGCTTGAATAATTCCAAGGCCATTTTCTTTGGCAAACCGCACTCATTAAGCCTTAACTCCGGCCCAACCGCGATTACCGACCGGGCGGAATAATCAACTCTCTTGCCTAATAAATTTTGCCGAAATCTGCCCTGCTTGCCCTTTAACATATCGGCCAAAGATTTAAGCGGCCGGCGCTGACTCGACATTTGCTGTTGGGTACCGAAACGAGCGGCATTATCAACCAAAGAATCAATCGATTCTTGAAGCATTCTTTTTTCATTGGTAATGATAATTTCCGGCGCCTTCAATTCCATCAGTTTTTTCAAACGATTGTTGCGATTAATCACCCGGCGATAAAGATCATTAAGATCGGAAGTGGCATAACGGCCGCCGTCCAAAGCCACCATCGGCCTTAATTCCGGAGGCAAAACCGGCAAATTCGTCAAAACCATCCATTCCGGCCGCATATTATTTTTAATGAATAAACGAATTAATTTAAGACGATAAAGCAGATAACGCTCCCGGCTGGCATCTTTAATATTTTTAATTTCAGCTTCCGTTCGAGAAGCTTCTTTTTTCAAATCAATATTTTCCAAAATTTTCCGAATCGCTTCGGCGCCGCTTCCGGCCTTAAAAACATTGGCGAATCGCCGAGCCAGATTGAAATACTCGGTCTCGGTAAGAATTTTCCCCGGCTTCAAAGAAATCAGCCCGTCTCTTACTTGAATCATCGCCGCTTCCAATTCTTTCGCGCTCTCGGATTTTTTCCGCGACTTGAATTCCCGCTCCAATTCCCCCAAAACTGTTTTTTTATTTTCTTCGTTAACATCCGTGACAATATAAGACGCGTAATAAATAACTTTCTCCAGTTTTTGGAGTGGCGCGTTCAAAAATAAACCGATTTTGGAAGGAGCGGTTCTTAAAAACCAAATATGAGCGACCGGCGTCGCTAATTTTATATGTCCCATTCGCTCGCGCCGAACGGCCGATCTGGTCACTTCAACTCCGCAACGGTCGCAAGTTATGCCCTTATAACGAATCTTGCGGTATTTGCCGCAATAACATTCGTAATCCTTGGTCGGACCGAAAATTCGTTCGGAAAAAAGACCATCCTTTTCCGGTCGCTGAGTGCGATAATTAATCGTTTCCGCCTTTAATATCTCTCCATAAGACCAAGAAAGAATTTCTTCCGGTGAAGCGATTTTAAGTTTTAAAGCGTCGAAATTCATATTTTATTTTTTATTTTGATCTTTAAAAACTTCTTCCACGTTTAATCCCAAAGCCTTTAATTCGCTTACCAAAACATTGAAAGCCATGGGCGTGCTGGGAGTTTTTATTTCCTCGCCTCTGACAATTGATTCAAAAGCGGCGGCTCGTCCAAAAACATCGTCCGATTTAATAGTTAACATTTCCTGAAGAATATTGGCCGCGCCATAACCTTCTAATGCCCAAACCTCCATTTCTCCGAAACGCTGGCCGCCCATTTGCGCCTTTCCTCCCAAGGGCTGCTGGGTAATTAATGAATAAGGACCGATAGAACGCATATGAATTTTATCCTCAACCAAGTGATTCAACTTCAGCATATAAATATAACCGACGGTAACCGGCCGAGAAAACGGTTCGCCGGTGCGGCCGTCATAAAGAACCAGTTTTCCGTCTTCCGGCAAACCGGCTTTTTGGAGCTCTTCTTTAATGTCTTCTTCGGAAGCGCCGACAAAAACCGGAGTGATCGCCCGATATCCGAGTTTTTTAGCCGCCATTCCCAAATGAGTTTCCAATATTTGCCCAAGGTTCATTCGCGAAGCCACGCCCAAAGGATTTAAAATAATATCCACCGGCGTTCCGTCGGCAAGATAAGGCATATCTTCAATCGGCCGAATCTGAGAAATCACGCCCTTATTGCCATGCCGTCCGGCTAATTTATCGCCGGCTCTTATTTTTCTTAATTCGGCGATTTCCACCTGAATTCTTTTAATAATGCCCGGGTCGAGTTTATCGCCATGCTCGCGGGAAAAAATTTTGATTCCGACTATCCGACCGGACTTGCCATGGGGCAAAACCAAAGAAGTATCCCTTACTTCGATCGCTTTTTCGCCGAAAACCGCCCGCAATAATTTTTCTTCCGGCGTCAATTCAACTTCGCCTTTGGGAGAAATTTTACCGACCAAAATATCGCCGGCGACAACTTCAGCGCCGATTCTAATGATTCCTTCTTCGTCAAGATTTTTAAGTTTATCTTCCGGCACATTAGGAATGTCCGGCGTAGTGTTTTCCGGACCCAATTTGGTATCTCGAATATCGCAATAAAAATCTTCTATATGAATTGAGCTGAATAAATCATCTTTAACCACTCTTTCTGAAAGAATAATCGCGTCTTCAAAGTTGGCGCCTTCCCATGAAATAAAAGAAACTAAAAGATTCTGGCCCAAAGCCAAGACGCCGTTTTCGCTCGAAGAGGCATCGGCCAAAACATCCCCTTTTTTGATTTTCTGGCCCTTAACAACTAAGGGTTTTTGGGAAATACAAGTGTAATAATTCGACCTTCTGAATTTATGAAGATTATAAATTTTTTTCTCTTTTCCTTCGGTCACAATTTGTCGGGCATCAACGCTCATGACCTCGCCATCGGCTTCGGCAACAACCAAACGGCCGGAATCAAAAGCGGTTTTTTCTTCCATGCCGGTTCCAACTAAAGGAGCTTGCGGTTTTATTGGAGGCACCGCTTGACGTTGCATGTTTGACCCCATCAAGGCCCTGTTCGCGTCATCATGCTCAAGAAATGGGATTAGGGAGGCGGCAACGCTGGTAATTTGATTAGGAGCCACGTCAATAAATTCAATCTCGGAGCGCTGGCAAACACCCGGGATGCCCTTTATTCTGGATTCAACGATTTCATTAATAATTTTTCCGGACTTGTCCAGTTTTGTGCTTCCCTGAGCGATTTTATATTTTTCTTCTTCCAGAGCGTTAAACCAAACAATTTCGCCGGTTATTTTCCCGTTTTTTATTTTTGAATAAGGGGTTTCCAGAAAACCGAATTCATTGAGTCGGGCATAATTGGCTAAATAATTTATTAATCCGATATTCTGACCCTCCGGCGTTTCAATCGGACAAATCCGACCATAATGGGAAGTATGAACATCGCGAACTTCGAAACCGGCGCGCTCCCGCGTTAATCCGCCGGGACCCATCGAAGAAAGCATGCGCTTGTGCTCCAGTTCCGACAAAGAATTAATCTGGTTCATAAATTGGGAAAGTTGAGAGGTGGCGAAAAATTCCCTGATAATCGCCACGAGCGGTCGGGGATTAATCAATTGAATCGGCGTCAGAGTTTCAATCTCCGAAGTTGACATCCGATCTTGAATATTGCGGCGAAGTCTGGCAAATCCCACGTACAAACGGTTTTGAAGCAATTCGCCGACGCTTTTTATCCGCCGATTTCCCAAGTGGTCAATATCGTCCGGTTCGGCTGAATGATCGTTATTTAATTTAATAATTTCCTTAACAACCAAAATCAAATCTTCGAGATCAATAAGCTGGCTTTCTTTGTTTTTTAATCCCACTCTTTGATTGAATTTAAACCGACCGACTCCGGAAAGACTGTAGCGGTCGGAACGACGAAACATCGCGTCTATCAAACTTTTGGCATTTTCCGGAGTGGCTAAATCGCCCGGTCGAAGTCTTTTATAAACTTCAATATACGAACCGGGAGCGTCTTTGGCCGCGTCTTTCTTTAAAGTGGCTTCGATGAATTTAATCTGTCCCGTATCGACATCGCTGAAAGTTTTAATAATCGCTTCGTTATCTTTTAAACCGAAAATTCTTAAAAGGTTTGTAATCGGCGCCTTGCGATGGCGGTCAATTTTAACTCCTATAAAGCCGTCGGATTCCGTGGCAAATTCCAGCCATGATCCGCGATTAGGAATAACTTTGGCGCCAAAAAATTTCTGACCCTTGGAAACTTCCGCCGTGAAAAAAACTCCGGGTGAGCGAATTACTTGGGAAACCACCACTCTTTCGACGCCATTGACGATAAATGTCCCTCTTTTTGTCATTATCGGAAAATCGCCCAAATACACTTCCTCCTCATTGGTTTTTTTGGTTAAAAGATTGACGAGTTTAACTTTCACCCTTAGCGCCGCTTCGTAAGTAAGATCCTTAAACTGAGCTGTTTCTTCGTCGTACTTCGGCTCGTCAAAATGATAGTCGCTGAAATAAATTTCCAAACTTTCGCCGGAATGATCTTTAATCGGCGAAATTTCCTCAAAAAGCTCTTTAAGTCCCGCCTTAACAAACCAGTTCCAAGAAGCGATTTGACCCTCGGCCAAAAACTGCTGTTTGATTAATTGATCGAAACCGGAATAAGACGAAAAATTTTTAGTCGGTAATTTCATAAGAAATTAAAAAATCTCTCCTTTAGCGGATGAGACGATAGTTATCTATTTAATAAATATGCGGCGCGATTTTTATTGTGTTCATTAAGAGTCTCGCTAAAAATCGTTTTTTTTGTTTTGGGGTCGGAAAGATAATACCAATATCTTGTTTTTTCCGAATTTAAAACCGCTTTTATTGATTCCAAATCGGGATTGGAAATCGGACCTTCCGGCAAGCCCGGATAAAGATAAGTATTATAAACTGAATTAATTTTATAATCCGCTTCCGCAAGCCGCGGACAACTCAAAAACCGGCCGGAGCATTTAGCGTAAACAACGCTCGCGTCAACCTGAAGCGGCATGCCCACTTTTAATCTTTTCAATAAAATTCCAGCAGCAACCTTCTTCTCCTCATAATCGGGAATTTCTTTTTCTAAAATCGAAGCTAAAATTAATTTATCTAAAATCTTATCATTGTTTTTAAATAAAGACAAGGCTTTGGTTTTAAAATTGTCTAAAAACTTGTGGATAACCAAATCAGCGCCGGAATCGGGAAAAAAACGATAAGTGTCGGGGAAAAGAAATCCTTCAAGGGAATGAGCTTCGGTTAAATAATAATAATCTTTCTGAAAAACATTAACATCGAAATTTATTATTTCACCCGGCTTGATAATACGCGCTTCGCTCAATTTTTCGTCAATCTCTTTAATGGTCAAGCCCGGAGCGATTACTACGGAAATTTCCTCCGGCCCCTTTGTTAAAATTCTAAACAATTTCGAAACGGGAAAATTAGAAGACAGGGAATATTTCCCCGGTTTTAATTGGCGGGCCTCGCCGGTAATCGCGCCGTAAATTTTAAAAACCGTCTTGGACGCAATCAGATTTTCGCTTTTTAATTTATCGGCGATTTCATTAAAACTCATTCCGACCGATATCTTAAAATCATCAACCGAAACCGAAGCCCTGGCGGGAAAAGTCCGAAAAAAAAGAAGCGACGAAATTAAGCCGAAAAATAAAAAGCCGCTGATAATTAAGGCTATTTTTTTCATGAGTTGCGAACGAAAATCGATTGAATTATACCCACCAGAATCAAGTTCGTCAATAAACTGGAACCGCCGTAGCTTAAAAATGGGAATGTCACGCCGACGACCGGCGTCAACCCCAAATTGGAACCGACGTTAAAAATAAACTGGGCGATGAATAAAATAACCGTTCCCAGACAAATAAAACGGCTGAAATTATTTTCGGCGTTCAAACCTATTTTAACGATTCTTAAAATCAGAAAGGCAAAAATAACAACCAAAAGAAAACCCAAAAACAATCCCCACTCCTCAATAAAAGCCGCGAAAATAAAATCCGTCTGGGCCTCGGGCAAAAATCCCAGTTGCGATTGAGTCCCTTGGCCGAATCCTTTGCCGAAAAAACCGGCCGAACCGATGGCGATTTTTGATTGAATAACATTATAATTTACTCCCAAAGGATCGCGGTCTGAAAAAAGAAAACCCAAAATTCTTTCTTTTTGATAATTTTCCAAAACGCTTTGCCAAAAAACCATCCCCAAAAGAGAAAAAATGACCAAACCGATGATTAAATACCGCCAAGGAATGCCGCTGACCAGAAGAAACCCCAGCCATAAACAAAAAAGGATTAAAATCGAACCGAAATCCGGCTGAAGACTGATAAGGCCGGCGGGGATGATAAAATAAACAAACGAGGTTGTTAAATTGGACAATCGAGCCATACCAATATGTTTTCGGCCGAAAAACCACGCGTAAACGATAATCAAAACCAATTTCGCCAATTCCGAAACCTGAAAACGAAAATCGCCGACTACCAGCCAACCCTTAACGCCGCGAATGGTCGGCGCGAAAAAATAAGTAAGAATTAGGAATAAAATTACCAATCCATAGAGCCCGAAAATCGCTCCCCGATAATTAACATAAGATCGCCAATCGAATTTGATAAGCAAAAAGGCGAAGAAAAGTCCGAGCGCCAAAGCGATCGCTTGCTTGGAAACCAAATCCGGCGCGGTTGAAGCCAGGCTTAAAAATCCGGCAGCGACCAAAAACAAAACCGCTGAATTCAATCTCCAATCCAATTGTTTAAAAAAAGAAAGCATTTATATATTATAATCCCAAATTACCGTTAGCGATCAATCGCCGATTTTTCTTGCGCAAATAATTAATATGGCCGGCAACGGCGATCATTGCGGCGTTGTCTGTGGGAAATTCGGTAATTAGTAATTGGGGAATTTTAGAATTGGAAAACTGAAATTTAATGGCTTTTTGAAATTCTTTTTTTAATGTTTTATTAGCGGCAACTCCGCCGGAAATCATTATTGATTTGGCCTTGAATTCTTTAGCGGCTCGCAAAGTTTTTGAAATTAAAACATCAAAAGCGGCTTGTTGAAAACTTGCCGCAACATCACTCAAACTTGCCTCACGAAAAGACGGGGTCTCGCTCGCCCAGCCGCTCGCTCGCCCGCTTGACTCTCGCCCTCGCTCTCTCGCTTCGCTCGAACCATACCCGCTCGGGCTCCGAGACACTTTTCTTAGAGGCAAGTTTTCGTTATTTTTTAAATAATATAGCACCGCTGTTTTTAATCCCGAAAAACTGAAATCGTAATTTTTTTGATTCATCATCGGTCGGGGAAAATTTATCGCTTCGGAATTTCCTTTTTTAGCGAATTTTTCAATTTCCGGACCGCCGGGGTAAGGCAAATCTAATAGTCGCGCCACCTTGTCAAAAGCCTCTCCAACCGCGTCGTCCCGAGTTTCGCCAAGCTTTTTATAATGAATTAAATCTTTCATTAAAATTAAAATCGTGTGCCCGCCGCTCACCAGCAAATGTATTGCTGGGAATATATTTGACCATTGACTTTCTTTCCATTGACTTTCTTTCCGCGCTTCCCTGTAGGGAAGCGCCTCCTTCGTATGGGAAAGCAAAAAACTGTAGAGATGGCCTTCGAGATGACTGACGCCAACTAGTTTCAGTTTTGAGTTATGAGTTTTGAGTTTTGAGTATAATTCTTTTGCGAAATTTATTCCGGTCCAAAGCGCCGGCTCCAAGCCGGGACCAACCGTGACGGCGATTAAATCAGGGCTTAGCCAATAGCCACTAGCCACTAGTTTTTTAAATAAGATGGGTAAATTTTTAAGATGCTCTCTCTTTGCCAAATTCGGCACCACACCGCCAAAAGGCCGGTGAATTTTTATCTGCGAAGCCACCAGATTTTCCAAAATCTTAAAACGCGGATTTTTAAGTTCCCCTTTCGCTTCCACTAAAGCGACCGCCGTTTCATCGCAAGAAGTTTCAATAGCGAGAATTTTCATAATTAAATTCTAACATCAACCACAAAAATATCGAAGCCGAAGCAAAAAACATAATTGGGTCAAAAATAAAATAAGCCACTCCAAGACCGGTTAAGATTCTATAAACAAAAAAACCGATTAAAATATAAATCAATCGGCGTTCTTTGTTTAAAAAAAATAAAAAGCGGAAAGGCAAAAACAAAAGAAAACCAATACCAGCTAAACGGCGGAAAGGCCGGTATTTCCAACACCGCGGCCAGAAAAATTAAAGCCGCTTTTTGATAAAATTTCATCTCACTATGGCGCAATCTCCCTCAATCTTGGAGTAAATCCGACATTAACGGTTGATTGCCAAGACTTATCTCCATCAAGACCGTCGCAATTCAAAGTATAAGTAGTGGTTTCCGACGGTCTGACTTCCTGAGAGCCGACATCATTAACAGAACCGACTCTTTGGTCAATTGAACAGCTACTGGCATAACTACAGGACCAAGACAAAGTCGAAGATTGCGGAAGAATGATGGAAGAGGGGTCGGCTGAAAAAGAACATCTTGGATATTGCCATATCAACGCCGAAACAGTGTCGGAAAAACTATCACAGGTTAAGGTATAAATATATTTTTTCCCGGAGCCGGGATTTTCCGTGCCTCTTTGAAGACTGCCCAATTCTTCCGAACCGGAAACCGGTTTATTCCCAGACCAATTGCCCGAAGCTGAACAAGAATTTACCTCGCTTGAAGTCCAACTTAATTTAGCGTCGGTATTGGGAACCCAAAGAGAAAGAGGTTGGTTTAAGGTATTGTTTGAATTATTAATTAATAAATCGACCCATTTAACCAAAAGCGTAACACTATCCGAGACGCTACCACCGGAGCCATCACAAGTCAAAGTGTATTCTTTGGTGACTTCGGGAGAAACCGCTTGAGAGCCGGAAAGGTTCACATTGCCGATCCAGTTAATTCGGCAAGAGTCGGCATCAGACGAAGACCAGGTTAAAGTGGCGCTTTGACCTCGTTCAATTAAAGAGGGAACAACCGAAATATCCGCTGTTGGAGTAGGAGGAGGAGGCGTTCCTCCACCGCCTCCGCCTCCATTATTTCCGCCGCAACCTCCCCATAAAACATTTATGTCGCAGCTGACGTAGTCATAGACGGCGGTGGCGGCGACGACTACTGCCACAATTATTACAACTGGTCCTGCCTCTACCGGATTAGGGGCAAAAACAAATAAAATCAATATAATTAATGAAATTGATAATAATTTAAAAGAAAAATTATTCATATTTCAATTTTAATACTTAATGCTTAAAAAATAAATAGTGAGTTATCAACAACCCCTTGAATTTGACTTTTTAAAAAAAATATGCTAATGTTTTTATAGAACATTTACTAAAACATTATAAGGAGGTGCGAAATGAAAACTCGTTTATTGGCGTTTTTTACTCTCTTCGCTTCTGTTGTTTTCTTATCCAGTTGCTCAGGACTGCCCACAAAAACCACTGTGCATACTAAAAATGCGCTGGGTTTTCAACTAAAATCTATCAGTCTGTCGCTTAACAGATCTGCCGAACTTGAAAAAATAATAACGCCAGAAATCACAGAAAGAGTAGAATCACTGTTTAAAAAAAAGCTTGTAGAAAACAATATCATGATTAGCGCCGACTCCCAAATTTCTCTTAAGATACTTTTCAAAAAATATGAAGATGGAAATGTCGCGGCAAGAGGAATATCCGGAGCTATTCTTGGTATCAATGTCGGGGAACCAGCGAAAATCGAAGCCGAAGTGGTGATTGTTTTAAGAAGCCATAAAGAAATCGCAAGAGCTGATGTATTAGTAGAATCAAGTCGAAGCGGCTGGAATTTCTCGTACGGTTACGGCGGAGCTAAAAGCATAGAAGACGGGTTTGTCGAAGAAGTAATTAAACTTTTACAAAACTGAAAATTCAACCCTATCAGCCCCGAGAACACAATTCTCGGGGCTCTTTTTTTATTTATTATCTTTTCACCACGCTCCCAAAAGATGTCTTAGTGAAATTTGATTTAATATCACAAAACCGATGAAAAGCAGAATCGGCAGCCACTTTAAATAATTACCGTTTAAGCGGCGGCGGAAAAAATAAACAAGCAACAAAAAACTTCCGCTTAATAAAATTGCGATGGCGGCGCGATCAGGCGTTGTGGAACAACAAGTCCCATAATAAGTCAGTTTCAATAATTGGGTCCATAAAACATTAATAAAATTAATGCCATAAATAACAATCGCCCATTTTCTATAATTCCAAAGCGCGTAAGAACCAATCAAGCCAAAGCCGACAAAACTAAAAGTTATCAATGGCCTCCAAATATCGGTCTTGTAAAGAAAATACCGCAGAAACTGAAGACTAAAAATAAGCAGAGAAACAACGGCAATTGTTAAAACAACCGCGCTAATAATTCTGAAAATGATTCTTAGCACTTTTGGCATATTTGGTGTCCCTGAGAGGATTCGAACCTCTGGCCTCTTCCTTCGGAGGGAAGCGCTCTAATCCACTGAGCTACAAGGACGATAATTAGCTTTTAGGTTTTAGCTAAAAACTAATTTAACATACACCACATCGCTTGGCGCCGGGGAATAAGTGATTTTGAGTTCGGCTTTTTTGAAAGTTTCTTTGATTT
>ERZ1292630.1429-Hain-H41-02um-R3-1429-length-23538-cov-6_pt1 | contig 22266 bp, 8 predicted proteins | sample MGYA00564408_ERZ1292630 | MGnify/ENA primary metagenome ERZ1292630 (study PRJEB36523, sample SAMEA6512641) | groundwater metagenome | collected 2019-01-08 | study: AquaDiva: Metagenomics assemblies of 32 groundwater samples
GCCCCCCCCCTTTTCCCCCCCCCCCCTCTTGTCGTGCGCGAGGGGTCATTGGGAGTGAGAAGGCCGTGTGGTGCTCCCCCCCCCACAGCACACTTCCCTCTCTCCCCATTCTTCGGGGACTGCCCCGGGATGATGGCGTTCCGCGGGCTGCATCTGCGGCATTCGCTGCGGCACTCGACGATGCTAATCAGCTCGATAGGACGTTCGTTCACGGGTCGACCCGTCGCCCAGTTGGTTGACGTCCGCCTCCCGATGACCTCCTCCCGCTTCGCGAGCCACCAGACGCCCGTCATCGTGGGGGATCGCGACGTCGCGGACCTTGCGACTGCGACCTCCGTCGCGGAGGAGGAAGACGAGGTTGCCCCGCCGCCGCCGGATGACGAGGGGGACGACACGGGCGTCGCGGGTGCCGTGTCGGAGTCGGGGTCGGATTTGACCGATGCAGTGCCGCCCGCGAGCGAAGTGGACGAGGAAGCCGTCGCCATTGGGGAAGGTGGTACGGACCACTCGTCGTCCTCGTCGTCGGCCGGCGCACTGCTGGACTCCAACAGCATCCCATCGACGAGTACGCCCGCGCAAGATGCGGTTGGAGGCACTGCACCCGCGGAGGGCGAAGAGCCACCCACGGGAGACCCACAGGCGGCGAGCGCGTTTTCCGCCTCCCCTGGAGTGAGGAGGGCGTTCTGGCACTTGATGAAGGTCGCCGGCTTCCACGACGGACTTTCGACGATTACCGTCGAAATCGTGCCATTTCGCGGGTTGCCGCGAGCCGTCGTCGTGCGTTGGCGGCCGTGCCCGAACATCACGTTGACGCTGGCGCATGCCACCGGCCAGCTGAACCAGCTGCGGGCCGCCTACGACGCGGCCTTTTTCCAGGCCATGCTGTCGGCGGTGTCCGCGTCGACGTGGACTCACCAAGAAACGGCGGACGCGCTTGTCAACGGGCGGGTCGCCGCGTTACTCGATCGGCGCCCGTTGACACCGGCCGTGGTGCTCGAAGCGCTCGCGGGGCGACAGCGGTTGCCCTTGGGGGTCCTTGTGGACGTGGCTCAGTGGCTCGACCTTCAGGTAGACATCGACGTGACTGTGTTGGTGGATGAGGGCAGGCCCCAGGGCAACCGCCTTGTCGACGCTGTGAACCTGACGAACGCGACATTAGACGACACCATCAGCGCGGCTCCCATGCCAGATGCGGTCGCGGGAGGCAATGCGCCTGGGGGGAAGACGGAGGCCGAGTTCGCAACATCCAAATGCGCCACCGGTGCCGCCATCGTGACGTCCGCCGAGGCGTTCGTCACGGACGTCTTCACGTTGAAGCGACAGCTCGTACTAGAGGGACGCGCTCAGCGACACCCGCGCGACGACTTGCGAGTCACCTTCGACCGTGTCATCTCTTGGCTGAAACACGCACGCCACGGAGCCGTCGCCGTTGGCATTCGCGAAACGCTCATGACAATTCAGGAGGAATCCGGCGTCGCATGTCCACTGTTCAGTTCACGGCCGGCGACAGTTCACGGCCTCGTGCATCTGGTCGATGTGTTTTCGAGGCCGCTGGCCATGTCATGCTCGGTGCAGCATTTCACGCCGCCCGCCAAGGTCACGGGCACGTCGATGTCAGTGACGTGCGACGCGTTGTCGTCGACCCGTGCGAGAGATCAGGCGACGTGGTCATTCACGCTCACGGCGGACGAACTCGTGACCGTTCAGGACGTCCGCCGTCTCCGGATGCCCATAGCGCCATCCTTCGATAACTTGGTTGACCCATCGACAGTTGATGCCGCGGATGAGCAACAAATTCGCCCCGGCGCAGGTGCGAAGGAGGCCGCCGCTACTGCACCGCCGCGTCTGCATCGTCATTTTAACAATGTCGTGGCGCTTTCCGCGTCTCTCGATCGCGTGTCGCTCGCCCTCTCAAAAGCCGCCGAGTACTGCCAGGCTGTGATGGCTGAGGTTGGAGGTGCGCGGAACGCAGCCGCGATCGCGTCCCCTGGCCCCAGTCCACCTGGATTGTCGGCGCCGATGCACGTTTGCCGGTCGTGTCTTGACGAGGTGCGCTGGCAGCTCGACGCGTTCCTCTTGCACCGCGCCGCGTCGGGGGGACATTGCGACGGCCACCCAGACGTTCATTACGAGTTAGAGGCGCTGTGCCGCCAAGAGGTTTACGGCGTGCTTCGATACAACCGCGTCACGTTCCGCGCGCGCTGTCGGCGAGCGGACACTCGCCGAATGGTTTTCGAAGCCGTAGCTCCTGGTGCGCTCGACGCCCTGATGCGTTGCGTCATCAACGCCGCCGTGAAGGGTTGCCCGGTGCCAATGCATTCGCGCCTTCGTGATGTGCTCGTCGCCGTCTTCGCGGCCAAGTCGTCGGTGCCCTGCGTGCAAGTCGATCGCGTGAACGACGAGGTGACGGCCACGTTGCGCCGGGGAGGCGGCGGTACCTTTTCGTCGTGCCGCGACGTCCTCGTGGAGGAGTGGCGCGAAGGTGTGAAGCAGCTCTCGACCCTGGTGGGCCTCACGAGCACCGACCACGATGACCACATCGCACAACAGCTCCTCATGCCTCCGTTGGCGACGGACATGGGCGGCGGTAGCCCAATTGGCCCAGGGCCTGTGGCGGCGCTCGTAGCTCTGGGCCTTGACGGCATCGCGCGTTCGCTTGTCAGCCCTTGGAGGCTCCGCTCCCCCCCGCCGTTGGACGTCATCCTCAGGCAATCGGGCGGAGCGAAATCGTCACAGTTAACGTATCACCTCTCTGCCAGTTACCGGCTGTTGCTCCCAGGGTGGATCACCCCCCCTGCGCCTCCTCCCGCGATCAAGGCGGCGAGCCAATTCGTGTCGCTGGAGGAGGAGGTGACGGATCGCCAACGGTGCATCATCAGTCGGGACTTGCCGGCCCCCTCGTCGGCCGCCCCGCAAGCCGCCCCGCTGCCCTCCTTCGGCGTGAGGGGAGCCGTTCTGTTTGCCGATTATCAACGTCCAACGGCCGATGGTGGAAAAGCCGCGGCGGTCCTGCCTAAACGCATGGACGTGTGTCTTGAACTGCGCCGACAGCGGTATGCCAGACTCATCGTTCCCTTCGCGTCCTGGGATAGCGTCGTCGACGCGAAGCATCCGCTCGACTTGACGGCCTTCGCGCAGCTGTGCTTGTCCACAGCCATGCGTCGAGAGATCCCCGGACCGATGCTGGCCGCGTTCGTACTCGCCGCTCAGACGTCTTTGAAGCCCAAACGACTTGGCGTCGCGGAGGCGTCATCTGACAGCGACGCGCCGACGGGGGTCGGTGGGAGGCGCGTCTCAGACTTGGCCGCCGCGTCGAGTGCGGCAGCCGTTGTGCTGGGTGTCCCTGGCTTACCCGAGGCGCTCTCCGCGGCCACCGGCATCCAGCTATTCGCCGCAGCCCCATCCACGGCTGCCCCCTCCAACGGAGAGACGAGTGGACCGACCGCCGGTGTTGCGGGGGTCCATCCGACACCCGAAATGCTCGCCGTCTCGGTGCTGAGGGCCGTGCTCGATGTGATGTGCGAGCGAAGCCCCCGCGTGACCGTGCAGGGTGAGCCGTCGTCGCCGTCTCCATCATCCGACGCCGCCGCCACGCCTCCGCCGTCCCATTCGTCGGAAGAGGCGACGGTGCCCCACCGACCGCGGCCGCAGGCCGAAGCAGCCGCCGACCGGGCAGACACCCAGGCGGATGCCGCCCCGGAACAGCAGCATCGGGCCACGATCGTCTTTTTGCCGTCCGGCCGGCGACCTTTGGGGAGCGGCGAAGGGTCCGCGCTGTCCAACGACGCACAGCTTGAGGCATGGCTGCAACAGATGGCCGCGGTGCGAAGGGAGCGACTCGTGACGGCGGTGAGCCCGTCGCCGCTCCTCGCCACGGAGGCGGCCCTCCACCTAGCTATCGCCGAGGCGGCATCGTGTCTTGGCGCGACGGACGTGGCTGCGCCGTGGGGCCGCAACGAGGATGGCCCGCGCGTGTCGTTGCCGATGGCCATCCGGTTTCTCGTCCATCATCGCGCTGTTCCCTTCCTCCCCAAGTTGTTCCGCAACGCTCCGCTGACCGTGAGGGGGTGGCTACGATTCGCGACCGGCGGTTTCGGAGGATTTTCGTGGAGGCGCACGCCGACGTTGGACGGTGGGGGTTCGGTCCCTTCCGCATTTGGAGGAGCAGGCGCAGTGACAGCTGCGTCTGAAAAGGCGACCCGGGCAACCTCGCTCCCATGCCTACGATATTCTCTCATCGTACCCGGATTGCCACCGATCATCGTGTCCCAGATACCACGCACCGTGAGCTTGGCCAGTGCCTCTTCGAGCAAGGATTTGCCGTCGCACGTGTTTGAATCTTTACTGCTGCAGGGGTTTCCGGATGCGTACGCGTCCTGGCGAGCGTGGACCTCCTTCCACGGCGTCATCCGACATCCAAAGGTGGTCCGTGCCCTGGGCTGGGGCTCCGCACCGAGTTACCCTCCGACCTCGCGCTTGTTCGAATCCGTCGAGCAAGCAAGGGCCTATCTGGTTTCCAAGGGAGCCCCAGTGGACGCGCTGTGGGCCGCCGCGGCCGCGGCGGCGGGCTTGACCAAGGGAGAAGCGCGCAACCACCCGCTGGCCGTCGCCGTGATCGCGGTGGCGAGCCCGCCGAACACGACACCGCCACCACCGGGGTCGTGGCGTCTGCTCGCGGTGAGCTGCCACCTGAATCGGAATCGAGCGTTTGCAGAGTGTGTGGAAACTCTCATGGGCCGGATCCTGGACCACGATGCGGCCCTGCTCGAGGTGTCAGGGGCTGACGGCGCTAAAAAAAGCGACAGCCCACCAGCCGGCAGTGCGGGTTCCAACGTTGCGGCATCGGCAGGAAGTCGGCCTGTGGCCGTGCTGCTGCAAGCCCTCCGCGAGATCATCACGCGGCACCACCCGCGCGTGACTGATGTCCGCCACACAGTCGTCTTCGCCCCGGCAATCGTAGCCACCGTTGCGGCGGCACCGGCGCCGCTCGTGGGATTCGTCCGCGTGGAAGGCGCCACGGTTGTCGATCGTGTTACGACCCTCGTCGAAGTCCCATTTTCCGAGGATGGAGGCGGCGCTGCGCAGACGTCGCGTGAGAAACCGGCAGGCGGCGGCACCGCCGCGACCGTTGTCGAAGCGGTCGTCTCCGCATATGGTTTGATTCTCGCCCAGTGTGAGGTACCCGCGGCGAATGCGGCCGCTACCGTTACAAAGAATGACGTGACGACGACGACAACGACGACGAGCGACCCAGCCGAAGCACGCAGTTTGTGGGTGACGGACCTATTGCGACGCGCAGTCGAGAAGCCGTTGGGCGCGTGGGTCCGTCGTGTGCCACAGATGAACGCGGCCCGCGCGATGGAGGCGCTGCTCGAAATCCTCTTCGGTGGCGCTTTCACCGTGCAGATGACGTTCACGTCGGCTGCGGCCGCTTGCCCCCCGACAATGACGTGGAAGAACACCGTTCGTGCGAAACCAGTCGCTACCGTGGGCTCATCGCCCCTCATCGGCATCCACTTTTCGCTGCGCCCTGCGGAAGATGGTGAAGTGAGGCACGGAGAGTCCGGCGAAGTCACCAACGGCGTCCCCGCCTGCGTGGTTGCCTCCTCAGCGGCGATGGAGGCCGCTGGCGGCGTGGCGCCGGTGGGTCTTGCGATCGCCACGAGTTCCGCGACGCGCAAACACGACGCGGAGTGGACGTCGCTGATCGAGCTCCTGGAAGCCTTGGACAGAGCGCTGTTCCCTTCCGTTGCCGCGAGCCCAACATGCCTTCTAGCCGCACTGCAGCGAGCGACCCCCAGGGTGGGGCTTGTTGGGGCGCCAGTGGCCGGCCACCAATTCTACCGCCTCGTGCACGACTGGCAGCAGCGACGCCTGTCCACCGCCGCGGATGATGCGATCATCAACCCACTTCATCCCACGTCTCAGCGACCCGCGGCGGCGATGCGCAAGTCGACGACCTGCGTGCTGGATTTTCTCAGGCAGTACGTTGCGACCGCTCGCGACCGCGTTAGTGCCGCTAGGTCGAGCGGCGGCCGCCAGTCACCCTCCAAGTCCCTGCTCGGGCTGCCCGCGGAGGGTGGCGAGGGTACGGACGTCACCGTCGTGTACCACGCGATCGATACTAACGGTCGTGGCAGCGGCGGCTTGGACGGTCTCTCATGGCTCAAGCACCCCGCGGGCCCGCCGCTCCCAACCGGCCCGCAAAAAGCGGCTGTCACGGCGATCGACAGCGCTCTGCGGTCACTCGCGCCGCTGGCGACCTTCCCACCACCGCCACCGCCCGCTTTCGAGGACTTTGTGCCGCCCCCGCCACCGCCGGGAAAGGCGTCGTTGGGGGCCACCGCCATACCGCCCCCGCCGCCTCCGCCTCCGCCCCTGAGTCCCATGCGAGCCTCCTCGCATTCCCTCCCCACGGAGAGAGGGGTCGTGTCGCTGCCATTCGTGCTGCCGCCACGCCGCGGCTCAGGCGGCTTGAACGTTAGCATACGGTTGATGGCCGGCCGCCGACGCCGCATCGCTGCTACGACCGCGCCGTCGGCCACGACAGGGTACCGCATTCCACCGGCGCCCGCGGGACCTGCCCTTGCCATCAAGCACCTGCCGATGGACGGCATCGGGACACCAGAACAGTTCGGGGACCGCTTTCCCGGTGCCAGCGTGCTGCTGCAGCTGCTCGTCTGCTACCGCGATGCGGCGCTTCTCGAGGCCGCTCAGGTGTCGGCGCAGCCGAATGCTTCCCGTCCTTCCGCTATCGTTGGCCCGACACCATGCCCACCACGCGATGAATTTTTGGACGGCGTCTCGGAGGAGGCGAAGAGGGCGCAGTGGCCGAAGGCGAGCCACCCTCTGATTAGTCGTCCGCCTGTCGAGGCGCTCGTCAGGCGTTACTTCGGACCGAGTGTCGCGGTGCACGAGAAATGCGAACAGGTGGACCGCGCACGGGTGCCAGCGTTTTTGATTTGTCAGGCAGGCTCGCTGCCGCCGAATTCGCCGCTGGGCCGGTTGTGTCTCGCAAGGGCGTCCGTTCCCTCGCCTACGCCGCCCAAGCAGTTGTGGCTTTCGACTGTCTCCGTGACGCTCGCGCGCAGCTCCGCGCTGGAAGGAAGCACCTCCCCAGCCGCAACCGACCCGATCGAATTACTTTTGGGTGCCGCCGCGTCGGAGCGGAAAGGGGATGCCATATACCTCGCTCAAGTGGTGGCCCTCCACGGGGTGTTCCCAGGCCCGTTCGAGCTGTTCGCGAATCGCTCGCTGTCGTTGGATGGTGATAGGGCCGAGTTTTCGTGGCTGCAGCCTGGAGCCCGATCCGATTCGATTAAATGATTTCCACCCTCACTCTCCCATTTCATTTCATGCATGTGCGGCGACGACGCGACGACGCGACCAAGATGGATCCCACGTAGCCCCTCCCACAGGGGCAGCACCACCCCCCGCACCCCCAACCCCGACGGAGCGACAAGAAAATCTGATGAAGCTGCTTGCGAATCACTTTCGAGCAGTGGTACAGCTCGCCGAGGGACGCGCTGTGCTGTGTCTCGTCGCACAGGGCATCGTGTATGTCTTTTTTCTCGCATCAGTGTTAGCGACACTGCCCGTCATCTCGTGGTTCGTCTGTGCCTTTAGCTCCTTTCGGCTGCAGCGACGCGTCGCGGCGGGACGGCCTCCGTATCCGCTGATCCGGGAAGCAACGCCGGGATCCGAACACGCCACGATGCTTTTTGGGCGTGTCGCGGTGATCACCGGGTCCAACACCGGCATCGGACTGTCCACCGCCACGCAGCTGTGTGGCTTTGGCTGCCGAGTCGTGATGGCTTGCCGTGACGTTGCCAAGGCCAAAGCGGCGCTCGACGGCACCGTTCGTCGGCAGCATCCCGGGAGCATTGCGGAAGTCGTTCTGTTGGACCTGGACGATCCCGGTAGCGTGGCAAGTTTTCCAGAGAGACTCACCGAGCTTCTCAGGCAGTGGACGGCGGTCTACACGACCGCCGCCACCGCCGCATCGGCTGCCTCGACGTCGGCACCGGCCATTGACTTTCTCGTGAACAACGCTGGGATCTTCTCCGCCGCGAAGCGATACAGCGCGCATCGCCGGTCCACCGCCGCTGGCCACATGAGCAGGCGGCATGATAACATGGTGGCGACCAACCATCTGGGCACGGTGCAGCTCACGTCGCTCATGGTCCCCTTTCTGCAACGGTCGACATACATTCATGGGGCCCGCGTGATTGTCGTCGCGAGCGTGGCCCACACGTGGTACCCGATTGCGAACGCTTCTGCTGGAAGCATCGCCGCGATCGTTGAGGCGTTGAACGGCGCCGTGGAAGGCGATGCTTCAGCTCGTCCTGCTCAACCCAACGCTTATGGGCTCACGAAGCTGTGTAACGTCCTCTACGCGCGGTGGCTCGCAAAGGAATTTGCGTCCAAGCCGGCGACCCGTCACATCGCCGCGGTCAGCGTGCACCCGGGGGCCGTGCTCAGCGACATTTATCGCGACTTCGGCGCGGTCGGGGAGTCCATCATGCGGGCGTTGTTGCCTGTGGTGTTCAAAAACAACGACGAAGGCGCATGGACGTCGGTGCACTGCTGCACCGCCCCACGGCGAACGGCTACAAGCGCGCTGCACGCGCCCAGCAACAGCACCCACGATGCCGCTGGCTCAACCGGTCTGATCGTTAGCGGCGGCTACTACGCGGATTGCCAACTTGCCGATGAGACCTGCACTCCCATCGCCCGCAGTATGGACGCCGCCGAGGCGGTGATGAAATGGACCTTCACACAGCTAGCCACCGCGACATCTTCGTCCTCGTGAAGGGCGAGAGCCAGGGAACCGGGAAAGGAGATTGGCGGCAGCTTTGTGCTTCTCACGACAATTACTTCCACGAGCGTTATTTTGAACGTTTAATGTTGACCCTCCAGACCCCTTTTCCCTTTCTTTGCGAGGGTCTGCGATGCTGGCACCCACGGCGGCCGCGCTCAGCGCACACGTCATCCGATGTGCTCAGGTCACGAAGATCGGAGCCGCGAAGGACGCCATCGCCACCGCCGAGCTGCCCATGACGTCGATCGCGTTGGCTGAGAACGAACTGCTTGTCCGCACCTCGTTCGCGGGACTGAACTTCATCGACACGTATTATCGATCGGGTCTCTACAATAACGGCAAAGGTTTTCCCTACGTCACGGGGGATGAGGGCTCCGGCGCGGTCGTCCAGCTTGGCCCCAACGCGGCGCCCGCATGGCTCGGAAAACGCGTGGCCTTCTTTCGGGTGCGACCCGTCACGTCTGGCGCCTGCGCGGCATTCACCATTTTGCACCAGGACGACGCCATCGAGGTGCCTGCGACGGTCACCGACGAGACGGCGGCCGCCGTGCTGCTTCAAGGGCTGACCGCTCACTACCTGACGCACGACTGCTACCGTGTGGGGCCCGGCTCCACCGTGGTCGTGCACGCCGCCGCGGGCGGCACCGGCTTGCTCATCAGTCAAATCGCGAAAATCCGCGGCGCGACGAACGTCATCGGCATCTGCGGGGGAGCGGAAAAATGTGACCTGGCTCGACGTGTCGGCAAGGTCGATACCGTCATTGACTACACCACGCCCGATGGGGCGGACTGGGCGAAGAAAATTCGTTCCGAAATTTGCCCGACGGGGGTCGACGCGGTCTTTGACGGCGTGGGCAAGGCAACGTTTCTTGAGGGTCTCAAAGTGTTACGGCCACGGGGACACATGGTGACGTTCGGCAATGCGAGTGGCGCCGTGGAACCCATCGCCCCCCTGCTGCTCACGAAGTACGGATCGCTCGTGCTCCAGCGGCCGACGCTCAACCACTTCATCGACCGCGCGAGTGGCGAGTTGGATGCTCGCGTGCGCGACGTGTTTTCGTGGCTGCGCGAAGGCTCGCTGCAGGTCCACGTCGGCAAAGTGTTCCCGTCGCTGGCGCACGTTGCGGACGCCCATGCCTTGATTGAGTCCAAGGCGTCGACGGGCAAAATACTGATCAACTGCCAGGAGTAGCTTTCTCGATCCCTTCTCGGCCCCCCTGCTTTTATATTGATACAAAATATCGAAAGCTTTTGCGCGTTACCATCGGAGGGTTGTGTGGGGAATAATGTGGAGGATGCCGCCGCCCACTGTGGTTCGAACCACTGCGACCGCTCACCAGCGTTTTTTAAATTTTTTTTGATGGATCTTCCACCGCTGCCCATCACCACGGTGACCAGCTGGACGGAGTACCTTGTGCACCACCGGCGGCAGCTCGAAGACCCCACCGATGCGTCCCGACTCGAAGACGCGTGGCGAACCGTGCAGGTCAACACCGTGCGGCGGCCCACGGCGGCGGTTTTGGTGCTGTCCGCGAGCCCGTTGACCCGGTCGCTTGTGTCCATTGCACTGCAGAAGTTCGACTTTACCGTGGTGACCGCTACTTCGCTTGCGGAAGCGAGTGCCCACGTCGCGCTCGACCGGGGCACCTTGGCCTGTGGACTCGTTGACGTCTTTTCGTGCGACGAGTTGACCGAGTGCATTCAGCTTGTCAAGCACCTTGGTTGTCCGGCGGTCGCGTTCGGGACCGGCGGGAGGCAGCGACCAGGCCTTCGCCTTCTCTGCGAGGCACCGGATGGAGCCTTTTCCCTGACGCGCAAATCGCTCCCGGACCTGACCCTACCGTGGACATCCGACACAGGTGGAGGGGATGACGGCACTGGCTCCTCGCCTCCGGGTAGCCGGAGCGGAAATGCGATGAAGATGGTCCTTTCAGACGTGAACCTCGTCGCCTCCGGTGGTCTCACCAATGCTTACGACGCCAGCAGGGGCAACCGAATCGACGGGATCGAACCGCTGAGCATTCGGCGCGTGTTCGACGAGTTCCACGCCGACGCTGCCTTTGCGCATTCATTTGACTTGTCGGCTGCCGGGTTTTTAGCCGATCTCTTTCTTTCGACGTCGACCATCGCCGCGCGCGTCGCGGCCATGCACACCACCAGCAATCACACGAGAATCCGAACCTTGCTTTCCGGCGTGACCGACCGCTATTTTGACGTCGCCAAACAGCTCAAGATGCCGTCGGTGAAAGAGGCCGTCGACACATGCGATGCCCATTTTGTGAATCGAGGCGGCGGCACGGTTGGCCAGCAGCCACCCAGCACCCGGCAAGCCGGAAGCGGCTCGACGTCGTCGTCGTCTTCTTCGACGAGCGACAGCGGCTCTTCGTCTCACCACAGCGGCAGCGACGAGGACGATGATGGCGACGACGTTCAGTCATCGCGAGCGAAAGGCCAGCCCGGGTCGCAGCCCATGGCGTCGCCGCTGGCCGACCGGAAGGATCCCGTCTCCAACATCAACTTCGCCGACCCCCCCGCGAGAGCGACGGTTGCGGAAGCCACTGCTGCATCGAACGGCGAGACAACAACGATCGTCGACGGCCCGCTCGACACGAATCCCGCTTTCGCCGTTCTCCAAGGCAAATACGAGTACGTGCAGCGCACGCTGTTCGCGACGCAGAAGGAGCTTGCCCAGCGCAACTTTCAGCTGATGGAGACCCAGACGAGGCTGCGGGACGAGGAGGGCCAGCGGCGCGAGCTGGAGGAAACCGTTTACGAGCTGCAGAGCAAGCACGACAAGCAGCATGGGAACGACTTCGCGAAGGAGCGCATTGAGCTGCTCCACCGCCGCGCGATGGACGCCAATCGTATCCAGACGCTCGAGGCCTCTCTGCGCAACGCACGGCAGAAGGCGGAGGCCGCAGACAAGGAAGTCGCACGCTTGAACCAGCTGTCGACATCACTGACGAGGGAGCTGGATGCCACGACAGAGTGCCTCAAGGAACAGAACCTGAACGCCGCCAAGGAGAAGGTCGCCATGGAGGCGCTGATCACGAAGCTGTACAAGAACCGGTCATCGGGGGACATGAAGGAAACGACGGACCAAATCCGCATTGTCGCGGAGGTCAAGTTCCGTCGCCGAGCCATGGAAAAATACAGCGATGCGGTCGACGCCCTCCGGGGCACGATTGCGGCATTGGAACGCAGCAATCTCGCTCACTACGACCACGACGCGGGCGAGCCGCGCGGCCAGCAGCAACAAGGTTCTCGCTTCGCAGCCGCAAACGTTTCTCAGAGCAGCGACTTGTCGCCCTTGTACAAGCGGGGAGCCGCGGCTCGCCCGGTCCAGCGGCCTCCCGTGACGGTCGCCGCTCGTCGGCCATCCACCTTGAACGATGGCGCGACGCCGCTCGTGGTACCCGTCGAGCCGACCTTCGCGCGCACCCCGCAAGTCGCCGAGCTGTCGCTGGTGGCGCCCGTCTTGGGGCCCGCTCCAGCCGGCAGACGACGGCCGAGTGGTGGGTTTGCGACCACAGAATCTTCACAGCGGCAGCGACGATTCTCGACAGCTGCGGACGACGAGTCGCGTAACTCCGAAACACCACAACCCGCAAGCGTCGGTGAAGCCGCACCTACTGACGCCGCGTCGTCGGATATGGAGGTCATCGACCCGCTCTTCTCGCACCTGCGACGAGTGGCTCAGCAGTACCGCAACGAGGTGCAGACGAACGCGGCCCCCCTGCCCTCGCCCCGCGCACAGTCGACAACCGTGCGGAGGCGCTCGTCAGTGGCACCCGGCTCGACATTTTTGCTGCGGCGGGAGTCGCTGACAGTGGCCCCACCGTCGAGCGGCATCGCCGACCCCTCCACACAGGACCGACAGGTTGCCACCACAGCGCGGCGGGGAAAACCCGCGGGCCGCCGGGCGATCGCCAAGCCGCTGTCCGACTCTGGTGATGCGAGACACAGTGAGGGGCCGCGTTCCGCCGCGGACGATCTCTTTGACGCGGTGCTCTCGGATGACGCCGCCGCCATTCCGCCGTCGACCGAGGCGCGCCGCGCATCCGTCGCCCTCTGGGGTGAAGCCACCGAAAGCGAGCGGCAACATCTGCGGCGCGCCACCGACGACGCCGACGACGGGGCCGAGGAAACCGACGCCGCCCCGACGCCCACACCGCGCTCGTCCTCTCAACGTGTGGTGGTCGTCAAGCCGCCGCCGAGCGACGGGTCGCCGGCGGACACCGCGACGGCGGCGCCGATGGACCGAACGGCCCCTCCGAGCGACCGGCATTTCGGCGTTATCCGCGTGCGGCGAACAAAATCCGTCGATTACGATGCCCCCTTCCTGGACTTCGCCGCCGACATGACACTCGACGCGCCCACACCGGATGCCGCACGTGCGGATTCGGCGACCGAAGGCACCACACCATCGTCCTCCAGGGCGGGCAAGGACCAGCCCACGGCAGGAGGTGGTGCGGGCGGAAAGCCAGGTATGAGCGAGCTCAGTCGCCATCAGAAGGCTGTGAACGTGCACGCGAAGGTTTCCGCCGCGCTGAAGGACAAGCACGCCCTTGTGGCGGCGTCGCCGCCGGGGCATCAGGCTAGTGGCATGGCGTCGCCAGACGGTGGCCCCACGGACGCCGCGTTGTTGACGAGCGCGTCCGGGGCCAGCGGCGCCTTCGGGCCGGTGCCGACCGCGGACGACATCGAGCAGGGCCTCAAACGGCTGACCACCCTTGGAGGCCGCCACATCACCGCCGCGATGCAACGCGTGTCCGAGGAATCGGCCGCGCAAAGCGCTCGATGCGACGAGCTGCACCGCCTGCTACTCGAGCTCGCCATTCTGTCTGGTCGCGGCTTCACCGCGGACCGCCAGGCGGTTCTGAAGAAACAAACCGACGCGGTGGACCGCGCAATGAACGACATTCTACTCCAGCCGCTACCGCCTGTGCTGCCGCCAACAGACGATCCGTCCCTGCTCGCCACGTGTGAAGCGCGCCGGGTCGCGCAAAAATTCGCGGAGCTCACGCGACTCAAAGGCTGCCTCACCCAGGAGCTCGACGAGATCCAACGAGCGCAAGGCATGGTGGGGTCCAAGGAGCGCGACGCCCTCCTCCGCCGATACGTCGTGCAACACCGCGCGCTGATCCATCAGGGCCATCGATTCCTGGAGGCCGCGGACCTCTCGAGCTACGCCGACATGTACAACGACGTCGCGTCCCTCCGCGTGCAATTGGCCAAATTCTATTCGGTGCCCGAACAGCACGCGCTGATGTACAGCGACTCGGTGATGGACGCCATGCTGCTCGACGGGTTGGCCTCCGAGGATGAAACCGCCAAACGTCGTATACAGGAGGTGAAGGCGACCGCGGCCGAGCATATGAACGCCATGATGGCCCGCCGGCCGCGGGAGGCGTTTCACGCCTTGCTCCGATCGCAAGCGCCGTCCGCGCTAAACGACTGCTTGACGCGTTCGATGGACCTAGTGTCGCAGCTCACGTTGGCAGCCTCGTCATCGATGACCGTAGCGACCCCAACACCACCGCCCCCTCCCGATGCGTCCCGTGGGCCTGCCGCCGCGATCAACGCCACGGGCATCGTTCAAGTTCTAGCTCACGCCCGCGACGAGCTGGCCGCCCTAGCCAAAGCGTCCACCACTGCCGTGAACCGGCGAATCGAATACTTTGAATCTCGAGAGGCGAATTCGCGGGCCGAGATGGCCAAGCGCGGTATGGACCTGCGGATGTTCAATGAGGCGATCGACTTTGGCTTTCTCAAACGGCTGACGGCGCCGGATGGCTATCACCAGCTCACGCCAGGGGCGTTGCACGAGCTGTGCATGGTGCATCACAAACACCTGTTGCGGCTGCTGCGCGCGCTGAAGGATCGGTCTCCCTTGACGAATCTGAAGCTCATTGATGCACTGCTCACCGATCGGCGCACCGGCGGTGGCGCCGCGAGCCCTACAGCGGGCGCAGGAAGCGGCGGCACGGGGCCTCCGCCGCCCGCCAACGTCCCTTACCTCATCGCCTGCGACACCGCGATGGTCGCGCGCTTCGCCGACTACTACGCCGAAGAAACCGAGGGCCAGCGCCGGCTGGCGAAGGCAAAGTACCGGAAGTTGGTCAACACTCTGAAAATCACCGTCGCGATGCAAACGGACACTGTCACAGTCTCCAGTGCTAGTGGCGAAGGGGTGGCACGTCAAGTCACCGATGGCCAGTCGGCAAGTGCCCTGCCTCCTGTCGGGGGTGCCCAGTCGTCCACGCCCGGGCCCCTGCGACTGGTCGCCTCGCCGGATGCGGACGACGTCTTCGCGGAAATGTTGGGCGCCGGGGGATCGCATGGTGTGCCTCGGCTGCGCACCGTTGGCGCCACACCGTTTCTCAACGATGTCAATCGCCGCAAGCAGTTGAGCCTTGACGCCAGAGGCATCGCCCGCAGAGTCGTCACAACCGTTGGAGAGTCGGAGATCGCCACAACGCCGATGATCGTGGCCGCGAGGACATTCGCCATGGGCAGCAAACTGTGCCACACGGCGCTGACCACCGCGCACACGGGCGACCTACGAGCGGCGTCCCGGGGCCAAGATGTGGCGCAGCGGATCTGCGATAGTCGCTCCGCCAGTCGGTCTCACGCCGCTAGCCGCGACGGCCGACCGCTGCCGCTCACCGCCCGGCTGCCCCCACCTGCCACGTCGGTGTGATATCCGCCCACCTCCCCAAGTGCGGCCCGGTGGAATTTTCCCGCCGCCGCGGTGTACGTTTTGTGTTCTTGTCTACGTCTTCCTGCCTTCCCGTCCGATCGCTCCACGGCGAGCGACGGGTCGATGGTCAGTCGGCGGCAGTTGCAATCCCGGTTTCATTGCCATTGCACAGACGACCACGCGTGTGCAAAGGAAGGAAGTGTTACCACAAGATGCAAATGCTACTTCGCGTGGCTGCCCGTCACTCGGCCGCATCCCGTTTACGCAGGGGTGAACCGATGTCCCGTGGCCTAGGTTGGATCGTGGGTTCCCTTCAGAGAGTCGGTGTCCCAGTCTTTCCGCAAGCAAGGGCGGCAACTGCAACCCCGATGCACTCATTGGTGGCTTGCCGGCATCAGAGCACTGCCAAGGGCTTCGCCGACGAAGAGGACGATGTGGCAGGCTCATTCGCGTACGACCCTGCGCAGTCGCTCGCGATCGACCAGACGAAGCAGGCCCAAGCCGATCGCGTTCAGTCGCTCGTGTCTCAGTGGATGACGGAGCTCGGTGTCGCCGGAGCGTCGGCTGCCACGCCGTCAGTCATCGCCGCGAAAGCCGCCGTCGTCAAGCGCCTCACGACGCAACCTATCAACGACTGCATCCTCTGCGCGCAGGTGGCCGTCACCCACGTGCAGAACGACGCCGGGGAGGATATGCGGCTGAAGATGCCCCCCGCGCCGTATGCAGAGGTTCGCAAGTTAATCGACGCCGAGTACCCTGGCATGGACTTGGTCCAGTTCGCCGAGAGCGGCGGCACCGCCTACTGCCGCGTCCGCAAGGCCCAACGGGAAATGATCGCCACTCTCTCGACGGCCGCGGGGTTGGACGCCGACGACGACGACGACGCCCCCGCCGCTGCGCCGCTGGACGAGGGGCCCAAGCGCCCAGTGGTACAGCACGTTTTTCGCGACGTCGTCGACAGCCACTTCATCGGCTGGAAGAGCACTAAAGTCGTGGACGAGTTGAAGCGTGGCCACCCCGTCAAGTTAACCATCCAGCAGTTCCAGAACGCGGAAATGGCCATCGAAAAAATGAAGGAGTTCATGGACGCGATCAAGGAGAAGGCGACCACGTCCCAACTTGCGCATCAGTACACTGGTGTGCACGCATCAGAGAGGGAGTTATCCATCATGCTCAAGTCGCTCCCCGCGAGCGCGGCCGCCGCAGCAGGACAGAAAGCCTCACCGGTGACGAACAGCGGCCGCAGTAAAGGGAATGCGTCGTCCGCATCGGTCGTCGCGGTTGGGGTGACCATCCGGCACCCCACGCCGCAGGAGTGGGACGGTATTGGCGCGAAGATGGTCGACGCCTGCGACCGCAACGGCTCGAAGGGCACGTACCGCAAGTCCGGCGCGCTGAAGGCTCGGAACCTAGGCATGCGAACGGTGAGGGTCGACAAGTACGGACGGGTGATCGGCGACGTCATGGACGGGGCGAGACCGATGCCACCATCCAACGCCGGCGCCGAGTGAGAGAGAAGGAGGTGACAAACCGCCGAGTGGTGTTTCGGGGGTTTGATTAGATACCATCATCTTTCTGACCATGTCACATTCAGGCCAGCTGGCATTCTCCTTGCAAATCGGAAGGAAGGAAGATGATTTTCCTGCGGATCAGTTGATCCGCTTTGCTTTGGACTCAAAACATGCAATGTTTTGGTCAGAAAATATCTTGCGTGTGCTCTTCCCCTCTATTTCGGATTCGAGTTAATCGCGAAGACGAAAAAAAACAAAAAACCGTCAGTCATTACCCTTTCAGACGTTTGTGTGCGGCCTCAAGGGAACGGCGACCTCTTAACAGATGCGCGGTCGACAACTGCGGCACACGCTCACCGAGCTCGACAAGGCGGTCGATGACAGCATGGCGCTACACGATGAATTTCAGCGCAAGCGACGCCTCGCAGGCGAGCGCCTCGCTCAGATGGATGCCGACGGTGCCCTCCGGTCCCTCGCGACGAGCGCCGCGTCAGCCGACTACCGCGTCCTAACACTCATCGGGGCGCAAGGCGGCGGTGGCGGCGCGTCGTCGACGACGGCGGATGCATCGCCCGACACCACCACGAACCTGGTCGTGTCGGTCACGGTGGCGGATCCAACGACGCTCGCCGAAGCCTGGGCCCCGCCGCTTCATTCGGTCCCACGCGCCACCGTCGCCCAGTACTTAACGCAACGGTTGTGCTCGGTCGCTCTCACCCACCCAAATCCGGACGTGAGCGCCTCGGCGATAGAAACGGCGGCGACGCTCACCGCCGCGGAGCTGCAGGCGCCGCCATCGGACGACGATGACGACGACGAGGTCGTTGACGACGAGCGCCGAGCCGCATCCGGAGGCGGTATGTCGCACCCAATCGCCGCGGCCGTGGCCTCCACACCCCTACTGCAGGAGGCTTGGCAGCTCATCGCGCAGGAAGCCACCGCTGATGGGATCGCCGCACTGGCCGAGGAAGGGTGCCTCAAATCGAACAATATTTTGGTTGCGGACGACGACGTTGGCGCCGCCCCCGAAGGGGGGCCCCACTTCGGCCCTTCGTGGCTGACGGTGGCTGCCTTCACTCGGCTGACGGGCATCGTCCGCCTTTCGTTGGTGGTGGTGCGCGGCAGCATCCCTCTGAAGGCGGCAACGGTGGTCTCGATGGGAAACGGCGTCGCCCTGCTACTGCGGCGCGCCTTCGCCCATGCCACCATCTTTCTCTCACGCGGTCCGGCCCGGAAGGGCGGCAGCAGTGGCGGCGATGAGGGGGGGCCCCACGGGGACACCTTCGTCTTCTGGGACCCGGACCTGTTGGAGTCGCTCGGGGAATTAATGTGCGAACTGTGGACTCAGTTCCCCGAGGCGACCGTCGCCATTCGCGCGGGTTTTTCCGCACACGGGGCCACCCATGGAGAGGAAAGCTACCGACAGCTGCTTTGCAAAAACTTGGTCTCCTTTATGGCAAGCCTACTGCCCCCGCCGACGTCGTCGCTTGCCGCGGCGGCGGGGTCCATCCCTTCGTTCGCGCAGTCTGACAGCTGCGTTGCCCACGAGTGGTGGAGGTCCGCTGCCGATGCCCCCGCGGTCGTCAGCTACGTGGCATCGTCGGACGCGGGTGAGAAGGACGACGACCTGATGATGCTCCCCGCCGCCGACTATTTGGAACGCATGGCGCACACGGCGTCGAATTTGCTCCAAACGTTGGATTTGGTGTGCGGCGGAGCGGACAGTGCGGAGTTGATCGTCGGCGGCGGATGGCTGAACGACGGATTGACGTCGCTAGTGGGACAGGTGGGCCGAATCTGCGTGGAGGGGCTGCGCCGTTGGGGAGCCGTACCGGATACGACGACAAGCGGCGCGCTGAAAGCCCTTCGCCGCGGTTTGCAGTCGCCGCTGTCCATTGCGGCCGCGCAGGTGCGACGCTTCTCGGAGCTGACGGCGTGGAATGGCCTCTCCGCCGTTGTCGGCCTCACTGAAAATTTGGTTCCCGTGGTCGCGACGCCACTGATGGCGATGCTGATGACCACGCTGCTGGATGACGCAGGCATCCTTCGCTTTCTGGGGACGCTGTTCTCGCATGTCGATGCGGATGAGGCGGCCCTCTTTATCTTGCGGCCCCACGGATGGCAGAGCAGCCGGAAACGAGCACGGCAGACGGCGTCGTCTGGTCCTGGGACCCGCGGCGAGGTGACCTGTCGCGTGGCTGAAATCACGGCCGCCCTCGTTCGACTCAGTGCGGTGCTTGTTGGCGTCCCGGAGTTGTCCATTTTCGGCCGTCGTATCAGGGAGAAGTTGCTCCCGGCGGACCAGCACGTCATCGCGCTGTTCCGGTCGCTGGCGACACTGAGCGCCACGCTGGCAGGTCGCGAACCGCCCCGGGACGACCCGTCGCTTCTTCGCGACGTTGCCGGGGTCGACGACGACGAAGCGGGAGAGGCACGCCACGCCGACGTGGCCATCAGCGCCGAATGGCGGCGGCACGCATCGATTTTCAGCGCCTGCGCCGAGTCGTTGGAGATCGCGGCTGCCGGATCGTCGTGAGTGATTTGACTTCCCACCGATGACAACGACACACACACACGAAGGACGATGTGATGGCTTTTCCCACTTCAACACCAGACGGGAGTCAAATGCTGCATGACAGAAACCCTCCGCATGACAAAATGATATCTGCTGAGGTCAGAACTATCGTCCGCGGTCTCACCACAGGTAGCTCCCTTCCACTCGCCACAGTAGCCATCCATCGGTTGCTGTGTGGCACAGCGAAATAAAATGAGTTCGCCGTCCCTTCACCAAGTGTCGGCTGGCAGTCCTTTAAATGCCACCGGCCGAGATGTGGCGTACAAGTGTGCCCCGACCCTCCGCACGCAAGAGGCGTGGCTCCCGACGTTGCGGGAGTGGAACGACGCCGGCGACCCGCGACTCGCGAGAGATCACTCCGCTGCGGATGGATACGCCGGGTCGCATTTCGTGCCGCCCGCCGTCGCGGCCCACTCTCTGGGGGCAGATGCAGAAATTGGAGAACGAGGGCATGACGACGACGATTCGAGGGGAGACTCTCCCAACCGCCTTCGCCTTGCTCCCGAATGGGCCACGAGACAGACGGACCGACCGCAGTCGTCCGCCATGGCACCCACGGGGCCCACGGCACGCCGCGGCGAGGAGCTCGACAACGCGCTGCGATCGCTGATGGCGGCACAGTCGCAGCACCAGCAGGTCCAACGAGACGTCCACAAACTTGAGGTCACCCATTTCGGGACCGGGCCGGCCACCGCCGCCAGCCACTATTCGACGGCCGCTCGACGTGGAGGGGGTCCCCGATCACCCGAGGCGGCCGCAGCGGATGTCTCGTCCATGAGAACATCGCTCCGTGCGCTGCAAGTAGCCCTCGCGGCTGGAGAAGAGGCGGCGAAACGCAACGCGGCTCGTGTGCACAGCCACGTCTCCACGATTAACAAAGACGTGGGGACGCTCAACGGCGAAATGGACTCCTTGTCGAACACGCTAGCCATGATGCAGGACAGCTGCGATCGCGTTCACGCCGAGGTGCGGCAGCTGCGCCACGAGCTGACGGCTGTGCAGGCCGAGCGCGACGACACGATCTCGCGCATGCAGCAAATGATGGCCTCCCTCCGGCACAACCTCGGGGTCGCTCGCCGAGAGGCCGCCCAAGACGACGGTGAGCTGTCACGCTTGTCGGAGCAGAACTCGTTCCTGTCGCTACAGCTCCGGTCGGTGCCGTGAGACAGCCCGGAAGAAACGAACACCGCCGCCGGGGCAAACCAATGGCTAGGAGGTGGGAGATCGTCGTCGTCACCGGTCCGCCGCAAAGTCGTAGTTGTTGTATTCAGTTAGCTTACATCTCTCTCTCTCTCTCTATTTCGATACGATCGTTCTGCTCAAGAGGTGGTCGGTACCAACCCAGCGGGGGATGCGCTTTTTTGTGCCGACTCACAGCTCCCCACATTTTTCACATTTTTCATTTCATCGTCACAACGGGGGTTGTCAAACCCACACACACCCCACAAGAATCACCGGAAGAATGGGTCTTTGGTCCGAGCCCAAGTCACCAGGGGGACCAGGGCAGAAGCCGCCAGTATCGCCACCGCAAGGAGCGCTCGAATCACTCGCAGTTGGACACACGGCGTCGCACTATTTCCCCGTGTTCTTCGACAATCCGTTGGCCCGGAAGGTGGATCTGACATCCTTTCCGCGCGAGTGGGGTGACACCCACCGCGCCTCGCCGCGATATCGGCGTGCGGCCGCGCCCATGGCCGTGTCGGGAGCGGCCGCGGCGGTGGTGGCGGCCATTCCCGGCGCACCGTCTGTGACCGTCGCATTGATGTCGCTACGACACGCGCTGTCGGCCGCCGACGGGGACTCCGCGAACGGCGAAACCAGCCGAGTTGGGTTCGTGATTTTGGAGCAAGACCTGCTCGGCCGGTTACGGGCGTGCGTGGCCCCGCTGACGCTGTTCACGTTACAACCTGCACTGTGGTGGCGGCGTCGAATGCTGCGCCTCTCTCTCATCAAACAGAAGAAGAATCCCGACCTGGCTGTCGCTCCGTTCCTGCAGACGTTTCTCTGGTGCATCGCCGGATCGGTTGCCGTCACGGGCGCGACTTCCCTGGCGCAGAGTCTCTGGACGGCTCCTCGCCGGTTTCCGACGACGTCCGACGTCGTTCGTGAGGCGAGCCGGCTCCTGACGGACCGAGACGTGGACCGCTGGACCACGACGACCAGCCGGCTCGCCGTGATGGGTGGCGTCGCCGCCATGTGCTTCATGAGCCAAGGATCGTTCCTCCTCCGCTGCGTGGCCGGGGCGGGCACGGGGATCAGCCTGAGCTACCCCATCTGTGCCACCAAGTTCGACCTCGCGGTCGGTTTGATGTTGTGAGAGATCATTTCTTTCTCGCCCCCACGGTGCGTGGTGCGTCGTGCGTTGGTATCGCCCCCCTCCAGATAATGTTGACTGAATTATCAAAATCCAAAGCCCCTCTGACCCCCACCACAGATGCACGTCGTTTTTGAAGATGTTCGAAGGTCTGCGCGTCGCTCAATTCTTCCCGCAAGCCCCCGGAACAAACCGCTGCGCGCGATTCGTGATGACATGGTGACCCACATTTGTAACTCGGGAAATCTGATGCACTACTGATTGAGCAATTCACAACTTTTTTCGTGCTGAAACCCGCCTTGTTCTCACTTGTTCGGAAGACCGCCCATCGCCGTCGCTCGT
>ERZ1292630.1567-Hain-H41-02um-R3-1567-length-22249-cov-7_pt1 | contig 22249 bp, 10 predicted proteins | sample MGYA00564408_ERZ1292630 | MGnify/ENA primary metagenome ERZ1292630 (study PRJEB36523, sample SAMEA6512641) | groundwater metagenome | collected 2019-01-08 | study: AquaDiva: Metagenomics assemblies of 32 groundwater samples
AGGATGCGGCTTGCGAACTCGGCGGACGTCGCGGCCTCCAAAGGCGGCGGCGAGGGGATCGACGATGCGGCGGCGGAGTGTGTTGTGGAGGGGGCGGCGGTGGCGACGGCGGCCGATGGCCCCGCCGCGCCGGCGACGGTGGGGTCCGAGGCAAGCGGGGGATCAGTGGCACTAGTGAGAGGACTACCCGCGGTTGTCCCGATGCTTCCGCGCGCAGACGCCGGTGACGGGGTCATTCCCGAGAAGCGTCGGATCAACGCTTGAAGGAGCTGCCGCTCCTTGCCCTTGCACTCTTCCAAGACCTTATCCAGTGGCTTGCCCTTCATGTGCGTCGCCACGATGTTGGCCAGTTCGGACCGAACTTCTGCATCCGTAAGTTTGTCCACGTCGACAGGCTGCCTCTGTCCTTCCTGGAGTTGCTGCATGATCGGAGGCAGCGCGACGGCTGCCTGCCATTTGGGAACGGGCGGGACGGCTTGTGTGACCCTGGCAGTTAACTCGTCGGACAGTTTTGTCTTTTTCAGCAATCCTCGTAGCAGCGCTTTCTCCTTCCCTTGAAACTCCCGGAGGACGGCGTCCGGCTTCTTGGTAGGCATATGCGCGGTGACGATGTCGGTGATCATTGACCGCAGCTCGTCCTCCGAGGCTTTTAACAGATACGCGTTGATCACCGCTTCTGGAATGGGTGGCTTATCGGTGTTGCCTCCTGCTGCTGCGCCGGCGGCAACCGCTGCCGCGTCAGACGACGGGGCGGGTGGCATGTCGGTAGAGACAGAAGACGGTGGCTCGGGTCCATATTTGGCCAAGTATGCGTCGAGCATCTTTTGTTCGTGTCCACGGTACTTAGCCAGTAGCTGATCGGTTTCGGCAACACGGTCTGGGGTGTAATATTGAATCATGCGCGTGATGCGGCGTCGCAGTTCCGCGGAACCGGAAGGCGCCGCTGTCGCCATTAGGCGCCAGGACAACCGATGTGATCGAGGAGGAGGGGGTAAAAGAGAATGCTGACACCTGCATGGGTTGAGGGTCCCACAAGGATCAGCAGGAAAAAAAACTGGCTCCAAAGGTCCAAGGCATGCCATCGAAATCGGCTGGCGGCGCAAGCCAACAGAAGAAATTCAACTAACAGACGCCGGCTGAACCCCCGAGACTTGTGAAACTACCGATTGTCTGTCTCGTGAACGTCGAGGGAAGCAGGTGACCGGGGCCTGTTGTGCACGGTTCGTCTCGCGCGAGTGTGTGGAACCGACCCCACACGCTGCGAACGTCACGGCGCCGTTCGGATGATCTCAACGCGGTATGTCAACGTGATGTGATGAGCCCCTCTGGGGTGAAACCGTTAGGGGTCACTGATAGTGTCGCTTGCCTGCACCTACACTTCGTTGCCGAATGGAACAACTTCGCATCTCGAGGCACCAGACTAAGTTGTCAGCGATCGTTTCTGTGAAAGAGATTGACACACTTGTCACGTGGGTGAACCGACACAACTTTAACGTTTTGCAGTGGCTCGTTCGCAGTGTAAATGACATCGCTGAGGGGATGGCTGATCCGTGGACACACAGGGGCAATCCGCTCTTGAAGCGGCGCACAGTTTGGGAGAAATAACAACTTTGCCCTCTTCCCACAAGACACCCGGGCAACCACCTTTTGACAGGGCTCACGGTGGCCGGCTACCTCTCAACGGGTTAGCCGGAGGGGGAGTTCCACAGCGACCGTCCTGCCTTACTTTAGTGGACATCGACTGCGGGAGCAGCGGCTCGACGAGCAGCGCCATTCCGTCCACGGCGAGATGATTGCTGGCTCCTCCCGGATCGCCATCATCGGAGGGTGGAGCATACGTCACATCAAACACCTCTAGCAACCTGCCCTGACTATCCGTGATGTGGACACACACCAAGTCCGGCTCGCCTTTGCCTAGCACCGCACCGCTAAATGCCATTTCGCCGTGCCCGATCGTCAGCCACGGCGGCGCAGGATCGCCGTTGTCCATTTCGTGCAGGGTCACGAGGTCGTAGGCGTAACGAGAGAATAGTTTCACGGCCCCGCCGACAACCGCCCAGGGTAGAGGCAGCTCAGACAGTGGCCGCCGTACAAAGCCGCGCACGTCTGCCGCGGTTGGATGCTTCGCCCGGTAATCGTATCGGCGCTTTTTTACATCGCCACGGTCGCCGGCATCACAGTGGAGCGGCGATCTTTGCGTATACACGCAGCTGTAGAACAGGACGTTGAAGAACAGGTGGTACGACAGCACGATCGGGGCGACAGCTTGTACCGCACCGGCGAAGCCGCCAAGGTAAGAGATCCACGCGAGCACGATGGACATCAACGTGTCATACACCTCCAGCCGCAGCGGTATCGTCGCGAACGCACCGGTGTGGTCGGTGCCCGTCAACAATAGTGTCACGTTGCCCACCATGGACGGGGTGCCGCTCAGAATGTTGTCGCCGAAGCGGAGCCACACCGGCAGGTCCGGGTCATCGAGCGACCGCCGGTCCGGCCACGCGAGCGACTGCCGGACAATCGCTGTGGCGTTCACAAAGAAGCGCCTAGGGGACAGGTACTCGGACAGTGCCGTCCCTACCTCGACGCGAATCACCGTTCCCGATGCGTTCGGAAGTGGCAGTGGAGGGACAAGCGGCGGAACGGTGACCGTGATGGTGAGCGACGTGAAGGCGCGACCGTCGCTGGCAGTCACAACTACGGAAAGGGACGTTCCAGCGACCGCAGCTTCCGGGGCACAGTGCAGCACGCCTGCCACCGTGTCGAACGCCATCCACTGCGGCAACGGCGCCCCGCCTGTGCGGACCACTCGCAAGTCAAGGATTTCGTCGTCGTCATCTGCAAACGCGTCCCGCAGCGACAGGGTGGCCGTTGACGCCGACACGACGAGCATCGAGTTGACCGCCCCGGTGACGACCCGCGGGGCCGCGTTAGCGACAACCATGGTGAACGGCAGTCTCACTGCGCCCAAGATCCCGTCGTCGTAGCACCGCAGCTCCATCGCCACGTTGCCCAGCGGTAAGGAAGAAGGTACCCCTCCGGCCACGGAAAGCAGTGCTCCGCCACCGGACAACGCCGCGTGGAGCCACTCGGCCTCCTGCGACGCCAACTGCGTCCAGACGCTGCACCGCGCGAGTTCCGCGGGTCCGAGAATATCACCACTCAACGCCGATCGGCGCTGGACAAAGTCGCGTGGAGCGAGTGCACTGCACTGCTGCCCTGGTTTGACGCGGATATCGGGCAGGCGTGGCGACGATGTCGTCAGGACGGCGCGGTCGATCTTCAGCAGCGTCATCGTGCTGGCGCTCAAGCCAAAGACATCGGTCGCCGTTAGCCGGATGACCATCTCACGGGTCGTGGAGACGGGGACAGCGCCACTCACCGACGCTACCACAGGGTCGAACACCAACCAATCCGGCAGCGGCGCACCACCTTCGAGAGTGGCGGACCACCAAAGCGACTCATTACGAACATCCGCGTCGACGATCGTGGTCGGCAACAGCGCGACAAAGGGCCTGCCGGCGAAGATGAGTGTTACCGGATGCTCGACGCTGACGGCCTGCGGTCCGGTGTTAATCTCGGCGATGTCCGACACCCGCACTACCATGGTCTGGCGCGGACCAGCATCGGCACTGAGGGCAACGGTAACGGTGGTATCGTTGCGACCAGCGGCGGAGCGCGAGAAGCCGAACCGCAGCCACGGAATGGCGTCGCGGACAGCAGCAGCTGGGCCAGACACAGTGAATAGCCCCAGCACCGCGTCCCGCGTCACGGTGACGCCGTTGCTTCCAGCGTCCAACACGAACACCCCAATGCCAGGCTGCGATAGTGTCAGTTCGATGGTGACACGAGCCGCAGTGGCACCCAAGGTGGAACTTCGGTTCGCTGGGAGCAACCGCAGCACGCCGCTCGACGAAGGGATGGGTCGGAATACGTCGGCAGTGACGACCAGCGACGTGAGTGTCGCGTTGCCCGCCGAGGTGGGGGTGTCGATGCCACTGGCCAGTGGCGGCAACGCGTCGAAGATGCTGGCTGCTCGTGTCGTAATGCTCGTTGGTGCAGGAGGGAATGTCGTCGCACTCTCGGTTACGGCAGTCGTTGATTCCACCGTCGGGGTGGTTGCTGAACGAGTCGACGGTGCGCTTGGTCGCGTTGTCGTTGGTGTCGGCGGCAAGTCCGTAACACGATCCGATGCTGACGAATTCCACGGCATGAGTAGGTCGTCTACGTTCGCCACGTCGATTACCGCGCGGTAGCAAGACCACCGACCGTTTGGCCGCACACAGTAAGTTACATGGAAACTTGTAGCAAAGAAATCGAGATCGACGGTGCCGCGAAAATCAACTCTAGTGACAGCGACTGTGATTGTGACCCCTTCGGCGCTCACGTTGTACAACAGCTGCCGGGATGAACTGACGATCGGTGCAGGCGCTGTCGCAAACGGCGCCAGGTAAACTTGACAGGAAAAGGGCTTACCGCGGTACACGAGTGCATTGCGCGAGGACGCGGACATCTCGCACCGCACCATGTACGGGTCGTAGGTGGTGAGGTCCACGCAGGAAATGGTCGTCGAGCCGCCGGAGTCGTACGATGTACACCACGATGTGTTCGCGACTGCTGAAAAAGTAGACACGTACGGGGCCACGATCCGGGGCACCGCTAGGTCCATCGCGCCGTTTGCGGTGAGGATCAGCGTCGTGCCGATGGGCAGCGGCACCAGACCGATCACTGAGCCGGGGGCGGCGAACTGTCTGACAACGATGGTCACCGCAGTCTGTGCCGCTGGCACTGCGATGGGCTCTTCGTCGCCCTGGACCGTGACCGCGTCCGGCGTCGTGAGGTCGACTGCGTAGTTGAACATCATGATGTGCACGTGCGTCGCGTTGGTCGCCGCGCATTCGACGATCCAGGGCAGCCAGGGGTGTACCACCATGCGTGGCTGCCTTGACGTAACGACGACAGGTAATGGTAACACGCGACAGGGTGCGAGCTGCGACTGTGCGATGACAGTGTCCACCGTATCCGTGTATCGGATGTAACAGAAAAGCGTTGGAAACGTGGCGTTACCGCCGATAATCAAAACATCGGCTTGGTTTTCCACAAAGGCCGCTCTGGGCGGCAGCCACACCCACTCGCGAATCGTCGAGACGCCCGTCACAGGGTTACACGTGACGATGCCGGGCTGAATCACACAGATTTTGTGCACCCCTGACTTGTCGGAGCCAATCGCAAGAAAGATGCGCAGCGGAGGAAGGAAAATTACTGCGACGATGATGTCGGGAACCCCCGGCGAAGAGATAACGTCACCATCGACGAGTCCCTTCCCAGCAGTATTTATGGCCAGCATCACTTCGTCGTCGGGGTTCCACACTATGTCCCTGACAGCTTGGGCATCTAATATGGACCGGAGAGAACCGTGATCTAGATCGACCAACGTACACGCGACAGCATGGCAAGCTACAACCGTAGGCTGCAAGGTTGGTTTTACAAAAAGCGATGTGGTGCGGGATACCAACGAAATCGCGTGGCCGAAGCGCGGCGGGGGGATGAAGTCGACCACAGCTACATTGATGCCCGTGACCGTCGCAGCTTGTTTGCGCAGCAGCAAAATCTGAGACGAGCCGCAAGTTAAGGGCACAATGGCGAAGATATTTCCGAGTCCGTGTTGCGCGTCGAGCAACAAGGCGGCACGCCGGTGGAAGTCTGTCGTCAGGCGATACTCCTCCCCCACGTCGCGGATCATTGCATGGCCGTCGGAGCATTCGCGCCCGTCGAACAGTTGAGCCGGTGAATGCAGCGTGACAAACGGATAAACGTAACAGGGTGGCCGCGTGCCAGTGTAGTAGGTCGTCAAGGCCGTCGTTGAAGTCATGTACGAGTCCCAGGCGGTGTGGCTCGGCGTTAGGACACACAGGATTGAAGAAATGCTGCCATGAGGGCCGACAGTGATAACTCCATAGTTGGCCCCACAAAGAGACGAAGACCGCATGGGCCCGCGACAAGCAGTCGATATCGCCCCGTCCGTGGGCATCGGGATTACTGAGACACAATTCGTGATCTCGCTCAGCTGCTGCAAAACGGACGCAGAACGAAGTAACCTGTTAGACCAACCGATCGCCAAGGCTTCATCGGTTGCCTCTCTTTGGCACGGCACCGAAAAAGAAATGAGCCGATTGGGGAAAACAGCAAAAAATGCCACCGACGATGCGAAGTAAACGGCGCGGCTCGTGCCATGCCTGAAGGATGCGTTTGCGAGGTCGACCTCGACGATATCGGCGAAGAGCGCCGTGGAGTTGTGGTGGTACACTATCAGCTCGCCGGACGATGCGTTGAAGTCAACGTGCCACACTTTCCCAAACTGCGTGAGGTTGCGGAACGCAAGGGCGGTCAGGTTCCGCGCCGCCAACGTCCTGCCGTCGCGGGAGACCAACGCCACAGTGGACCTTGACACAATGATCAACGGTGCGTCGGTATCAACAATTGAAGTTTCGACGCCGGCCAACACGGGAATGAGGTTCGAGTCAGCCAAGGGCACACACGACGCCGATTGTCGACGGACATCGACTGTGCACAGTGGCTGGTCGGCTTCGACAGGCAGGAACGATACCATGCGCCTAGTGGGAGGGGCACTGCTTGTCCCACGCGACGAGGACTCCTCCCACGGCAATGAGGCCACGCGGTAGTTTTCAAGAGCCCCCCCCATTGCATCGGGGAGTGAAATCGGCGTCCCCATCACGCTCGATAGCATCTCTAAGGGGGACACGTGGTCCAACGTCGCCCCGCGGACCCTCAGAGGGTACATGCATAACGTCGCAACTGAAACCAGTAGATAGACACGGCTCATCACCGACATCACAGAGGTGGAAATAAATCAGGGAGTACTAAAATGAGACGAGGGTTCGGCATGGTGCATGACGTGACCAAATTACAAACCTGTGCAGGTCTGATGCAGTGAATTATTGGCAGCACACCGGGGTGCATGAGGGGGTGATCACTAGAAAAGCACAAACTGCGTGCAGGCGGTAGCCTCTCGGCGTGTTCGCCCCTTTGCACTCAATGATGGCGTTTGCCGGTCACCGGGCACACGGCGGACGCCTCGCCGTCCATGATCTCCGCGAGGCAGTCGGCGCACACTAAGACCAACTCCTCGCCTTCGTCGACCACGCATGACGACCCGCCAAGGCCTAGGCCATCCCGCGGCGTCGCTCGAAGCGATGAGACCCCTGATCGGGGCGTGGCCACAATGCGACTGCGAGAGGCATCTCCCTCCCTGTAAACGGCACTCCCGTTGGCGACCGGAGGATCCAGCGTCCCGACGCTCGCGGAGCCCGTTCGCACATCGTCGCGGAGGCGATGCCCGCCATTTGACATCCGCGAGTCCGATCTCACGGGAAAGATCTGCCGTCGCGCTACCCCAATGTTATTCGGAAACACGACGGGCGCAGGCGGATCGTCACGGGAGGCGTAACCGCCCTCGTGGCTGCGCCGCTCAGGATGAATGCTCGTTGACGACCCACCCGACGCGCCATCATGCGACATCCGCACAGGTTGCATCCGTATCACGTCTTGACCGTACGGGGCCGTGCGATAGGAGGAGGCCGCCGCCGCGCGGCGGAAATCGTCTTCGTACAGATCATGCGGCATGCCGCCGCTTTGGGTGCGAAGGCTGTAGGGGTCGTACGCGGGCGGCGGCCGCGTATCGACATCGCGGCATGACTTGCAGCCCATCAGTATCCGCAAGGCGACACGAGGAAAAGGCGTCGAAGTCAAAAAGCAAAAAAAGACCGGCGCGGAATGAAAGAGGTAAAACGTGATGGGTGGGACAAAATCATCATCCTCACGTCACAGCAGCTTTTGGGCCGTCTCGTTCGCATCGCAACTGTGCAACAGCTTTATAGTGTGTTCCTCGCACCGAGAGGGAGTGGGGCATGCCGTCAGCCTTCCGAACGAAACACGTCGCGCCGCCTGGACACCAAGGCCTCCGTGCTGTTGTTCCAAACGAGTAACGACTTCCGGTGGGTCGCGTAGCGCTGACATGGCCACAAATCGTCCTCGGCGCACTCCACGGGGTCCCATGCTTCCACGGGGAACACCAGGGGTGCGATCAGCTCGTGAAAGCAGCCTGGTGTGTCCCAGGCCTCCACGTCGCGCAACGTGCTCACGCGACCGTCGTGACGGAACAAGTTGTACCGGAACGCCATGACGTGCCGATCGGCGCCGTAGTGCGCGAGACCCGGTTTGGACTCCTTGGCATACCACTCGACGGCGAGGTGGTCCGGCGGACGTCGCCAGTAGTGCTCCGCGACGAAATGCGCGAACGCCGCGACGTCATCGTACGCCGCTGAAGCGGTGAACTCAACAACACTGTGGCGGGTGACGACTACGTTTCCGGGAGCGGCACCACCTCCGCTCGAGCCCTTCGCAAGAGTCTCGCGACGAGCGCCGCCGTGATCGTCTGCTTGCAAGCGCACACCACCACCGCCATTTTGCATCACGATACCCGTCAAGCCCATCCCACAGCGCAGCGCGGCCCACTCGTTTACACCGATGTAGTCGTTGGCGCGCGCGATCATGTAGTGAAGGGCCATGAGCGCATTCTCACAAAAGTGAAAGTCATCTTCGTAGAAGAGAAAGTATCTGGACTTTCCGGCGACGTGGCGAAGCAAGCTCACCACATCCAGCGACTGCCGGCGCACCTTATCCGAAGGGGGATCGTAGCGCTTTCGCGTCCATTCGTCGCTGTTCCGCAGTTCGACGATGCGCGCGGCGGTGGTACCGTCACCCGCCGCCGCTGTCGCGTCTCCACCGCCTTGCCCATCGTCAATGCTGGAGCCGCTCACGTCGGACAGCGGGTGCCGGTTCTCCACAAAGCTGATCCAAGGTTCATGCTGCCATTTTTTTTCCGCTTCCATGAGCTCATGGTGGTGCCCTGGCCGCTGGTTCATGACGACCACGTGCACCGACGACGCGGACAGGGGACTATCGCGGAACGCAGCGTCGTAGATTTGCTTTCGCAGCGACAACAGCGTTTGGTGAAGGCCTTTGGTGCCGCCGGGGCGAGGAACAGTGGGAATACCAATGATTAGCCAATAGGGCTGAACAGAGGAACCCCCAGCGGTTCCCGTGTGCATCCCCTTTCCCGAGGAGGAAGGGGAGGACGTATGAGAGGTCACCGGCGACGATGCGGCGTCAAAAGTCGTTGGCGGATCCGAAGTGGTCGGCAGTGGCGTGTGCAGAGACGAAGACCCCGACGATGATGGGCACTGGGGAACGGTACGACGACGCTCGCCATTATTCACTGCCATGGCCCCATTGCTTCTTCGCTTCAACGCGGCATTCTCGTTCTGCAGCGACTCGAGCTGTTTGAGCACCGCCTTGTGGGCCTCCCACAACGTGCGGCTAAAACCGGCCGTCGCGACTTCCGCCATGGACCGGTCTGCTAACCTATCGCTCACTCCCACCGCGGCCGCCTGCGACGATGGTGTTCCGCGACGGGATCGTTCTTCTAACGACGGTCGAAACAACAAGCTCGAGGACACGAGCATCCCGACCGCGACGCCGCCCACGAAGAGCAGAACCCTCAAGGCGGTATGTCGATGCTGAGCCGTACCTCCTCTCATCCTCACTACATGCGAACGAAAAGTATTTTGTCAAATCAAAACCTACTACTGTAGTATGAGAGAGCGAAATTTCAAACCAGGCCGCAACCGCGCGGACCTCCAAGAGGGATGTTTCCAAGACGTCAGGCGCTCTTCTGATGACGATCCGTCTTTTGACACAATGTGACAGACACTAAGAAAGGGGAGGAAAGATATGACGAAAACAAAAAAAGAAAGCGTTCGCTGCTCTTTCACCCCTTAGCACAGAACGTCGTCGGTGCCGAAACGATGGTGAGGGTCGTGCACGTCGGCGGTTCGGGCGTCGGCACCATGGGCCGGTAGTACACTCCCAAGGTCATCGAGAGTGAGTGAACGGTCGGGTCGTATTCCGCGCACCGTTGAAAGCCGAAACGCAGGAGACGGCTTGTCCCGATCAAAATGGTCTGTCCGTTTGCGATGTATTGGTTCGGACACGTGGACGTATCAATCGTCTGCTGCACAAAACAGCTGAAGTTGATTCCGTCGTCGTCGCCCTCACCAAAGTCGTAAAGCTCAAGAAAGCCGAGCGGACGACCATCCAACGCAATGAGCCGATATTCAAATTCGGCGAGATTCGCGATGGTGCCTTCCACGTAGAAGGTGGACGCGCTGATCACGGACACGGGCAGCGCGGCGTTGACGCTCCATCCCGTGATGTTGCAAACATTCGTCACCGATGAGTACTGCGCTAGGACGCCCACCGATAGCGTTAACGACAGCAGCAAGGCTTGTCCGAGGAGGTACAGGAGGCGCATGATTGGATTGATTGCTGTGTTTGATGAGGCGGAAAGAGCAAAAGCGCAGCTGCGGGAGAGGAGGAGGAGGAGAAGGGGGAAACGACTGACTGATAACACACCGTCCGTTGGGTAGATGACGTCTTTCGGTTCGACAGCCCGCACCACACCGCTAAGGGACCGATAGAAAATTCCCCGCTTTCCACTTTCCCCCCTTTGGGGGGAAACCTAAAATGCAGTGGCGGTTGCGTCACCGCGCCGCACAGCTTCGTAGCGCACCTTCGCGGCGGCCGCTACCATCCCGCGCGACTGCGTCGGCCGTGCGGGTATCGTTTTATTCGCAAACTGCGGAGGAAACGACGAGGCCGCCGCCGAAGAGGCAGCAGCTGCGACAGCCAGGGAAGTCTTTTGCGGACCGCCGCTTCCTTCTGGCGAAGCATTCGAACTGCCCACCACTGGTTTCGTCACGGGCCCGCTCAGCCACAAAAATTGGTATCGTTCCTCGTCGGATACCCAACGCCTACGAATGAGGAGCAGCACGACTGTGAAAACTGCCGTGATGAACACAGGTGCCGTGGCGACGGCGGCACTCTGAATGACTTCTGCACGCGGGGGAGGCGGCGGTGTTGTCGACGACAGCGGCGAGTCGCTTGCGGTGGGCAGAGGGCTCTCCGTGGGGGTCTCCTGACCCTGGATCAGCGCAGTGCGTTCGTGAAGCGGTATCGACAAGATCACCAGGAGACAGAGCAACACGTACGCCGGCGGTTGACGCGACGACGAACGACCTACGAACATTATGTCCCGACTGTTCAACACAGAGAGCTGCTGTTGTGTCGGAAGAGTTGTGGGGTGAACCGCAACAGTGAGTGGGCGTGCCATGGGCGCCTATTGTGTGAAGCATACCAAGACCACCCACCGGTGAAGGACGCGTGTGGGGGGAAACAGTGAGCACGTTACCCCAAAAGCGCAGATTTAACCGTTTGGTTGTTCCCCCCATGCTGCGATTTCCTTTAACCCAATGAGCATGACGAAATCAGAGGAAAGAAAGGAGCGCTCTCAACTCTCTCGAGGATTCCCTGGTTACGAATTGAGCAAATCAAAGTCGTCCTGCGCGGCGTTAAACGCGGCGACGTGTTTTCGTACGGCGCTGCCGGCCATCCAGGTCACTTGATCGTCGAGAGTGCGAGGCACGAGAAACGCGGGATCGCGAATTTGATTGGATCCGACCTTCACGTGGCCGTGTTCCGCATAGTCCGACGCGATTCGGCAATTCGGAGCCATCTTTGCCCCCACCATGATGGCAGGCAGCCGGCGCTTGCAGAAGGCCTCCACCCCGATCTTGTCCACTTCCGCTAACCCGAGCCGATCGTGGAGCAAGCCCATGTCGTAGAGCTTTCCTAGCAGCTGCTCGGTGATTTGAATGCGGATCTTGCTTTCCGCGGGGAGATATCTCAAATGAGACATCAACGCGCGCATGAGACCCACAAGGCGCAAATACCTCCGGTAGTCTTCTCGGTCAGTGAGATGGTACTTTTGGATGCAGTACGGTTCGTGCCAGAGGTCTTGCGGATATTGCATGAAGTCGTGCTTTCTCAGGAGCTTCTTCTCGTGAAATTTGAGACGCCGGTGGATTGGGTTCCCCCCGCCACCGGACTTACTCGGCGCGCGCGTTCCGCGATCGCCTGTAGTGGGAGCTCGTTTCCCCGCGGTGGGCGCACCGGTGGACTTCTTCGCCATCACATCGGCGCGCGCCAAGGCTGCTCCGTCGCGAAATTGCGAGCGAACCATTGTCGCACAGTTGCTTCTTGCAAAAAAAAAAGAGGAAAAGAACACCCAAGCAGACAACTACAAGAGTGAACTATCGGTTGCGTTTCCCCCTCGTTTGTCTTGCTTTCGGCCAATTGCTTTCCCCTTGTCTGCGGAGACTTGCAGACAGAATGAACAAAAACCATCACAATCCAACAACGCTCTAACTCGATGCTGTCCAACACTGCCACTACTCCATCGGCTGCGGCAGGGGATGTATGTCGTCGACGAGACGTTCCTTCCTTCCCTCCCCTGGGACTCGTCATACCGCCAGCGCGTCGGATATCACGTCCGACATCAAACGTAGTCGGTCGCGTTGCTGTTGCAAGTGTTCCTGGCAGTGAAGCTCCTCACGCGTGGCGAACTCGACGTCCGCCTTCAGTACCGACGCAATCGCAGCGTACTTATTCGACGCTGAACGTGCGGATAATTGCCTTTCCTGCGCGTCGGCCGCCTCATGCCCCCTTTGGACCATAGCAGCCTCTAACACGCCCCGCTCGTATTCTCTCACGATGGTGGTCGCGACGGCGTCATGGAGCTCCTGCCTCGCGCCACTGATACTTGCAGTTAAAGCCGCCTCTTCCTGTCGAAGACCGTCGAGGTACAATTTGGCGTGAACGACCCGGAGCACCATTTCTCGCACGTCGTCGAGTAGTTCCGCGTCGGACTCGTTGTTCATGTCCAGCTCGGCTTGCAGCCTGGATTCCTCTTGGTCCAGTTTGCTGAGTTGCCTCTGCAACGCCGCATTCTCGGCCACCAGCTTTCGCTCTCGCGCGATGACACGGTCGGCACCGTGGAGATGTGCCCTTGCGGCCACGGAGCGGCCGTATAAGCCAACAACGTGATCGGTCATGTTTCAACTCAACGTGCGTCGTGCTACGCAGGTACGTACCAACGCGCGCTCGGGAAAGCGAACTGAGTCCGAGACTTCGGGCACACAGAAGGAACAAAAAGAAGAAGAAGGCGGTTTCTGGCCCATTTCACCTACCCGTGTGCGAAGCAGACGTGATGTGCGATGGGCGAAGTACCCTTCGAACTCCGTTTTCAACGGTCGGGGTGGCTGTTCGGCGAGAAGGAATGAGGGGAAAGGAGAAGGGAAAAGTACGATGTCACCCACAAATGAACAACGTGTGTGATTTGAGGATGCCTCTCTTCTTCTTGTTTACTCGTGGATCATGCCGACAGGATGGATTCCAGCCTGGATAGTGTGGCTTCCACTGAAGCGGACGTATCATCATCGTCCGTGGCTCCCTCCTGTGTCTCGGGACGCGGCTCCACGTCTCTGTCCGAAGGGGCGGGATCTGAAAGGTGTTGCTGTTGCTGCTCTTCCTCTGCGGAAACGCCTGTCTCGTCCTCCACGGCTGTGACGACGTCGTTGAGGCTGACCAGTAGCCGTTCCACGCACACCGAAATTGGATCACCAAGCCAAACGTGGGGAATCGTGATCGCGAAGTAAAGTAGTCTAGCGGCTGCCTCCGCATCGGCCCGGCTGTCCCCGCCTCCTTTCAGCACGCAGTGCCGCGTCAACTCGCGGAGGACGTAGGTCGTCAGTTTACAGTTCGCGACGCGACCCAGGTGCAGGCCGTCCTCTTCTGCCGAAATCGATGATGGTGGAAAACCGGTCGTCGCCTTACCCGATGGTGACGGCGTGCCCGGGCGCTGGCTGCTCTCGAGTGCCGTCGACGAAGCCATCTCTGAAGCTGCGCTTAATTTGGCGGTCGACTGCTCCACCATGACGATGCACGTCGCACGCTGAATCGCGAGAATTCGCGACGCGGCGGCGCGCTGCGCCATGGGGTCGCCAAACTCCAATGCCGTCAGCAAATCGGCCAACACGCTCCAAAGCTCGGTGCGGTGCGTGAGCTGCAGTCGTTCCTCCCGCGTGAGCAGTTTAGCGATGACAGCCTGTGCGGCCGTCGAAATCGGTTTGCCAGCCGCCGAGCACGAAGGGAACGACGGATCCGATGTACAGAAAAAGCACAGGTTACCAAGGCGGGAGGCGATCCAGAATCGAACCGCGCTCCACTGCGGCCACCGAGACGCTTTGAAGTGCCATGCGGCTGCCTCTTTGATTTCACCGCTGAACATGGGATCCCCTTTCACGATCCTCCACAGTCTCGCTGTGTCAAAAATCGACTCGTTCGCCGCTTCAAACCCATTGGTGAGCACCGCGACAATGAGGTTGAGGAGCACCAGCTTGCAACTCACGATGAAGAGGACGTAGAAGGCGGTGTAGGACGGTTTGCGCTGATCTTTCAGGACCATCTCGTCGTCCGCCGAAGAACCGAGAAACACGATGAGCAACAAGGAACTAATGCTATTGACGATGGAGGCGTAGGACTCCGTGGTGTCACCAAAGAGAACATAGGCGCTGAGCACAAAGCCGGCCAAGAGAGCCAGGCTCGAGAAGACGATGGCAGCGACGTCACCCGCGGCTTTCGTGAGGGTTTTCGTGGTCACTCCCCACGCGGGAACCCATCGAAAAAAATAGAACACCCGGGTGTACACGAGTAGCGTCGCGAAGGCGTCGAGGATGGCACTGACTTGGTTCAACCGCGCGAGCCTCTCGGCGAGCGAAGGGAATGTACCATCCCGACCGACGTCGATGTCCGCGAGGCCGCGGCCGATGACGTACACGCGTACGATCGTGCTTGCCCCGACGATGAGGTTAGCGACAAGCCGTTGCAAGCTCCATGGGTCGAGTATCAGCACCTTGACGATGGACCAGGCCGGGTGAATCCCCAGGGACACGAGCCGCGTGTGTTGCCGGACGCATTCTTGGATGTGCGCCGTGGCCTCGCCGAGCCACGAAATGATGAAAATGACCAGCAGGGCGACGAACCAAGCAGGCGCGGTTGAGGCCGAGAACACCGAGAATGGGAGCCCATACCGCTCGAGATACCAAGCACCGCCCGCCATCGTTTTAAAGACAATGGACGAGAACACAAATAGATCTTGATGAAAGTTGAAGCCCACGTATTCCACGGCGATGAAGCGCGTTTGACGGTCGACCCAGCCAAGAATTTCGAGCCACGCTAGCGTTCTCGACGCTTCTTGCCGACTGACGTTCAACGGAAGAAACACCGCGTAGCCGTCGCCGTTGTACACTTGCTCGCGCGAGAAAAGCTGACCGAAGGCGCTGAGTTCGGCTTCTGTGCGGTAGCGGAAGGCATCGGCGATCGCCCGCAGCTCGACCTCCGTGACGTAGGCCTCCGCATCATCAGTTATCAGTGCCCCGACCAGCCGCGCCACGGTGGCCTTCCAGAGCCCGACGGTGCGGCTGGGGGTCGGATCTAGAGTGGCGGCATCCGCGGACGGCGCGAAGGCATAGGTGGTGTCAACTGCAGGCGACAGCAGCGGCTGCACCGCGATGACGTCGGACAGAGTGATGGCTCGCGGCGAGACACTAGAGGACGTGGCGTTGAACGTGGCGAGGCCAAGCCACATCGACAGCGTGACATCGAGACCACGGCTGGAAAGCGATGCCGCCGTCGGAATCATCGTGGAACTGTTCACCGCCAGTTGCAACAAAGTTGGCCCCAACAGCGCAGCAGTCCACGAGTTGACCGACGACGGTGATGTGGCGGCGGCCGCCGCCGAGGCGACGTCGCCGCCCACCATCACGCGGACCAAGGAGCGCGACCTCTCCCCGTTCGGATGGGCGGTACCGTTCAGAAACGCGATGGCGAACAGCGACTGCAGCAGCGTTCGCACCGCCGAGTCGACCATCCAGGCAGGGGCGATCTCGATGGTACGATTGATGAGAAGCAGTAGCGCAATCGCGGTGCGATCGGGCGCAGCGAGGACAGGCAGCACTCTGGCATCGGGGGGCGCCGTCGGAGCCAAAAACGCAGCGGCGGGAACGGGGACCACACCGACGAACGGCAGCGCCGTTGCCCAAGCGCCACCGATGGCCGTCATTGGGCCGAAGAAACCCGATTTGTCGGTGTCGACACCGAAGCTCGTTCCCGAACAACCCTCCTTGAAGTGTCTCTGGCTGCGGTTCAAAAGGTACGTGAAAGCTTGCGACTCGGCTGCTTGCTGAAGGCTGGAAATCGAAGATGATCCGAGAAGCGGGTTGAAGCTCGACGATACCGTGCCGTTGGGAAGAACGACAGACGTTTGAGAAATGGTCGAGCGTCGAATCTTTTCAGAGTCGAACCCTGCGCCCTCGGCGCATTCGCTCTTGGCGATGCGCTGCTGCCGCACCTTGACCGCACCGAAGACACGCGTACCACCATCGGCGACAAGGGGCACGGATTGTGGCTGCGATGCCACTGCGGCGGACGGTGCTGGCGAAAAACATTTGCCAATGACAACCTGCGAGATCCAAGAATACAAGCTCTCACTGTTGCCGACGTCGTTGACGGACAAGCGACGCGGATGCCCGGATTCCATGTACCAGGTCGCGCCGGTGCCGCTTTCGAGCATGTGATCGAGACCTTGCAGCATTGACACAGCCGGGCCAACGACGTGCCCGGTGACGACGAGGGCAGTGAACAAGCCCAAGAAAACAAGCGAGCCCGTGAGCGACAAAATATCAGACGTCTTGTCTGCCTCACGGCGGAAAAAACGTAACGCGACGGACTCCCCTCCCGCGGCGCCTGGAGGTTTCGCGCACATGCGGGTAATAAGTTCGACGGGAAGTGTCGCGGCGCCGATGGCTGACGACGTGGTCGCCGTTCGCGGCCGCCGAGTCGACCCTTCTGACCCATCGGCGCTGCCCGGCTCCATCCCTACGAGCCTCGTGGAGCGCCGCCGCCGCGGCTGCCGACCCGAGACGAGAGGGGACTCGTCGTCGGCCGCCACCCCACTGGGATCGAACGGCACCACCGCGTCGTCCGTCGGCGGCATCACGCCGCTTGCATTCGTGGATGCTCCAAACGCCACCCAGTCGCGAGCCGGCGCCCGGGCCGACACGGCCGTCGTCGAGGAGCAGGCAGCTTCGAAGTCCGCCCGAAGGTGCAGTAGCTCATTGAAGGACGCGGCGTACTCGAGATGCCCTGCGCGTTGATCATCCAGCGGTTCTCCGGACACGTGTCCGTACAAGTCGAGGACATCTGCGGCCCGGAGCCGCCCTCGGAGGCGGGGTCCGCACGACGCGCCCGGATAGTAAATCGCAGTGGTAGGCCGAGCGGCATCAGCGTCCGCGAGCGCGGCGAGCGCATCGGGCGCCTTGCTGTTGCTTTGAGGTGCGGTGCCCTGGACGTTAAAGTCGAACACCATCGTCTGCACGGCCGCAAATGCCGCCGTAGCGGCAAGGGTGGCCGTTGTGTCTGCCTGCGGCTCTCCTTCCTTGTTAGCCAGGGGCGTCGTGGACGCCGCGAGCCGCCGGTTATCCAGCCGACTGGGCAGTGAGTGACGCATCATGGACCGCTGCTTCTCCGTCCAATCAAAGCTCAAGGCGCGAAACTGTGAAAGTTGCGCGAGATACTGCGCTTTGCGCGCCATGGTCGGAAATTGATCGACCCACCATTTCTCGCGTGGCAGGCCGTCGATCGATGCCGTTCCTCCTTCCATGCCCCACTCTCCTCGTGGCGTGCAGAACCCCGATGCGTCGGGAGACGAGTTGCCTTGACGGTGCGATGACGTCCCCCCGATGGCCGACTCATTGGGCAACAAGTTGTCCAATATCGAGCTGATGTCGGTGCGATCCCACCATTCCCGGTAGACCGGCGGTTGACCTGCAAGAAGCGGTCCCAGAATCAATCGCTCCTCGTTGAGTTGGTGAAATGGCATCGGTCCAGGGATACTGAACCGACGCAGCTCATCGTAGTCATCCTGCACATCCACGGTGTGAGGCGCTTTCGTTCCAGAGAGCAGCGCACACGCGCGGAATTCAAGGGCGACACACTCGTGCACCAACACACTGAATCCTAGCGTGGTGTCCTCTAGTGCACTGCGTTGGGACGTCCACAAACGATCTTTTACCGGGGTCACTCCCGGCGAGAAGGGCGATGCGGCGTCGAACGAAGGGTCGGTTAGCAACTCAGGCGAGGTCAGCAAGATGGACACGACCGAGAACACATCCTCCGGCGACCGTCGGCTGTTACCTCCGGCATCGTCGGGATTGGATGCCGCCTCCCGTGATTGCACGATGTCGTTCGGTTGCACGGCGGTGGACAACTGGAGCTCCTTGTTCCAGTGCTCGATACTGTTGACAAGTTGCACGAACAAGGGGAGCAGGTCGATGCCGCAGATGACGTGGGGCATCCAGCAGAACACGTCGAACATGAAGGCGCACTCGGCGTGACGCCGGCAGTCCCGCCGTCGTTGATTTCGACTGTCCGAGGACGAGGGTCCTAAGAACCGCAATCGGCGCTCGAGAATGCCCAGGAATCCACCCTGCAGTTCGCGAAGTTCTCCGTGAGGATGATAGGGGCTTCCCGGCATCGTCGCGTTCCCAGACTCGTCATCGCTAACCTGCAGGCCTCCCATGCGACCCGAGCGCACTTCGGTGGGAAGCAAATCCGGCCGTTGCAGAACCTGAGCTAGGAATAATATCGCGGCCCTGCTTTCCAGTACACCGGCATTTGCATAGTGAGCGGTGGTTAAGAGCTGGTCCAACTCCTGAAAGAGCTTCCTTGGGTGATGGTGCCAACCGAAGCCCGAAGGGTCGCCAAATACTGGGTGCTCCGCCGACGCCGCTTGGGACCCTTCATCGCCCGGGACAAGGTGCGAGTCCGCGGCAGCTCGAGCTTCTTCCTGCTGTCGCATGCGACCACGGTTCTTTCGCCGCGGCCGACGGCAGCAGCAACAAAAAATTTGAACAATCCGGAAGCGCAGTTCGTGAAACACCGCGAGCTGCCGCCACCACCGAATCGACACGATGGGCACGGGGTCAGACGCGTCGTGATCGCCCAAGAGGCACGTGCCCCTAGTGCGAGGATGGCTACCTCCGGCGACGGCGTGCTCTTGGTCCGAACCCAGTACCTCTTGCACGACCAAGTCGACCGTGAGCGGCGCCGCCTGTCCTTCCGTGCTGTCTTCGAACGACTTGTTGAGCACCGCGACGACCATGTTGAGGATGAGTAGGATTAACGCGACGTAGAAGAGGGCGAAAAATATTGGCCCGACGAACGGAATGGCGTTGCGCAAATCGTTGTAGTCGATATCGCCCGTCAGCGCGCGAATCAGCGCACCGGCTGTATCCTCAATCGTGCTGTAGGTTCGAAGCAGGTTGCCGAACATGACATGGGCGGCAATCACGAATCCGAAGAAAAACGTCACGAAGGAAACGGCGACGCCAACAAGATGTCGAAACGCTTCCGACAGGGTTTTGACCAAAACGGTCATTACGAACGAGTGCCGCAAGAAAGAAAGCAGCTCGACGCTGACAATCGCAATGTTGACGCAATCCAGAATCGACGTGACCAAGCCTATTTCGGCGATGAACTCAAAGCCCGCTGGGTAACCGGAAACATAGTTGGTGGTCGTATTGGACGTCGCCGCGTCGTAGTAGAATAAAGACGAGGCCGTTGAGCCAGCAGCGCTAATCGGAGAGTTCCACGACGTGTCCACCGATGCGGCCGCGCCTCCTTGCGTCACCATCGACCCGTCTGTGGACAGCAAAATCACGAGCCGCAGGGTCGCGGCAGCGATGAACACCCCCACGTTGACGAAGGACAGCATCAGCCACCCGTCGCACACGAGGGCGTGGCTGATGGCGCTTCCCCACGCGAAGACCGAGCCGTGCGCGGCGAGCAGCCGCACTCGCCGGGACGCCGCAGCGACGGCCACATAGATGACACGCAACCCGTAGAACACCACCGCCACGGCGAACATGACGGTGACTGCCCGGTTGAACGAATCCTCGACGGCCCAGATAAAGAAATCGCCGTTCAAGTGCCGTTGAAAGGGTCGCCAGGCGTCATCACCGGCTCCAACTTCCGCATAGCGCGCGGATAGCAAAAACATCGGCTCGTTCACGTTGACGAACGCGTACGACGTCGCGACGAGGCCGCAGTGACCATCCACCCAATTTAACTCGTGAATCGCCGCGACGAGGGTCAGCGCGTCGCACAGGGGCAACGAGAATGGAATGATCAAGGCGTATCCATCGCATGGGTAGTTCGTCGTTTGCCCTTGCAGCATTGAATACGTGTGAAGCTCTCCACACGAGCGGTACACAAAGGCGTCTCGAAGCAGCCGAGAGAGGAACAGCCATCTCGCCGTCTGCGATGCGCTCGTCAAATTGAGCGCTCCCGTTGGCGTTCGATCCACAGCGGCAATGACCTTCGCGTAATCGATGACGTCGCTGCCGGCCAGCGCGGGGCGCATACTCACCGTTTTCCGCGAAAAGGCGCGATTCGGGACGCGCGAGGCACTCTTCGGCAATGGATTCGCCAACGGGGATTCTTCATCGTATCCTGCGTAAAGATTAAACTGCGCTGTCCGATCCTCGCTGTCGTAGCGCACCGTTCGAATCATCACGGCTCCGAACGGCACGTTGACGCCGTCGACTGGGCCCCAGGCGGACTCGATGCCGAGGCTAGGGTCAGGCCGGGCCCCTGGGTAGTACGACGCGGAACTATCAAAGGCCGTGCGGTGCGTCCACAGTCGTCGAAACGAGGCATCCAGCCAGCCATACCAATCGTCCGTGGTCCGCACGTCGGAAAACGATAACGGCCTATTGTTGCGAATCGCGCAGCTGGTGAACTTACTCGCGGACACCGTCGCGTCACATGACCGGAGGTCGTACACGAACCCGGTGTCCACCACGGCGTTCACCGAGCTCGTCATGTCGTCCGCCGTCGTCAGATGGCGTCCGGAGGACACGAAGGTCACCACGATGGCGACGAAGAGTACGTGAAAGAAGGCGCTCAGTGAACCTTCAAAGGCCGACGCCATGCGCCTCGCGTGCCCCACGGACGGGGGTACGGCGGAGCCGGCTTCGGTTGGGTCTAACATGCAACTCGCCAGGAAGGGCTCGAGAGCCACACCGTCCGTCCGGTGGCCCGTAAATCGACGTCTCGCAGCGGGGTCGATCGGGTATCCTCGCACACGTCGGACGCAATCGTTGAAGAGATCAAAAGGAACCATCGGTCCTACCGTGCTGGAGCCCGCGGGATGAACGTGACGCGCACCGGCCGTGGCGTGAGGGCTAGTCGGAGGCGGCGTGTGAAGCGGATTACGTGCTTCCGCTTCGGCCCGCTTGCGCCTCTTCCGAGTGACGGTGCGACGGAGCGCGAGCAACGCACGAGTGCTCAAGTCTAGCGAGGATGACGTCGCGGCATGGGACTGCTGCGCGAACCAAGACTCCTCGCAAAGATCAACGAGGAGGGCCACACTCAACGTTTGGGGTGTTCCCCCGCCCGCCATGTTGCGCGGCAGCGCCACGAGCATGTCGAAAACCTCAAGGGCCGCTTCGCGACGAGAGGCTGCAGACACAAGAGCCGCCTCCAAATCCACTTCCAGGCTCGCGTCGTCGTGTGCCAGCCACCACCCCACAAACGCTTCCTTGTTCAGGAAGGCGGAGGAGGGCCGATCAGGTGAGACGGGGGCGAGGAGCAAGTCACGGGCCGCCTGCAAGCGCTCCTCGGTGAATCCCAGTCCCACGTACCATCTCGCCAGATAGTCGAGCGACGTGGGAAACGGTTCAAGGCGAGACATTCAGGGCAACGTAAGTGTACAAGGGACAACAAGAAAAGCGGGGTGTTAGGAAAAAATATACCAGTAGTATCGTAAGAGAGACGTGGGATAGAGTGATAGTATCGTGGCTTTCGAATAGAGCTGTGGTGTCGTAGATATCGAGAGGGGTTGCGAAAACCAACGAGGGAGCAACAACGCGTGCCAGTGTAGGGGGGCCGCGTTCCCTCCATCCCCTCTTGTGTGCACGACCGATGCCGCAAAACGGCGAATGCGGATGCGCGGATTCATTCTACATAGGGCATGGGTAAAGAGGGCTCACGATGATGAATGCAGAGGGGGGGTCAGAGGATGGGCAGCCCCCTTCCCAAACGTGACAAAAGTAACGCGAAACCCCTAAACTATCAATAGACGTTCGCTCGCTTCATGAGGCGCATGAAGTCCTCTTCGCTGATCACTAGTTGCCCGTGGGGATCACCACCA
>ERZ1292630.1568-Hain-H41-02um-R3-1568-length-22236-cov-6_pt1 | contig 22236 bp, 22 predicted proteins | sample MGYA00564408_ERZ1292630 | MGnify/ENA primary metagenome ERZ1292630 (study PRJEB36523, sample SAMEA6512641) | groundwater metagenome | collected 2019-01-08 | study: AquaDiva: Metagenomics assemblies of 32 groundwater samples
TTTATTTTATTTTTTTGGCTATTTCTCGTGCAGTATCGCGAGTTTATGTTTTTGTCATAAATTTGTTAAGTTCCGTTCATGTCCTTTTGATAACGTCAAAAATGTCAGGAGCGTTCATGGGGTCGCCTCTGGGAGGCCTAGCGGAGTCGAGATCCGCTAGTAGGGGTTCGATTCCCCTCGGCTCCACCACTTCTGACCAGGTATACAAGAAAAAGAGTCCCGCAATGCGAGGCTCTTTTTCAAAATATCTAGCGGAGTCGAGATCTACCGGAATTATAACAGAAACTTCACAATTCTGTAAACGAGATACCACTTCCAATCTGTGATTTTTTGATAGGATTTTTCGTATTCGACGACTGTGCCGCCGAACTTTTTTTTGAAATCGGTGACGCCGGCCCAGGGGTGATTTTCCGCTCCTTCTGGGGCGATTCCGAAGAGGTCGTAGCTCGTGTAGCCGCGGGCTTTGGCGTCGCACATGACGTGCCATTGGAGGAGGTATGGCGCCATGAGACTGCGCAGTTCGTGGTCTGAGGCGCCGTAGTAGTAGAGGGCTTTGCGGTTTTCTAGTGTTTCATTATGGTAGGTGGCGATGAGGCCGGCGGCGATTTTTTCCTCTTCGGGGACTTCGCCTGGCGCTGTCGCGATGAAAAGTTTGGCGTGTTGCGGTCCGAGCGTTGTGAGCATTTTCTGATAATAACTCAGTGGATGGATGCGGAAGCCATCACGCTCGGCGGTTTTCTGGAAAATTTCGTAAAATTTTTCGAGGGTTTTTTCTAAATCTTTTTCGTGGACTTCATGTACTGCTACACCATTACGTTCGGCAACTTTGATGTTGTAGCGACCTTTGGGCTTCATCTGTTTCAGAATTTCTTCCTGCGATAGCGTGAGATCGAGGACAATGGTCGCTTCTGGAAAATGTGATTTTGTTTTTTTGAACTGCGCGCCAGCGCTGTGCGCTTTGTGTTCGTCCACGTGTGCACCCCCGCCTCCGACAACTGTGTCCAGAATAAATTTCACAAAAATGACCTGTTCTTTTTCGCATATGGGAGCCAACTTTTCCATGATCCTCTCGAAATTCTCACTGTGCACCATCGGACATTCCAACCAACTTTTCCCGAAGGGGAGGGGATGACGGATGAATAAAAATCCCTCGACGCGAAAACATTTTCGTCCGAGGGATTCTTGAAATTGTTGCCAGAGGTGCGATTGAAAAAAACTTAGTTGTTGCATTTTAAATAAAAGCGCATCCTCACTCGCTTCGCTCGTGAGTTTTATCCAACTTTTCTTCTAATGAACGCCGGAATGTCGAGTTCGTTTTCGACGGGGCGCTGCGGCATATCGACTCTTGGCTGATTGATAATCGTCTGGTGGCTTTGTTGTCGCATGACTGGTTTTTCGGAGCGGATGTCGAAGCCTGTTGCCACGACGGTGACTTTCATTTCGCCGGTGTAGGAATCGTTGATCACTGCACCGAAAATGATATTTGCTTCTGGATCTGCAGCCTCTGTAATGATTCTTGCAGCCTCGTCCACTTCGAACATACTGAGGTCGTTGCCACCGGTGATGTTGAAGAGAATTCCTTTGGCGCCCTGGACGGACATTTCGAGGAGTGGGCTGTCGATCGCGGCTTTTGCGGCTTCTGCTGCTCGGTTTTCGCCTGTTCCGTATCCGATTCCCATGAGCGCGGATCCGGAGTTTTCCATGATGGCTTTTACATCGGCGAAGTCGACGTTGATCATGCCGTGGACGGTGATGAGGTCCGCGATGCCTTGGACACCCTGGCGGAGAACATCATCGACGACCATGAACGCTTCGTTGAGTGGAGTTTTTTTGTCGATGAGACCGAGGAGTTTGTCGTTTGGGATGACGATAATTGTGTCGACTTTGTTCTTGAGATTTTCCAGACCTTCTTCGGCCTGTGTGCGTCGGCGTTGACCTTCGAAAGAGAAAGGTTTTGTGACGACAGCGACTGTGAGAATCCCCATCTCGCGAGCGAGCTCTGCGACCACTGGAGCGCCTCCGGTGCCCGTGCCACCACCGAGACCACAGGTGATGAAAATCATGTCTGATCCGTCGATTGCTGCGCGGATTTCCTCTTTGCTTTCTTCTGCGGCCTGTTTGCCGATGTCGGGATTACTGCCGGCACCGAGACCTCTCGTGGTGGCCTTCCCGACGTTGAGTTTGATCTGTGCGTCTGAGTGATAGAGCGCTTGTGCATCGGTATTGATTGCGATGAATTCTACGCCTTTGAGATTCGATTTGATCATGCGGTTCAAAGCATTGGAACCACCGCCTCCCACGCCCACGACACGAATATTCGCAATTGGATTCATATCAGGAATGACCTCCTGCGATGAACGATGCGGATCGTATGATTTCGAGAAAATGTTTTTTAAATTTGTTTTTGGATCTTCCTTTGGGAGTGGCATAGTTTGGGGGAATTAAGAAACAAATGCTTGAGTGAGGAAGATTTGAAATCTTTGAAAAGTTTACTTCGTTGCGTTCGCAGTATACTTTTCAAAAACTTCAGGTCTACGGCATGAGGCTTCTGAGCCAATTTTTCATGCTGCCGACGGTTTTTCGCAGATTGAGGCTGCGAAATGGCATGCCACCGAAGTTTCTGGTTTCCATGCGAGAGCCCCAGAGCATGAGACCGATCGCCGTGGCGTATGCTGGATCGTCGATTTTGTCGACGATGCCGTCGAAATTTTGCGGGAATCCGATTTGTACTGGGAGATTCAATGTTTCGCGCGCGAGGTCGATGACACCCGGCATTTTGACTGCTGCTCCAGTGAGCACCACTCCGGCTGGAAGCATGCCGTCGCGGCTGATGCGTGCGAGTTCGTCTTTCACGAGGAGGAAGATTTCCTGGTATCTAGCCTGAATGATTTCCACCATGACTTTCTTTGATACTTTCTGCGTGTCGATTTTGCTGAGAAGTGAGAGGTCAATCGTTTCACGGTCGTTGACGTCTTCTGGCAGACATGAGCCATATTCAATTTTAATTTTTTCTGCGGTGTCGATAGATGTGCGAAGGCCGATAGCAATATCATTGGTGACGTTTTCTCCGCCGAGCGGGATGACTGCGGTGTGGAGCGTGACGCCTTCTTCGAAGACGCTGACGGATGTCCCACCACAACCGATGTCGACGACGACCACGCCGAGCTCTTTTTGTCGCTTCGAGAGTACTGCTTCTGCAGCAGCGAGACAGGTTGGGATGATATCGTCGATATCCACTCCGGCCTGGAGCACGCATTTTTCGATGTTTTTGATGTTTGGGATGAGTCCTGTGATGATATGCGCTTCCACTTCGAGACGGATGCCGGTCATGCCCACTGGATATTTAATGCCTCTCTGATCGTCGACGGTGAACGTCTTCGGAATGATGCGGAGAATTCTTTTGTTTGTGGGAATATTGACGGCTTGTGCAGCCTCGAGGACGCGATCAATATCTTCTTCTGCAATTTCATTGCTCGGATTGGAAACGGCGATGACGCCTTTGGAGTCGATTGATTCGATATGATTGCCGCTAATTCCGAGAAATACGTGGTTGATGGGTTCACCGGCCATGCGCTCTGCGTCTTCGAGGGAAGAAGTGATCGAGCTGATGGTCTCTTCGACATCGATGACGGAGCCTTTTCGAAGTCCCATCGACTGCGCAATTCCTACTCCTGTAATGTTCGGTGTTTGAGAATCGTTATCGAGACGACCCACGACGGTTCGGATTTTTGAACTGCCAATATCGAGACTCGCTAAAATGCGGTTTTTTGCCATAGCGGAGGCAATATAATATAGTTTGCCCTGCTTTGACAAATTTATTACCCAGTTTGGCTTTGCCTGAAGGGGGCTCGTTCAGTTAATGTGTTCGCGTTTAGGCTCTTTTTGATGCTTCTTTTTTGATTCACTTGCGAATATATTTTTTTGTTTTTATTTACTACTTTTTTCCGTTTCTGTTTTTCGCTCTTTTTTACTCTTTTTCATTTTGAATGTATACATTTTTTATTCAAATATCAAAGGGAGCGCATGGTTCTGATCTCCCTGGCGTTTTTCGTTGTAGAGAAGTTCCAATTCGTAGAGTTTTTTGATAAGAGATTTGAATTCTAATTCCTGGAAAAATCTTTCGATTTGGGGGAGATCGAATTCATGTGTTTTACATTCCTGCAGATCGAAGTCGATGGGCGCTTCTTTTTGCAGAGTTACCAAATGTTTACTCAAAAAAGCTGCGTCTTTGCCATTCTGGAGTTTTTCACGCATTTTCCCTGGGATTTCTGCGAGGTGTTCGTAGATGTTTTCGAGTGTTGTGTACTGTTGGAGGAGATTCACGGCGCCAGTGGGACCGATGCCTTTGACTCCGGGGATATTGTCGGAAGGATCGCCGACGAGACTTTTGTAATCAATCATTTGCACTGGCGTGATCTGAAATTTTTCCTGAACTTTCTGCGGATCGTACGCCGTGTATTTCTGAAAACCAAATTCTGGTGTGAGGACACTGATGTTCGACGTGATGAGCTGGAAAAGATCGCGATCTCCACTCGCGATGCCGACACGCAAATCAACATTTTTTGCACACTCTTTCACAGAGATCGTCGCGAGCAGATCGTCCGCTTCGTATCCGTCCATGGCAAAACTGGGAATGCCAAAAGCTTCTAAAATATTTTTGAGGCGGGGAAGTTGCTCGTACATGCCTTCTGGTGGCGGTGGGCGTGTGCCTTTGTATTCGGTGAATTGTTCGTGGCGATAGGTCTTGGCCTTGCTGTCCCAGGCGATGGCGATGAACTCTGGATATTCTTTGGCCAGGAGACTCAGGAGCATGCTGGTAAATCCATAGATGGCGTTTACGAGCTCGCCTTTGGAAGTCTTGAGCGCTGGAATCGCGTGGAAGGCTCGGTAAAAGAGCGCGTTGCCATCGATCAGAATGAGTTTCTGTGTTTGCATATGCACTCATTTGACTGCTTTTTTAGCTTTGTGTCAATGGATCGTAGCTTGGAAAAAGCCAAAAAAAATGCTATAATGCTCTGATATCTTGATTTTTATGCCTCGAACTTCCACAAAAATTTCTAAGCCGGACGCCAAGCTTCTCGAGAAGAAGTCTCTGCGACTCCAACTCCAACATCTCCTCCGCGATCGCGTCGCTCACGAGATGCCGATCATTGGATTTTTCATCGAAAAAGAAGAAGAATTTGTCCTCATTCGCGATTTGATTCATGGAATTTCTGGCCTCGGTGCGGGTGTCGTCATCTTCGCTCCGGATAATAAAAAAGGTGAAGCTTTGCCTTTTGATCTCTATGACGAAGCGATGGTGATTTTCTACGATCATACTTCTCATAAAAATCTTTTCTCTGGATGCGACATGGTGGTGTGTTTCTCTGATCAAGCGGTCAAAAAGTCGCTCGCGTCACACATCGTTCCGGTGGCTTTCTCAGAGTGTCGCGGTGTGACGAATTATCATCCGAATCGTGAAACAGGAAATGCTTTTACTTTTGAAAAAAAAGATCAGTGGCATGTTTTTGCGGCACTGATCAGGGCGATGGAAACGTACAGATTTCCGTTCGACTGGAAATGTATTGCTTACAGGAGATAGGGAACCTCTGAAAAACGCGAACTGCGGCGTCAACTCGTCGCCTTCTCGTCGCCGTACTTTTCGTACGGCTCCTTCGAGGGCTCCTCGTTTCCTTGCATTTCATCGTTTTTGAGAGGTTCGATGAAAATTCAAAAAAAATTACTCTAGTTTGCTTGGTCCTGAACTACCACTGCTCGTACCGCTGTCTTGTCCGACGGAGGTGATGATTTCGATGACGTCTTTGAAATTGATGTATTGAATGACGTTGATGCCGATGGCACGACCGACGGTGTTGATGATGACGACAGAGAGAATCGTGACGATGAGGCCGATGATTGCGTAACGGATCGTTCCTACGGCGCTTTTGATTTTGTCGTCCTGACCTCCGGAAAGGATGAACGAGATACCTCCGACAAAGATGAATACTACTGAAAGAAATCCGGCGATCATAATTGCGTAGGCGAGGCCACGATTCATGATGTCGATAACGTCAAAATTTTGCGCTGCGTCGATGATGGAGTTGGATGATGGAGGCACGGGAGGAGGATTTAGGATTTAGGATTGAGGAAATTACGAAATGATTTATTCGAGGTCGGCGCCGATTTCGTGCATGCCGCCGCCGGGTTCTATGATCTTCATATTGACGCGTTCGTTGCGCTTGGAACCCATGACGCGGAGAAGGATGCGGAGAGATTTTGCCGTTTGGCCATTTTTTCCGATGATTTTTCCCATGTCTTCTGGATGCACTTTGAGTGTGATGAGAACACCAAGATCGTCGACGGTTCGCGTGACTTCAACTTCTTCGGGATGGTCGACGAGTTGCTTGATGACGTACTCTACAAAATCGCGGTCTGGACCCTGATTCATATCTTGTGTATCGGTCATAGAGGAGGATTTAGGATTTAGGATTGAGGATGTAGGAATAACTTGTGACCTGTGACTTTTGACATGTGACTGGTCACAAGTCACATGTTACACGTCACATGTTTTCTATGCTGCTGGGGCTGCTTCTTTTCCTGCGTTTTTGCTGGATTTTCTCTGCTTGTTTCTCGGAGTCAGAAATTTATCCATGTTTGCGAAACCTTTTTTCTTGAGAAGTGCTGCGACGGTGTCGGAAGGTTGTGCTCCCATTTTGATCCAGTGTTTTACTCTTTCGTCTTTGAGTTCGATCACTTTTGGTTCTTGTGCTGGAGCGTAGTGACCAACGATTTCGACGGCTTTTTTCTTTGGGCTGAGTGTTTTTTCTTGAACGATGAGACGGAAATGTGGTTGGCCTTTTTTACCAATTCGGGAAAGTCGGATGACGAGCATATCGCTAGGATTTAAGATGTAGGATTGAGGACGTAGGAAAGCGCAGAGCTCATGGAGCAGGGCTCAAAGCTTGGAGGGAATAAAGAGGTTGGTGTTCTGAAGCACCATTTTTATTCTTTCTTTCGCCTTGCTTTCAAAAGTGTTTGTATTCTCGTTGTTTTTTTGCTCAGCGTCAAGCGGATGTTGCATCTTCCATGAGGGATTGAAGCCCTGGATTCAATTGTGTTCCTGTGAGAATTCTGTCCATTTCTCTTCTGAGGAGCCCTACGGTTGGCGACATTACCTTTCTTTCTGGTGTTTCTCCTGGTTGTGGCTGACGCTGGTAGAGAAGTGACCCGTCATGGTCATAGAGCTCATCGATCTCACAAACTGTCATGGCTGTTCCCGTCATGAATAGCTCTACATTTCCTTTGTTCTGCCTGAGTATTTGGCAGATATTGATCTCTGGATTATATTCCATGAGGATCTCATTCTCCTTTGCAATTTTGAAACATGACTGCATGACGATGCCGGGCAAACATCGATTCACTGCTGGATCTGGCGATAGGATTCTCACTGTGCCGATATCTGGATCTCGAATGACGACTCCCATGTTGGCACTCACCCCTTCCTCAGCGTTTCCTGATGCATTGAGGTAAATTCCTTCGTGGAGATATGGTTTTCCTGGTTCACTTTTTGCCATCTGTGTTGGATGGCTCATAAAAGAGATGATGGACTCTGGGTAGTGTTGAGATGCTTTGTTGACTGCGATTCGGTCGCTGACAGGGCGTGGGCCGAGAAGTCCAACTTTCAAAAAATCTGCTTTGTAGGCACCGATTGGCGTCCCGATGAGTTGAATTATTGCTTGTGGTCCAGCAAGTTTTGGACCGGCATTATCCATGAAGAGGCTGAAGCGGATATAATATCTATTCCCTGCCTTGTTGGCTACTTGAGGAATCCATCGACGATCACTCTGGAGATGATTTTCAAGCATTTTTCTGATGAGTTCTTCTGTTACTTCTTTGAAACCGAGTTTCTGCGCATCTCGACAGAAGCGTTCAATATGCTTTTGCGCTTCAAAAACCTGCATTTTACCTTGATTGTTTTGGTATCCAACCATGCCCGTGATACATCCACCTCCGCCGTAATGTAGCACGGTTTGCCATGGACCTATGCCAACTTCTCCGAATGGAAGCTGCTGGACGGTCCACCCTTTTCCTGGAATAAAAATGGCTCGTGAAAGGACATCCGTCGGAGTAGATTCAAAAGGATACGGCTGAATGTTGATGCTCGTTGGATCCTGAGTTGGTCTGAGAGGCTTCATATCTCTTCCATCAAGCGTTGTTGCGATTCTCATAACTCCTTCTCGAGCACGTTCATCGGCTGAGCTTTTTCCGAAAGGAGTTCTGCCGTGTGAATTTATTTCGTCGTGAATCACTAGAAATGAACCTCTCTGCGTGTGATCGTAGTCGATCGATCGTATGCCTCTTTCGATACCGTAGACTTCTGTAACTTCAGCTTGTGTGTGTGAATCCTCCCGGAAGAGAGCTCCCTCTGGATCTCCTGCTTCTAGGACAGCTGCGACTCGCTGTTCAATTCCTCTTCTCATTCTTCCACATTCTTCTCCACGCAGTTCTGGAACCCAACCTTTTGCTGTTTTATACGCATAAACTTTTTGCTCTGTATCATCTTCAAAGTGAGCATATGCCAAACGTGATCGCCCGTGATCTGCGATTTCACTTCTCGGTACATGTTTTCTTTCTCGAGTTCTATCTGCTGGGATCAGGTCTGGATTTGGTGTGGAGTTGATGATAAAGCGCATCGGAGGCCGATTTTATCGTACCCCACTCTCGTCTGTCAATTCATCGTCGTCTTCTATCTCAATCTCGGTGAGATCACCCTTCATATCCTGTGGCATGCCGACTTTTGGACGGACGTTTTTCACAATGGTGCTTTGGATTTTACTGTTCAGTTTCTGGATAATTGGATCTTTGTGATCTAAAATCAGCTTTGCCCAGGCGCCGTCGAGGACGTGAATGGTGAGGGTGCCGTCTTTGAACGATCGAGCGTCCATGAAATCGACTGCATCTTTCGAAAAAAGTTCGGGGATGAGATCACGGAAAGCTTTGCAGACCGTCGCAGCAGCGAGTGCAGGTGCCATGCCGCGACGGGCGATTTCGGCGGGGAGGAGATTTTTGAGAGAGATGAACATGCGGAGGATTTAGGATTGAGGATTGAGGAGGGATTCGTAGAGTTTTAGTGTTTCTCTAGCCATTTTTCTCCAGGAGAATTTTTTTGCGTGTGCGATTCCGTTTTCTGTTAGAGTTTTTCTGACTTCTTCGTTGGTACAGAGAGTGGCTAATTTTTCGGCGATGTCGTTGGGATCGTAGGGGTCGAAATAGAGTGCGTTTTCTTCGCCGCAGATTTCGGGGAGACATGAAGCTTTCGAGACGGCGACGGGGACGCTGCATTTCATGGCTTCGAGAGGGGAGAGGCCGAAGCCTTCATAGAGTGACGGGAGAACGTAACCGTGTGCGCCACTGTAGAGTGCGACGAGCTCCTGTTCGTCGACGAGGCCGGTGGTTTTCACGAATTCTGCGACGTCGGACTCTGCGATTTGCTCTCGCACTTCTGGATATTTCGGATCTTCTTTTCCGGTGATGACGAGATCGATGTCGATGTGATAGTGATTTCGCAGCCGTGCGAAGGCTTTTACGAGATTCACGAGATTTTTATGATTGCGCCAGACGCCGGTGTAGAGGAGATACTGTTTTGTGATTTTGTGTCGCTGCAAAGTCTCTGCAATTTTTTTTTGGTCTTCAATTCTTTCGAAATCTTCATTCACGGCTTCGTAGATGACTTTGATTTTTTCGGGATTCATTTGGAGTAATTTTTCTAAATCTTTTTTGGTGTACTCGGAGACGGCGATAATTTTCTTCGCGTTTTTTGTCGCAGAGCGCAGAGTCAAATGATAGCCGGCGCGATGGATTGGACTTCGCATTTTATTGCCGGGAAAAAAAGAAAGCGTGAGATCGTGGATGGTGACGATCGACGGATTTTTGTAAAAAATAGGTGCGTTGAAATGCGTGAAATGCATGAGATCGAGTTTCGCTTTTTTGAGATGACGCAAAAATCGTGTTTGTTCGGCGAGCGAATAATGGCGTGCGTTTGCTAAAACTTTTTTGAAATTTTTTCCGGGAGGTGTGAATTCGTCAAACTCTGGATTATTGAAAAAAAGGATGTATTCGTTTTTCTTGTCCAAATTCGCAAGATGGCCGACGAGCTCGTAGGTATAGCGGCCGATACCTGTAAAACGGGAAGAGTACATTCGACAATCGATTCCGATGCGCATGGGCTGATTGTAGCATTTTTCTTGTGACTGGCGTAGAATGGCGTACCCCTGTCAAAATAGTATCATAACAGCTATGTTGTTCAATTCCCCACGAGAATTAGAAAGTTCTGTCCAAGATATTCGTTATATCGATCAGCGCCATGCAGATGAAGATGCTGAAGAACTGCTCTTCCTGCCCATAGGTGCCTCTGTGGAGAGGATACGGGAGTCAGTGTTGCGAGGAACTGTAACGGTCATCATACATCCGCAAAGTATGGATGATTTTGTGAATGGAGAAAAAGTGGGAAAAAGCGGAAAAGAAATAGAACTCAAAAAGAAAAATTTCGACCTTCTGCCTCCGGAAAGAAGAAAAAGAATTCAAGATATATTGAAAATCAGCAGAAAAATTGACTTAGAACGCGCTGAAATCGTTTTAGGATGGATAGAAAAACTCAAAAGAGGTCAGGCGATTGAAGGAAAAGTACGATACAGAAAAAATGACTCTGTTGAAGATTTAGAAATGCTTGTCAGGGCAGTGAATAATCTCTATTTCAAAAAAGACGAAGAAACAGAAATAGAAAATGAACAATATGAAGAATTCATACGAATGGCTGCGATCGCAATCATGAAAAAATGCGACGTGCCAGGGGGAGAAGAACCAAAATCAGAAAATGTACCGACGGAAATACGAAAGACAGAGGAAGATGTGGAGGACGCGGAAGATGTAAAAGGTGCCGAAGATGAGGAGGGATGGGATAGAATACGGCATGAAGAACCGGTGGTGGGTGAACCGAATGAAGTTTTTTTTCTGGAAGGGGATGATGTCTCGGTGGTGGTGGACGACGAAGATACGCCGTCAATATTGCCTGAAGCGAAATCTCCTCCTCCAATCCCATGGAGCGGGATACCAGATGAAACACCTGTGGGGAGACTCGTGGAAGTCATATTCCTGGGAAGAGATGATTTTGAAGAAATACCAGAAAATGATTGGGATTGGGACCACAGCGATGAAGATAAAAGAACAATTGTATACCTCAAAGAGGATGATTTAGTTCAGATTCAGCCAGAAATCCCATCACCAAAAAAAATCCAGGAACCGGCGATCATGCCAAAAGGAGAAAAGGTGTCACACAATGGCACAGATTTCGATGTCCCTTACTAGGCAAGATCACCAATGGAATGTGCAGTTTCTGCAAGAGCCATGATACCTCTTGTCAAAAGCATGAAGCACCTATATCATTGGCCAGCCTTGGTTCAGCAAGGGTTCGTTTATGGGGTCGTAGCGTAGCCTGGCTTAACGCACCACACTGTCACTGTGGAGATCGCGGGTTCGAATCCCGTCGGCCCCGCCATTTGTTTACACAGCTTTGGTCAAAGCTGTTTTTCGACGTGCATTGCTTTTTTGTAAAAAAGTATTATAATGGCAGACTTTATTGTTTTTTATGACTCCTGAAGCCACGAAAAATCTTTCTTTGACTCCTGAAGAGGAGTGCCTCATACAAACCTGCGATAATCCTGACACGGTTCAGTCTTTCCTTGATGGACTTGAATACAATTGGGAGCCGACCGGTCCTACTTTGCGATCTTTTCGTCGTGTTGTTCGAGATCGTGTCGCGCACTGCATGGAAGGTGCTTTGAGTGCTGCCGCTTTTTTGTCTCACCACGGCTATCCTGCACAACTTCTCTGTATGGAAGCTCGTGATATTGACCATATTGTTTTCCCTTTTCAGAAAAAAGGTCTCTGGGGGTCTGTTGCGCAATCTCGTGATGTACATTTAAAAGGGCGCGATCCTGTTCACAAAACTCTTCGTGATCTCGTGCTTTCTTATCATCCACACTATTGGAATTATTGGACTGGTGATCGCAATGATCTCACTTTGCGGGGATTCGCTCTTTTGCCTTTGACTCAAAATCATGGCGACTGGGTGACGGGCGAAGAGGATCTCTGGTCGATTGAAGATGGATTTTATCAATTGCCATACCAGGCTCTTTTTCCGGCACCAGAACAGAATCAATTTCTTTCCCGGCGGGATGGTGGCATTGATTGGATTTCTTAAAAAATTATATGGCTTTTCAATCCTCAGCTCGAGAAAGGCTCACGGAGATAACGGATGACATCCTAAATCCCGATGCTTCATTTGTAACTGGTGTTGAAAAGCTTCATAGCCTTTTTCAATGTGTCAGTGATCCTGCAGTCAAGCGTCATGAGATTTCTAGAAGAGTAGATGGTGGAGGAAGCGCCATATCACCGATGCAAGCGGCTGAATGCCTGCTCGATCATGCTCGTACAAAAACTTTTCTTCGAGGGATATATCGTGCTCTTCATGAACTCCAGCGCCGTTTTCCTGGTGAAAGAATTTCTGTTGTCTATGCGGGCTCTGGGCCTTTTGCGAGCCTTGCAATTCCCTTGGCGACTCAATTTCGGCCTGATGAAATTGCATTTCATGTTCTGGATATTCATCCTTTTTCCCTCAAAAATGTCCGCAGTCTTGTAGAAATATTTGGCCTGGAAGAATATTTTGTGGATTTCATCAATGCCGATGCGACGACCTGGAAACCGTCCTTTCGTCCTCATTTGATTTTTACTGAGACTATGGACAAAGGATTATGCTACGAACCACAGGCTCATATTACGGCAAACCTCGGGGGCGAAATTCGCCAGAATGGACTCTTTCTTCCTGAATCAATTCATGTCGAGGCGATCATGACGCCATCACGTGTTGATTTTCCTGTAAGGGTTCTCGGAACTGCGGTCCAACTGACACCGGCCTCTGCACAAAACATGCGCTTCGATATTCGTAAAAGTTTTCCTATTCCTGATGTTGAACTTCGTGAAAGTCACGATCTTCTTTTGAGAACTCGTGTTGGAGTTTTTGGCAAGGAACAAATACTTGAAGGTGAAGCTCGCATTACGGAATGGATTCTTTTGGATACCATTTCTCGCGGTGGTGGTGTTTTGGAACTTCAGTATGGGCTGGGCGGTTTGATTGGTGACATACGGAAACGGGTTGAGCAGGAATTTTTTCATTCTTTGCTTGATCGTATTGATCAATAGTATGGAGTTCAAAACCCGCCTGCTCTCATTAATCTTTGTTTGTACCGGCTCTTGCAGGCGTATTTCGTGTTCGTACTTCCGCCGACGCCGGAGCTGACATTTTGAACAGAATGTCGGTTCTGGGATCTGGAGTTTTTGTCTGAGAACAAGTTCGTTTTCGTCGATGGTGAAGTTTTGTGTGCAATTGGTGCAGGATTTTGGAGGGACATGTGCATGGAGAACGCCGTGCTCTTTTTCTACAACTTCGTCAGATCGATCTCACTCTGAAACTTGAGAATAGATTCCAAAAATGCTGGATCTGGTTTATATGTTCTCCAGTCGAATCCTTTTTCAGCGAGGCGAGCGAGTGCTTTCGGAATCTTTTTGTCGTCCTGCTTGATCACGACGCGCAGCCATTTTCCTGACTCAGAAGTATCGCACTCTGACACTGGAGAAAATCCAACTCCGTATTCCATGAGGAGAGCAAGCGCTGCACAGAGTGTCCGGTCCCTGGGATTTTTTACCCCCATGAATCCTGGCGGAATAGGGACGAGTAAGTCGAGTCCGGCGTCTGGTTTTTTCACTGGCCAATTGAGTGTCTGAAATCCTGGGAGAATTTCATTTTCTAATTCATACTTCAGTTTTTCCCCTACGTGCTCCGTATCCATTTCATTCAATACTTTTGCGGCAAGATGCTGGTCGTGCATCGGCATCATGGTGTATGCCGAAGATCCGAAGAGGCGCATGATATTGATGAGATCTTTGTTTCCTGCGAGTCCTCCGACTCGTACTCCTGGCATACCGTGTTCTTTTGCGATGGTTATTGCCTCCACTCCTACGTCTTTGGCTCCTGGATAACTGAGCAATGGACGGATTTTTTTGTTACCAAATACTGTTTGTGTCGCGTATGTGTCGCTCACGACGGGAAATCCATGCCTGTGTGCAAAAGGAATAAATTCGTGCTCCATAAAATCTTCATCTGGCAAAGTTCCTGCCGGAGCAGAGGGTAGCGTTGTGTAGAAAAGAGCCTGACCATCTCTTACTTTTTGCCTTTTGAGATTTTTTTTCACGGCTCGGAGATTCAATACTCCAGTATTCAGATCGAGTGGAGCCGGAATAATTTGTTTTCCTTGAAGTCTTATGAGTGAGTAGAGGTAGGATGGCGAGAGTGTTGGGACGATGACGGTTGTGATTCTCAGTGATCTCATTAATGCATCAATTGCTTTCATAATCCCTGCCGTGACCATGACTTCCCGGTGTGGATCCAGATTCACAACTCCCATTTTTTCGAAGAATCCAGCAATGCTCTGTCGAAGCTCGAGCGTCCCCCAGGAAGATGGATACATCATGTGATGCCCGGCTGCGAGACTTTCTTCATGGGCGGATTCAATAATTGGATGTAAAATTTCTCGATCTTTTGCGTCTACTTCGATGCTCGAGCCAATATCGAGCATGTCGGCTGCTCCATTTTCCCGAAGAGCTCGCATGATGGCGTAGTAGGTTTTGACTTGTCCTCCACCACTGCGGGCGGTAAGGAGATGCGGGTTGATGGCATGTTTTAGCGGCCCGCTTCCATTTTGTTCGCCCAACGCACGAGTGATTCTCTCTCGGATTATTTCAAAACGAGCTGTCACTTCAGGATTGAGCGGGCTTTGTGGAGGCCTTTCTATAGTTTCAGGAGCTCCTTGAGTTCTTTCTGGGAATTCTCGCTGATGATCTCTTTTGCTCATAAGCTTCAGGTTTATGAAGATTTCATCTTAGGCTTTTTATTGTGGTGTTGTCAATTATGCTAGAATCTCTCCAACATGCCTCTCTGTCGCATTACTCAGCAACCTTTCGAAATTTCTGAGCGCGAAATGGAATTCTGCAAGCGGATGAATGTGCCGCTTCCGACCGTTTCACCGAATGAACGATTTCGACAGCTGATGGCTTTCCGCAATGAGTGGAAACTGTATCGCCGGAAGTGTGATGCGACGAAGGAAGATATTATTAGTGCTTACTCTCCTGACAGTCCTTTTGTTGTGTACAAGAATTCTGTGTGGTGGGGCGACACATGGGACGCGATGGAACATGGTCGTGATTTTGATTTTACGCGGCCGTTTTTTGAGCAGTTTGCGGAGTTGCAAAAAGTGGTGCCGCGCGAAGGGACTACGATTTTTAATTGCGAAAATTGCGACTACAATTCGCACTGGAGAAACTCGAAAAACTGTTATCTGAACTCGCTCGGACACCTCTGTGAGGATGTCTATTATTCGTATTGGATGGTGCAGGATAAAGATGTTTTTGATTCGATGTATACAGGTGAAAGTACACTCTGCTATTCGTGCAGTGACACAAATCGTTGCTATAATTGCGTGATGCTTTTCGAGTCGAACGATTGTCGTGATTGCTTCTTTTCGTATCAACTCCAGGGTTGCGATAACTGTCTTTTCTCTACAAATCTCGTCCACAAGACGTATCATATTTTCAATGAACCTGTTTCGAAAGAGGAATTTGAGGCTTACAAAGCGAAGATTTTTGACGGTTCGTGGAAGACGTGGCAACAGGCGTATCAGGATTTTTTGAAGATTCGTGAATCTGCGATCTCTCCAAGTGTTTACATGATGAAATGTGAAAATTCCACGGGAAATCATGTTTATAATTCGAAAAATTGTTCGAATTGTTTCGATACTTTCGATGCTGAAGACTGTGAAAATTCTATTTCTGCCGCCAATAGCAAAGATGTTCATAGTTCCTATTCTGCTGGCTGGACGCAGTGCGAATTGACCTATTATTCGCTTGTTTCTCGGTCTGCGACGAATATCGCTTTTTGTAATTACACGTGGTCTTCTTCTGATCTGCGCTACTGCGATAGTACCGTGAATTCTCATGATTTATTTGGCTGCATTGGGATGCGACAGAAACGTTTTTGTATTTTGAATAAACAATATACCGAGGAAGAATATCGTGTGCTTGTTCCAAAAATTATTGAGCATATGAAGAAGACGGGGGAGTGGGGAGAATTTTTTCCGATGGCTCTTTCGCCCTATGCTTACAATGAAACTGCGGCGCATGAATTTTTTACACTTTCACCAGAAGAAGCACTCGAACGCGGTTTTCGATGGAAAGAAGAGAGTACTGCGAGTGCTTCACATGCTCCGCGAGCGACGATGAAAGTTCTTCCAGATTCATTGAGCCAAGTCTCTGACGACATTTGTAAAGAAATTCTTGGCTGTAAAAATTGTGGAAAAAGTTATCGGGTGATTCCGCAGGAACTGAAGTTTTATCGGCTCATGAATCTGCCTCTGCCTCGCAATTGTTCTATGTGTCGCCATCAGGAGCGCATTCATTTACGCAATCCTCTCCGACTTTGGCAGCGCATATGCGAAAAGTGTGGCACAATGATGGAATCAAGCTTCTCTCCCGAAAGACCTGTGAAAGTTTACTGTCAGGAATGTTATCGAAAAGAAGTTTATTAAGAGAGCTCCAAGATTTTATCCAATTACTTCTCTTTCTAATATTTTCTGAATTTTTTCGAAGTTTGTTGGCTTGAGTATTCCTTCTAATTCTTTGTCGCCTTTCATACTGATGCCGTTTTTTTCGAGGAGGAGGGCAATCATGTGCGCAACTTTTGTGAGCTCTTGTTCAGTGATAATATCAACTTGGAGATCGACTTCTTCGCGCAGATCTTCGATTTGTCGTGCACGATTCTGGGAAATTAATACGACGATAGCGAGGATGATCGCTTCGAGCGAAACCATCATGGTGAGAAACCCGAATGGATATGGATCAAATGGTTCAATGCCTTGTATAAGCCCCGTGTTCATTATAATCCAGACTCCAAACCAAATGGTATTCAAAAATAGAAACCACATGCTTCCGAAGACTTGAGTCATGAAATCTGCGGTACGTTGAGTAAAAGTGCGGTGTTCGTCTGACTTTGCTTTTAGGCTTCGGATAATGTGACGACTGTTGTGGGGGATCATGAGAGGGGAGGATTTAGGATGTAGGATGTAGGAAAATCCACTTGCGAGTATAATGTAGTCCATGAGTTTTGTGCAGCGAATTCATTCTTATTTCTCTGCCGGTGGAGAGAGTGCACCGTATGAAATTGTCGTCAGTGCACGAAGTCACCATGTGCGACTCCGTGTTTCGGCGGAAAACGGACTGCGTGTGACAATTCCAAAAAGATTTCCTTTACGTGAAGTAGAGAAGATTCTTCGTGAGAAATCGAAATGGATTTTTCAGAAGATGAAAGAGATGGAACGATTTCAGAATGTCGGTGATGCTGCGAAGATGCGCTTTTTGGATGAATTCCTGACGATTCAATTTTGTTTTCCTGATGAGAAAAATTTAAGTTTTTTGAAAAAAGGACGTGTATCTGGTCGAGCTCTGAAAACTCGCCGTGTGGAACGTCACGGTGATATTCTCTCTATTTTTTCTGATGATTTCTCTGTCCGTGTTGTGAAAAGTCTGATTCGTGATTGGTTGCGAAAACAGGCGCAGGAAATTTTTTCCGTGAAACTTCCTGGGATTTCACGAACTATTGGAATTCCTTTTGCGCGATTTTCTATTCGTGGTCAGAAAACACGATGGGGAAGTGCGTCTATTCGAAAGACTATTTCGCTCAACTACAAGCTCCTATGTGCTCCTGCTTTTGTAGCGGAATATGTGATGGTGCACGAGCTCTGTCATCTGGTTCACATGAATCATTCGAGGGCTTTTTGGGCTCTCGTCGGTTCGCATGCTCCACGTTTTCGGGAAGCAAGAAAATGGCTTCATACTGAGGGGAAGTACATTTCTTTTTAGAGACTGCGGCTTTTTTGTGATAGGATTGTGCTAATGAATTTCGATGTTATCGTCCTTGGTGGAGGTCCTGGTGGTGCGAAGGCTGCTAAGTTTCTCGCTGAACATGGAAAGAAAGTGGCGCTCGTAGAGCAACACTTGGTCGGTGGAGAATGTTTACATTATGGCTGCATCCCTTCGAAAGTTTTTTTGTATTCTGCGGAGCTTTTTGAAAAATTTCAGAAAATTTCCCAGTTTGGTATTGAAATGACTGGAGAAGTGAAATTGAACTTTTCTGCGCTCCTGGAGCGAAAAAAGAAAGTGGTGGAGATGCTCCATCGCGGACTTTCTGCGTCGATCGAGAAATCTGGTGTGCAGATTTTGAAGGGTCGTGGAATCGTGGCAAGTGATGGTACAAGTGTGACGCTGGAGAATGGTGAGACGCTTTCTGCACCACATATTGTCATGGCGACGGGCTCGGAACCGGTGGTTTTTTCTGGAATGTCTGGACATACCAATCGCACGATTTTTGATCTGACTGAACTTCCGAAATCGATTGTGATCGTGGGCGGAGGAGTGTCGGGATGTGAATTTGCCAGTTTCTTTGCGGCTTTTGGCGTTACGACCACAATCGTAGAAAAAGGTGAACGAATTTTGCCTTCGGAAGATCCTGAAATTTCTATGGAGATGACGAAGCTTTTTGCTCGGAAAAATGTAAAAGTTCTGACAGGGATTTCGTATAGCGCGGAGGCGTTCCCGGCTGATTGCACACTTTTTTGTGTAGGACGAAAGGTGGCGAACGAATTTCCTCCGTCAGTGATTGTGATTGGTGATGCTGCGAAAAAAAGTATGCTTGCGTACACTGCGGAAAAAGAAGGAGAAAATGCTGCGAAGAAAATCCTCGGAATTTCGTGTGAAGAAGATTTCATCTGGCCAAATACGATTTTTACGCATCCAGAAATTGCGAGCGTGGGAGCCAAAGAAAGTGATGTTCCTGGAGCACTTATTGGTCGTGCAACTTTTGCAGGAAATGCTCGAGCACTCATCGAAGGTGAACGCGATGGCTTCGTGAAAGTACTGATCGATCCCAAAACGCATGCAATGCTCGGCGCTCATGTCATTGGGAAAAATGCGACGCTCATCATCGACAAAGCGACGCTTGTGGTTTCGGAAAAGATCTCTGCAGAAAAATTTCTCAACGCTCTCCATGGACATCCCGTGATGTCGGAAGTGCTGAAAGAGGCGATCGAGAATGGAATTGCGAATGCTTCGGATTTTAGGAAAGAAGATCTTTGAGTGTCTTCCACCATCCTTTCATTTTTACCCACAACTTCTTGAGACCTTTTGGTTCTTCTTTTTTCTCGTCACCATGAGCTGATGCTGCATGTGATGGTGCGGCATGAGCATCATCATGAGATTTTTCTGCTGGTGCATGAGCGGTAGCGTGGTGTGCGTCTGGAGCTGCATGGGAATCTTTGGGTGCGTGTGCATCCCTGGGTTTTTCATGAGCTTCTGGAGCTTTTTTCGCAACTGCTGCATGTGTCGCATCTTTTATTGCATCTACTGCGCCGTGTGGAGTTTTTTCCGTTTCTTTGCCACCAGGAATGGCTTTCAATTCTGGCTTCTTGTGGGTATCAGCATGAGCTGATTCTGCCCCATGAGCTCCTGCATCAACTTTTTTTGCTGTATTGGCTCCACTCATAGTTTTTTCGTTATTGTTCTTTTATTGTACGCCTTTTGGTCACTAAGTCAAATAATTGACTTTTATTGTTTTGGGCCTACAATCACTTCTTATCATTTCCTCTGAGATATGGATCGAGCAACAATGAATGGCTTGCGTGAAGTAGTAGAAGTCTCTGTACCTGCTGTTTTGAATTCTGGCGATGCCCTGAAATTGGCACGAGAATTACTGGAACCTGGCAGTATGATAACTATTCATCCTCATCATTTTGAGCTTGTTCAAGATTCTGGCTCTGTTCTGGTTCTTCCTCCTGAAGAGACTAGAATTCTTTCTCAGAGATTGCCAAAATCGACACTGCTTTTTGTTCCTCGAAGTGCTCCTGATTTTGCTGCTCACGAAATAAGGACCTTAGGTCAAGTAACTTTAGATAATAATGCTCTCCGTAGTGGTGACGGCACCATCGTCGATCCCTGGATTCTTTTCTCTGGAATGAGGCATGGTCAAGTCACTCCTTCTCGACTTCCTCATAACTCCCAGACAGTAAAGCTTATTAATGATATTTTGCGAATTCAAAACTTAAAACCTTCTCAGTCGTGGAACGCTTTGTTGTTAGATCGAGCGGGTCTTGTTGTTCTTTTTTTGATTCTTGGTGTTTCCATGCATCCTCGAGAATCGTCTGAGAAAAAACCATTTAGTGAGACAGATTCCGCCATCGCCATTCCTCAGCAGCAAACTCGAAATGACATGCAACAGACGTTGTCTCAACATGACTCTGGAACTCCCGAAAATCTTGAGTGTCGTTACAGCGGTATTGAAACTGTTTTTGATGCATCTCTGGAAAGTGACGATCCTGTCACGGGCACTATGCGAGACGCTCTTCTGGATCCGTATCAAGTGAGTAAATTTTTTCTCGGTAATAAATTTGTGTATCGGGGTCATGATGGCGATGACTCTTCTCGAGTGTTGCGTTTTGCGCCTCGCGGCATTGATTCTGGATATTTCCAGAGTGGGGGGGATAAATTCCGTTCACGGTCAACGTCTCTTTCTGATGCGATTAATGACATCCTCGATTATTCGGCGCTCGATGATCGATCCATCATGCAATGGATTGTTTATACGTACCAACGCTCTTTTTCTGTTTCTCTGAGTCTTGATGACATGCAAATTGTTCGTGGTCAGGATAAAAAAGTGAAAAAGGTTCTCTATCATGGGGAGCTCAATCCCAAAGTTCTTGTTCGTGTAAATGTGCCCGTGGATGGTCGGGACAGTCTCGCTGCAAATAGTCGGACAACAAAAGAGAAATTTGTGCCGATCATCTCAGGTAAAAAACTCTTGTTGCCTGTTGGAATTTCTGCTGGTGATGGTCAATCTGGAGGCCATGATCTGCGCGTTCCTTCGCACCTTTTGGATTCCAACAAATCGTTTAGACTTCCTGTTCATCGTGGTCCAGTCTGGAAATTAGATGCCTCAGCTCTTGCTGCTTCACTGAATGGCTATCGTGATCGATTGAAAAGATTTCCCAATAGTCGCCTCGAATCGAATTTTATTGATTTTCAGGATCCCCAGGCTCGTGAAGCGACTCAGCACCTCGTTTCTCGGAGAGATACACCAATCAAAAAAGCCAAAAAGATCATATCCTTTGTACAAAAAAATCTCCCATATAAGTCAGAAAATGACAGAGACTATGATCGACCTCTCCTGCTAGTTCTTTTCAATGGAGGTGGTGATTGTAACAATAAAATTGTTGCATGGGCTTCTATGATGGCTGCCGAAAAGCTCGATTTCTGTATCGTCCATTGCTATGATCCGAAGTCGGATACAAATGAAGCTCATGTCGTCGGTGGAGTTGGAAGTTCTGTTTTTCCAGGCAAAAAAGTTCCAAAGACGATGGATAGTGCTGCGAACCATGCCTTGATCGAATTGACTGCTCCTGGCTGGAAGGTTGGACAAAGCTCCATTGACGGATACATCATCACTGGAGTTGAAATCTTTCGTCATGGCACCGATGGATCCATGACCATTGAACAGCAGTAAAATCTGATGTGTTATGATTTCTGTATGAAAATTTATACACGAAGAGGGGATGACGGGCAGACTGACCTGTATGGAAGTGGACGGATTGCAAAATCAAGTTTACGGATGGATGCGATCGGGACGGTGGACGAGCTCAATGCTGTGATTGGTGAAGTTTTGACGATTTCGGTGGAGGAAATTGTAGCAAAAATGCTCCTCGAAATTCAGAGAGATCTTTTTGTTTTGGGCGGAGATTTGGCGACGATTGGCTCAAAAATGCATCGCGGAAGTGCGGATGTGCCGCGTGTGAGTGATGAGCGTGTGACGGAATTGGAGTACTTGATCGACCAACTCGATGCTTCGTTGCAACCGATGACGGCGTTTATTTTGCCCGGAGGATCGAGTGCGGGCGCGAAACTGCATGTCGCGCGCACGGTGTGTCGCCGCGCGGAACGAGTGTGTGCGGAACTTCTGGAGAGTGACGGCAGCGAAAAAGTTTCACCGATGTGTGTGAAATATCTCAATCGTCTCAGTGATTTACTTTTTACGATGGCGCGGTATGA
>ERZ1292630.146-Hain-H41-02um-R3-146-length-78310-cov-8_pt2 | contig 22227 bp, 7 predicted proteins | sample MGYA00564408_ERZ1292630 | MGnify/ENA primary metagenome ERZ1292630 (study PRJEB36523, sample SAMEA6512641) | groundwater metagenome | collected 2019-01-08 | study: AquaDiva: Metagenomics assemblies of 32 groundwater samples
CTAAACATCCGTATATTGGATAAGTTGGACAAAAAACGAAAAAGTTTTCAAAAACCCCCCCCCCCCCGACAACTACCATACCCCCCTCGCGGGATGTGGTTCTAAAAAAAATATCCAGATTGAAGAGAAGTCAACGCGTGGCAGGGGATTGGCCACGGAGCGGACTGTAAATTCCCGGAGACCGACCTCTGCGCACTGGGCTAGGATTCACAGGCGCTGGGCCAACGTGGAACAAATCACTAGTCCAGCGGTCGCTGTTGTATCGTAAGGTCGGGGAGTTCGACCGTGGCGGTGGCGGCGGTGCCTGGAAGGAAGGAGGCCCCGACATAACGACAAGCGACGGCCGGAAGGTGGCCTCCTTTGGCGGCGCGGTCTCTGGCGTTTGACGGTAGAGCACCGTTTGAAAGGGCTGTGCTTCCGTACGCCCTTCGACCTTCGCCGGGCCACGCTTATCTCGATCGGTGAATCCCCAGCCGCCGTCCTTGTGCTCCGTGATGTTACCCGCGTGGCCGACGTCGATGCTTCTCCGACCCGTTGGGGCGAAGCCAAGGAGGCCGCGGTTCGAGGGGCCATCGTTGGGCTCGTGCGTTCCATCCGAGCGAAACTCGCGGTATGGGGCAACAAGCGAATGGAATTTGTCGACACGATGAGGCGGTACTTCTCGCGGATCTTGCTTGACCGACATGCCGCATCCTTCGATGTGTGGCTCTTGCGCGAACACACGTCTCCCACTCCGCGGCGTGATTGGATTTTCCGGCAGCGTGGAGTCGGCGCATGGCTGCGGCACGAGGCGCTTGGAGGGCACAAAGCGGGTGCCGTCCGCGAGTGGCCGTTGCGTCCATAGTTTGTCATGCGTGATCGGATTCGCGGCATGAACACGCTCGGCTGGGAAAATGATTCGTTTGTGGTGCGGCTGGTTGGACATCAGCACGTGGCCGTACAGATCATGCGACTCGGTTGGCACCACCGGGGCGGGGGGCGTGTGCCGCCTCACACGCGCGGAGACTGGCGGCGCCGTCACCACGGAAGCTGCGGCCGCCGTCAAGGTGCTTCCCAGGCGTCGCGGAGACGCCGGGCGCTCCTTTATCGGCTCAGACTGACCGTGCATGCACGACACGGCACCACTACCCGAAAATTGCTGGATGAACAGCTGGGAGCGTGCTTTGCCACCCAAAGGAGAGTCCGTTCGGTTCCGCGGTGACGGCGCGGGCACAGCAGGGTTGCTGCCCAACGACGAGTTCGAGGCTAGCCGCAACGTGGCGGCCGGCGGTTCGGTGACCACGGTCGTTGAGCTAACTTTAGCCTGAGTGATTTCGCTGCGCAGCTGCTGCTTCAGCCGCTCGCGACGGGATTCGGCGTCGGACATGAGTTTGGATGTTTTTACCGCTGTATCGGTCCTCCTTTCTTTTGTCTGCCAAACGACATTGTGCAATGGCTGGTAATAATGCAAAGAAGGCCCTAATCAAAACAAGCGGCATCACCAGACTGCATACAAGAGCAATGAAGGAAAGGAAGGGGGGAAACGGAAAAAAAGGAACACAGGGAAGGACGTTGTCACGACCACCAACCACGTCGCGTTCGTGAGCAAAAAAGAAAATTGTGGATGAAGGTGGGTGAGCGCAAGCCCGTGTTGAAAAGCAAGAAATGAGCGAAGCAGCGAGCAGTCGAGTCGCGCGGTCATCGACGGCCGATAAGAACTGGAATTCCCAAAGAAAAAGGAATAAAACAGTGTTGTGGGAGTTGAAGCAAGAGCGTCACTGACAAAGGGATGACCGTTGGAAAAAAAATGGCCCATACTGTCCGCGACACACAGTTGTAATCGGGTCATCATTTCTGATTGCCCCGGCAAACGGACGTAAAGTAAATGTTCGAAAAGCGGCTTATGGTGAACATCCACAAAACGGTAGAAGGTACAAACGGAGAAGAAATGCAGAAGGCTTGAGACCCTCGTGTGTGGGTTTCAGCTCTCTTGGAAGGCCGACGATTAGAAGTAGGGTGGCATTTGTTGCACAGTCTGGACGATGTACGTCGGCCTGGTGTATGCAAGGCCGAGGTCGCAGTCAGTGCAGATCACCGTCGTGCCGTTGCCAGTGACGTTGCCTACCTGCAGCGCTTCGGCGAGAAGGAATTGTTCTCCGAACACGGCTGTGTCGCAATAGTCGGCGGGTCCTTTCGCACACACAAGCGACCGGCTGCGGTTGTTGGCGAACTGCAAAATCGGTTTCCCGCGAAGCGACGCGGCGCCCCAGCGAGGCAGCGAACCAAGACCGAACGAATTGACGACGCCGTTGACCGTAGAGGACTGATCCTCCCCTTTCGTGCGGAGCATTTCAAAGTAAAAGTACTGAGTGGTCCAAGTCTTCGCCGTGAGGTAGAACCACTTGTATTCCTCAAATCGTTCCGGGAAGGCATATTCCGATTTGTTCTGCGCCACGAAGATGCCCATCAGGCCCCAAGGCACGGCGAGCCCGCGAATCAAGGCGAAAAGCCCGGAACGAAGCTCCAACGATGTTTTGCGATAGTCTTCCGTCTGCGCCTGCGTCCAGTTCTTTCGCGCGGCTTCGCTTCGCCACTCAACGTTGGCAAAGTAGCCATTCAGCATGACGATGGAACTCACGAGCGACGGGTTGCGGTCCGCGAAGTCCAGCGCGCCTCCGCCCCAATTGATGAGGGAGTAAGGCGGCTTTTCGCCTAATCCGGCGACCATTGCGTCGTAGAAGTTGGCAAAGTTGTTCAAATCTTGATCGGCACGGAAATTATCCGACCAGCCGATTCCGGGCTTGTCAAAAATGCACGAACGGCGGCCCGCCTTAGTGAACTCGGCTTGCAGCGGCCAGAAATCCATCATACCGTGGCTAGCGTCGCAGTCCATGATGAGCGTCGGTCGACCAGAGTTCAGCGGCCCTTCGCAGTTGTACGCTATACGATACGGTCCCGCGCGCAGGTACTTTCCCCGAACGGAGTAGGATGCACCTTGCGCGGCGTATCCCGCTCCCACCATGAGCAGCGTCAAGAACAATACAGAAAGTGTCAAGCACAAGCCGTTGAAGCCAAGAAGCAGGGTCACCAAGAGGTTGTCCTCGGGTGGCGAGTTGGCTTTTTCTGTTGGAGCCGGTCCCGCTGGGTCCGCGTCGGGATTCTTGGGTTCGAAGGGTGGTGGACTTCGCAGTGGCACGAGGAGCGTGCCCAAGCAGCTGAGGCCGCTGCAGAACATGAGGAACGCCGAGGCGCCATTGTAGCCCGACACTGCGTAAAGGATGAAGCTGACAAACGCAACTAGGGCAAGGTAGGCAGTCACCACGGCGACGGCGCCCCGACAGCAGCCGGCTTTGAAACGCAGCCGCAGTGAAAACTGCGAGCCGAAGTAGAGCAGCATCGCCGCGGCCCACGTTGCCACGTTGGTGTCCACGAGCTCGCCCCCGTTGGCCCCGCCGCGGGTGGTGAAGGACACAAAGTACAGAAAGCTAATGCCGCCGATCACCCAGGTGCCCCCGGTGGGGATGTCGCCCGTCAGGACAGGTCCGACGAGCGGACGGTAGCAAAGCTCGGTGGCCGAGTCGATAGCGCTAGCTATTATCAAAGCCATTTGTGCAGTGTGCTGTGTAGTCGATGTAAGATGCGGCAAAAAAGTTGGAACGAGGGGAAAAAAAAAGAATCGCTTGAGCGTGTGATATGTATGTCTCTCTCTCTCTTCCAACTTCAATCATTTTCTTTTGCATGCCTGTGAGGTCATCCCACCGTGAATCGATAGAGCGTTGTCACAGTCCAGTCGCACCTGGCTGGCACAGTTAACGCCGCCCCGCCTCTGACAGGACCGGGGCATTTTTCGGAAGGAAGAGAAAAGGCGGCTTCTCCGCATGGCCCCCTTCTCTCTCTCTCTATTCGTTAGTAGCCCAGCGAGCGCCGCAGCATTCCCTTCGGACTGTGAAACCATGCCAGATCGTACGACGGGTTGGCCACGATCGCCTTGTAGAAGAGCAGAATGAACACCACGGGCGCCGCCATCGTATGGATCAAGCAGTCGACAAGAAACGTCACGAAGACGAGGGTCGTCATCTTGGGGTGCTCCGAGCCGAACCTCGCCGTTAAGAAGCAGAAGAGCGCCACCCCGGCGAAAAACTGCCGCGAGGAAAATTTCCACCGCAACCAGGACCAATACCTTGGCATTTCGTCCACGTTTTTCGCCATCCACTGGGGGAGTAGTTTGTAATACACATACTGTGATTCCGTAATCAAATTGCGGTAGCGCTTGTCGAGCGCGGGGGCCCTCGTGATCAGTTGATACGCCTTATCGATTTCGTTGAACCGATGGAGGTCGCCCGTCCCGTTGGTGGCGTATTCAGGGTGGCACTCCTTGACCAAGTCGTGGTATCGCATGCGCACCTCGTTAGTCGACGCGCCCGGTTTGAGGGACAAGATGGCCCAGGGATCGTAGTTTGTGTCGGCGGCGCCCGTGGCTCCCCCATCGCCGGTCGTCCCTCCGGTCGCGAAATGCTCGGAGAGCGGCGTTCCTTTCGGATTTGAATCGGCGTCATCGGCGAAGGAATGGGCAGACGCCTTGGACGAACCCGACGTAGGAGGCTCCTTCACGGTGGCAGGGTCGATGGCTGAGTGACGACCGAACCCCGTCGACACGCCGCGACGACAAGAAGAACATTCGAGAAGCGCCAGCGTCGAAAGGTGGCGCTGTGACGCTCCCCGAAAATGTTCGTTCCGCTCGGGAAGCAGCGCAAGAGGACGCGGCGGACGAAAGCACCTGCCTACGCGAGGACTCGTCGTGAATGCTGCAATTCTGCTAAGTCTAAGCATCGCGGAGAGAAGGGTAAGGCAGCGAGATAGAAATAATCAGATCGCGGATGCGTTCAGGAATGGAACATCAACTTGTTGCAATAGCATCTTGTGGCCGTTTTCCCAATGTGCATGCCTCATGTACCAGTGTTGTGGTTTTTCTCTACGGAAGGAAAGAAGAAGAAGAAGAATAATCAGAAAGGGCACCAGTCGACGAACTGGATCGTGCGCTTCGTCTTGATGGTCGCGACGCCCCATTGAAGTCCTCGGGGCAACGTCGCCGCGGTCCACGAGACAGCACGCCAGGTATTTTCCATTGGGTGCTGCAACATCACCTAATGGAAAATACATGGCCGCAGCTACACTTAGGATGAAGTGCACTGGGGGCGCCGTAATAATAGGGCGCTCCTTCACGGGAGAGCGTGATGGCCACGGCAACGACGTCGGTTCAGTAGGTCTTCGCGAGTGGCCGTGAGTCTGAAGGAGGAGAAGAGGAAGACGGGGGCTATACCGATCCCCCAATAAGACAGTAACAACAAAAAAAACCCGCACTCCATTTCGTCTTGGCCAGCCCATTTCCGTGACCCTGGAAAATTTCGACAATTAAAACGTAATGGGGAGAGGGGAATTATGCAAATCTCCTAACCGGTGAGAGAGCGAGTTCAACGCTTTTTTCGCGCATTCAACAACCGGTACTGCTTTTTCCCCCCTCGCACTATTCACTTCCCGCGGCAGAATTTGCGCCCAGAAGGACAGCCCACGACACCACGTGGAACGCGAAGTACTCGATGAGAATGAGTTTTTGAAGGGGTGACATCAACTGCCATTCCGAGACGGAAGAGTGATAGGCCACTCCCATCGTATCGCCCCAACCGCCGGCGGTGGTATCACCAGCCGGCTCCCCGAAGCGAGGTCGAGGGAGCACCAACGTTGCCGCGAGGCCGATCCATAAGCCGACGGCAATCCACGCGTACAAATTTGACCCTACCGGAGACCACACGGCGCCGGCGATCAACGCCACAATCATGGCGGCACGCATGCCGAACGCGGTCGGCGTCGAGGCGCCGCTACGCTGCCAGAGAAGATGACCGTCCCACATGCTTCGTAGCACCGCGATGCCCACGAGGCACGTCGCCGCGAGATGGATCGCGTCCAGAAGGCGACTGCCGATGACCCCCGCTGCCCGCGCCCACGTGAAGGGTACTTTCGGGGAGCGAAGCGCCAGCACCGTGGTCAAGGAGAACCGCGGCGGTAACAAGGAGGCAACGAGCGTCTGATATTGCGCCGTGCCGTCACCTCCAATGATTAAATCGTCTGGCCGGATGGAACCGTCCACAATGTAGAGCCGTTTGGTAGTGGTCGCAGAGGCGGAGGAGGACGACGACGAGCTGCCCTCCGCTTCGGGGTGCTGCCGCCACCAATCTTGATGAGCGCGGCGCAGCTCCGCCTTTAGCTCTTCGTGCGTGTAACCCGACAGGTCTTCGCGGGGACGAGCACCACCGCTGTTTGCTCGCTCTCCGCTGCCTCGTAGTTGTTCGATGTCGGAGCGCGACTGGATCGCTCGCGCCTGCTGGTGCCGTCGGAGCAACACAGACCCGACCAGACCCCAGGTCTCAAACGGCTGAAGCTGCTTGATCCACAAACTTTCATTGCTCGACAGCAACATCATTGTGCTAGGTCCGAGGAAGTACGGAGAGTGTCCCAGCGGGGTCTCACTGGGTCCAGTCGGATACGCGAAACAGTACCGCTGCTGAATGCTGGGTTGAGGGTGCTCCAAAATTGCGTCGGGGACAGAGTGCAGTGGCACGAGCACCTCGGCGAACGAGACGGACGACGAGCTCCGAACAATCGTTGCATTCATTGAGCCTCCGGCACCAGTGCGGTTCACATCAGGTGCCCCTGTCGACGGCCGTCTCACGGGTCCCACCGAGGATGCCTCAGGAGTGTTCACGGTGAACGCGAAAAAGAACGAAAGCGGCCAGAGCAGAAGGAGTCGCAATGGCGCCAGTAGGATCGACGACGTGGTGGCCGCCGGGATGATGCCCCCTGCTCTGTGGGTTCGTGGGTGCCCGCCGTAGAGCGCCGCCAAGGTCGGTTGAACGGCTCCTCGTTCGAGTGCCGAAACCGTTAGGTGGTACTGCGATTGGTGAACGCCGCCTTCGATGCCACCCGCCAACGCCCGGCCGCGGTTTTCAGGGCACCGCCATCGGCCGCAGTAAGACGTGAGGCTAAATGTCGGCTCTCCTGTTTGTGGGTGCTGCGTCACGGACAGCGTGACGTTCGTCAGGGTGCCAATGACGTCGAAGGCATTCGTGACCTGACACGAGTCGGAGACGGTGGCGGCGCCCGGGACGAAATAGCGAATCGTCTCGAAGCCGCTGAACAGGTGGCTGGCACACTCTCGCGCGGACAGTCGTTGGGTGCACGGCGGAACACGAACGCGTATGACCTCGTTGGTTCCGTGCGTGGAAAAGGGTGCACCCCGGTGGCGAGTGATGTCGCTAATCCGTGTGACCGATGCTAGGTATTTCACGAATGAAGATGGTCGCGAGTGCAGTTCGGCAGGTCCGAAAGCCTGCAGCAGTGGAACGAGCCGAGCATCAAACGTTGCGGGCAGCGAAGCAGTTGGACCTTGTTGCGAGTGGTCTGGCTGCCCTGGTGGCCCTAGTGGGGCCTCGGGGATGTACTCGTGCAGCCACATGTCGCCGATGAGTTCGACATAAAAGTCGACGCCTCGAGCTTTGATCGCGTGCTCACACATCGGCTGGTCGCTGATCAAGGCGTGCGTACGAGGGTCGCGGGCGGTGACATACGCCTTCGAAGGTCGCACTCTCACCTGGATGGTGAGATTTCTCTCATTGCAGGAAACGGAAAGGTCGGAGGCAGCGCGGGTGCGCGGCTTACCACGTCCACCGGCCGCCTCTAGCGTCATGGCGTGGTCTGCGGGAAATAGCACTCCATTTGCGGGGAGGCGGGTGTCACTGCCGCGGCTCGAGTGCGGGAGCATTCGGACGCCGTCGAGGAAGGCCGTCCACTGCGGAATGTGGCGTCCCGATGACCACACACTGAGCGGGAACGTCAGTTGAAACGTGACGTCGTGGAGTGGACGGCCGGGAAAGTTGCGACAGAGGTGGAACGGAATGCGGAAGCGGCGCGAGCCGTCGACGTCCACCCGGACAGGGATGGCCGCGGCGCAGGCGGCCATGGCTCGCTGTAACCGCGCCGCGTGGGTGGCCGTATCGACCACAGTCAAGTCCGCTGGCCGTCGCACGGGCTCGAGATTGGACGGTGTGCGCAAGTAGGCCAAATCTTCCCCAATCGCTCCGGACTCAAAAATCGTCCATTGAATCGACTCGGGCACGACGTTCAATGACGTCGTCGTCGGTGACACGGCGGTGGCAGCCGTCGTGGACGTAGCCGCCGCCTCCTCGTCGTCATCCTCATCGTCCGACACACCGATGTCGACGGAAAGATGCCGCTTGCTCATTTGCTGCTGCTGCTGGGCGCGCGCTATGAACGCGGTGGTCAGCGAACCCCCCACGAGCTCCACAACAATGTCGCGCGAGGCGAACTCAACTTCGGATTGAAGCATGAAAGGGGGGTGGACGATGGCTTGGAACGGGGAGTCCACCGCCGTCAGCCGTCCATAGTCGAGCGAACTGGGATGCCAACGACGCACGACTGCCGCCGCGGCGAGATGGTGCCGTTGGGCGGCGTCGGCGGGGCCGGCGGATGTGTTAGAGCCGTTTGTGGGCGCCACGACCGCCGCGGCACTCCGTTGTGACTGTGGGGGAAACGCTGGTGTGCTCACCGGGGGGTTCGCGACTATGCCACATAGTGACTTGGGAGCGACCCGTATTGCGCGTGAAACGTCATGTCGGAGCGTAAAATACGAGCAGGCGCGCAACTCGACGAGGATGGTAGCTCCATCCGCGGAAATGTGACAGTGTTCCACGAGCGCGTAGGGACGGTTCACGGTATTGTCCAGCGCGCTCGAGTAGCACAGGCTGGCGGTGTCATCCACGCAACGGTAGTACGCCATGTCGCGACGCCTGGGCAGCCACGACGGTATGGAGTTCAAGAGGGCGGTCGGACAGCGGGCCACTGCGCTTCCCGTTCGGTTGGCTGCCCCACGAAGATGCGCCGGCGACGCGTTGGAGTCGTTTCCTTCGTAGTGGCCGCGGAACGCCGCGCGGGGCACGGTTGTCGCTTCGCCCTTTTGGGAAGATGAAGGCTGTTTCCGTGCGTCGCGAGTGGATCCTTGAGGCACGATGAAACACACACCCGCGGCGATGTCATTTTCGTCAACGGTCACGATGCCCTCGACGGACGACGAAAGTGGCCGGAAGCGCTGCAGCACGGGCGATTGAGCAGCAGCCCCTGCCACGGGCACCAGGTTGCCAGTCGCGATGACGTTTTCAAGCATGGCTGTGGGGAGGCCGTAGCCCTCGAACGTCGTCCACGTGGCGGCGGAGACGTCTTCCCATCCCTTGGCGGCCGCCGCTGCGGAATCGCCGCCGTTGAATTCGACACCGTCAGCAGCGTCGTGCGCAGCAGATGCCGATGCCGATGCAGCGAGGGCGTGGAAGAATACCGGATCCAAATCACGGAGGCCTTGCTCCGGCGACCACAATAACCCTCCGGTGGCGCTCGCGTTCGCGAAAACGGCAACTCCGCCGCCGCTTGACAACGATTGAGCGACGGCCAAGAGGTCGATGGTTTCGTTTCTCAGTCGTAGCGAAATGTGAACGGTTCGGCGATCATCCGCGACGTGGACGGACCGCCATTCCACCAAAAATGGGTCGTGCCACCATTTCAGCCATCGTGTTGTTTTGGCCTCAGGCGCCCAGAGGTCTAACGCGGCGCCACGACGGTCTCTCCGGCGGCGACTCCGCGGTGGCGTTCGTCCGGATGTCGTGCCACTACGACCTGTTTGAGGGGCTCCGGCGACCGGAAGGAACGCCGTGGCGAGTTTTCGAATGGTTCGCAGCAACGCCGAGGTGGTGGAACGAGTTGCGCGGCGAGTTGAAGCCGACGACGCGTTGCGGACTGAGGTTCGGCCGTTGTCGAAGTCATCGTCATCGTCTCTCGAGGAGGAAGGCAGCCGAGCTCGCAACGCGCGGCTCAGGACCGACTGGAACACTGCGGGCGCTCGCGAAACCGCACCCGGCATGTGAAATCGTGCCATCATGTCCTGAAAGGAGGCGGTGTCCCCTTTCGCCAGCTGAACGTCTCGAGCAAAGGACGTCGCGTAGCGTGGCGTAGTCGTTGGCGTTGTCGCCGTGTGGGCGGGTTCCTCCTCCTCGCCATCGCTGGAAGCACTGCCCCCCCTTTCGCGACGAGGTAGATGCTCCTGACCGCGAGGAGCGCCGTGCTCCCACACGCCGTCCGGACGCCCGTCACCCTTCTTGGGTTCCCCCCTTGTCATCATGTTACTTCCACCGAGGTCGATGGTGACCGTGCCTCCGCGACGCAGGTCGCACTCATCCGCGATGTCAGTGTGCCCTTGAGCAATGCGGAGCGGAGAATGGGTCGCGATGAAATACTCTCGATGAGGGCGAGGCCCCTGAGCCTGCCGCTGGCAAACCTCTTCCCGCGCGGGGTCCTCTGCGTGAGGCACGTAGGTGACGTTTAACACGCCATAGGTCATGTCGATGCCGAGCACGGCGTCACGGTGGCGGTTTTCAAGTGAGGACTGCTCTGACAACGTTACGTCGATGATTCGAGGATCGACGAGAACGGCAGGAGGCGGCGGTTTGATGGCGCCATGAGGGAGCGACGCGGATCCCCCCCGCGTGGCCGCATGATGCAAGTTATGGTTGTGGTTGACGGTGCCGTGCCGAGCGGTACTTCCCCGTTTCCCCAAAATGGCCACGGCGCCGGTCATGGGTGACGCTGATGTCTGGGAAGGGCTACCGCCGCCGGGTCGTGGCAAGGCTTCGAGTCTCCACCCACGATGGACCGCCGGAACGGCTAAGGTGAGCCATTGCCGTGCAGGTCCCTCACCGGGATACGGTCTGCTGCGGGGAGGACCGACGTGGAGTTGGCTACGGACGAGGGTTATGCTCATTCCGGTTCGCGGTTGGAACCGCGCGACGACGGTAACTTTTACGACGCGCGTACTCCGTTGCGGATCATCCGCGGCCTGGCTGGGAGGCGTCAGCAGGGTTCCGGCGGCGATGTTGTGATTGTCCGCTTTGTTGACGATCGTCCAACCGAAAAAGCAATCCCCAAAGTTCAATCCCGCCACACGGGTCGCAGGACCGAACGGGTCCGCAAGGATCGCCAGGGACGGGTCGCATAGCGCGGTTCCATTCAGCATTTCCCAAAACGCGACCACCGAGGCCAACGCCTCTTGCGGAACGGGGATCGCCACAAGTTGCGTGGACGACGCGCAGATAACCTGCGACGGCTGCGGGACGAGGGCTTGAACGACGACGATCACCTGCTTCGCGTACGCCACCGGGCACACCCTGTCGGCGTCCGTGACGGCCACCTCGACGTCGAGCTCCCCAGCCGCCACCTCTTGTAGTGTGTGCTCGAACAGCGATCGCCCTATGGGAACCGAGAGGCTCACGTTGCTGAACGTCTCTCGTTGTTGAGAGGAGCGGCCCAATGGCGCCGCTGGGGAGATGCTCGCGTTACCGCCAACTGTCATCGCTGGCTGATGGCGATCTTCGAAGGATGGCCGATGGGTGACACGAATCATGGCGACCGAGGCCTGCGCGACCGAGGCCGGAGCGCCGACCGCGGAGCCTCCGCCTGGGCCGGACGAGGCGAGAAGGAGGGACACCACGAGCCGCACGGTGTCACCGACGACGATGCGACGAGGGGCGGCGAACATGGGCTGCGGCGACTGCGTGAGCCTTCTGAGACGAATGATGGTGGCGGTTGAGGCGTTCCAGCGAGGCGCCACGATAATCACCTCGCAAACGGAAATCCCGATAGGCAGTCGGGTGGCATGCAGCCATGAAAGACCGATGGGCGCAGCATGAAGCTCGGCGACGTCCAACGTGGCAGTGGTGATAGAGTCACGACGACATGATGCCTTCAACGTGGCATCACTGAGTTCGGCGCCACGCAGGATGGGGAACGTGTGATTCTCGGCGCAGACGATGACGTCCGGCGCGGCCACCGGCAGCTGATACGACGTGATCTCGATCACCGCGGTGGTCACGGGGCACATGGCGCGCGGCCTGGTTCCATCGCGCGCGAGTCGATAATCGCCCACCAGCGTGACGCGCAACACCGCACGGTTTGGCAGATCGTCGGCGACGAGTTGACCGGCGTGGAGAAGTTTGACGGCTCCGACGGAGTTGCCGACATCGTCGTGAGGGCTGTCGTCTTCGCCGCCGCTTCTCTTGATGGGTACGACGGTGGCACGAGTGATCGACCACGTCCATCCGAGAGAGTGCATCCACCGCCGAATGTCCGCGATGCCAGTTCCGCTCTGCTGAGAGACGGTCGACGTCGCTGCGGACGCGTCGCCCATTCTACTCGAGAGCAGCTGTGTCACGTTGATCAAGGTGCGATTCCCTGGAACGCTGAGGCGGAAGGGTTGTCCGAACGAGGGTCGCAAGGGGCAACGGCTGATTTGCAACAGGCACCACGACGTGCCGCCGGGCGTCGTGAGCGTCCAGTTAATGTCCGTTCGCGGAACGACCGGTGCCGAAGCATCAAATTCTTTTGAAATATTGGCTGCAATCGGCAGGTTGTCGACCTGCCAGCCATCCAGCGAGCTCTCGATGAGTGTTACCTCGGGCAAGCCAAGGTCCGGAGCTGGCGTCGAGGGGCCGTCCACAACCTCGGCCAGGGACTGTGACCACGCCGAAGATGATGATGATTCGCTATTCGCTTCCCCGTTGCCAGCCGTTTGGTTCGGTCTCGCAGACCGCAACAACGCGAACTGGCTGATGGCCTCCGGATCGTCCGACAGACTCTCGCGGCTGTTGGATCCGCCTCGATGCAGCGATCGCTGACGGCGCAAAGTCGACGGCAGGGTCACGCGCGCGTCGCTCGTCCAGAGGGGACGCGGGCAATCCACACTCGGCGCTTGGGGTACGAAACGAAGCGTTTGAACCCACGTACTACCTGGACATGTGCCAGCCAGGGCCCCCAAGCGATCGCCATCGTCGGCGATCACCGTCCACGCCGCGGTCACGTTCCGAGCTGCACCGCGTAGCGGAAGGCCGGTGACGGGCCAAATGCACTCGAGCCCCGCGCCGTCGACGCATGCCTCGTCGCGGATGCCGTTCGATGGCTTACGTCGTGCGGCGGTTCGGCGGCCCTCTTCGGCGGCGGCGATCATTTCCTCCTCTTCCATGGCTTCGTCGTCCGGATAGGCGAGCTCGTCCGCCGCCGTGGCTGGGGCGACTGGATGGCGCCTGGCGGTGACGGGGGTCTCTTCCATCAGCTGCCCGGAAAACTGCCCAAGCTTGAAACGCGCGGTTCCAGCAACGGCTAACGGCGTCGCGTAGAGCGGGCCAACAGCATCTCTCGTCATGCCGACGTCCTCTTCGCCCAAGGCCACGCCTTGAAGAGGAACGTCGAAGCCCAAGCCGCTGCCTCCGTAGCCACCGTCAATTTGAAAAGACCAGAAGCCCCTTCTGGTCGGACTCCGGAGGGTCACTTCGGCGTCGGAGGTAGAGACCACGACGGACGCCGCCGAGACGTAGCCATCACTGCCGTCGGTGGGCAGCTTGCGCCTGGCATCGGGTGTGCGGTAGTCGCGCACGATGTGATGCACGCGCTGAAGGACGCCGAAGCCAGGGAAGATCTCGGGACGGGAATGCGGTGGGCGGTGCTTCGAACCGTGCTTCACCGCATCCAACACCTGACCGTCGATCACCTCCGATACGCATAGCAGGTGATCCACGTGAGCAGGTAGGGTCACCAGGGATAGGAGGACGCGAGGGGGGTACGACGATCCCTCCGAGGACGATGAGGTTCCTGGCGTGTCCAGGAGCTCGCGGCGGCGGTACACCAACGTCGAGTGGCCAAAACGCGACACATTGTACTCTTCGGCCCGCGAAATGGGGTGGTTGACCTCTTCTTCGTGCGGCCGATCGCCTGCGCTGCGCACTCCCTGGTTCCGACGCAGTTCCAGAAATTCTGCGTTGACCTCGGTGCGTAAAAAAGCGTTGCGAGCGAGAACGGCCGGCCAACGCGTCTCGTCGCGGTCGTCGAATGCTCCGACCCACAGCACGAACGTGACGTCGCGACACACAAGTGACCAACGGTGGGCAGAGCTTGCTGGCGGACGAGGAGGCAGGTGTAGTGTCACTTCCACAGGTACCATGACGTCCACACGCGCATCGGTACACACCCGCGTAAGGTTACCGCCCGTGAAGTCCGAGCTGGGGATAAACACGGGAAGTTCCAACGTCGTACTGCAGCAGCCTTGAGGATGCGATAGCGCGGCCACCTGATCCAGGGCGGCCTTGGGTGGCCGTGGAGTCATTCGGCGTCCTTGCATGAGAAAGGCCGCGTGGTCAAACGACTCGGTTGCCGCGGTCATTTGAGTCGTGTAGCCATTCCAGGTCTCGTTCGCGGGGCTGCCGTAACGACTCGTGACGATGGGGCCGTCACCGACATGGTCACAAGCGGGAGACCGCGTGTTAGGCGGGCGCACTTTGGCGGCCCGAGCGTGCGAATGAAGTTGATCGCTTTCGCGAACGGTCACCAGTGTCAGGCCGACGGGGAACGGTCCCATTTCCAGCCACGTGATCCACGGTCGGTCGACTTCGTTGGTCGCGTGGTGGTCACGTCGCAGACCCACGCGCGGCACGGCGGCTTGCTGCGCATTCGCTTCGCGTGCCTGCTGGTCGCGGAAGGGGTGGTAGTAAGTCATCTGGCTGGTGTTGAGGTGATGACGATCGCCGGCGTTGTCGACTGCCGTGGCCATGCCCTCGCCACGGGAGCGGAATTCGACGACGTCGTAGGTTTTACCGGCGACCCCGATGAATGGCACGAAGCGGTGAACGAAGGACGGCTGGGACAACACACCACTTAGAACGGGCTCCGTCGCGTTGGCCTTCTTCGTGGCCTCTAGCGTGAGGTTGCGCAAGTAAAGAAGGGAGGTAATGTCCGCGCGAACTATCGATGCTGTTCCGGGACCGCGTGGAGGGGCACCACGGAGTGTTGTGGCGGTCGCGAGCGTTGTGGGCTTCCTTCGGCGTACCGACGGCGCCACCGCTAGCTCTTGGCGGACGGCCGACAGGACCGTACCCTGACGATGTATCGTCTTGGCCAGACTTCGTAGCGCGGTATGACGGGTTGATAACGTGCAGACATGAAGAAGGTGCACCTGCGTGTCCTTTGTTTCGTGCATCCATGGCAAGCGAGACACGTCGCCACCACCCTCCTCGTCATGCTCATCGTCAGACCGCAGAAGGGTCACCTCCGCGCGGACGATGAGCTTGGTGGCTCGAAACACGCTCCCGACACTGAGCGTGATTTCAGGGAACTCGTGGTCCTCGAATTGCCGGTCATCCGTGGGGTCGACATCATGATACGAGATGTCCCCACCGTCGTGGTCGTCGGGTGCACGATGAGGATCGATATCATCGTCCCCTTCGTCGTCCGGTGCCTCGCCGGCAGCAGTGCCGGTGGGGACCTCCGTGGGGCCTCGTCGTCCTCGTCGTCGTCGGCGCCACCGCGCGATGACGTTTGCGTCGTGAAGTCGAAGCGTCTGCGTGCGTCTCGTGACGAGGACCGCGTCATTGGCCACCAAGGACGAGGGCGTCAATGACATCGAGACGGCGGTGTCGTCGTCTCCATCGGCTGGAAGGGTCGATGGGGGTACCACCTGACTAGCGACTTGCAGAACCGTCCATTGTACGGAGAGTCGCATGGGCCGATCAGGCACCGGCGTCGACCACTTCAGCGAGAAGCCGACGTCCACTCGAGTTGAGTTCTCTAGGCACAAGAGCGATGGGCCAGCTAAGTGGAGATCGGCAGGCAAGGCGATGGGGCGGATTTCGACTAGCGGCGACACTCGCATGTCTATGGGACACTTGCAAATGAGTCCCCGTGCGTGCAGGCTGATTTGCCACGGTGCCCATTCGGTGTCTTGCTGCACCGCGATGTCGATGGCGGAAGGTGCGCTCGTCCACATGCGCGTGGACACACGCATGGACGTGGCATCGTGAGAAATTTCTATGGACCGGAGGTCAAACAGCCGCCAGCCGCGGGCGCGAATTTCCGGCGGTGCGGCGCGAACGAGAAAATTAAGAAACTGCCGCATGCCACGGGTGAATTGCCATCGTCTTTTTTGTGGTGTCTGCGTTCCTTGCTCTGCCGATGTTTCGTCTGAGAGAGCGTTCGCATCGGACGGTGAGGGTCGATCATCGCCGAGATGGCCGCCACTTCCGGCCCCTCCTCCGCCATCGGGTAGGAGGTGCTGCACTGGATGGAAGTAAGAACGGTCAAACGTGAAGTTGCAGCACAACGATAACTGCAGCGTCAGGCCACCGGTGCGCAGCGTCGCACTGGTCAAGCGATCGACGAGCGTGCCGTTGGCCCACGCCACAGCAAGTTCGTCGGGACACCCACGGTGCCCAGCACAAACACCGGATGTGAAATAGTCGTGACCGTTTCGACGTGCCACGGAAATCCCCTTCAGCGATTGTGATGCGGAGGGCAGACCTCGAGGATCGGATTGCTTGCCTCGATAGTACCGGTAAGTCGCCGCCAGCGCCAATTCGTCGTCGTTGCCATCGTCGTCGTCGTCATCGTCCTCGTCATTGTCGGGCTCCAACGAATCCATATCCGCGAGGAGACCGCCACTTTCCACGTCAGCGAGACGGTGGTCAACGATCGAGGCAACCGTCGTGTTAATCGTACCCGCCGTGACGCTGGCGTCCCAGGGGGCCACCACGGGAGGTGGCAACGCGGTGTCGGCAGAGGACATCGCCAGCGTCACACAGTTTATGATGATCAGAATGGCGATGCCGACGCCCCACAACACGAACGAGAAGGGCGACGCGGCCGTCATACGCGATCGCGTCGTAAACAGCGCGGCTTGGTTGGCGAGCCGTGGGGTGTGTGAATGTGAGACCGATGTTGAAGACGACAACGGTTCGACGTCGTTGGTCGGCGGCATCGGCGGCGGTAGGGGACGAAGGAGGAAACGGGATTAGAAAAAAAAAGTAAGGAGGCCTTGTGAGACAAGACGGCTGGGCAGTTGCGAGGGATTGCAACCATCGACACTTGGGTGGAGCAGAAAGTGGACGACTCGCTAACGAATAGCTGGTGTTGTCATTAGGCACTGCAAGAGAGACTCAATACTTCCAGGCCGAAGTTGCCTGTCCGCGCAACTTGGATGCAATGACGCCGGCTTTCACCACGCGAAACGTCACGGCGGTACGGCGAGTGCGATGGCGGTGTCGCCAGGTTGGCTTCAGCGTGTCCAGGTCCAACGCTTCGCCGTCGACGTCCCGCTGCGGCATTTCGTGTTTCCATACGTAGCGGGCCGCCCCGTGCATGGCGAAGGTGAATCCAGGTTCCGCCAAAAATCCAACACAATCCGGAGAAAAACCCGTGAAGTCGGCGTCGCTGCCGCGATTCCTGAAAAAGACGAGCGCAGCGGTGCTCTCCAATGAAATGCTGGCAATGCCGTCCTCGTAGTAGGCGTCATCGACGTGCGGGTGGATCCCCTCGCCGGGCCGGTAGCGGTTGACGAGGACGTAGTTCGGCAGCGTCCGCAGCAAACCGGTCTCGACGAGTCGATGCGCAAGAGCCTCCAAAAAAGGTGGCAAAACGGGAAGCGTGGTCTTGGCGCCGTAGAAGGAGAAGTTCATGCCGTACTCCTGCACATGCTTCCCCACATAGGGCAAAAACGGGTGCGACTCGAGCTCCGCGAGCAACGCCTCCCTCTCCGACGCATTGAGCCATTCTCTCAGTGCGGTTAAATTCCCACGAAACGCTGCGTCCACTCCCTCAGGAAGCGAAAACCTAGGCTCCAGACATCTGCGATTGCGAGTGCGAAACGCCGTCGAGTGCACGTCGAGGCAGCAGCATTCGTGAAACAGCAGCCCAGGTCGGATGACATGCGACGAGCCGTTGCCAGTTGGCCGATCCTGCTCCATTAGCGAGTTACCGTCGCTATCGATGGCATGCCGGACACCATGAGATTGCTTCCGGACCTCCGAATGCACTTTCCCACGGACACGATGTCGGTGCGACGTGTCGTCAGCCGCCGGTGGTGCACGCACGGCGGGTCGCAATGGATGTGCCCTCGCCGCTTCGGAGGTGGCAGCCGCGCCGGTGGAGGGCGACATCGGCGCGATTAGAAACGAGTGATGCGTCGTTGCCACCCCTCCACGGAGGACGACCAGCGCGAGGAAAAAAACAGCGACGACGACGGCCAGCACGAAGCCTCGATTTGCGGAGAACCACAATCGGATGTTGGCCGCTAATAACGTGATCCGGGGTAGAAGCCGGTCCTTCTTTTTATAATTCGGTTCCCAAAACGCAGCGACCACCGGCTGCTCATCGACCCCAGTCCCGTCCGCGACACTCCCTGCAGCTCGTTGCATCATCAGCGGGCTGCTGTTGTGGTGCACGTGACCCGGTGTCACCGTTGTCAGACCCGGTGCCGATGGTAAGAGGACGAAGTCGTCGCCGGCCGTCGTACCGCGTGCGAATACATTTCGCGCTTTCATCGTCGGGCCGCGAAAGTTGAGTAAACAAAAGGTGAAAAAAAAACGGCGGACTCCAAAGCAGTGGACACCCGCCGCCGCATGCACAAAAGCGTAATGGGGGAAACAAAATAAAAACCCCACCCCCCTTCTGAAACCTTCTTAGAAGTTCAACCTGCCGAAGTTCGGGACATGTAGTGTGTACTGCAGCGGTATTGCTTCCACGCCACCTCAGGGTCAGAAACCGGCCCCCCTCACACACACATTGCAATAGTTCCCCGGTGTGGATTTCACCACATTTGATTCAGCGCTTCGAACGACAGCCCTTTGACGAACGTGTTCAACATTGCCGGGGCCGTTTCGCAAAGGTCAGGACGATCAACCAGAATGCAACGCCACTTCAACACTTGAGGTCGGCCAGCGATCAGCAGGAAGCCGTTCCGGTCAAAAGCACCACGCCGATTGAACTCCGCATTCTGCCCGCTCTGCGGGTGCAAAAACAGATACGGCGCGGTGGCGTTCGTGCTCACGTTGACCACGAAGCCGTCCGCGGCGGATGCCGTCACCGGTTGAATGTCAACTGTGAGGTGAGGTTGTAGATTCATGTGCTTCACGGCTGCAAGCCAAAGCGGCTCCGACGCTGCGAGGAGGCCATTGCCGTCGCGCAAGGAGGCATACAAGAAGCAGTCACCAGCCGTGGGGCACCGGGTGCGGTGCTGCTGGAGCAACGTCACGTAGTCTGCGGTGAACAGCACAGTGCCCTGGAGCGCCTTAAGCGTCACGTTGGTCACGACGTCAACGACGAACCTGCTATCTCCTTCCGGAGCCGTGTCGTTGAACGGGATCAATTCGATGGTTACGGTCGCACTCAGAGTGTCGACGGTGTGGTCGCTCGCCGCGTGAACCGTAACCCCCCATGTTGTCGTGTTGATGAAGGCGCTAATGTGGATCGGCGCGTAGACCTCCCTCATCGCGTAGTGCAGAATCTTCCACTCGCCACCGTATTCGATCGAGGTCCAGGACGGCGCCTGCCAGTTTTGGTTCAGCTGCCAGTACAAGGAACCCATCGTGCGGTACGACTGGTCACGGCCACGGCGGTAGAAGCTGGCCTCGTCGGCGATACACAACGTTTGCTGTAGCTGCGAGAGGTAAATCACACGGCGGAACACTTCCTCCGCGGTGCTGTTGAGGTCGGGGACGCGGAAGTTTTGATGCAACAACGACGCGATTTGCGCGTTGCCGTCAGGGTGGTGCTGCCGGTGGTTCATCAAGGGCGAGAAGAGGCTCCAGTCCTCCGGCTTGGACACTTCGGCAAAGTTGGCCAGCCAGGGTAGGCTTTGAAAGCCAAACTCACTGCCAAAGTTTGACCGTGGGTACACCGTGACATTGGGACAGGTAAAATAGTCGTAGAAGTGTGTGTCCCCACTGTTGCCTCCTGCGACGAAAGGCGCCGGGTGCGACATGGTGCCGGCCGGTAGCCCCGACGCGGTCATGCCCGAGTGAAAACCTCGGGACGGGGAGGACGGCCACACTGGCCGGCTGGTATCCTCGCGAATAATCGTGGCCATGACGTTGTTGTAGTCGAGAATTTCATACGGGGAGCCGGGTCCCTTGTCGTAGATGCCGTTTTCGTTGTTCCCGGACCACACCATAATGCTTGGGTGGAACCCCAAGCGGCGGAGCTGATGCCGGATCTCGGCACGAACGTCGGAAAGAAATTCGTCGTTGATCGGGTACTGCGCGCACGCGAAGATCATTTCTTGCCAGACCATTAGACCCTTCTCATCGCACATGTCATAGAAGCTCTGTTGCGGAAAAATGCCGCCTCCCCAGACGCGGACCATGGTCATGTGCGCCGTCACTGCGCTGCTCAACACGCTGTTCATGTAGTCGTCGGTGACACGGCTCTGAAATGCGTCGAAAGGCACGATGTTGGCTCCCTTGGCGAAGATGGGATAGCCGTTAATTCGGTAGAACATGACTGGCCGCGGCAAGGCGGAGTCGTCCTCGTCCACCGACGACTGTCCACTGGGCGGGCGATAGTCGAGTGGATCCCCCCACGTGATCAGCTCCACGCTGCGGAAAGCGATGCGCTTTTCCACCACTGCGAGCACCGCCGCAATGGCATGGGACTTACTCGAAATCAACACCAGCTGCGCCTTCAGTCGATAGAACGTCCGGTTGCCATAGCCGTTTGGCCACCACAGCTTGACGTTATTCACCGTCAAGGCTAGCCGCAGCGTCGCGGTGCCGTTTTGCGCGTCGGCAGCGGAAACGACCGTCGCGTTGTGCGCGAGGATGTCCGAGTCGTTGTTCAAGGCCGTGACTCGTGCCTCGAAGCGATAGGTGTGATCTCCATCGCGGGCGGCGGGGAGGCCCAGAGGGACCGTGACGTATCCGTAGGTGTCCACGAGGAAATGATTGTCACCGTCCTTGAGGGGTAGCGGAACGGTGCGGTTGAACGGAAGCGGAAAAATGTGTGGGACGAGGTAGTCGAAGTGGGCAGGGGGCGCTTCGGCCCCGTCCGCGAGCGGGCAGGCTTGGTAGAAGCGCAGCGCAATCGGCCGATAAATGCCGACAGGAGCAAACGCCGGACCCCAATCCCAGCCGAACGACGACTGCTCTCCGCGAAGAAAGTTGCGGTGAGGTAAGCCCATCAGGTACCCGGGTGCATGAGGATAGGGCGACAAGGGATACGTGAGCGCTTTCGCCGTTGCGTACCGGACGGACGACATGATGTAAACAATGATCGTGTTCACGCTACCCGGACCCCAGTTCAGCAGGTGGGCACCGAGCGAAAAACGGTACTCCTGGAACTGGTCGTTGGTGTGCCCCGCGAGATAGCCGTTGATGATCACGTCACTCACGACTTGGACCCCTTCCAGCACCACGTCGACGGACGCACGGGTGCCGGGCACACTCGTCGCTGGCGGCAGCGTGAAGTTGCGCTGAAAGAGCCAATCCTCCGACGCGATCCACCGATAGTTGACATCATTATACCGATAGAACGGGTCGTTGATGATACCGGCGTCCATCAAGGCGCCATAATTATCGCCCGGCACGGACGCGGGGATGTTCTGCCAATTCGTCCCTGTGCTGCCGTTGCCGATGGACATGTACCAGCCCCAAGGACCAGAGTGGTGCGAGTCAGATGCGTTGCTGTTGAGCGACAACGAGCGAACGGTTGCGCAGGAGGGGGGCGCAGCGGCGGTCGCACCGCGAACTGCCAGGATGACCACGCACACGAGCACTGACTTGACGATCGTTTGAAGCAGGCGCATGCGTTGAAATGATAAAATGGTAGCTGAGAAAGGGACGAGAGAAATAGAAATTTAATCGCATTTCATCGTCGTCATCCTCAATTGCCACGACGGCGGGAAGACACCATCATGGGGGGACCCATGTGAGAGGCGCTTGAAAGCGCAAGCGTAGAATCTACCACAAATCAATCTGAAGTCCAAGACTTCAGAGGAGAGAAACCCGTACACACTGCACACGAAGATGGGAGCAGTTATAATCATCAGTACACCGCGCCAACGTAGACGTAGCTAAGTTGACGGCGGGCATGATCGCAGCAGGATTTCACCTTCCTGATCAACAGAGAATGTGCTCACAGAGAGTGGGGAAAAATAGGTCCTTCCACTACAGACACAGTAACGCGGTGTGGGTGTGAGACCGGTGAGGTGAGACACCCCACCCCGGGAGGGGCACAGAAGAAGCAAGTGAAAGAATGGAAAGGGGGGGAAGGTTCTCTCTCACGCCTGGGGTGGACTTGGAGAAAAGCGAGAGAGAGAGAGAG
>ERZ1292630.1370-Hain-H41-02um-R3-1370-length-24065-cov-5_pt2 | contig 22221 bp, 23 predicted proteins | sample MGYA00564408_ERZ1292630 | MGnify/ENA primary metagenome ERZ1292630 (study PRJEB36523, sample SAMEA6512641) | groundwater metagenome | collected 2019-01-08 | study: AquaDiva: Metagenomics assemblies of 32 groundwater samples
TACTCAAGGATTAATGTGGCAGTCAGTTGATGACAATGGTTTGCTTGTCTATCCCGAGTTTATTGTAACAGTTCTGCGTATTATGCCACTCTATTGGATACGTGCTTTAGGCGGCCTTCTTTATATCGCTGGATTTGTATTAATGATTTACAATATTGTAAAAACGATTAAATCTTCAAAAACCGCCTTAACAGACACTCCAATTGCTAACTTAGTTAATGAAAATGTAAACGACGGAAAACCTCGTTTAATTGAAGGCTATGCAACTAAGTTTTCTATTTTGGCTTTACTTGCCGTTTTAGTTGGTAGTGTAATTGAAATCTATCCAACCTTAAATATTCATCGCTATGTAAATCCTGAAGTTACAACTCTGCCATTTACAGCACTAGAGCAAGAAGGGCGAGATCTTTACGTTCGTGAGGGCTGCTATTTGTGTCACTCACAACAAATTCGTCCCTTAGTAGATGAGAAATTGAGGTACGGTGATCCATCAACAATTGAAGAGTCAATTTATGATCGTCCCTATCAATGGGGCTCTAAAAGAACTGGCCCTGATTTGGCTAGACAGGGTAAAAAATATCCTGATATGTGGCATTACCGTCATATGTTAGATCCGAGAGAGATACAGCCAAAATCAATTATGCCAGCCTATCCTTGGTTTGCTAAAAAAAGCATAGATTACTCTCAAATTAAAAAGAAATTAAATGTGATGAAAAATTTAGGCGTACCTTACACAGATGAGCAAGTTCAAAATGCTGATTTTGATGCGCAAGCACAGGCGAAGCTTATTGCGGATGGACTTAAGCAGCAAGGTGTAACAGAAAATATTGAGGGAAAAGAAATTTTAGCAATGATCGCTTATTTACAGGCTTTGGGGCAGAAAGGGAAAAAATAATGTTTAAGCAAGCATTTATGAACTTTTCAGACAGTCATTTAATTGTCATAGGATTCTTACTGTTTATGACAACTTTTTTGGGAGCTTTAATCTGGACATTTTTTGTTCAAGATAAAAACTTCTATAAACAAATGAGCGAAATGCCTCTTAATAATGGAGTAAAGCATGGAGAATAATAAGCAATCATTTCATGTTTATGATGGAATTGAAGAACAAAATAATCCAATGCCAGATTGGTGGATATGGCTCTTCATACTGACTGTTATATTTAGTTTAATTTATTGGCTGCACTATACTTCTGGTAGCGGTGTTACACTTAAAGAAGAATACGATGTAGCAATAAAAGCCTATCAAGAAAAAAACAGCCAAAACTTAAATAATTCATCCTCTGAAACAGAAGAATCACTCATGGCCTTTATGAAAAGTGAAAATTCTATTCTAGAAGGTAAAAATATATACTCAGCAAAGTGCGCTATGTGCCATGGCGTGCAACTAGAAGGCAAAATTGGTCCAAATTTAACAGATACTTTCTGGATTACTGGTAAAGGCACGCGTGTCGATGTCGTTAAAGTAATTCAAAAAGGGGCTCCTGCTAAAGGCATGCCTCCTTGGGAAGCTCTATTAAAACCTGAGGAAATAAAATATGTAGCCTCATATGTATTTTCAAAAAAAGGCTCGAATCCATCAAATGCAAAAATATCTGAAGGTGTTGAGGTTAAATAACTATGTATAGTTTTGCGGGCCCTGCAGAAGTAAGTGGGAAATATCAAAAGATACGCAACTTTATACAGCCCGCATTAATTATTATATTTTTAGTCTTACCATGGCTGAAAATGAATGAGCAGCCTGTGTTATTGCTTGATTTTTTTAACAGACATTTTGTATTTTTCGGACGCAGTTTTTTTTCACACGATGCCCCATTATTATTTTTTTTAGTTATTTTGCTGGTGTTAAGTATATTTACTTTAACTGCAATATTTGGACGATTGTGGTGTGGATGGAGTTGCCCGCAAACTGTGTTTTTGCATGCACTTTATAATAAAGTAGAAAAATTTATTATGGGTACTTATGCCAAAAGAAAAGTGTTTTATAAAGAAGAGGTAAACTTATTAAAAACCTTTAAAATAATTTTACTATACACAGTTTTCTTTTCAATAAGTTGGGTACTGGCTCATTCATTTGTGGCGTATTTTTTAGGTGCCGAAACAGTTACAAAATACATTTTTGAAGGGCCCACAGATCATTTAAAACCATTTGCTGTGCTCATGATAATGACAGCGGTGTTATTTTTAAACTTTACATATATGCGCGAAAAATTTTGTTATTTAATTTGTCCTTATGGTCGATTTCAAAATGCTTTAATAGATCGGAATACTCTTATTGTTTTATATGATAAATTAAGAGGGGAACCTAGGGGTAAAACCTCTATTCAAAATATCGACAAGGGTGACTGTGTCGACTGCAGCAGGTGTGTGACAGTCTGTCCAGTTAATATTGACATCCGCAATGGTTTTCAGCAAGAATGCATAGCCTGCGGTAAGTGTATAGATGCATGTAATGCCGTTATGAAAAAATTAAATAATCAACCGTATTTGATTCGGTTTGAAACCGGTGATCAGAAAAAAATTACCTTAAAAAGATTCAGATTGGTTTTATATGCGGGTTTGATTTTAATTTTTTCATCAGCACTAGTTTGGACAATTGTTAATCGAGGCAATATAGATTTAACAATTACTCGTGCTTCTGGCGCGCCATTTAGTGCAAGATTGAATGAAGGCCATAAAATATTTCAAAACCAATTTCTTATTCATATGAAAAATCAAACTGCAAAGTCTATTGATGTTAACATTGAGTTATCTGAACAAAATATTAAAGATGGTTATGTGTTATTATCTGCTATTAATAAAATGCAATTGAATCCAGAGCAGGATTTAAAAACTCCAGTATTTATTGAAATTGAGAAATCTAAATTTAGTTCAAGTCAGCACACACTAGAGATTATTTTACAAAGCTCTGAAAGTATTGTTCAGCGTAAAATTGATTTCATTGGACTAGAATAATGCAAATAGCATTAATAGGAACTTTTTTAATCATGGGTTTTCTAGGTAGCTGGCACTGTGCCACGATGTGTGGTCCCTTGTGTGTTAACTTTAAAAGTCGAATTGATTTTTCTATGTATCAATTCGGGCGGTTATTATCCTATTTAGCAATAGGGACTACTCTATTTTTGGGGACACAGTTTTTTTTAAATACAGATAGTCGAAGCTTAAAATTAATCGCTACAGTTTTATATGGTGTAATATTTATTAGTTTTGGATTAGTGCAATTGAATTTAATTAAAGCTAAACTTATTAAAAACAATTACACAAAAATTCAGTTTTTTTTATTTAGTAAAAGTATGAAATATATAAAAAAATCTCCTCCGCTCTTAGGTTTATTAACTGGTCTTTTGCCCTGTGCATGGCTTTATTCATTTTTATTTTTATCAACACAGATGAATAGCTTGTCAGATTCATTATTTTTGATTTTCATTTTTTGGTTTACAGCATTGCCAGCTTTCGTTGTTTTTACGGGATTTATGCAGAGTTTAATTAAGTTTTCACCTGTGTCTCATCAACGAATTTCCGGAATTGTTCTTATTTCCGCCGGTCTGTTTGCTATAATGGGCCATTGGTTGTGATTAAATAGATAGGCTATGTCCACGCCACAATTATTATACGGGGTGCCATTTTAGGTCATATCAATAATTTAGTCTTATATATGACATACATCATATTAACTAAAAATCAGCTATTTTATACTTCATATAGATCAAATTAGAATTACCCAACTTAACAAAAGGAATAATATGGAAACACAGATAAAAAATATTTTTTCAAAAAATTTAGTCACTCTTAAAGATTCTGATACTTTGCATCAGGCCGAAGACCTGATGAATAACCATAATATCAGGCACCTGCCAGTTACAGACGCCAACGACACTTTAGTTGGTATGTTATCAAAAAGTGATTTTATAGCGCTAAAACATGTAGATTCCAGGTTGCGGGAGTTTACAGTTAAAAGTTTAATGAGTTCACCCGTAAAGATTGTTGCGGCCAATTCAAAGGTAAAAGCAGTAGCACAACTTTTTATCAGTAAAAAAATAAACAGTGCCTTGATTGTTGAAAATAAAGAGGTCGTAGGAATTGTCACCAGCGAAGATCTGATTCGATTATTGGCCGAAAGGGAAGATCTCAGCTCAGAAGCTGAAAAAATGGATCTGGCGGAATTGGCGAGTGAGGGGTGGATCTCTATGACAACGTTGATCTAGTACTTAATGTTTTTAGCCTAAAAGAAGCACAAGCGTACAGCTTGTACTGTGCGTAATAATTTGTCATTTATAAGCTCTTATTGTATAAAATAGGTCAAACGTCTTTCTAAAAAGCCAATTGTCTAAATCAAAATATAGTAGCAATATTCTCTACATGCGCTCAATTATTAAATTTTTCTTGAATCAGAGTATGTTTTCAAACTTAGCGACAGTTATAGTTCTTTTGGTCGGAACTATTTCGTTGTTTACAATACGTAAAGATTTATTTCCGCAGGTGAGCTTTGATACAACTATAGTAACGACGATTTATCCGGGAGCTTCTCCTGAGCAAGTTGAAAAGTTAATTACTAATCCCATTGAACAAGCACTGCGCGAAGTTGACGGTATTAAGAAAGTACAAAGTAATTCGATCGATGGTCGTAGCGCGGTGATTGTTATTTTAGATCCCAACTCGCGTAACATCGATAAAACAAATCAAGATATTCAAAGCGCAATTAACCGCGTTCAGGATTTACCTGATGATGCGCAGGATCCAGTTGTAACAGTTCTGGAGTCGGGCCAATCACCAGTAATTGAATTAGCTTTTTATTCTGATAATTTTTCTGAAGTTGAACTGCGCGAACTTTCGCGAAAATATGCGTATGATATTTCGTTACTTACAGGCGTAGCTAAGGTTACTAAAAATGCGTGGCGCCGAATTGAGTGGGTTGTTTCAGTCGATCAAAAAAAATTAACGGCGGCACATTTATCGTTAACGGATGTGGTGCAGTCCTTAAAAACCCAAAATATTCAATTGCCCGCAGGCGATTTAGTAGTCAAAAATGGCACTGAAATCGCGGTTAAAACAGACGGTGAAGTAAAAAATAAGACAGATATTGAAAACGTTTATATTAGATCTAACTTCGAAGGTTATGGAATTCGAATTAAAGATATCGCCACAGTTGAGCTCAAACTTGAAAAACCTTCTGTTTTGTATAGATCTAATGGTAAACAAAGTTTTTCGATGATTATTTCTAAAAAATCCAAAGCGGATGCCTTAAAAGTTGTTGATGAAATTAGAAAGTATATGACAACTGTAGAAGCTAGGCTTCCAGCCGGAGTTAGCTATATTTTATACAATGACTTTACCGTTTATCTTAGCAACCGTCTGAGTATTTTGGGCGGTAATATGATTATAGGTTTAATTTTAGTTTTGGGAATTTTGGCATTTTTCTTTCCGCTGAGAGTTGCATTCGTGGTGGCTCTTGGAATTCCGTTCAGTATGCTCGGTGCGATTCTTCTTTTAGAAAAAATCGGCTTTTCGATTAATTTAGTAAGCTTGATTGGTCTTATTATTGTCTCAGGGATGTTGGTTGATGATGCCATCGTGGTTGTTGAAAATATTTTTAGGCGTTACGAAGATGGAGAGGACCTCGACACCGCTATTTTTGAAGGAACGGTGGAGGTAATACCTGCGGTAACAGCGTCTGTATTAACGACAGTTGCCGCATTTTCTCCAATGCTGTTTATGTCGGGAATTTTTGGTAAATTTATTTTTGAAATTCCGATTATGGTAATAGTGCCCTTGCTGATTTCGCTTTTTGAAGCCTTTATTATTGCACCGGCGCACTTTAAAGATTTGGTAGGCGGAAAAGCTCACGACGTCTTAAGCAAAATCAAACAAGATGAAACCAAAGTGCATTGGTATACGAGATTTTTACCTCATTATGAACGTTTAATAGCTTGGACTGTGGATAATAAATATAAAACCTTAGGTTTTTTTGGTGCTTTAATTATGGTAACTGGTTTAGCCGCTACTAAAATGAATTTTATTTTGTTTCCGCCTGATGGTATTTACACTTTCTTTTTGCGCTTAGATGGTAAACCAGGGGCGACTATTCACGACATGAAAAAAATTGTTGAAAAAATTGAGCCTTATATTGCAAAGTTAGACAAAGCTGAACTACAGGACTTTATTGTCAGCATCGGACTACAACAGAATGATCCCAACGATCCACTTACTAAAAGGGCACCCCACTATGTTCAGTTCCGGATTAATCTAACTCCAGAGGGAACTAGAAAAAGAAAAGTAGACGAAGTAGTGGAAGACCTCAGGGCCCATATTCCTGAAAAAATTGATGGTATTGAAAAAATCAAATTTGAAATTGCCAAAGGAGGGCCACCGCAAGGGCGGCCGATCTCTATTAATGTATTGGGCGATGATTTTGAGGTTTTACGTAAAATATCTGCCGAAATTAAAGAAATGCTGGCTACCATTGAGGGTGTTATCGATATTGAAGATTCTGAAGTTGTTGGTAAAAAAGAGATTAAAGTTATACCTAATCGCCAATCTTTATCGAATGTAGGTCTTTCGACCACGGATGTAGCACAAACTATTCGTGCGGCCTTTGCGGGTCTTGAGGCCTCGAGCATTAGAACAATTGATGAAGAAATTAATGTCCGAGTTAAGCTTAAAGAAGAGGTTGTTGATCAGGAACGACAGCTGAACAATATCTTTATAAGCAATAGATCTGGTGGTTTAGTACCACTGGACCGACTAGCCACCTATGAAGAAAGTTCTTCAAGGTTAATTGTTCAGCATGAAAAATTTCAAAGACTTTTAAATGTTTCAGCGCAGGTGGATTTAACCAAAATCACGGCGATAAAAGCTACAGAAAAATTTGCACGCTCACTTGAAGGAATAAATAAAAAGTATCCTAATTACAAATTAATTTTGGGTGGAGAATCGGAAGACACCGAAGAAAGTATGAAGAGCTTATTTAGGTCATTTGGGTATGCATTTTTGTTAATTTTTACAATTCTTATTTTAACTTTTGGAAATTTGATTCAGCCGTTACTTGTTGTATTTGCAATACCATTAGGTTTTGTTGGCACAGTATGGGCCTTAATTTTACACGGTAAGCCACTTAGTTTTATGGCCATGCTGGGAATTATTGCCTTAGCCGGAGTTATTGTGAATAACGCCATAGTTTATATCGCATTTTTTAACTCATTAAAATCTAAAATGCCGTTAAGACAAGCCTTAATTAGCGCTGCTACAACAAGGTTAAGACCGATTATTTTAACCTCACTCACCACGGTGTTGGGATTAATGCCAACCGCCTACGGTATTGGTGGCAGTGATGGCTTTGTAAAAAGCTTGGCCTTGGCTTTAGGTTGGGGACTGGCTTTAGGCTCTCTTTTAACAGTTGTGGTATTTCCGGCTTTGCTCGCTATTGTTGAATCATGGCAAGAGACGCTAGCTCGTAAATTTAAAAAAGTTCTTTTTACTAAAAAGTGAATTTCAACTTTTTACCTGGAAAATTAATCTAAAATTTCCAGATACTCGTAACTTATTGGGGCATGTGATGGAAAAGCCTAAGAGAGATGTCTCTCTTAGGCGCATATCGAATCGAGTAGGCGAATTAGCCTCTATCAAATTGATAATAAATTTCAACGTGATTGTGGCGATCCTCTCTGTGTTCTGAGCGGTGATGTCTGTGTTCATAATGATGATGTCTATGTCCGTAATGATGGTGTCTACGTCCATAAGCATGTCCACGGCCAGGATGGTGGTATTTATGCCCAGAATGGTATTTTTTATAATATCGATATTCACGGTCTTTTCTGTGGCGAGGTCTATGTTCATAATCGCTGTCATCATCATCATGGCGAGGATGTCTTCGATCCGCACGATGTTGCTGATTACTTTCCATATCATGCCCGACACTCGCGCCAACGGCACCCCCGATGGCTCCGCCTAGGATTGCGCCATCGCGCCCGCCTGATTGGTGACCGATAGCAGAGCCGACTGCGGCTCCAACTGCTGAGCCAAGCGCCGTGTTGGCGCTTGCGGTCTGCGAATAAAAGTTTAATGAACCCATTAAACTAAGTGCACAGACTATGCTTATGTTTCTTGCTTTCATGGCAATCTCCTTTTCAGAAAAGAGTTAATCTCTTTTCAAAAAAAATTAATTAAGCTTATTTTAAAACCTATTGAGATAGCTGGATAGATGTTTTAATAGTTATATTTTAATTGAAATTTTAGTGTGGTTCTAATGAGTTATAGCTTAATGCGCTTCATCTTTAGTCTGGTGTTGTTTTTAAGTGACTACTTTCCATATTGTAAAGATGTGACTTACATAACACAATCAAAAGGATGTTTTTGGCACATAAAAAATGAAAATTCTAATTATTTTAATTTTATTTTTTGCAGAAAATAAGTCCTTTGCTCAAAGTGAGTTACCACTTTTGCAAATGGGATTTGGTTACGGCACAGGTTCTGTTCCTGACTATCCAGCCTCGGATCAGGTTCATGCACGAAATATATTTTTACCTGTTTTGATCTATCGTGGAACGGTAATAAAATCTGATCAAGAGGAAGGAACACGTGCTGAGTTGTTTAAATCCTTAGACTATAAAATCAACCTCAGTTTTGGCGCCCGTTTTTCAGCTGATAGCAGCACCAATAGAGCTCGTAAAAATATGCCCAGTTTAAACTACGTTCTTGAGGTCGGTCCAAATTTAAGGTATCGGATTTGGTCTAACTTAGAAAATACGGACAATCTCATTTTGCAAGTTCCGCTACGCGTAACATTCACCACTAATTTTAAAGACAGCGATTTTCTGGGTTTCGTATTGGATCCCGAAATACGCTATGAGAAAAATAATTTTTTAGTAGATAATATTAAATCTAAAAGTTCAGTCAGTTTTGAATTTTTCAGCGAGCGTGTGGCAAATTATTTTTATGAAGTTGAACCACAGTTTCAAAATAACCAAAGAAGTAGCTACAGAGCTAAGTCTGGTTTTTCAGGCATTAATTATACTCAAAGTTTTTTGTATCAGACTGATTCTTGGTTGATGATTTTAGGTGCCAGCTATACGGACTACTCACAGTCAGTTAATAGAGATAGTCCGTTATATAAACAAAGCTACAGCAGTACTTATTTTGTAGCTTTGGGATGGTTTTTTTATAGTACAGAATAGCAAAACATTAATAGCGGGTTGTGCTTACTTAATTAAAGAGTCTACGACCTCATTAATCTGAGATGTGTAGAAACCTAAATTTTCTCTCAGATCATCTACAGTAATATTATGCTCTACATCTGGAGTCACACCTAAGTTCTCAATCGGCTTATGATTTTCACGGTGAGCAAGTGATCCGGTTATAGTAATATTCGAAAACCCAAACAGATTCGGAAACTGAATGCTTTGTACGTAACCACCGGCTCCAGCTGTTCGTGTACCAAAGATAGTTACACGATTGTTGTCTTGCAATATGGCCGGGAAAAAATCGCCACCTGAAAAATCAAGTTCATTAACCAAAAGCACTATTGGTTTTGTATATCGAGTTGTAGCATGTGGATTAATGCGGTCTACGCCCCAAATATAGTAAGGGTCAGAGAGCTTTTTACCCATCGCCCACTGTTCTATTATAAAGTTACAATATTCTCTTACGTAAGTAACAAATTGCAATGTAACCGGATATCCCGAACTGGTTTCGCCGATTATTTTTTTAGCCTCTGCAAGAGTGGTAATAGATTTTAACTCATTTAATGTATCAACAGCACTACTTACGAGTTTTTCATTTAAACTCATTTGGTGGCGCGGAGTAGTGGCCGACTCACTAATTAATAACGAAACTAAAGAATAAAGATAAAATACTGAGCCACCAGGATTATTGACCTGGTCGATAACTAAAACACTGGTCAGTTTTTCCATTTTTTGAATAAGACCGGCCATTTCTGCAATCGCCGCATCAGCATCTTCTGGCGTATAGGAAGGGATTCGAATAACACCAACAAGCTTGCCAGCATGATTTGAGTAAATATAAGCATCAAAGATGCTATCATTTGCTGATGCCCATATTTTCTCACCTAGCTTGGGAACGAATGAAGTTTTTTTACCTATGCCCCAATCAGAATTGATATCTGCAAAGTCTAGGGCTTCATTTGACATCATCATCGGCAATGGCATCAGACGATTAAATTTATTTGATTCTAGCGTTGCGGACTCGGTTAATTGGCTCAAGTTAGCTCCTCCACCAGGAATTTGTTCTTTTTGATAATCCCAGATGAGTTGGTGGCGTATAGGAGTGTTTTCGTCGGCTCTCTGGAAAGTTAAGCTTACAGGACCCTTTGGTACTTTCATATTAGAGCGGGCAGATCGCGAAGTCAGAAACATGTCCGCCATAGCTAAATCAGTACCAGGTACATTTTTGCCTTTAGATAACACTAAATCAGAAAGTATTTCAGTAATATAGATCTCATCAATAGCAATTAATTCATCACCAATCGCAAATGGAAATGAATCCAGTGGTAATTTTTTACGATCTATTCCGACCAATATTGTTTTACCTTCAAATGTTCTAAATGAAAGTGGTAGGCTGGCTTTTTCGGTTGAATAAAAGCGGACCGCAACATGGTAATCCTGTGTGGACTCAATAAAATCAGCTAAGGCATTACGATAATCATAAACAGAGCTTGCAGCATTAATTTTAGCTAAAGCTGTGCCCAGTTCAGACTCTAAGTTCCATCCTAAATGTTTTTCTTTCCACTGTTTAGGAGCATAGTGCTGAGAATAAACATTAGCGATGAATTTCATTTCATCTGCTAATTTGTTTTTAAATTCCTTCGAGATTTGTGCTTCAGAGGTGAAGCTGAGTAAAGAAATTAATACCAATGAAATTACAGACTTGATAATTGTTGACGACATATTTCCCCCATAGGCTTAGAGGGGGTATATTTAGTCAATAAAGCTACAAAACTCAAGTCCTTTTATATTAAAAACTATTTACAGTTGAATCCGGCTGCACTTAAATTTTTTGCTATCTTCTGACTAACTCCGTCGCAGTAGCTAGATTCGTTTTTAGCTGTCGCCACAGATTTAGCCTCACCATGTTTGGTGTACATCAGTTCGCAACCAGCATCGACGTTTGTAATATCTAGGCGTCGAACATCTGAGCCATTTGTGCAAGTCATTGCGCCTGAAGTATTAGCACCGGTAGTTGGGGCAGACATCGTCTTTGCTTCGGTTTTTTCCGTAGTGGTTTTTGTAGTTTGTGTAGCAGTTACAGCGGGAGTTGCTGCCTTTTTTGAACCAGATGAGCACGCTGTGATAGAAAGGGTTAAAAGAGAAGCAACAGCAACAGCAACAAGTGAAAAAAGTGATTTCATAATAGTCTCCATAGTTAATTTTGGACAGAATAATTCAAATTATTATGGCTGTCATCAGCTCAATGTGACCAAAGGCTTAATTCCGGTCGACATTTATATTATGTATTCAACCAATCTGCTTAAGTTTTAATCAGTAGCCGAAACTGAAAAAAATGTGTTCACTCTACTAGCCAAGCAGACCTGTCAATTGTTAAAAGAAATAGAAATGGCACTCAAAATTTCTCGAATTCTACATGCCGGTTATGTTTTTGAATGCGCTGAAACCCAGATTGCATTTGATCCAATTTTTGAAAACCCCTTCAGCAAAAATTGTCATGCTTTTCCAAACGTTAAGTTTGATCATGAGCAAATCAAAAAAATAAAATTCGATGCGATTTTTATTTCGCACTTTCATGACGATCACTGCTCTCTAGAAAGTCTGAACTTTTTTGACCGCAGTACGCCGATATATATTTACTGTATTTTTGAGGAACTTTTTTTGATCATCAAAGAGTTGGGATTTGTGAATGTTCATAAATTACAGATTGATGTGAGTGTAATAGTAGGCTCATTTGAAATCATTCCGCGTAAGGCGCTTGATGCAGATGTGGATTCAATATTTCAAATTAAAGCTAGCGGTCTTAATATTTTGAATGTGGTTGACTCGTGGATAGATGTAGAAACCTTGAATCTACTAACTCAATTGGGAGCTTGGGACATGATTCTATGGCCATTTCAAACTATGCGCGAAATAGAAGTGCTCGCGCCAAGCAGGGCCGCGGTCGCCGCAAAAGAATTGCCAATCGAATGGATCCAGCAACTTAAAATATTAAAACCGAAATTTTTGGTGCCGAGTTCTTGCCAATTTATTCAGGAAAGCTGGTCGTGGTTCAGATACGCCTATTTTCCGATTACTTATCAAGATTTTAAGCTACAGATAGAGTCTGCTTTACCAGCTACGCAGGTTGTAAGATTAAACCCCGGCGTTAGTGTTGTTTTAGAAAATAACACACTTGGTATGTCTTCCGCTTTAACATGGGTGCAGCCCATTGGTGAACAAGAAGTCGATTACGAATATAAACCTGATCAAAAGCCTATGAGCACCGCTGAAATTGCCTGCAAGCTTCCTCAGATTTCTGCAGAACAAACTCAAAAAGTTTTTGAGTTTTGTGGTCGCGGGCTTATTCAAAAATATCAGTCACTGGAGCCCCCACAGGAGGCCTATTTTAATAAAACCAGAATATGGAGATTATCTGTTTACGATCATACAGGCAGTGCATCCCATTTTTATTACAATTTGAATGCTGCTCATATTGAATCTACTTCAGATACTAAAAAAGATTTGTCTTGGTCCACAGAGATTCCCATTTGTAAGTTATACGAAGCCTTAGAAAATGGCGAAACTTTAACTTCACTTTATATGCGAATAAACGATATGGTTTTTGCACCAGAGATCGAAGCTGAAATTGAATCTGTCGATATTGTCGAGGATCCATTGATACGTTGTCTTTTTAGTGACTCTTTTTTTTCTTATCAGAAGCTACAGCTAAAACGTTTATTGGCTGCTGTCGCCGGTTAGCAGGAGTTGCGGCATATCTTTAAAGGTGGCCTTATTTTCACTTACAGTGTTGTCATAAGTTATAAGCCAAATACGATCAAATATTTTTTTGGGATATCTAATAATTTGCGGAATTCCGAAGCCATTTAAAAAATCAGTTAAGATTTCGTGTTGCCAACAAATAACAATAATTTTTTCATCAAATAAAGTATTGGTATTAATATCATGAATTAAACTCATGTAGCTATCGCGTTTATAGTTTTGGTGCACGTCGAGTTTAAATATTTCACCCACAAATTGAAGAGTTTGAATAGAGCGTACTGAACTGGTTACTTTTTCTTGACCTGCTCCATACAAAAAATCAGGAGGCCCTAATTTTTTAAGTTCGATATTTTCCGTAAAAATGCGCGGTAGCGCGCGGGCTCGTTCCCATCCGCGCGGGCTTAGGTTTGGATCATTAGAATCTTCTGGTTTTTCAGCATGGCGCAGTAGGATTATTGCCTTAGGAAGCGCGAGGGTCGGCAGTGTAAATAAGAGCGATAAAACGAAAGAAAATAATAATAACAGCTCAGGTTTAAATTTTGTTTTTAAATTAAATTCCATAATTGTCTAAACTTTGCACAATGCTTGTATCGCGTCAAATAGATTCAGAATCACTTGAAAAAAGTATTTGATGAATTGCCACATGACTCTTCAGCAGAAAGGAGAGACTCTTTTAATTATGAAAAATAAGTCTGCAGATGATTTTGTGGTCGTCCCCTATGAAAAAATTTCTAAAGAGGCGCTTAATGGACTAATTGATGAGTTCATCTTACGCGAGGGCACGGATTACGGCCAGAAAGAATACACGCTAGAAGAAAAACATCAGCAAATTAATAAACAGTTATTATCTGGTAAAATTATTATAGTCTTTGATTCAGAAGAGCAGTCGGCGTCAATAATAAAAAAAAATAGCTAAAAAAGAGCAGTCGAAGTAATCTTTAATGTAATAGCTGAGTCGAAATCACATTACTGGAGTCCTCTATTTCTTTCGCAGAGGCATCGCGTGCACTAATAACATCGATCTCAAAAACCAAATCCTGTCCAGCAAGCGGGTGGTTGGCATCAAGCGAGGCCATGCTTCCATGGATTTGAATAATCTTGTAGCTGCGAATTTGGCCGCTTTTGCCGGCTATTTGAATGGTTTCGCCAATTCTGATATTTTTTGGTAATTTATTTCTGGGAAATAAAATTATTTTTTTAGGGTCATAAAACCCGTAGGCTTCTTCGGCGCTAAGCTCGATACTGCGTTTTTCACCTTTAACCAAATTTTGCATTTTCAGCGTTAAACCGTTAAGCAGCCCGCTTTCTACGTTAAGTGCAGTTAGAACCTCGTTATTGTAAGTTGTGCTGATGATCTGTCCGGTTTTATTTTTCAATATGCAATTAAATGAAACAACCTGAATGCTCATAAGACCTCCGCTGTTGAATGGACCCAATTTGTACTAGAGATTCTAATGAATTACGTGAGCAGGACGTTGAGATATCAGTTGAACACGTGAATATGTAAATAGATAGGGCTATTTAGTGGTGAGCACTACCATCGATCTGAGCTTATAATTGTTGCATTTTGTTGTGATTAGCATGGGGATTTATACTCGTTTGGCTATGACACAAAGCGGTCTCAGAGGTTTTTTTTAAAAAAACTTTCCAATAGGTCTAGTTTTACAATAGGATCATAAGCGAACAATTGTTATAAAACTAAAACAACCTGCACTGCAGGTAAATCAATATACAAGGAGAATGTATGAAAAGTTTATTAGTGATCGCGACTTTATTAGGTTCAATGGCTCAAGCAATGGATATGACAACTATGCCGTGGACAGCTCAGGTTGATATGAGACAAACAGCTACAGATAAAGGTACTGCATGTACTGGAACTTGTACTGTAGATACTCAGACTTTCTTCGCTGTAGGTGCCACAACTAAATTTGATTTGGCTAACAACTTTGCTTTACGCACTGGTGGAATATTAGCACAAAGAGGCTATAAGCAAACTAATGCGTCGGTTTCAGATACAGTTAATTTCACATACCTTGACGTACCGGTACTTCCTGAATACCAATTTAATGAAATGTTTTCTGCGCATGCGGGTTTAGTTGTTGGTTTAAAGGCTGCCCGTTCTTGTGGCGTATCAAGCGGTTGTACAAACATTACTGATAAATCTTTAGTAACTCCATTACAAGTTGGTGGAACTTACAACATCGATAAACAATGGGCTGCTAAATTAACTTTTGAAACTGGAACTACACTGTTCACAGATACAACAAACGATTTTAAAACAGCTAATGCTATTGCTTTAGGTGGCGCTTACACGTTCTAATTTATTCAGTTCAATTTGAATAAAGAAAAAGGCTGCATATAGCAGCCTTTTTTATTTGAGCTGAGGCTCTATTGTCTAGGTGATCCATATAAACTAGTGTAGTGTGATTTTTTTTAATAACGGAGGAAATATGGCTAAAGCAGATTTAATTTCTATAAATGGTCGTATTTCAGATATGTCGGGTGGTGGAGTTTACCACATATCTCTTGAAAATGGGGTTGCGGTAAAGGCCCGTCTTTGCGGTAAAATGAAAAAATTTAATATTAAAGTGGTGGTCGGAGACTCTGTCGAAGTCAGTATTTCTCCTTACGATCCCACGCATGGATTAATAACTATGCGCCATAAAACAATGAGATAAGCTAGAAACGTGTAACTTAGGTTGATGGAAGTCATTAGTTTTTTAGATCGAGAAATCGAAATTATCAGACGGGCGCGCCGCCGCAGTTTAACCATTACTATGCATTCCTATAAAAATATTAGCGTTAAAACTAATAATCAAACCAGTCAAAAGCAGATTGTTGATTTTTTAATGTCCAAAAAAACCTGGATTGAAAAGAATCTTGCTAAGCTTCAGCATATTGAGGAGCAGTTTGTAAGCCCTACTTTTAAAGAGGGGGCCTATTTTCCATTCTTGGGTGAACTTAAGTATTTGCAGTTTTCCTCAACTCAAAAATCGAAAATTTATTTTAAAATTGAAGATGGATTTTTAGTTTGTTATCAGCCCAGCAATGTAAGTGGTTATTCGGCATTAAACTCCGAGATATTTTTTAGCAAACTTAAAATATTTTACAAATCAGAAGCTGAATTCTATTTGCGAAGCAGACTTGCTGAGTGGAGTAGTCGTATTGGCTTAGAGCCACTTAAACTTAATTTTCGTTCTAATCATACACGCTGGGGCAGTTGTTCGTCTCGTAAACATATTTCGCTTAATTGGAAGTTGATATGTCAGTCTCCGTTATTGATTGACTATGTTTTAGTTCATGAGCTTTGTCATTTGCGATATTTAAATCATAGTACGGATTTTTGGAATATGGTCGAAGATTATTTTCCCTCTTATAGAGAGGTAGAAAAAATTCTTGGAGAGCAAGTAAAGCTGGGGCATTTTTTAAGCTAAGAATTACTCAGCTACAGCTTTGCGCTCCATTTTTCCACGTTTTTTTATAATGAGACCATCTAAAAAATTTCTTAAAAGTTGATCCCCACATTCCACATAATTAGGGTGGTCTTCGGTTCTAAAAATGGCTGAAAGTTCAGATTTAGATATAGTGTAATCGACCAGTGCCAAACATTCGATTATGTCGGTGTCGCGGAATGATAAGGCCACTCTTAATTTTTTAAAAATATCATTGTTTGTCATAGTAACCCCGGAAGCCGTGTATGCAGTTTTTTGATAGCTTATTCTTATTTTGAGAAATTTACTATTGTTATATAGTCACAGTGTCTACTTCTCACAACTGAAATATTCTCAATATAGAACTTTGCCTACTCTATTATAGTTCGGCCAATAAATAGGTCCTATTATATTAGTGTAGGAGGTCTTATGAGTCGAAATAAGTTAGTATTAAGTATGCTTTTATTAATCATCCAGGGGTGTGCCAAGACAAATTCTGACAATGTTAAGACCTCCGGATTTTATGCAACATACAAAATTACTGCTAATAATCAGAATTCAGCTACTTGTACTTCTACTTTTCAGGTCGGTGGTTTGACGGGTACTTACTTAGATTTAAGTGCTGGTGATAGTATTACCTGTGATGGACAAGCCATGAGTCGTAGTGATTTTGCTGGAATCGTGACCTATTCTGCCATTGTCGCTTATCAGGTCGGGAAAACCTATAATTTTGTACTCATGCGGGTGGGGGAAGGGTCCTACACCTCAAGTGCGGTATTACCGGCGGTCATATCTGGGAATTCACCTTCAGGAAATCCCTCGATACACAAAGGAAGTCCGATAAATCTTTTGTGGACAGTAAGTAATAATGTCTTTGATTCGATGGATATCACATTGAGTTATTCAACTGGCACTAGTAGTTATAGTTATTATAAATCTGACTCGTTCCCTGAGCTCGGCTCTGGTTTGGGTTTCGGCAGCAGTGAAACTCAGGTTAGCCCTGCTGTTGCAGGAAACTGGTTGGGGTCTATAACATTTAAGCGAAGACAATCTGGCACTATGGATGTCTTACTCAGTGGTACAGTTGAGGCTGTGCAAGAACTTAAAGTTGATCTCACGCTTATAGATTAGTGGAACTGTTGCGGAGTTAGTCGTTGGTTCAATTGTTAGATTAATTAGCAAGCTTTGGTGGCCATAATTGATAAAGCCACAAAGTTAAGAGATGACCAATCATCCCACCGGCTAGGATGTCGCTTAAAAAATGCTGATGGATCGTGATGCGGGTTAGTGCAAAAATGCCAGCAAGGCTAAGAAAAATATATTTTTGTTTGGGCCAAATCAAAAGAGCGATGGTGGCTACGGTGAACATCACTTGAGAATGGCCCGAAGGAAAAGAATGCCAGTGAGAGTTGAAAGTGAACATCTCAAAATTTAAATTAAAGAATTCAGCGGCAGAGTGTGGTCTTTGTCTACCAATAATAAATTTTAAAATATTTAGCGAAATACCAATGAACAGCAGAGCCCTGACCGAAAAAACTGACCACTGATATATATTCATATTCTGCGCGGCCGTTATTTTTAATTTTAAGTATTGCGATCTTGGATAGACGAGCCAAGAAAAAACAATTCCTATTAAGGCCAATAAAAAATAGTGGATACTATAACCGACATTGGTGATTTCGCGACTATAGTAATAAACTTTTTCAAGTTCTGGACGGCTAAAGAGGTGTGCCAATGCTAAATCGATGTAAAACAAACTTGCAATTAAACCAGCTACTGTAATGCACAGTAAAATTAATGAATGCCGAATAAGCCCTTTACGATCTGTAAAGTTCAAACAGGCCTCAGCATTTATTTGTTTTCCATTTCAAGAATAAAAGCATATTCAAGGGCATCGTCTTTAAGTTGATCGAATCTACCGGTTTTGCCGCCATGACCAGCTTCCATATCGGTTTTTAAGAAAATAAAATTATTTGAAGTGTTCATTTTTCTTAAACGAGCGGTCCATTTAGCGGGCTCCCAGTACTGCACTTGCGAATCATGTAATCCTGTCGTAATCAGTAGATTTGGGTAAGCCTGTTTGCTTACATTATCGTAAGGAGAATAACTCTTGATATAATCATAGAATTTCTTTTCGTTTGGGTTGCCCCATTCATCGTATTCTGATGTGGTCAGCGGAATGCTGTCATCTAACATGGTCGTCACCACATCAACAAATGGAACTTGTGCAATAATACCTTTATAAAGATCTGGGCGGTAATTAGCAATTGCGCCCATCAGCAGCCCACCGGCGCTTCCACCCATTGCAAAAACTTTTTTAGGGTTAGCATATTTTTTGTTAATCAGGTGTTCTGTACAGTCAATAAAATCAAAGAAGGTATTTTTTTTATTCAAAGTGCGGCCTTCGTCTGTCCAGTAGCGACCCATTTCCCCGCCGCCTCGGATGTGTGCGATTGCAAAAATATATCCGCGATCAACCAAGCTCAAAACTTTTGAACTGAACCACGGGTCCATGGTTGCCCCATAAGAACCATAGCCATAAACCAAGAGTGGGGCCGTCGCATCAAGTTTTTGTCCTTTTTTCATTAAAATTGAAATCGGAACTTTTCGGCCATCACGGGCCTTGGCAAAAATTCTTTCAGAAATATAATTGTCAGCATTGTAGGTTGGGACTTCTTTAACTTTGCGCAAAACTGATTGCTGGCTTGCAAATTCGTAGTCAAAAATACTTGAAGGGCTGCGCAGAGAATAATACACATAGCGCACAGAGTTCGTATCGTACTCAGCGTTTGCACCCAGTTCTACGGTGTAGGCTGAGTCTTCAAAGTTGAGCTTAGACTGTTTTTTGGTTTTTTTGTCGAATATCTCAAGTTGAGTTAAGCCATTTTCACGCGAGGCTATGACTAAATTATTTTTAAAAACAGCAAAGGTGTCAATGTGAGTGCCGCTTCTGTGAGGAAGCCAGGTTTCGGCATTAGCAAATGAGGCTTTGCTAATTGGGGTCCTTAATATTTTAAAATCTTTAGCATTTTTATTGGTTAAAATATAAAAATAATCTTCATCTTCGGTAACGCTGAATTCATGCTCTTTTTCACGGGCGAATAAAAGAATAGGTTCAGTTAAAGGTTTATCCGAAGGGATTATGCGAACTTCATTTGAAAGTGTACTGGAGATATTAATAAAAATGTGTTTTTTTACTAAAGAAGTACTTACATAAGCTTCAAAGGTGTCTTGTTTTTCTTCATAGACCAGGTCAGATTTTTTAGTATCTAAATTATAACGGTAGACCTGATACCAACGTAGAGTATTGGGATCTTGTTTTATATAAAAGATAGATTTATTATCTGCTGACCAAGCTAGGTTATTAGTTACGGATTTAATTTCGTTTTTAAGAAATTTTCCGGTGCTTAAGTCTTTAAATTTAATGTTATAAAATCGACGTCCAACGCTGTCAAAAGTCAGGGCAGCGATTTTATGGTTGGGGCTTACTGAATAATTGGCGCTGTAATAATTTTTGCCTTTGGCTAAATCATTAACGTTAAATAAAATTTCTTCTTTGGCACTAAGATCAGTTTTTCGGGCAAAAATCGGATACTGTTTAGCTTTTTCAAAACGCGTATAATAATAATAAGGTCCATCTTTAAGAGGATAAGTAGAATCATCCTCTTTAATTCTAGATTTCATTTCTTTAAACAAATCTTTTTGTAATTTTTCTGTCGATTTAAGAGCTTTTTGTAAATAACTGTTTTCAGCTTTTAGGTAGTTAATAACTTCGGGACTTTTACGGTCTTTTAGCCAAAAATATTCATCATTACGCACATCGCCATGTTTTTCCAGTTTATGTTCTTTTTGAGTCGCAATCGGCGGTGCCATAGTTTGTGCAGCATGAGTTGGATTAGAACTCAAAGCAATTAAAATCATAAAAATCATAAGGCCCCCTTAGTTATATTGAAAGGTGATATAATCACGGATATGAACTGTGGTCAAAAATTACTTAATTAATGAACTGTTTGTGCAGCCTTTGAATGGCTTCAATTCCCTGATTTTCAGCAACTAAAAAACAAAAATTATGGCGACTGGCACCATAACAGATCATGCGCACATTAATATCTGAAATGGCTTCAAATATTTTTTTGGCAAGTCCCGGTGTATGGTTGATATTATTGCCGATAAGCGAAACCAAAGAAAGCTCGCTTTCAACTTGTACCGATGCGACTTTTGAAAGCTCTTCGATAAGTGTTTGGTTAATCAAGCCCGCATTATCGAGGGTAACAGCCACACTAATTTCAGATGTGGTGATGGCATCAATTGAAATTTTATGATCATTGAAGATTTTAAAAATCTGAAATAAAAAACCATGGGTGTGCAACATTTCTGGAGTACTGACAGTAACCAAGGTCTGTTTTTTTCTCAACGCCAGGGCTCTTATTAAGGGAGAGATTTTGACCTCTTTCCGCACCCAGGTGCCTGGTTTTTGCGGGTCAAAACTTGAGGCGACCAAGACGGGAATATGGCTGCGGATTGCGGGTAAGAGGGTGGCCGGATGTAGAACTTTTGCTCCGAAGGTCGCAAGTTCAGACATTTCTTTAAATGAAATTTCATCAATCACTAAGGCTTCAGGGCAAAGTCGCGGATCGGTTGTGGAAACGCCGGCAACATCGGTCCAGATTTCAAGCGTATTTGCTGAAAGTCCTTCAGCCAAAATGGCTGCTGAGTAATCGCTTCCACCGCGACCTAAAGTTGTGGTAGCACCAGCTAGCGTTTGGCCAATAAAGCCTTGAGTTACGTAAACGCATTTTCCATTGAGGCAGTCCGATAAATTTTCTTTACAGAGTTTAATGATGGTTTCAGTGAGTGGTCTGGCTTTTCCAAAATTGTCATCGGTTTTCAAAACACTTCTAGCGTCGAGTAATTGCGCACGAGGAGAGTGTTTTTTTTCGGTGAAAACCTTTTGCAGAGCCACAGTAAAAAGCACGGAGGACATTCTTTCTCCAAGACTCAATAAGACGTCATTAGCCTTGTTTGAACAGTCACGCAGGAGATAGATTCCTTTAGATATAGAATCCATCTCTGTTAGTATTTTTTGTAATTCTAATGCGGAATTTTGATCAGCGTTCAGTTCTTTAGCAATGCTGAGGTGTTTTTCTGTTATTCTTTTTTGCACAGCTTCGACTTCGGTAATTTGCCCAGCTTGAGCGAAGTCACCAAGTTTAATAAGATCATTTGTTGTTCCCGAGGTGGCAGAAACCACGACTATATTGGATTTTTGCTGAAAACAGATATCGGCACTTCTGAGCATACAGGCGGCATCGCCCATGGAAGTTCCGCCAAATTTAGAGACAATAACTGACATTTCTGTGCTCCTGATTTTAAATTTCCTGCGAGGGGTATGATGTCTTAAATATATTTTGATGTCACATAAAATTTAATTATAATCCTCATCAAATTCCTCATCAAGTTTAGGAATATGATTGAAGGAAATCCGGGTTTTAGCACTTGAGAGCACTTCTTTGGTGCTGGCAAGAAAAAGAGTATTTGAGCCATATTTTGTGTTGATAGAGTCAAGAGCATGGTTAATAGAGTTCTTTTTAGGATTGTCAAAAAGTGAAAGCTGGCTGGGGCCGCTCATTAAATCCGAAAGCGCAATAGCTACTTTTAGAGGTTTTTTGTGAGTTTCGGTATTCAAGAGTTTATTCCAGAGTTTTTTGAGCTCATCTACTAAAAAGTAAGTATCATCGCTGTCACTGAAAGAAATAGAATTTTCAAATCGGGTGCCGTCCTGGAATTTAACATATACCGACAAACGCCTAGTCTTTAGTTTTTCATCCCGAAGGCGGGCGGCAGCTTTTAAT
>ERZ1292630.1571-Hain-H41-02um-R3-1571-length-22211-cov-6_pt1 | contig 22211 bp, 13 predicted proteins | sample MGYA00564408_ERZ1292630 | MGnify/ENA primary metagenome ERZ1292630 (study PRJEB36523, sample SAMEA6512641) | groundwater metagenome | collected 2019-01-08 | study: AquaDiva: Metagenomics assemblies of 32 groundwater samples
GACTTGGTTGACCCCTTGTTGACCCACCCACCTTGCGTCATCAGAACCCACCCCTTCCCTCCGCATGCCGATCAAGTATTCGTGCATCAACGACGGAAAGACGTTGGTGGCCGAGCACCCGCCCGCCGAGCAGCCGAAGCTCGCGCAGACGCTGCAGACGGTCCTCGCCACGGTGCCGCCGAAGGAGTACCGCCGCCAAACGGTCGAAGACACCGATGTCTGCTTCCACTACCTCAGCACCGGCGACGGCCGCATCATCGGCTGCGCCACGACGAAGGACGTCAAGGGCCGCGTGGTGTTCAACTTTTTAGACGGTGTGGAGGTGCTCATCCGCGGCCCGACGGCCGACATGCGGAACGCGAAGAAAATCCTGCAGCAGAAGATGGATTTCCACAACGACCCGGCCAACGACAAGATCACCGCCGTGCAAGACAGCATCGACCGCGCGAAGGACATCATGACGGACAACGTCGACAAGGCGCTGGCTCGCGGCGACAGGCTCGACACATTGCACTCCAAGTCCGTCACATTGCAGAACCAAGCGATGACGTTCCAGAAAAAATCCACGGACCTTAAACGCTCGCTGTGCATGCGGAACGCGAAGTTCACGGCGATGATCGTAGGGGCCGTGCTGGCTCTCATATTGATCATTTTACTGATCGTCTGCAAACCGAATTTCAGTGCCTGTTGATCAAAAAACGCTCCCCCTCCATCCATTCCTATCAGGTGTGAGTGTGCCTGTGTGTGTGTGCGTGTGTATGTGGAAAGTGTACACCCGACCGACAGGTTCACCGTACTGGGGCGGCCTCAATTTGCTTTTTTTCACAACTCATCGGCATCGAACGCGTTACTTGACACACCCCCGTCCGCGATCTTCCGACATGCGACGGCTCCTGCAATTTCCCACCCGAGATACCACAGCCTTCCCCCTCGTCGTCGACGACAATGCCGGTGAAGTATGCGTGCATGACACGCAGTGGTAAGCTGGTGGCCGAGCATCCGCCCGCGGAACAACCGAAACTTGCTGCCACGCTGCAAAAGCTGCTCAGCGGTCAGAATCCCAGGGAGTACCGGCGCGAAATCGTGCAGGACAACGACGTCAGCTACCACATTTTGTGCACCGGCAGCGGTGACGTGATCGGCTGCGTGACGACATCGAACGTCCCGTCTCGCGTCGTATTTCGAATGCTGGACGAGATTGAACCGATCGTCTCATCGAGCTCCGCGGATATTCGGAATGCCCGAAAGGTTCTCCAGCAGAAAATTGACTTCTACAACGATCCGCAGAATGACAAAATTACCTCCATCATTGGCACGGTGGCGAAGGCGCAGGACCAAATGACGATCGTCATCGACCAGGCACTCGAACGTGGTAAGCACCTCGAGGGCATGTCGGGGAAGTCGCAGGCGTTGGCGGACCAGGCGAAGAAAATGGAAGAGAGGTCCACAGAGTTGAAACGTCAGTTTTGGTGGAAGAACATGCGGGTCCTCGGCGCCATTGGCCTCGTGCTGCTGGCGATTGTGATTGTGATCGTGCTCAGTGCCTGCAATCCCAACTTCAGTGCGTGCTGAACGCACACAACCGGGGGCGTTACAGGTCACGACGATACCTGGTGGCCTGGTAAGGAACTGCGACGGCTGATAGCCCCCCACCCCCGCGGAAAAGTTTTGTTTCGTTTGCTTCCCCTTACACCTTGTCGTTTCAATCGCCATATCGACACCAACTTGAGGTCGTGCGCCATGCTTCTAAAGTATGCGTTGCTAACCAACCCCAAAACACATCGCCCAGTTCATCACCCGATAAGCAGCATCAGGGAGATATGGTCAGGCGGCTCATCGTGTGTCGCCACGGCCAGGACGAGGACAACGCGGAGGGCTTGCTAAACGGCCACCGCGACCGGCCGCTGACGGACTTAGGCCAACGACAAGCGGCTGAAGTGGCACATTTGATTCACGAGCGGCATGGGGCCGAGATCGATGCCGTGCTGTGCTCACCGCTGCAGCGCGCCCGCAGCACGGCGGAAACGATTGCCAGTCGCCTCGGAAAAGAGGTGCGTGTTCATCACGATTTAATTGAGAGGGACTTTGGTGTGCTGACGGGCAGGCCATTCGCCGACATCACAACCCTTGCGACGGCGACGCTCCCCACTGAAAAAGTTCTATATTTTCTGGAGGCCGAGGGAGCAGAAAATTTTGACGTGCTGCGGTTGCGCGCCGAACGGGTGGTTCAGACCCTCACCGCGGAGTTCGGCGCGGAAAAGACCGTTCTTTGCGTGTGCCACGGCGACATCGGGAAGATGCTGCTCGCCGTGCGCCGCGGCGTGACATGGCGCGATGCGCTGCTCTCTCCGTACATTGCGAACACCGACGTCATCGTTCTGTGAGTGTTGCTCAAAGATCGGCCCGACACGTCTTCTCACACCTTCCCCTAAAACACACATGGTCGAAAGTCGATGATAAAGCGGTGCGCTCCCCACGTGAACTACCATTGCGCACCCCCAGCCATTCCCTCTCGCCCGTTGTGACCGTGACTCGTCACCACCGCGACGCTCGTTGCCGCCTCATGATCTTCATCATCTCTGGCCCACCCGGGAGCGGCAAGGGGACGCTCTGCGAGAGCATCCTCCGTGACTATCCCGGGATGACGCACCTGAGCACGGGTGACTTGCTGCGTGACGAAATGCGTCGCCGGACGCCGCTCGGCTTAAAAGCGAAGGAGGCCGTTGAGAAGGGTCAGCTCGTGTCCGACGAAGTCGTGGTGGGCATGGTCCTGGAAAAGCTGCAGTCCGCAGACGTCCGACGCGGAGGCGCGCTGTTGGACGGCTTCCCGAGAACGGCTGCCCAAGCGAAGGCGCTCAAGGGCGCCGGCGTGCGGGTCGCGGCTTGCGTCGTCCTGGACGTGCCGGATGAGGTCCTCATGGATCGCTCCGCGGGGCGACGGCTCGACCCTACCACGGGCACCATTTATCACCTGACCCACAAGCCACCGCCAAAGGATGTGCTTCCTCGACTGATCATTCGTCCCGATGATGTGCCGGAAAAGCAGAGGTTCCGCATCTCCGTCTACAACAAAACAAAGGACGGTCTGCTTCAGGCCTACCAGTCGGAGTTGATTCGCCTCAACGCGGATCAACCCATCCCGCTGGTGTACAAGGCATTTCTAGCCAAAATGAAGGAGCGGCGGGCAGCCTCGAAACTCTAAGCATCCATCACAACTTCACACTGCCCATCCGAACTCCACGGTCGGTGCTGCCAAGAAGGACCACCGGTTCGAGTGCCGACCGAAAGCCTTCGAGCCGCGTCACAGCAACCAGCCTATTTTTTCGTTCTGCACAAACGACAAAGTTCTTTCCCCTCGTGCGTTTTTTCTATTTAAAAAGCGAGAGATGGCCGCGATCGTCGCTAACGAGGCGAAGCAAATTTTGTTTCAGTCGTCGCTCGCTGACGTCGTTCGCAGTCTGCGCAATTCCAAGAAGTCGGAAGGCGAAACCATTCAGGAGGCCCTCAACGAGCTCAAGGCGGAGCTGTCGTCGACGGTGCAGCACGTCAAGATCACCGCGGTGCTGAAGCTCTCCTACTTTCACATGCTGGGCTACAACGGCGAACACGGCGCGTTCAACGTGATCGAGGTGATGGCGGACCCGCAATTCGGGAACAAGCGAGCCGGCTACATCGCGGCGGCCATGACATTCAACGAGAACACGCCCGTGCTCCCTCTTTGCACGGCTCTCGTCAAGCGCGATCTGGCGTCGCAGAATCAATACGAAGTCGGACTCGGGCTGTATTTCCTGTCCTGCGTCTGCAGTCCCGATTTGGCGCGCGATCTCGTCAGTGACGTCGTCGGGTTGCTGAGCCACTCCCGCGCGTACGTTCGCAAGAAGGCCGTTCTGTGCCTCTACAAGCTGTTCCTGCACTTCCCCGATGCGCTGCGCCTGACGTATCCGATGCTGCGCGAAAAGATCGAAGATGGCAGTGCCAACACCGACAGCGACCCTGGCGTTCGCGGCGCGGTGGTTACGATTCTTTGCGAACTGGCGCGCCGCAATCCGCAGAACTTTTTGTCGCTCGTTGTGCCGTTCTTCGCGCTGCTGTCCTCAGTGCACAACAACTGGACACTCATCAAGGTCATTAAGGTCTTCGGCCACTTCTCACCCCACGAGCCGCGGCTGGGCAAGAAGCTCGTGGACCCCATCACCAACCTGATTACGACGACCCACGCCAAGTCGGTGCAGTACGAATGCATCTTCGCGGTCGCCAACGGCATGTCGAAGGTCGCGGGCCTTGTCAAGACCGCGGTGGACAAGATGAAAATCTTTGTGGAAGACCACGACCAGAACTTGAAATACCTCGGCCTCGACGCCATGTCCCGGTTGATGCGCGAAAACCCCAAACTGCTCACGGACCAGCGCGAGACGCTGCTCGTGTGCCTGAAGGACCACGATGTGGCGATTCGCGGTAAGGCGCTGCAGTTGATGTCCGGCATCGTCACGAAGAAGACTCTGGTCGACACGGTCAACAACATGTTCGACAACGCCGTCCCAACGCCGAGCGACGAGGACTGGACGAACACCGTCATCCGCACGATTGTCGAAACGGTGTCCGTCGATGACTACGCCAACGTCCAGGACTTCGAGTGGTACTGCGCTGTGCTGCTCGACCTCGCGCAGCTGCCCATCACCCACTTCGAGCACGGGGCGCTGCTGGAGCGGGAGTTCATCAACATCTGCCTTCGCGTTCCCGCCGTTCGTTTCTTCGCCGTGGACAGCCTTGCCGCGCTGCTGCACAACAGCAACGTGGTGCACGCGGACCCAAGCAAGAGTACCCACTGGCGCATTTTGTGCGCTGCGGCCTTCCTGGCAGGTGAGTTCCCACAGTGGCTGCCGAGCAAGAAAGCGACGTGCCTCCACCTGCTGCAGGACCGTATCATGATGCTCCCCAGCGAGCTGCAGGGCATCTGTGTGACGGCCGCGGGCAAGCTGCGTGACTACCTCGTGCACCCGCTGGAGCGCCATCTCCACATGGACGCCGGCGAAGAGGACAACGCCATCCCGGCCGACTCCACCGTGCTCGGCGACGTCGCTCCCTTGTTCGCGCTCGATCCCCCGGTGCTCGTAGGCAAGGCACGCCACATCGGCATCAAGGGAGGCCTCTACTTGTTCCTCCGGTCCCCTCACCCGGACGTCGTCGAGCGCGCCCTCGTCGTGCAGCAGGTTTGCTCCTTCACGGAGCCGACGGACCATCGCTTTTTCCTCTCCGAGCTGCAACCCGTCCTTGACGACGCGCAAGCGGCGATTACGTTCCCCGACACGATTGACCTCGAGACACCCTTCTGCGACACGCTGCCGCATCTCATCCGCGACAGCGACGACGATGACGCTGGGGACTCGGACTCCGACGCCTCCGAAGCTGACAGCCCCACGGCGCGCAAGTCCGGCGCCGTGCGTGAGGCAGACTACAAGAAGATGCTCGTCACCGAGAAGGAGCGGCGCGTCCGCATGGACGACTATTACATCAAGGAGGCGCGGGGCGGCTCGGCACCCATCGACGACAACGAGCTGCCCCCTGTCGTGGAATTGGAAGCCGCCATTCCGGGGACGGCGCGGGCGAACCGTCGCACGGCCGCGCACAAGTCACATACGATCACAAGAGAGTTCTCAAAGCCGGCGAATTACGTTTCTCCCAAGCAGCCGAGCCGCAACGCGAGCGTCGAACAGGAAGACGAGGCGACGGTCCGTCTGCGCAACGTGAATTTGGCGAAACCAGTCGGAAAGGATGAAGCCTTGCCCACCATCAAGCCGTATGTTCGCGTCGATCCGCAAGCCGCTGCCGCCGCGGACGCAACCTCAAGTGACGCTGCCGCGTTAGAGACAAAGCGCCTCGCGGCCAGTGGGCGCTTTCAAGTCGTTGACGTTTTGCAAGACGGTCCACTTCACGCAACGATCCAGGTGATCGACGCCAAGATGCACAAAGACGGGCGCATCACGCTCACCGTCGCGGTGACGGTCGCGAATAGCGGGGATGGCCACTCTCTGAGCGACGTTGTGATGGCCGTCGGTCCAACGGAGGCGCGCAAACCGGTGACTTTCATCGACGCTGAATCCAACACGAAGGCCAACATCAGCGTCGCGCCCAAGGTCAAGGCGGGGTCCCAGGCGACCGTCGAGGCTTCGCTATGTTTCCAGTCGATTCCCGAGTCGTTCGTTGATGGGGTGCCGCTGGTCGTCACGGCCGGTTTCGGGAAGAAGACCATCACGGGCAACGGCGCGCTGCCGCTGCTCTGCAAGTACTTTATGAAGGAGATCGACGCGGCCGTTCCGTTGGATTACAATGGCGTGGTGAACCCGCTGCTGGAGTCCGCGGGTTGCGTCTCCGCGTCCATCCCCCTGACGAAGAAATTCGACGGTGCGAAACTGCTCGAGGCATTCCACGCGCAGTTGCGCCTGCAAGTGATCAGTGTGTTCCGCGATTGCGTCGTGCTTTGCGGACAGGTGATTTGCCGCAAGTCGTCGGCCACCCAATCGTACCTGTCCGTGCTGTTGAAAGAGGAGGCGGCCGAGTCTGGCGGCGGCCGGCAACTCACCGTGGTCGTCCGTGGCAATTCGGGTGCGCACATCGAGGGCGTCATCAACGAGGTGTCCGTGCTGCTCGATGCGTAAGTGAGGAAGGCCCGTCGCTGGGTCGTTGGCGACCGTAACATGTACGTGGGCTGCATGTGGCGACCGTGGGCAGCATGGCATGTGTGCGTGTGCTCGTGTGTGTGTGATCCGTGGTGGTGATGAACGATTGCTGTCGAAAGGAAGGTTCTCTTTTGGAGCTCTCCTCTTCCTCCGAGAGACTCGTCGAACTTCGTCTCTGTGTCGCTTATTCGACCCCCGAGCAAGATTCTATTTTTCCCTCGATGTCGACCGGAGGACAGCCACCACCGCCGAGCGGCCCGCCCTCCGTGTTTCCTGGGGCCATTCCGCTATGTCCTCCTGGGATTCTCCCCGGAGTTGCCCCCCAGCTGCTTCCCGCGCCTGGACCTGCGGGCGGCCAGTTCGGAGCACCCGCTGCGGCCGGACCCTTGGGGCTTCAACCGCCGTTTTCCTACGGCCGGGCGGACCTGATCCCTGCTGGATTCGCGCCGCCAGGGGCGTTTGGCCCGCAGGGCGGCATGCTGATGGGGCCATCGAGCTTCTTGCCCCCTCGGGGAGGCGGGTTCAGCAATCCGTCGAATGCATTTGCACTGCCCCAGCCGCGCCACCTACCCCGATTTCCAGGCGATGTCCCCAATAGCGGTAGCCGACCTTGGCATCCTCAAGGTAGCGGCGGAAGTGCGCCAGTCACGTTTCCGGGCGAACCGGAACCGGATCACGAACGGCCGCCACCAGGATCCACCACTCCACTTGACCTGGCGCGCCAACACCGACAGGTCACGACGACCGGACCGGTGGCGACGGCCGCTCTGCCGCAACCCGGCACGATGGTGGCTCCTCCGTTGCCGGGCCCCCGGTTGGGTGCGGCCCCTCCGACGTCAACCGCCCCGCTGTCTGCGTTCGACTACGGCTTTTAAACCACTCTTTGCACACACAAAAAGACACGCTCTTCCGCGCCAGTTGGACTTTGGTTGCGATGCGTTCGTCAGTCATCGATGAATATTCTGTCGGGACCGCCAGTCGCCAAACGTTTCGTGCCCTCCTCCCCTCTTCGCAACGAATAATGAAAAGCCCCCCGCCGTCCCAATCCTTTTTCTCGCGTGTTTCCCATGGGGCCCAAACGGTGGCCCGTTTCTGTGACCCACCAGCCACCGGCCTCGACGGCTCACTTGTCCCCCGGGGCATCGCCACCGACGGGTGCTCGGGAGGCCAATACGAAGGATACTGCGGCGAGCCGAAGGGCGCTGACCGAGGAGTTGACCACTTGGATCCAACGCGCGATAAAGCGGGACAACTTTCTGCAGCAGTCGGATGACGAGATCAAAGCGCTTGCCAAACAGATGCTGGAGATGGAGACAAAGCTCGAGGTCCGGAACTGGTCCGATACGCTGATGCTTCCAGAGGCGTTCGCTGCCGACGTGATCAGCCGCCGTGAAAAGCTTGGTTTGTGGTTTCGAGACTCCGTTCGACCCGCAGCTGCTGCAGCCGCCGCCGTCGTGCTTGCCGACGACACACGGTCTGAGGTTTCCGGCACGACGGCGGCCTCGTCGATGTCGTCCACGGCGCGAAAGAAGAAAGGGGCCATGTCCCGCGGTCGCCTTGTGACACCCGGATCATCGGGATCCGGCGCCTCCCTGATGCCAGGCTTGTTTTGCTGCGGATGCTTTGCGACGAACCACGCCTTTAAGTCGAACTGCGCCAATTGCGGTCGTATCTTTTGTGAGCAAGAAGACGATTCCGAGACGTGCTACGCGTGCGGCATGGACCCGAGCGAGTGTTGGGCTCACGAGCTCGCCACGCAACAGCACCGGCTGGACGAGGCCGCGGCCGCAAAGGAACGTGCACTGTACCAAGACGCCGTCGCTAAGCGCGACCAGCTGCTGACGTTTGCCAAGGAACGCGCGAAACGCACCATGGTCATCGATGACCAGGTTGGCGCGCTGATCCGCCCAGGGGCATTCGACACGAAGGCAGAACGGGACGACGCACAGGAACGAGAGCGCCAGCGCATCGCCGACATGCACCGAACCACCGGCGCCTACACCGTACATCTCGACATCGTCCGCCAGAATGCTTCCCTCGGGGCCGCCAGCATCTTGCCTTCCATTGTCGCCGCACACGTACCCCCGGTGCCACTTGACCCCAAGTCGGGGGGACGGTCGGGGTCGTCGTCGTCCGGCGACAGCGATCCAGACGATGACGATTCGAGGTGCATGCCGCTGCCGACGCTCCTGCAAAAGGTGTTCTATGTCGCACCGGGAGCAGCACCGGACGGCACCACCACCGCGCTGACTGTTTCTAAGTCGAGCGGCCGGTGTGCCGCGGCACCGCCGCCACGTGCATCGCCACCGCCCAAGCCATCGGCGACGCGCGACAAGGTCGCGGATCGCAAGGCGGATATGCCGTCGGTTGTCGTGATGTCAACAAGAGTGCAAACCGACTACTTCGCGGACGACGCTCTCACATGGAAGCAGTCCGAGCAGCAGCTGGAACGCGATCTTGTCGCCGCGCTGGAGGCCCTTGCCACCAGGCCGGACTCGGATCCCACGCTACTCAGCAGCGAATGGTTGCGAAGTGACAGCGCCGCTGCCACGGAAAGCCAAGGAGCGGCAGTCGTGGGGGACGAATTCCGCAGCCACGTGCTGCCGCTCGCGTCGGTCAGTGGGGCGTCCAATCCTGCTGCGTTGTCCATTCTGCGAAGCCGAGATGAGGGCATGTGCCTATCCCTCCACCAGCCGTACGCGTCGCTGCTTGTCGCTGGCATTAAAACGCACGAGGGCCGGGGCTGGCCCACCGATCACCGGGGCCGGCTATGGATTCACGCAGCGGGCGCCAAACCAACCGAGGTCGAGGACGTCGAGCGTCGGTACTCCGTATTCGCCGGTGCCGTCAAGTTCCCGGCGCAGTACCCAACTGGCTGCCTGCTCGGGTGCGTTGTCGTCACCGACTGCCTCGATCGCCCCGCGTACGACGCACGCTTCCACCCGGCGCAGCGTCAGGAAATGTCGGAGTACAGTTTTATCTGCGAAGGGCACCAGACTCTGCCGGTGGCGTTGCCGATAGAGGGGAAGCACAAGATCTTCAAGCTCGACAAGAAGACGTGGGTCGCGGCCAGGAAGCTTTTGGGCGAGACGATGCCAAAATGAATATGGCGAAGGGCAGTTGATGTGCTTGGCACACCGGTAGGTGTTGGTGTTGATTTGTGGTTGTTATGAGTCGGCGGTTTCGTGCTGGTGAGCGACTGTCTTCAGAGGCCACTTTTTTCTATTCCCAACATTTCTCCGTAGTATTTCCTTCGGTGATATCCTCTATTTTCACCACCCACCATTTAAAAAGATGGCCCTCGCGTCGCAAGGGCTGCCGGTGGGGCCGATCGCGTCGAATGCAAAAGTTGACGGCGCCCCGTCCGCGGCGTCGTCTTCGTCATCCTCTAGTAGTTCCTCCTCGTCTTCGGGGTCGTCCTCTGCCTCCTCCGCCGCACGTCGCAAAAGACGAAAGGACAAGAAGAAGAGGAAGGAAAAAGAGAAGAAGAAAGAGAAAAAGAGCAAAAAGAAAAAAGAGAAGGCCAGCAAAAAGGAAAAAGGCGACAAGAAGCCGAAAAAGGATAAAATCGCTCTTCCGATGGTGACCCACGTCGTCGTCGGCGCGCCCGTCAACCAGGCGTACCGGCAAGCCCACATCGCCGCCGCGCGCCAAGCCAACCTCGTGGCGCAGCAGGCCGCGCAGGCGGAGTTCGCCCGTCGTCAGCAAGAGGAGCAGCAGCGCATGGAGGAGCTTGCCGCGCGGCAGGAGCAGCAGCGCGCGATACTGCAGCAGGAGGCGGAGGACAAGGACAACACACCGTTACTGCCGACCCCGACCGAGCCGCAATTTCTCTCAACGGGCGGCGACCAACTGGTGACCGCGCTGTACACTGACGAAGAGCTCAATCAGGAGACCTTCGACCCCTGGGCTGCCTTTCGCGATGAGCGCCGAGAACATGTCGACACTGACGGGGCAATAAGCAATACGACGCCCGCCGTCCTCCCGTCGTTGCCTCTCGTCACTGCCGTTGCCGAGGTTTCAGTCGTCGCCGTCGATGCCTCGGAACCCCATCCGGAGGATGGTTCCGTCCCAGCCTGCGGGCAGCGCCAGGCCGGGGGAATTTTCGACGACGAGGCCGACGCGGACGCGCCAAGCACGGCTCCACGGGCTGCTGGCTCACATAAGCTCTACGGAGACGAAGCGCTGCGCCGCGACTTGGCGCTAAAAGACGCAGCGGAACAGCAGCGAGCGGCGCAATCAACATTGTCGCAGCCGGTACCCAGACTCGAGGAGGGTAACAGGGACATCAACTCCGACGACGACGACAACGACGACGACGCGACCACGCGACTGTTGTCCTACGCGCGGACCACGGGCAGCCACGCGTGGGGTGGGCAGGCCCAGACGCTGGCGGAAGCAGCCGCTCGCCAAAAAACCGCGGCTCTCGACTACGCCGACGATGACCATCAGGCCGTCTCAAGTGGCGCCTCGTTGCCGGTGAAAGGCGTCGCGAGTGCTCCCTCCGGGCCTCGGGTGCTCAAGGCCGTTGACCACAGTCGCATGTCGTACGCACCGTTTGAGAAGGTGTTCTACATTCCACCTCCAGAGGTCCAGCAGATGTCGGACGACGAGGTGAATCAGCTGCGCCGCGAGCTCGATGGAGCCAAGGTGTGGGGCAGCCACGTGCCCCGACCTCTGCGATCCTGGGTGGGCTCCGGCCTCAACGAGGAAACAATGCGCGCGCTGGAGACGAACCGCTTCGACCGGCCCTTCGCCATCCAAGCCATGGCGATACCGATTCTGATGGGCGGCCGAGACTTGTTGGCCACAGCGAAGACAGGGAGCGGTAAAACGCTCGCGTACATTCTGCCGCTCGTGAGGCACGTGCACGCCCAGCCCCGCTGCCATCGCGGAGAGGGACCCATCGGGTTGGTGCTGCTGCCCACGCGTGAGCTCGCCGCCCAAGTCTCCACTGTCGCGAAGACGTTTTGTGACGCGTCGCACCTGCCTCGTGACGTCCTATGGTGGGCTCGACTTGCGCTACAACATCCCCGACTGCAAGCAGGGCTGCGACATCATGGTGGCGAACCCAGGACGCCTATTTGACTTGCTGGTCGCGAACCACGGCAAGGTCCTCAACCTATCCCGCGTGACCTTCGTCGTGGTCGACGAGGCCGACAGGATGTTCGATGATGGATTCTTCGCCCACGTGGTCGCCTTTCTCGACCGGGTGCGGCCGGACCGGCAACTGTGCATGATGAGCTCGACGATGCCGACGGAAATTAAAAAAGTCGTCGTTCACCTGATGCACCCTGACATGCTGGAGCTGCGCGTGGGCGGCAAGCCGAGCCCCAGTAGTAACGTCGCGCAAACCATCGAGCTGTTTGACTCGGGTATCGACCAGGATCCGACAGCCGCCACGGGCCCGATCGGCATTGGGCGTCCCGGATACACCGTCAGTGCCGGACCTCAGCAAGAGCCACAGTTCTTGCGACTGTTACAAATCTTGGGGGAGGAGCTCTCTGCGGCCGCTGAAGGAACGGCGGTGAGCAGCAACGCGACTCGTTCGCACCTTGTCGTCGTTTTTGTGGGTCATAAATCTCGCTGCGACGACCTGTACATGCGGCTGTGCGATCGCGGCTACCAGGGCAAAGTTGCGTGCCTTTACGGCGAGATGGATCAGTGCGACCGTGAGAACGCCTTGGCGCAGTTCACTGACGGAACGAAACCAATTCTTGTCGCCACGAGCGTCGCGGAGCGTGGCCTTGACGTCTGCGGCTTGGACCTCGTCATCAACTACGAGCTGCCGGATCACTACGAGGCCTACGTCAACCGCATTGGACGCACCGGCCGCGCGGGTCGCAAGGGCCGAGCCATTTCCTTCTTCGACAAGTCATCCCCGAACGACCGCATGTTGGCCTCTCAGCTGTGCACGGGACTGGAGGCAAGCGGCAACGTTGCGCCGGAAGAACTCAACTTACTCGTGTTGCAAGACCGAGAGAAGTCGAAGCTGGGCACCGTCGCGAGGCGGTCAGGCGATGCCGCATCCTTCAACCGGGGCTACAAACGGGCACGGAATTACGACTTTGCGGATCGGGACCGGCGCCGTAGCGAGCGCGAAGCCGCCAAAGCGATGGGGTTGGCCGACTTCCTCGACGACGGCGACGCGGCGGCCAACGGAAAGGACGGCGAGTTAGGTTCAGAGGATGACAATGCCGACGACGACACGGCGGACGACGTCCCCGTCGGCCAGCGGCCCAAGCGGAGCGACCCCGCGATTAATGTGGCCACCAGCGACGACATGAGCACCGCGCTCGTCGTGGCAGGCCAAGGGGCGGCGGCGGGCGATTCTGCGGCGTCCCGTCTCGAGGCGGCGCGGCGCGCTGCCCTTCAGCTCACGACACAAGCGACCACGGCACCGACCGAGTTGACGATGCTGACCTCTGACTACGAAGTCAACGATCTGAGCGAAAGGGTTCGCAAGAAGCTCCTCCGGAGGGCGTTCCTCGACGAGCTGATGAGCGAAGCGGAGACGTCGATCACCATCAAAGGGTACAAGCTGCAGCCTGGCGCCCCGCGCCGACCGGGCGTCCGCCCTCTGTACCTGGAGATTCGAGGCAGTACGCGAACGGGGATTACCCGGGTGTTCCGCAAAATCGACGAGATTATCGCGGAAGAAACAGAGCAACTATTTCGGCGGGACGCCTCAGGCGGCTTTACCGGACGGAAAACGCGGTAATAGCGATTCTCTCCTCGGGGGTTTCCTATCACGCTCGTAACCTGCGGAGAGGTGTACCGTATGGCTCGTTGGAACCCGCTCATTGTCATGCATGGTCACCTCTCTGAATTCCGCCGGTTCCTCGCAGATACCCTCTTCCCCCTTCCTCCCTCGGTGGAGTACTCGAAAATTTGCACCTTTCTTCCTCCGTCGGGATGACCGACTTTTGGGACGCGCCACCAAAGTCCACGCCGGGCCGTAGCGAGCCGACGGGGGCGGTTCCAGCCATCCCACTTTCGGCCTTCGCTCCTCCCCGCGCTTGCGGAAATCAGCCACATATCACGGTTCCCCCGGCCCCAGCGTTCGCGGTGGGCTATGTCCCGCCGCGCGCCGCGCCGTTCATCACCGGCGCTTCGCTGCTGGATTCGCCAGCGGCGCCACCTGGCGCGACAGACTTTTGGGGTGCCCAGCCGCAACGGCCGCTTTTCAGTTCAGGCACCAAGACGGCGAGCACACCACGTTCAGGGGGCAGCTCCATGTTCCCGGCCGATCAGGGAGGTTCGACCGTCCGTCCCTTGCCACTGGTGTCGTCCTCGGCGTCGATGCAAACCGAAACGGCGTCGTCATCACAAAACCTACGACTGGCGGGCGTAGGTCGCGCGCTCTCCACGTCGCCGCAAGCACCGGGAATGCCTGCTCCGCGAGCGTTCACGCCTCCGACGCGTGCGCGACCGAGAGCTAAGGACCCACCGCCTACGAAAATCTTGGAGTTTCTGTACTTAGGCTGCATCGGCGACGCCCACAACGAGCAGTTTCTAAGGGAGAACAACATCAGCGTCATTATCAACTTGTCACAGCAGCGGTACTGGCTCGCCGACCCAGCCATCCGTGTGCTTTACCTGAGCATAAGCGACGTGGCGACCGCACCGATTGCCGAGTTATTTCCCAGGGTGATTCGCACGCTCGAGAGGGCCAAGCGGCGTTACTATGCGGTTTCGACAAGGGCTGACCAACCCGAGACCCGACGAAACCTGCGTCGTGGTTCTATTCCCAACGAAAATACCGGGCACGTTCGAAAGCTATCCGCACTCTCGGATCATGAGGCCCCGGCCCGCCCTCAACGTGGCACCTCGTCGGACTCCTCGAACACTCCGACGGGTCAGAAGACGTCGCAAGCCAAGCTGCCAGCGACTCCGCGGACCACTGAAGCGCTTGGCCCCGACTCAGCCGCCGCCGCTTGCGCTTCCCTGGCGTCGCAGGACTCCACCCCGAGCGAAGATAGCCGCCGAGCGACGCAGCTCGGGTCCTCGTCCCTCCCCACCTCACAGCGCAGCGCGCCGGGATCGCCTGGCACGACCACCCTGAAGGAAGATCGTTCCCACGAGGGGGGGCAGTCAAGCGCCTCTTCGTCGCATCCGCCGCCGCCGTTCGTCGAGTCTTCGAAGGCACCCGATGCGGCGGACGAACGACCGTCGTCGCCCCGCCCGCCGTGCGTCCTGGTGCACTGCCTCAAAGGCGTCTCCCGCTCCCCCTCCGCCGTGGCGGCTTTTCTCATCAAAGCCAACGGCTGGACGGACGAAGAGGCCGTGCAATACCTGCGCCATCGCCGATCGATCGTGGAACCCAACATGGGATTCCAAGCGGCTCTGAAGTCCATCAGCGACGAGGAGCAGTCCAATCCTGCCGCCCGCATGACGAAGCGCACCGCGCTGTGCCTCGTGCTGCTCAACGTGCGTGTCGATGCTACGGACGATGAGGTGTCCGCTGTCGTGCAGTCGGTTGGGGACGTGTGGCAGGTGAAGCGCAAGGACACGACGTGCGCGGTGTTCTTCGCGGCCACGCCACAGGTCCGCCCCGCGATGCACAAACTACGGGACACGTACCCCACCGGCGGGAACATCACGACGCCCCACGGCGCGCCGTTTCGCTTCGGCAAGCCGCCATCTGACAGGAAGGCTAGCACCGGCCGACAGCAAGCAGGAGGAGGAGGAGGAGGTGGAACGGGAGCAGCGGCCCTGCCTTCGGGGGACGCGCCGACCGCCACTCAATAGCGCGCGGGTGTTCGTTCGACGTTTTCAGTGGTTTCTTTTTTCGCCCAAGTTTCACAAATTGTTCTCTTTTCGGTCATGCGCAGTTGTCCTTACATCGCCGTCGTTGTGACTTTCCTCTCTCTCGTACGACCGCCCTTCCCTAAAATAGCGAACACGCTGCGCGATCACCGAACACACAAGTCACACTGTTACGCCATGTCGCTGGATGCCGCGACGCAGCGTGACCTGATGGCGTATTCGCAAGGTCTCGAGCTGCTGCAACAGCGCGTCGCCCATGAGAAAAGGCGAATCGGCGTCGACACGGCGACAACCAGGGGACCTCCCACGCCGCTCCACCCAACCGCCGCGGCGGCGCCTTCCTCGTCGTTTCAGGCGGAAGTCAAGGCCATTCAGGCGGAGGCACAGCGAATGGTGTCAAGGCCGTCGCCACCCCCTCTGGAGGGGAGCCAGCCGTCGGTGCCGTTTCCCGGTGCCATTGTGTCGTCCCCGCATCCGTCGCCCTTGTCGCCGTCGTCCCCGCGCCGCCACGACGCCATGTACGAGGCGCTGCACGGCGAGCTCGACCAGGTGACGCGCGCGTTCGCCGCCATGCGCAACGAGCGGCTCGAGTCCGAGCGTTACCACGCGGAACAGCTGCGATCGTTGCAAGCCTCCCTATCGGAGAAGGACGCGACGATCGCGATGCAACAGTCGCGCATTCACGAGCAGCGCACAGAAATCGACCAACTAAGACGGCAGGTACTCTTCAGCGATGCCACGCCCAGCGCGTCGACCGACGTCCCCGCTCCAGCTCTCGTCGCGCCCCCTGCCCTTCCGTCAACGCGGCCGGCCGACATCGAGTTACGGCGCAGGGTGTCGAGTCTTGAGTCGGACGCGTCGGAACGAGAGGCGCTCCTCTCGTTTCAGGAGGGGATCATTCGGCAACTCGAAGGGAGGTGCGAATCACTGACGATGTCGCTCCGCGAGGCGGAAAGCCGCGGGGCCGCGATGGAGAAGAAGATGGCATCCGACAGCGCGTCGCACAAAGAGCGGCTCGCAGCGGCGACGGCTATCGCGGAGCTCCACGAGCGCCGAGTCACCATGGTGACGGCGGCCTTGAACGCGACGGCTGGCTCGCTGCCCTCCCCGCGCCACTCGGCCCCATCGTCCGACGCCACCACGGAAGGGGAAGGCAGTCCGCTGTCGACTGCGCTGCAGCGGGTGCAGAATAAATCCGCACAGTATGCCGTCAGCCTCACCGAGTCGGAGCGCGACCGCGCGGAGTTGCTCGACGTCATCAACCGTTTGCGGCAGGACGCGGAACGTCAAGACGCGCGAAGCGCGGAACTGCTCGAGCGCATGGGCACCATCTCGGATGCCGCGGAGCAAAGGCGCTTGCGTGACGTCACACAGGTGCAAGCCGAGGCGACGGCCGAAAAAGACCGCTGCCGCCAACTGGACGAACGGCTCACCAAAGCAACGGCTGGCTTGGCCTTGGCTCAAGATGCCATCCGAGAAGCGGCGGCCGCACATGAAGGGCGCGTGATGGAACTCGCATCGACCATCGCGTCGATGAGAGAACGAGAACAAGCCGCGACCGAAACGGTGCCCGCGTTGCGCGCCCAGTCAATGGCCGCGCTGGAGGACAGGGAGTCGATATTGTCGCTCACCCACGATGCGATCGCGAGCGCCGCCGAAACGACATCCCTAGTGGACGCGCGGGTGACGGAGATCCACCGTTTTGTGGCTCAAATCGCGGCTGCCGTCTCGGAAGAGCGCCGCCAGTTCGGAGTGCTCGACGACGGCATCACCGCGGCATTGCGAGAGAGGGAAGAAGCCCTCCAAGCCATGCAGGCCTACGGACTGAAGATGGAAACCGATCGCAATCTGCGAGCGGCTGAAAGTGCGAACTTGAAACGCGAGATCGGCGAAATGCATCGGCGTCACGAAGTGGCTGTGGCACGGTGTGAGGCGTTGCAGCACGCCCTCGACAATGCGGAGGAGGCGGCACAGAACCAGGCTCAGCAAAGAGTTCAACAGCTCGTGCGACATTTGGAAAAACAGGAATCCGAACTCTCGGCACTACGACAGCGCGCGTATCTCCATGAGGCCGCGGCAGCGTCCGAACACCATCGACGAGAAGACGTCTCCAGAAGGGCTGTGGGTAGGGAGCCTCAGGCGATCAGCCCCGGCGCACCCGTGGAGCGGTTTGTGTCGTCGGCGCAACCGATTGACGCTTCGTCCCTCCCCGCGTCCATCGCGGCCATCCTCGCGTAACGTAGGGAATCCACTTGTACGACCCGCGACGTATCTCAGTTTGTTGGTCTTTCTGACACTCCTGAGCCTCAGGTTCTCACTGCGCGAGTTTGATTGAATGATGTTTTGTCCCTTCCTTGCAATTAGAAGCGTTACTTCCACCCTCAATGTTGGTCCGTGGACGATGGCTGCTCATCGCGCCGTGGGTACCACCGCCTCGACTCGACACGGCGGTGACCGTCCCGCCACCCCCGGCCGTCGAAGCGGGTGGACTGCCAGGCACCGCGGTCGCATACTCGCCCCGCGTGGCCGAAACGCCCCACTGGAAGCGCATGGCCCACTCGACGTACGCCACTCGCATGGACGAGATGCAGTCGCACTATCCGATGAGTAAGCTCCGCCCCGGCGACTACGACGTGCGCTGGCTGCCGAAGCCGTGGCCGGACTTCACTTGGGGGCCAAGAAAGCCGCTGCACGAAGTCGGCGAACCGAATAACATTCCCAGCGTCGAAGTGCCGGTGATATTCCTCGCCACGGTGGTCAACGAAGCGGACAATACGGTCATCGGCAGGCTGCACGAGACGCGATACGTCAGCGGCGGATTCATGCGGCAGGAGCTTCATCCCCAGAGGCTGGCCGTGTACGCGACACCCGACAACTACCGGCTGCTAGGATTGCCCGAACGCGACCACCGCATTCATGCGTCGGTGCCGAAATCGAGAAAGGAGTACGAAAAACTTCGCAAACGATGGTTATGGGACAATGAACCCTGGCGGTTCACGGTGGACTTTTTGTTCAGAAAGTACGAGGCGGGTCCGCCGGAACTCCGCGACGACCCAACCTGGGATGGCGATGAAGGCCTCGTTCAGTCCGAGGGCGGCGCCGGCGCCTCCACGGGCACAGGGCGGAAGGGGAGCGGGCCGGTGGTGAACAGAAAGGCCAAGAAGGTCAAGCTCTTTTAGGAGTACCATACACGCACAGTTGCACGGAGGCGTCGATCAGGGAGCACGTTGATCCGCATGAGCTGCTGTTGTGTGCCTTTCCCCCTCCCCGAAATTACAGCGTACCGTACGCGCCATGCCCGAGACACGCGGCAGTCGACCCGCGACCGCGTCGGCCCCGATGCGCCCCAAGCCGCACCAAGCGATCCCCATTGTGATCCCCGCCACCAACCGGGCCAACCTGCCCCAAGGCGGCGTCGAAGACGTCGCCTTCCTGAGATACGCATCCATGCGAGAGGGGGGCGCGAGCGTTTCCCTTTCGGCTCGCGGGCAACCCAACCGTCCACCGACGGTGCTCACACCTTCCGGCAAGGTTGGACAGATGCGGCAAACAGCCGATGAGGTGGCCCGGGGCCCTCAGACCGCCGCCGTCGTTCGCCGCAGCTGCTTTTCGCACACCGTTGGCCTTGCGTCCCTCCGCATCAATCTCGTCGTGGACGATCTCAAGGCGGATTACTCCACACGGCCGCATCGTGTGCAGCAAGGAAAACTGGACGCAGCTGCACGCCGCAACGACCTCGGGGCCGTGATATTTCCAGATCTCGACGACACTCGGAACACGTCGGACGTGAAGGCACGTCTGGCTGCGTTCGAAACGTTGCCCGTCGGCGTGCTGGATGCGAATCCGTATTTACAAGTGCTGCATGCCGCGCTGCGAGCAGAGTTGGCGCGACGATTAGACGCCGAACACACCGCGCCGCAAGCCGCTGTTGACCACGTCGAAGGGCCGTCGCACGACGCCGGAAACAGGCAACTTCCGAGCGCTTCAGCTTCGACGAACGGCCCCAACACCAACAGCGTCCACGAGGAGGATGAGCAAGCCATGTTCGCCGCTTGGGAAGCGTATGCGGCGAAAGAGTTATTGCCAACGCTCGCCCTCAGCCGTGACGTGGACGGTGACACGAAACGCGCCTTCGCCGACCATGTCAGGCGGTGGAGAATGGAACACCCAGCCGAGGGGCTTAAACCCTACGAAGCGCCGCCGGTGGTCGACGCCCCTCCGCCGATGTCCTCGCGCCAAAGCGCCGCGACGCTCGACGACCTCCCCGCGCCCAGCAGCACGGCGACGCAGCCGCCTCCCGCCCCGCTTCCTAACGTCCCCCCCAAGAGACCGTGGGAACGGCCGCCGTCCGGCGACTCGTCCGCCCGCGCCGACCGCCCACGGTCGGCGCACGATCCCGCCCCGTTCATGCTCACCGTGTCGGAGAAGCGGCAACGGCAGCAACGGTTAGAAGCGCTCGCGTCCTCACCGAAGCGACACGAGGGGCATCATCCCGCACCTGGAGAGACAGCCGGGGGGCCACTACGCTGCCCGACACCCCCGCAGCCTCATCAAGGGCACCATGGCGCGCGACCTCTGCAGGTGGCGTCCGAGGCGGAAGCCATCATGCGTGCGCACGAGAGGTATCACGTGCAGTGCCGCCAACTGCAGCAGCTCCGATTCAACGAGAAGGCCCGACGCGCCACCAATGTGCTGCAAACGAAGCACCACTACCCCACAACCATGAGCGGTCGCTCGTCCCCAGCGCCTTTGCCCGGGACCCGCCGGACGATGCTGGCCATCGCTGGCACGGTGCTCTTGCACAATCTGAACGCAGCGGCGGGATCGGCGCCTCCTCCACACTTGTAGAATTTTCATTCCCTGCTCATACAAACGGACCCTCGCGACATCACCTCGACACGGGCGGGTCGGTCCTGGTGCCGCGTCCTTCCCGCGCAGCTGTTTCCCCTCACTATAGAGAGAGCTCCGTTCCCGTCGCGTTCTTCCCGAAAATGGGGAGCTGTTGCTCCGGGACGACCAAACGCCGCCCACCGCACAAAGCGAAGTCAGAGCCGAAGGTAAAACGCTCCTCGCGGAAGCATCACAGCGGTGACCGTGGGACCACCGACGTGGGTGGCATCATGACCCACGATTTTTCCGACGCTTTGAATGTCGGCGGGGAGAAGGACTCAACGAATGAACCGCATCCACCGGCGAGGAAGAAGCGGTCGGCCGCCTCCTCGCAAAAAGAACCAAAAAACGCCCCTTCGCCTGCGGTCCCTTCCTTTCTTAATGGTGCCCACCTCGTGCCGGCACCTATGACGCCGCCTGTTGAGCGACGGCGATCGGGTGAACGAAACCCCTTATGTGTCGACTTTAGCGCCGCGGACTTCAAAGCACTGACACCTCCGCCGACGGAAGCTCGCGTCATGTCCCAAGGCCTGGGGATATCGACCGGCGATCTGACCCTCGACACGCCGGAGGAATGCCTCGACTGCCCCACGATTGACGCGTTACTCAAGGCGATTTTTCACTCACGAAAGGAGGTGGAGCTGGAGTGGGCGAATATCAACGCCATGAGCCGGCCGGAAGTCGTCTACAAAAACCGTCCTCACTTTGAGAAGTTCAAGACATATCGCATCCAAGCGTGGATGGACTCGATCGGCGGCCCGCGGAAGGTAAGCTTTCAGCCCATGCACGAGCTGTTTGCTGCATTTGCAACGTCCGGTGGCCTCACGCAAGCAGCGATCGCGGAACATGACCTCTTGCACGCCCGATTCCAAAAGGTTCCGAACACGCAATCCACTCTGCCCCCCAGATTGCAGTTTGCGGCCGACCCGTCGGTGGATGACCTCGTGCGATTGACGGACTCGCCGACCAGTCGACAAAATTCCATTTCCCTCTCGATGACCACCGCCGCGGCCTCCACGGCGTCGGATGGGAATGCGGTGCTGCAGGACTTGGACGACCTTATCGATGATGAGAACACGGCCGACGAGGCTGACAAAGGCCCTCCTCCTTCCTCTGGCAGCGAGGGAGTGGCGCGCCGACCTCCTCGCGCGCCCAAGCGGCTTTTCCTTCGCGATGACGGCGATATTACTTCCGTCTGCGCTGTTGGTGGACGCAGCGTCGCCACAACGGCCGATAACGGACTGCTGGATGTGTACGACCGCCCAGGAGATCGCGCCGCCACTGCGTAGCGCGCCATATTGACCATGACATTCAGATTCTCGCTGAGGCTCAATCGAACGGTTCAGAACTGTGACGTCAGTTTCCACCATATTTTTGTCTTGATGTGAAATGCTCTCCGATCCCCTCTTTTGCACTGGCGCGTTGTTGACCGTGTCACGCAAAGCGCTCTCCCCCGCTCCTCCCCCACACTCCTTATCTTGATCCCCGCCTTCGACGGCTTTCTAAGACAAGGGCCGATTCTTCCAACGTTTCCATGCTTCGAACTACCCACGCGGCGCTGTTTCGCCGCAAGCAAAAGTACCCGTACCTTGTCAGCTACCACCAGCTGCCCTGGGCCTGCGTCGAGCCCGGGAGCGAGTTGCTTCACAAAACGATGGGGCCCCACATGGTGCAGGTCTTCGAGGCGGTGACCCGCAGCCAATTGGCGACGGCGTCCTCCAGGGCGTCCCTCCTCCGGAGCGTGATCTTCGACGCCCACGCACGCGTCCCGCCCGCGCAGATCAACAGTCGCACCGAAGGACCTCCATTCATCGTCCGTTTGCGTTCCTGCGCCGCGTTGGCGAGAGACGTTCAACAAAATTCCCACAGCCGCCA
>ERZ1292630.664-Hain-H41-02um-R3-664-length-34831-cov-9_pt1 | contig 22206 bp, 12 predicted proteins | sample MGYA00564408_ERZ1292630 | MGnify/ENA primary metagenome ERZ1292630 (study PRJEB36523, sample SAMEA6512641) | groundwater metagenome | collected 2019-01-08 | study: AquaDiva: Metagenomics assemblies of 32 groundwater samples
GTTGCCTGCAACCAGATTGTACTGGAGATCGGCGGAGTGCACGGAGGTCATCTGGGGCGGTGCAAAGGACCTGTGGATCTCGGGGGGCTGGAGGACAACGCAGCGACCAATACGACACATAGAAATGGAGCTGAACGCCAACGCGCCCTAGGAGGGGGAGTGACATGCACAAACCATACTACGACGCTGCGGCGTTGCCCCCGTGCCCGGCGGGATGAAGGTGAGGTCCGCTCCGCCCCACAGACGCCCATGGAAAAAACGGCGGCGCCATGGGAGACAGCAAGGGTGTGGACAACGCCAGCGGTGCCACCGCCGCTAGCCCCACGTGCGATCCCATGCCGACGCGGACCATTAGGGAAGGCGGCTGCGCGACGGTCACGTCCACTCCCCCATCGACGGTCCCCCCCAACACGGCGGGGGCCCGGGCCATTCCTGACGCGGCTGCAAATGTTTGCATTGGGGGGGTCCATCCACTGGAAATGAGGGCAGACCACAGGTCAGGGGGCAGCCCGCCGCTGATGCTGGGGTATGGCACTTTGCTACTACTTCCTTTCTGTGTGTTCAGGGAAACAGACGGTACCGCAGGTGGCGGACGCACCGGCGACATCTGGGATCGCTTATTTCGGGCGTCGTGCGGTGCGGGCGCTGCGGTTGCTGGCACAATGCAGGCGACCGCCAGGCGGTACTGTTTTACGTCAGCCGGTGGGCGATCCGGCGAGCGCGGCCGGGCTTCCGACGATTGTTCGTCGCCCACATCTTGGCCGTCAGCGGGCATCAACTCATTGTCGTGCCCGTCGCGAGTGGCGACTTGGGTGACCGTTTGCTCCCACGAATGCCCGTCCAGTCGTGCGGCAAGAAGCGAGGAGATGTCCGCGGTCACTGCGTCGTCCTCCGCATCCCCGGCCACCGAGATGATCCGTACCCGTTGCTGGGCGTCGGCTGGAAGGCGATTGGCGACGCCATCGGTCGCCACTTTCGGAGCCGCCAGTCTTTGCAACACGAGAGCCACGACGACAGCCCGCGATAGGAACACGTGGACGAATCGAGGCACCCCGCCGTCGCCGGATGGAACCGCCGTTTCGAATGCGGCAGCCTGCGAGGCGGTTTCCATGCGTAAATCTTTGAAGTACCTCCTCGCACTCGCGACACTTCGAGCGAAGCACACAGCCACCGGTCGGCCACTTGAGAGCTGCACGACAAAGGATGCATAGTCGCAGCCTAGCAACGCGGGACCGCTGCCCAGAACATCGACGGGTTGCTCAACGCAACGACGCACCAATCGCCGAATAGATTGAAGCGACGCACTGGGGGGAAACCCACATGCGATCGCCTCCGACATCAAGCGGCGCTGGTTCGAGGGCGGAACCGCCGACGATGGCGCCGGGACAACCATCGATCTCTCGGCCCGCGCAATGCCAAGAACCTCCGCCCGAACCACTCGGCCTTCGGTTGCATCCTCCGTGGAGTATTGTTCGCTGTTCGACGGTGTGGGAGGGTGTGGCAACGAGTCCGGGGGACAACGGACGTCCCCATCGGCAGCGTAATCAGGGACGTAATCAGGGACGACGCGTCCGGCCTGACTGGACGTTGTCAGCTCACACCCCACCGGCGCGGTTGGAGTGACCTTTGCACCTCGCGGACGGCGCGCCCCTCCTCCCCTCCTTCGACGGCGATGCGCAAGAAAGGGGGAGCCGTCGTCGGAATCCGCCCCCACGGCGGGTTCTCCGGCTGCCGCTAGGGCACCGGAACTCACGACGACGTGCAACGGTTGCGAGCTGATAACGTGGAGCCCCGTGCCCGTGCTGCTTCCCTTGACAAGGCTCCGCGCCGTGACTTCTGCGAAGGAAGGCTTGTCGCACCTGGTAGCAGCCAACTGTGCGAGAGACGACCCGATCAGCCGCTTGCCGGGCCAGCCCGCCGCACTGTGCTGCGACGACGGTGTGAGGGACGGCGGGGAAGACGACGACACGGTCGAGAGGCGGGAGGACGACCCCACAGTAGGAATCCGGGAAGGGGCCGCCGTTCCCAGGTCGCTGACCCGGGCAACCCCGGGCGGGGGTCCGTCAACGGGCGACTCTTGCGGTTGCTTGCGGCGGTGGCGTACGGGATGGTGCGGGTAGGCGGACACAACATTGACTGCCGTCGCGTCGGACGCCTTGTCGTGTGCGGCCAGTGAATGATCGGCCGCCAGGATACGGCGACGGTCGGCGACATGGGCAATCGGCTCGGCCGGAAACCAACCTGCGCACGCGACGCCCGCCCTCGTCGGATGTCGTGACGTGGTGGCTCGATTTGTGGCCGCCTTGGGTAAGGAGGTGTTGGTTGCCGGACGTTCGCCTTGGTCCGCATCCGTCCTGGGCACTCCTCTTCCTTCGGATGCGAGAGGCACAGACTTGCCAGCAAGGTGCATCGCGGCAGCGTACTTTTCGGGAAGGTTAATTGAAAACGGCTCAACTCCCACGGCGTTCCTTTCCCCCAATTTCGGCATATCGATGATGCCACTCTTCGTCACTGTGAAAGAACTAAATGACCTTAAAAACCTACAAATCATATGGACGCGAATTCGCCGGGCCGCTGACAGTCGATCGCGTCAGAGATTGCCGCATGGTCATCTCCTGAAGCCGCACGACATACTCCAGCTGGTCGCATCGTTCCTGTGCGGCGCTCAGATCATCCATGGTGATGAGCGCCGGCGTCAGCATCGACGAACCCGCGCTTTCCCCACCGCCCTGTCGGACGCTCAGCATCAACATGGCTTCGGTCGTGTCATCTAAGACAGGGTCGTACGTTGACAACGCGAGCATCGACGCGGAGGGGCCCACGGCGTTGCGCCGACCGCTGCGGCCACCAAATGCGTCTCTTCGCGAGGTTGGGGAGGCAAGCGACGCGGTTGCGGAGTTGCTCGACCTTGACGCGAACAGAGCCGTCGACTCACGCTTTGCTTGCCGGAACGTTTGCAGTTCTTTTTGTTTTTCGCGAATGTCGTGAAGTCGCGCCGCGCACGCAGCCTTGGTCTTGGCGGTGCGATCTCGCAACATGAGCAATTCTGCTCGGCGTCCGACATCTGTCGACAGGCACGGCTGATCCTCGATCACAGTATCGCCCGGAAGGGGCGACGGTCCTCCTCGAGGCGAAGGCTGCCGTGGCGTGGCCACCCCATCGGCAACCGCTAACTCCTGCGTGGCTTTCAGGCGACTTCGCGCGGCGATGGTGCGTCGCGTCGCCTCCACCATCAGCTGCAAGATGTTGCCAAGAGGCAGGGTCGTTTGGCGCTCCTCGAGAGCGGTCGTCACCGCCGTAAGGGCCGCCGACACGTCGCTGTTGGCAGCCGGGCGTTGCTGCAACGAGGCGTGGCTTGAGGCTTTGTTGCTTCCCACGACGAAGGGAACCGGGAGTGCCTCCATGGCAGAAAGCAGTCTCTGCTGCGCGGCAACACGGTCGGATTCGGCGGCCGCAAGCTGCGCTTTCGCGTTGAGACGCGCGACCGTGGTCATCGGGTGATGTATTTGGGGGGTCCGTTGTGCGTTGACGTTCCCTAACATCGCAGTCGGTAGCATCGAGAGGGGGAGCAGACAAGACAACATACGCGGAGCGGTCAGCAAGGCAAGCGGACATTCCGACGCGGTTCGTGGCGTGTTCGTCTTCAGGTTCTCTGACGACGTGCGTTTGTCGCCTCATACGCGCACACACCAGCCCTCAAACTACCGAGGTAGCACCCCAGCCCCCGTGCAGTGCCCTTCCCAAACCCACGTCCGTGTTTAAGACCCGTCAATCTTCGTCGCGCGTGGTGCCACTCCTTTCAAAGTGCATTCAACACGGCCTGGCTATCCGTGGGAGCCTTGGCCAAGGCGGCCGTGAGCTTGTTGGCCTCGGCGGTAAGTCCCTGAGCGCGAAGAGCCGCGGCGACGGCGTTGCCGACCGAGGAGACGCTGTTACCGCCCACGGCGGTGCTGCCGTCGCTGAGGTGGTACGTGCGCTCGACGCCGCCTAGGACGCCCGCGAGCATGCCTTCCACGTTCTCCGCAGTTGGCGTATCCGCCGCGACGACCACGCCGAGCGTCTCGGGGAACATCACGAGCTGATTGGCCACCGTCGCACTACCGACCACTTCAACGGACACGCCGGCGCCGGCGGCCGCCTGAATGGTATCGTTCCACAGCGCGTTGAGGTGCGTATACTTGGTCGCCTGCTTCGTGAGGATCGTGATCTTCGAGGCACCCTTCTGCTTGGCCAAGGCGACGGCGACGGCGGCGGTGTGCGCCATCGAGGCCTTTGCATGCGCAATTTCAGCGTCGTTTGAGATGCCGGCACCAGGTAGCACGTCGATCGCATCACGAAGGGCAAGTGCGTCTTCGGCATTGCGGGGGAGGACGGACCGCACGAAGGCCAGCTGCTTTAAATTCTTGTAGGGAGCAGCGCCATCGCCGGATAACTGAGTGACCGCGGTGTGAGTACCGGCAGGCGCGTCGGGACCGATCGCGACGGCCGTTGTGCGCGGCTCAGCGGCGCCAGCAACGAGCTGCACGGCGCTGGCGGTGACTTTGCTGACCGACGCGGCCGCGAACGCCGTCAAACCGGCGAGCGGCGTTCCCGCGGTGAGCATCGCGATCCGACGGGACATTCGGGCGGTTAAAGCGGTGTATGGGTGGGACTGACAGTTGGCTTTCAGTGTGAGTGGATCCAACATCAATTCCTTCACATTCCCCAACATGACGCCTGCTGCCGTCCATCATCGGTGTGGGTGCATCGAACCGTCGTCGTTGAACTGCCTTCGCTCAAAAGCGATGAATCGAAAGAGGCCAACAACTTTCCCACAGTCACGCAGCGATGAGTCCGAAGCGCTCTCTCATAGGGATGGTGTGTGTGTGTGGGGGGATTGGGTGAATTGGAAAGCGACACACACAGCCGCTCCGCACATCACCGGCCTCTGCCGAGGGGTGATGCGAGCGTCGAATTACCAAAGTACAACCTCCTTTCTGGCCAACTTGACGTCAGAAGCAATCAGAGGGGGAAACAATCGAAAGTAAAATCTTGTGGAGCCACGGCGGCGGAGGGAGGGGTCATCGGAAAACCCTCGACGCTCGGAATCGCACGTATACCGGTAAGTGGTCCATCGGGTGCAAGTTGGCGGTGAAATACGCACTCGCCTCCATCATGGCCACCGCCGGCGCATTCTGCAAGACGCGGTCGCACCATGCCGGTAACCGTTCGTGGGCATAGTGAACCTTGAATCCTGGCGGCTTCTTCTTCGGCGTCGCGTCCTCTTCTGGTTTGCCGCTGACTTCGGGTTCGAGCAAATAGGTTGGTGGAAAGGCCCGAGGCATTTCGGAAAGTAAAAATCGGTGTTTCGATGCGACGTGGTCCATCACGTACCGAAGGTCCGTGTCGTAGGCGTGGAGAGCGTCCCACGACGCGGGGTTGGAAAAAAAATCCCAAACGTTGTCGGGACATTTGACCGCCTTTTTCTCCATGCCGATCTGCAGGCTAAACTTTTGCTCTAACATCTTGACAACGCGCTGACCGTCCAGGCGTGTGTTCAGGTCACCGAAGACGAACAAAGGGTCGTCAGGGTGGGCTAGCGCCGAGATCGCCTCGATGGCTTCTGCCATTGCTTGCGCCCGTTTTTTGCAGTAATCGCTCGGCGATGCCTTGATGGCAACGCTATTGTCGGCGTCGTGGAATAAGTGCACGTTGAGGAAGTTCAGCGTCTGGCACCCCACCCGCAACGACGTTAGGAGATAGCCCTTGCGGCTCGTATCCGCATTGAGGAACTTTGCGCCCATGAAAAACGGCCGTGTTTTGGCCGTTAGCGAGGGTGACGACGTCGCGGCCGTCGAGGACGCGGCCGTGGCGACGAAGGCCATGGGATCATCGAGGAGGCTAACGTAGACGCGGTGTCGATAGGAGAGCAGCGAGCAGTACGGCGCGATTCGCTGGTGCACGAACAACACGGAGCCCATAGCCGTGAAGGTGCTGTCGTCCTCGTCCGGCATGACGAGGCCTGAGCACCACCCGGGCCACGGAAAGGCCTGTGCGAGGTGGCGCGACAAGAAGACGTTCAGCGGTCGATTGAACCTCTTCCCTCCGATTTCTTGCAAGTGGATGACTACAATGTCGATCGGAGGTGACGCCGCCGCTGGCGAACTCGCCGCTTCCGATGACGCATCTCTTCCGGCGTCTGATGGCGGCGGCTGCTGCTGCCGTCTGGCTTCCAGTTGGAGAAACGCGTTGACGCTCTCGATCCACGACATGGCCATTGCCTGCAGGTTTGGCGGCAAGACCGCCTCGTCGTTATTCTCGATGCTGCCTAGGTTTTGGGTGAGGAGCACGACGTGCACGGGAGGATGGCTGGCTCCCCCTCGAGCGTCCATCGCGTCCGCCCACGTGTGAGAAACACCAAATCCAGCGGCGTCTGCGGACGGGATGGATGACATGGTGGATTTCGATGTGACGTGGTCTGGCTGGGCGATGGCCTCGTTCCGTTGACGAAGGGGAACTCGTGGCAACTCCAATTGGTTAGACAAACTGTCTGTGTTGGCCGGTGACGCTGATCTCCGCGAAGCGGCAGGAAAATCTCGCGCTGCAGAGATGACGGCAGGTGGTGGAGTGTTGTAGAGGGTCCGGCCTTGATGCATGTACGGCGGGACCGGCCCACAAAGAACGGTTAGCGAACGAGAGGCGGCGTCCGGGCGCAACCAATCCTTGGATCCTTATTATATCCGCACAACTCCTAACAACACAAAAAAAACATATTCAGCGCGATCATCGTGCTTGGGAAGCAAATCCATTCCGTCACAGGAAGTACCAATCTTCTGCATATTAAAGCGGCGCTTCGCCCATCTCCCTGAATTTCGCGATCTGGGTGCGTTACAAATTTGCGGCTCTCGCTCGCTTGAAACCTGTCCTAAGAAATTGTGTTCGAAAATCATCCGATCCATCATCGCACACCGCCTACAACTTCGAGCTGAGCATCCGTCGGCGTGTCTCCACTACCTTCCTCTCTTCCGTGATGGCGGCGCGCGCGGCGGCGACGATCGCGACGGGCACGCGGTACGGAGAGCACGACACGTAATCCAAGCCAACCTTGTGGCAGAACATGATGCTGGTCGGGTCGCCGCCGTGTTCGCCGCAAATGCCGCACTTCAGCCGGGGATTCACCGATCGCCCTTTCTTGACGGCCATCGCGATCAGCTTTCCGACGCCGCCTTCATCAATCGACTGGAAAGGGTCACGGTCGTAGATGCCGATGTCGACGTAGTGGCGGAGGAAGGGCCCCGAGTCGTCGCGAGAGAACCCGCAGCCCATTTGCGTGAGGTCGTTCGTCCCGAACGAAAAGAACTGCGCCTCTTGCGCGATTTCGTCGGCGGTGATGGCGGCGCGGGGGACTTCAATCATTGTACCGATGGAGTACTCCACTTGTGCGTTCCTTCGGCGCAGCAGTGCTTCGGCCGTGCGGATGCAGTTCTCTTTGCTGAACGTCAGCTCCTCGCGCTTGCCGACCAGCGGAATCATGATCTCTACCTTGGGGTTGTAACCCTGAGCCTTGGCCTCGATGGCCGCGTCGATGATCGCGCGCACTTGCATGTTGTAGATTTCGGGATAGGTGATGCCGAGGCGCACACCGCGGTGCCCCAACATGGGGTTTTCCTCGTGCAAGTCCTTCACTCGCTGCGCGACTTGTTCTTGGGTGATGCCGATGATGGCCGCGAGGTCTGTTTGGGCCTTGGCGTCATGGGGAACAAATTCATGCAGCGGCGGATCCAGCAGGCGGATCGTGCACGGCAAGCCCTTCATTTCGCGGAACAGTCCCAGGAAGTCGGCCCGCTGAAGCGGCTCCACCTTGGCGAGAGCGGCTTCGCGTCCCTTGACGTCCTTGGCCAGAATCATCTCGCGCATCGCATCGATCCGGTGGCCCTCGAAGAACATGTGCTCCGTGCGGCACAGGCCGATGCCCTCGGCACCGAATCCAAAGGCTACTGAAGCGTCACGCGGCACATCTGCGTTGGCACGGACGCCAAGGACCTTGAACTTTCGGCACCAAGCCAGAATGGTCTCGAAGTCGCCCTTGACCGCAGGCTTTTCCAACGGGATCTGGCCTTCGTACACGACTCCCTTGGTTCCGTCGATTGTAATCCAGTCGCCCTCCTTGAAGGACTTTCCGGCGATCGTCGCTGTCTTGTTCTTGATGGTGAGGGAGCCGCAGCCGGCCACGCAGGTCTTCCCCATCCCCCGCGCCACGACGGCGGCGTGACTGGTCATCCCACCGCGAGCGGTCAGGATCCCCTGCGCGGTCGCCATGCCAGCGAGGTCCTCCGGGGAGGTTTCAAGGCGAACCATGATCACGCGCTTGCCTTGGCCAGCCCACGCCACGGCGTCGGGCGCCGTGAAAACAATCTGACCCACTGCTGCTCCGGGGCTCGCGGCCAGTCCCTTGGCAAGGGGCTTGGCCTTCACGGTTGGGGGGACGAAAGGGTGCAGCAGATGATCCACTTGATACGGGTCCATGCGCATCACGGCCTCTTTCTCGTCGATGAGGCCCTCCTTCACCATGTCGACGGCGCACTTCACATTGGCCATCATCGTGCGCTTCGCATTGCGGCACTGAAGCATCCAGAGGCGACCATCCTCCACGGTGAACTCGATGTCTTGCATGTCCTTGAAGTGCTGCTCCAGCTTGTCCTTGATGCCGACGAGCTGGCGGTACACCTCCGGCATGGTCTCTTCCATCGACGGGAACTTGGCGACTCGGTCGGCGGGCGTCACGCTGTGGTCCTTCGCCCACTGCTCCGACATCATTTTGCTGATTTGCTGCGGCGTGCGAATGCCGGCGACGACATCTTCGCCTTGCGCGTTGATGAGATACTCGCCGTAAAAGAAGTTGAGTCCGTTGCTGGGGTTGCGGGAGAATGCGACGCCCGTGGAGCTGCGAACGTTGAGGTTGCCGAAAACCATGGCCTGGACATTCACCGCCGTTCCGAGGAGACCGCGGATGTGGTAGATGCGGCGATAGGTTTCGGCGCGAGGATTTGCCCAGCTGCGGAAGACGGCGTTGATGGACGAGTACAGCTGCTGCCAAGGGTCCTGCGGGAATGCCGCGTTAGCCTTCTTCTGGTAGATGCGCAGGAAGGAACGACACAGACCCTGAAGTTCCTCGAGGGTTAATTCATTGTCGTTCTTGATCTTCCGAACTCCCTTCACACGGTCGATTTCGTGTTCGAAATCCTCCCGGCCGAGTTGCATCACGACGTCGGAGTACATCGCGATGAAACGCCGGAACGAATCGTAAGCGAAGCGACCCGACTCTGGGTTGCGCGCGGCGATGGCGGCGACGGTGGCCTCGTTGAGGCCGAGGTTGAGGACCGTGTCCATCATGCCCGGCATCGACACGGCTGCCCCAGAACGAACCGAAAACAACAGCGGGTTCTTCGCGTCACCAAAGGTGCGCTTCATTTCGACCTCCACTCGGCGCATGGACGATTCGATTTGGTTCTTGACCTCGGCCGGCAGGGTGCCATTGCTGTTATTGTAGATCGCACAGACCTCTGTCGTGATAGTGAAGCCGGGCGGGACTGGGATGCCGAGGTTCACCATCTCGGCAAGGTTAGCGCCCTTGCCACCTAGCAGCTCCTTCATCGCGCGTGTGCCGTCGGCCTTGTCACCGCCGAAGTAGTAGACGAACTTCTTCGCAGCGGCCATCTGATAATAAATAAACAAAAGTCGGAAAGATAATTACAGAGCGGGTGCTGTTCAAGCCGCGAACCAGAGGGAAACGAAAGTGACCGACAGAGAAAGGCACAGAAGGCAGAAAAGGTCGTGGCGATCGACGCGAGCGCTCATCACAACACACAACCGAAGCCGACCGTCGGATAAAACTCTTCGCGCGCGGACGATGTCAAGCCGACGTCAACACCTTGATAACGAACTCCCCGAAGATGCCAGACAGCAGCGGCTCCGTGGACTTCACGTTGGCGACGACCACAGCGTCGTGCTCCAGCGTTACCTCCGCGAAGAAACGAGCGCCGCTGATGGAAACGGTGAACAGGTGCATGCCCACAAGCGACTCGACGACTTTGCAGTACACCAAGAGCAGCCCTTTGGTCTTCAGGAAGCTCTTATTGGTGGCTGCCTCGGCGCTGCGCACACGGGGTACCTTGTCCCGTACCGTTTCCGTCGGCAGCACCCACGTCACGGCCAGTTGTTGAAACTCCTGCGCGTAGACACTCGGCTCAAGCGATGGCGGCGCCGGCCCGAAGACCAGGCTTGGATCGAGCGGCGGGGCCACGAAGTACATGACGCCTAAGGGCTCTACCCGCATCGCGACTTGGATGTCGGTGATGGGTTTCTTCGCGTTGTTGCAGTTGAGCAACAGGGTGACGAGACTCGTGTTCGACCCATTGGTGGTCGCCGCGGCCGCTGGTGATGCCGGTGACTTAAGCTCTATCACCGGAAATTCCTGGCCGAGGCCGATGCTGTAGCGATTTGCGTTCAGTTGCAGGAGGGAAATCGTAATCACCGGGATGGCCGCTCCGCCGCCGCTCGGCCCCGTCGCGGTGCCGCCCATCCACGAGAACTGGATTTTGAGAAGTGGCAACGGAGCGCCGGGAGCCCAGCACATTTTCACCTCTAACCCCTTACCCGCTCCGGCGGGATCGAGCACCGTTGTGAGCTGCGTTCGGGGCGCCCGGGGAACGGCAGCGGCTGACGAGGATGCGATCGCAGCGGCGCCTCGGTACGCATCATCGTCGTCGGCGTCGGGCCGTGTAGCAGGAATCACGGAACCAGCGACACCGCTGTCGATGGCGGCCGCCGCCCGTGCTCGAGCTTCCTCGTCGATGCATTCGTCGGCGTCCTCGTACAGTATGGTCTTGTCGGAGCGCTTGTCGTCCGCCAGGACGCCTGCCGCCGGCCGGTGAATCACGCAGCTGAGCGCACCGACGTCTTGCAGCAGCTCGTTCACGACGAGGCGATCGAACGCGCCGAGCTCCACGATGCGATCCTTTTCGGCGCGCACTACCTTGATGGCCGTGGCAGGATCGGCTAGGATGAGTCTCCAGTAGATGTGGGCCCGGTCGCGCAGGTCAGGCACCGCGGAGTTCGTGGACAAGGCCAACACCTTTTCGAGGGCGGCCTGCTTCGCCGGGGACCGTTCGGACGCTTTTTGCGCCAGGAAAATTTTTACCGTCGCTGTCAGTACTGCCAGTTGAACCGAGAGAGGTTCGTCTTGAAACAACTCGAAAAATTGATTGAGAATGTCAACTGAGTTGGTGATGCGTTCGGCGTATTCACCCACGACCCAGATCATCGCCGCTTTGGACTCTGGGTCCTCAAGCACCGCCATGGCGTTGCACAGCGTCACGATGATGCCTTCGTACTCTGTCGGATACTGGCGCAGCACGTTTTGGACGACGATGGCGGCTTCCTGCACAATGTAGGGCACTTTGGACTCGATCAGCTTCACGAGTCGCTCGACGCACTGAGGCGCGGCGCTGGGCTGCTTGACCGCAAGGACGCCTGTGGCACGCACCGTTCGGCGCACCAGTTCTTGATCGACCTCTTTGGTGTATTCCGCGAATTCGGCGAGGATAGCTTCGGCTGTTTGTTTGGTTGCGAGCGCCAACAGCACCTCGACCTTTTCTAACTTGACGTAGATCGCGTCGTCAAACTTCACGTACAAACTGGGCACGAAAGGAAGGAAGGGGTCTCGGTAGCGCTGAACGATGATCCGCAGGTGACGCAACGTCACGTACCGGATCTCAGGTCGCACGCCGCTCAGCAGACTGATGAGTGGCTGTGCTATCTTCGTCACGTACCGCTTCTCCAGATCCGCTTGCTGCAGTGGGGCAAGGGTTGACGCTGTCGCGCCAGCGGCCGAGTTGCTGCCGGATGAGCTGCAGAAGACCGTGAGAAAGGCGAGAATGACTCGCACGGCGGCCAACACGACGGCCGCGTTGCTCGACTGCAAGAAGGGCAACGTTCGCTGGGCAATGGTCTCCCCGTCGCCGAGCCTCGCAGCGGCTGACCATCCCGGCGCCATCGTCCAGATTTTGAACGACCGCGACACGGCGCGAAGCAGGTACAAGTGCGACCACTCCGCACTTTCGGACAGCGCCGCCATCAACGTGCCGCTGCACCCAGCCAAGGCCGCCTCGACGCGTTCATTCTTGTCCTTCGCGGCGATTTCAGACAGCACGCATGCCGCGGTGGCGACCACCGCCGCTACGGAGTCAGAGAGCAAGTCCATCAGCTGGTGCATGATGCCGGTCTCTTCCAGCAGCGTGGGCGACACGTGATGCAACTTCAGTGCCCCGACGGCTGCATTTCGCCTCACATATGGGTCGGCGTCGCGGAGGCACTTGGCCACGGCGTCTTGCGAAAAGCTGAGCATCGCTGGGACTTGCATCGACGCCATCGTGCGCACGGCCGTGCCGCGGATGAGTGGCGACGAGTGACTGGCGTCGCGCATGAAGGTGCCAGCGAGCAACACCGCTTTCTCCGGTTGCGACTTTGCGTTCTGCATCAGGTAGACGTACACTAGCTTCTTGATTTGGAGGTCACTCGACCGGACATGTTGAGCGACGTCGGTGAAATGCGGGCTCATGTCTTTTCCCAGGGTCATCTGAGCCGTGATGTGCTTGATGGCGACGGTTTGCAGAAACGGATCGGGACTCTGCAGGTAGGCCTTGATTTGGCCAGGCTCGAGAGACTGCGACGCAGAAAAGAAGTCAGATCCACGCGGCATATGCTTTTCGCTGTGCGACCCTACCCGACCTTTTAGCTTGGGAATCTCGCGCCCAGATCGCCAGATTACCGGCGGGGAAAAACAAACGAATTCTTCCATGTCCGAACGGCCATGCCGGTGTACGCAAACAGGGTATGACTCGTCGCGGGCACAAAGCTGAGCGGACCGCGTGAGCAGCCGCCGTTGAGTGCGAGAGACAACAAAAGGAGGGGAGGCGCACGTGCTCTACCCACACACATGGCTCGATCATCACTTTATCGGTTGGTCTTGGCGACACGCTCGACTTCGTCCTTCTTCTTGATCGCGTACGAGTTCGAGCTGCCCTTGGCGGCATTCACGAGCTCGTCGGCAAGGCACTCGGGCATGGTCTTGAGGCTGCGGAAGGCAGACTCGCGGGCGCCCTTGCACATCAGGTAGATCGCCTCATTGGCGCGGCGCATGGGCGACACGTCGACGGCCTGGCGGCGGACAACACCGCCGGAACCTACGCGGGTCGAGTCCTCGCGCGGGCCGCCCTTGGAGACGGCATCGACGACGATCTGGACGGGGTTAGCGTCAGTCATCAGGTGGATGATCTCAAGCGACTGCTTGACGATGCGCGCGGCCTGGAGCTTGCGACCGTTGCCACGTCCCTTGAACATGAGACCGTTGCACAGGCGCTCGATCACGGGGCACTTCGCCTTGTGAAAGCGCTTCTTCTGCCAGCGGCCAGCGGAGTGCGGCACGAAGTGCGCCGTCGTGGAAATGTGGTCCTGGAGCGACAGGTCGCCCACGGCGACGTCGGTGAAGTCCCACTTGCCGAAGAGCTTCGGAGTCACGGCCATTTCTCGCAATGAGTGCCTGGAAGTGAAGCTCATCGTGAACAACAACAGACAAACGGATATCACCGACGCGGATCGAAGCTCAATTCTGTCATTGTGTCGAACATGTAACGCGTCATCGCATCCGTAGCCAAAATCAAACGTCGCCCACGCGCCGCGGCTCCTGGCCTTAGTTGCAATCACGAGAAAGAATGGAGGTAGACAAATACGCGGTTGGCTTGCGACCACACGTTCACAAGCATCACTTTATCGGTTGGTCTTGGCGACACGCTCGACTTCGTCCTTCTTCTTGATCGCGTACGAGTTCGAGCTGCCCTTGGCGGCATTCACGAGCTCGTCGGCAAGGCACTCGGGCATGGTCTTGAGGCTGCGGAAGGCAGACTCGCGGGCGCCCTTGCACATCAGGTAGATCGCCTCATTGGCGCGGCGCATGGGCGACACGTCGACGGCCTGGCGGCGGACAACACCGCCGGAACCTACGCGGGTCGAGTCCTCGCGCGGGCCGCCCTTGGAGACGGCATCGACGACGATCTGGACGGGGTTAGCGTCAGTCATCAGGTGGATGATCTCAAGCGACTGCTTGACGATGCGCGCGGCCTGGAGCTTGCGACCGTTGCCACGTCCCTTGAACATGAGACCGTTGCACAGGCGCTCGATCACGGGGCACTTCGCCTTGTGAAAGCGCTTCTTCTGCCAGCGGCCAGCGGAGTGCGGCACGAAGTGCGCCGTCGTGGAAATGTGGTCCTGGAGCGACAGGTCGCCCACGGCGACGTCGGTGAAGTCCCACTTGCCGAAGAGCTTCGGGGTCACGGCCATAGTCGTTTCTATTTACCATCGGCCAAATTGACACAATGCGCCCCGACGTGTCCGTGCCATCATTAGTTCCTTTTTGTTCATCGCCGTTCGCACCACTCAGAGCGAGAAACGGGGTCTCTACTCACACACAGCACGAGTAAAGGGGTCTCTACATTCCTTCGGCGTCTGCCTACCATGTCAGTATGCAGCGAGGGCAGGACCAAACAGCGCCTTCCACAGCGCGTACACACCCAGCTGTGCGAGCAACGTGGAGCCGATTTGTATCCACACGCCCAGACGCCGCGACCTATCGGAGGCATTTTCGACGCGGCTGCGAAGCGCCTCAGCGTCGTTGATCGTTTGCTGTTGCAGCGTTGCCTGCGCGGTGGCCAGCTCCTTGGCGGCCTCGAGCCATGCGAGCGAAGATGATCGAGTGGCCAAGGTTGAGAAGGGCCCGCGGTCTGGCATCGACGCTTCTCTCCACAAGGCTGCCAGATGCAGCTGTGGGAAGACCACCCTCCAATGTGGCCACACCAACGGCAGTAAGGAGGCGTCCGTCACACCACCACCCACGAACGCTGCTGCTTCCCTTTCAGTGCGGTTGACGCGCAAGTTCGAGAACACGGCGGCGGAGGTGAGCGTCAGGGCCGAGGATGGCAACACGGCGAGCGATCGCTGATCCACCAAGGCTTGCAGGGTGGCGTCCGCGCCGATGAGATCGCCAATGGTGCCGGGGGATTTCATCGGCGCGGTGGCCACCGGGCACAGGTCTGCCACGTTGCGGCACGTCAACACCGCTGGCGGAGCGATGGAGTCGATCGCGACAGCAACGGTCGCAGATTCGGATGACATCAAAATGGGATCGTCGTCCACCCAGAAAGCACCGCCGGCAGGAAACTCGACGGCGACGACCGCCGTAGGGACGACCGTGGGATCGGGCAGCACACTTTCCGTCCGCCAGCGTCGCATGGAGGCAGTGTACTGCCGCGTCATGTTGGCCTTAAAGAGTGACCCTTCCGGCAGCAAGCCCGCAGCGGAGGTGGTTGGATTGACGCCGACGACGATGTCGTGTGTTCGTGCCGCAAGCATCGACATCGCGACAGCCGTCGCAGCGGCGGCGCTTACGGCACCCGCCGTGAAGTCAGACTGTGTGAACAGCGCAGCCAGCCACGGCCACAGCGGCATCGCCAAGGACGGGCTCGTGGGCCCGGCGTCCCTTACCACAGTCGCCGTGTCGTCGTCCGACAACGCCAGCGACGGGACGGTACGAAGAGCCAGCGGAACGGTAGGGGCGGCGAGCACGAGCGCGGCATCGCCAGCCCAGACAAGTTGCCGCCAGTGCCCACGATAACCGTTCGGCGCGGAAGTGTCACCTGGTGGCCACGCTTCCATCTGTACGAGGCTGCGACGCAGAGCGCTTTGCATGGTTGTCGCCGCCTTCGGAGAAACAGCGTACAGATGTGGCAGCTGCGTATCCCTGGGACTACGAGCCCAGGGCGCGCCTTTGAGCCACCACCAGGGCGCTACGCCTAGCGGGCCGCCGCTCGGGTTGGGCGTCATGAGGTTGGTCCCCCCGTGAAGCGCGTTGATGGTTGCTGAAAGTTCTCTTGCGGCGCCGTCAAGTCGCTGCACCAACGGCGTCCACACTTGGTCAACGTACTCTTGTCTCACCTCGTTCGAGGCGTCCGTTGCCGACGTGGCGGAACGCTGGCCAACCAGAGTGTTCGCCGCTGTGGAGCCTCCGAGAAAAAGGACCACAAGCAACACCACACAGGCGACGAAGGTGCCGTAGGGAAGCGGCGAGGACTTGAGCCGCACGGCGACGCCCATCACGGTGTGCGTTGCCACCGCGAGTCCGAGTAACCACAGCGACACACCCACGGCGATCACAATGTCGCGGCGGCGTTGAGTTACAGCGCCGGACAGTTGACTGGCAGCGTTCTTGACCACTCGAGTGACGATGCCAGCGGTGGGAATCCGTGAACTTACATTGGACAGCCACAGGGCAACAGACGACGCATCCGGTTCCGGTGGCGTCGAAACCGCGACGTCAGCGGCGCTGCCCGCGTGTAGGAGACCCCCTTCGCTGACGAAGGCTGTCGAGGCACCGTATGGTGAGGAGCTGGGCACCCCGTACCTCCACTGGGTCGCGTTCGAGCGAGTGTACGCCAACGTGCCGTTAAGAAACTGAATTAGGAAATCGTGCACCGTGGGAAGCGACTGTAGCACGACGGTGTCGTCGAACGCGGAGGCATGCGCCATCGTGCGCGACATGTTGGCGAACAGGTACAACGGCGAGCCCGTCCATGCCGAGGACGAACCGTTCAGAAGCCCACCGGCGGCGGCTAGCGTTTTGTTGCGGGCCCAGGCATCGAGGATGGAGAATCCAGGAAGGGATGCCTTGATGCTGGCCGACAGCTCTTCCGAAGAGGTCGCGACGGGAAACGACGACAACCCGCTCGCCGCTTCGAGAATGGCGACTTGGTCCTGTAGGGCGCGTAGCCACAGCCGCTTCTGGCGGGCAAGTTTGTCCGGCACCGTAAACGTTGCCGTCGGCGATGCGGCAACGAAGGCGTGCTTGATGAGTCCGGCCGCGTCAAGAGACGATAAGCGCAGTACGGGATTGGCCGTCGCCGTGACGGTCGTTTCCGATGCCGCCTGCGATGGCGACGGTGAGGTTGTGGCTTCCGCGACGGTCGCCGTAGACGTCGCCACGCTCGTGGACGCGGCCATCTGGAACATGCCAGAAACGGCCATCCGCCGGCTGTAGTCGAGTAACCAATCTTTGACGCTTTGGATGGCGTCGGCCGCTGTGCGGCCCGTTGAAAGCCACGTGGAGGCACTCGGGCGAAGCGCCACCCACTCGAACGAAGAGGTCACATACAGCAACGCTGAGGTCGAAGTCGTTTCGTCACTGGCCCGACGGCGGCGAATGATGCGAATGCCGGCAAACGCTGCGCAAGCCTCCAACACTTCCTCCGCGCCCTGAGAAAGCATCGCAAGTAATATTTCGACGTGCGACGTCGCATCCGCCGAGGGCCCCAGCGTGATGCGCAATTCTCCCCGGGCCCCGCGTTCGACCTGAACCGCTGCACGACTCGCAGCGACGTCTGTTCTCACGCGGACGACCCTCATCCAAGCATTGTGGCTAGACAGCAAGGGGTCGACGCACTCCTGGCCGATGTGCCGCCGCATCGCCCCCACCAAACCGTCGATCGCAGACGACTCGTCATTCGGCAGGTTCTGTCCGGCGGTGCCGTTGCTCATCAATATTTCCGTCAGGAATAGCTTTTCTGCGAATCCTGGCGCGAGGGTCATCGCCGACACCGTCCGGGACATCGCTGTGATTGCCCGAGAAATGGCTGTCTGCAGCTGACTCCGCCTGTCAGGCATTGTGGTCGAGCTTGTCGATTTTCCAAGCCAAGGCCGAAATACCTCATCCGACGTCGGGATCAGCGATGCTGATCCAGGCACGGTGGCGCGAATGTCGTCAATGGCCTCGCCGGTCATGGCTTGCAGAATGAGAGAGGCATGCGCGAGCGCCATGGTGAGCCGAGAGACCAAGGGTGGGAACGCGGCCGGCTCGGACGCCGCGACGAGTGACCGGCGCTGCAATGCCTCAAACGCAGCGCGACCTCCCGCGGCGTTCAGAAGCGGAGAGGCCGCGGACGCGTCGTCAGACTCGTCATCCGCGTTGGCGCGTAGAACCGGACTGGCGATCGCGTCCCAGTCCGCGGTCACGGCGCATGCGAACTGCTTAATGGCGGAGAGAACACCGCTCGTTCCCGCAGTTGGAGTGGAGACATCCGAAGGAGCGTTCGAAAAAACCGAGGCGTTGATTCGGCTGCTCTCGGCGATGTCGGTGGTGATTCCACCAGAAAGGGCGACCACCGAAACGGCGGCATCACATAGAGCCATTCGCGACAGCGCAATGGTCCCCTTGGCGCCTGTCTCGGTAAGCTGGACGATTCTCATCTCTGCGGCGCGCCCCTCGTGCAGTTGGAACAAGCTGACGATCAACACGGTCGTGACAAGTCCCGCAATGAGGAAGGCCCCGCACAGAAGGGTGCTCTGCGGTCTTTGAAATGGGAAAACCACGCGATGCACCAAGTCGCTCACCGGTCGCCTATGATAGCGCCCTCCTTGGTCACCCTGCGAGAAAAGCGATCGGACGTCGTCCTTGCGCCCCGTCGGGACCTCGCTCACGCTTGAGCGGCGGCTCGTGTAAAATGAATCCTGCTCGGAGTTGCCAGAAGCAGTGTCGTCTTCTGCCTCGAGGCGGCGCCGCCTTCGACGTTTTCGCGCGGAGGCATCGTCTTCGTCGTCGTTGCCGTCGCCTGATACGGTGTCCGCCCCCTCCTCCTCCTCATCATCATCGGCGCCGTCGTTGTCCGATTCGTACGTTTCTGTGGGCACGGTGCTCAGCTCCTCCTCCTCATCGGTTGCATCCGTGCTGCGTCGCTTGGGGGGCATGCAACCTCGACGCGTCGTTAAAGGGTGAGAGGAGCTGTAAACGCTGCTGTGAGAGAGGGCGGAAAAAACAGTCATACACAGCTTTCGAACTCGGTCGCGTCAGGCTATGTGTCATGTCCTTCGGAGAGACGACGAGGAGAATAGCGCAAGCGCAGACGACGAGGGATCGCATCCTCACATCGCCAGGATCATGGCTCCCAGCGGCCAAGCCGTTTCGACGTCGTTAATCTTTTTCCGCACTTGAATCGGGAGCGCATCGTCCAGCTGGTATCCAACGTTGAGCAGTGCGTAGAGGTACGTCAAATCCATGCACATCGTCCCCTTTGCATGGGAGATGTACGGTTCTTTGATGGCTTCACAAACGTTTTGAGCGATTGTCTTCACGAACCCGACAGTGACTTCGCCGCCCTCGGGTCCAATGCTCTTCTTCGCGGGATCCGGGTACTCGGAGAAGAAATGCTCCAAGCGATCAAAGTAGTAAGAGAAGGCGAAGAGGGGCCCACGGTGCCAATGAGACAGCCGGGGTTGAAAGATGTTACTCCACGAACATGACGTCTCGTACTCGCACTTACTTTTTGGAAACATCGTGCCCACAATTTCGAGGCACTTGTCGAAGCGAGCAGCTTTAGCCTTTCCGTCGGCCTCGTATTGGCAAGGGAGAGCGTTGTCGGTCGTTCCCTGCTGTCTTTCCAGTGACATAATCTGTTTCCCTGCCTCCTTCAGACCGTAGCCCAGGTGGGAGTGCGTGTACATTCGGTACGTGAACGACGGCGCGGTGGGGAGCGACACGCTGTACACGAACTCCTTCGGCGCTGCCTTCATGACGTCGGCGCCCTTCTCACCATCCCCCCCACCACCGGCGACGAACACAATTTGAGTGGAGGCGCCGCCCATGTCAATGATGGCGGCGGTTTTTTCCGGTGCCGTTTCTTTCGGGTTGAGTGAGCCGAGAAGAAAGTTGATCGTCAGCCAGGCAAATGGACCCTCGTCCCGACCGTCCATCACGATCACGGCCCCCTTTTCCTTGACGCTGAAAGGGAAATCGGTGCGAAACATCGATTCCACGGCCGTTAGAATGCGCTCCGATTTTTCTTGGCCTAACAGCCGGAGGCCGGCGGTGGCTTTGAGTTCCACTGGTGTGCAGCTATGGAGGTGCCGCGGCACTTCTTTTATAGCGATGTCCATGAGCGGGCGCAGCGAGTCGGCCGCCTCCTTGGGTGACTCCCCGTACTTGGACAGGCCGGGACGCACCTCTTTGAACACCTCTCGCACTAATTTGACGCGAGGACTGTCCGTGTAGTCAAACTCAAACACGTGAATGCGACTGCCCGTGCTGCCGGCGTCGAGCATGAGACCGTAGCGATTGCGACGCTGCGCACATCGAGGCGGTATACCCGCCGCTGACGTCACGGACACGACGGTGTCCGAGGCTGGAGGCTGTTGCCGAGAGGTCGAACTGGTTCCGCCATCACCGCCGCCGGACCACCAATACACGACGCCGCATGCAACGAGAAACGTTACGATCGGGTACGCGGTGATGAACCCTGTCACGCCGTGGCCAGATGGAGAACGCATGCCTGGCCGACCACGCATCGGCGAACACCACACAAACTGTCCGGGAGCGTTAGCAAAAGGCGAACAAGACACTCGACACCTGAACGGAGAAACTGCGACCTCGCGATGGCTGAAAATCAGGAATCGGGAAAATGAACTAGCGCGACAAACAGCACCCGTGACACACATCGAAGCTGAACAGGAGGAAGGCCTATTCAAGGATCTTCCACGTACCTGGCCGCGACGGAGTGTGGCGACGAATTACGCCCTCGTCGCCGTCTACCTCGTACGATGCGTCCGGCTCGTCGCGCCACGGAGCGTATGGACTATCGTAATACGGCGCGTACTGCGGCTTTTCGCGCTCTTCCACGCGTGCCGCGGCTTCGTCCTGCACTGGCAACAACGGCGCCGCGCAGCTGCCGAGCACGTAGTGACTGAGTGCGCCACTCGCGGCGACCTGGTTGCGAATGTGCGGTGGAAGCTTGCTCATTTTGATGGTCAGCATTTCCTGCTCGAGTTGCATGACGGCGCCTTCCGTCACGACGAGAAGATGATGTTCGAGCGCGTCGAAGACGTTAAAGCGGTTGAACGGAATTGGATTCTTCGGTCCCTTGGGCCCCAGCGTCTGCCGGTCAAAGGGCTGGCCCTGACCGTTCCAGTCGTACGGATCCTCCGCTCGGATGGTCGGACGCACGACTTTCAATTTACCATTGCAAAAACTACCGTAAAAGAAGTTGGAATCAAACTCTCTCGACGGCGCTAACCGACTACCTCCGTCCATGAACAGGACTCCCGCTCCAAGCTGTCGCACGTCCCAGCGCATCTCCCTGCAAAGGCGCTCGAAAGCGTCCACCGTGGGCGTCTCGAGACTCAGCTGGTCGACGACCATGAGCTTGCCCTGTAGCAGCTTGAGGCACAGGGCCATGCGGTTGCTCTCGTGCCACATGTCCGGCTGGGCCGTCGGCATGATAAACTTCCACGGTTTCGCGGCGTTGGTGCGGCCCCCCCATGGGAACTGTGATGAACGCATGTCGGACTGCCGGCTGAGCCCCGTGCCGGTGTTTGGGTACGCCTTTTTAGCCCGGCGCCAAATTTCCGCTCTCGAATAGTCCCACATGCGTCGGTAGTTCTGGCAGCGCACGACCCAGTAGGCGTAATTCCGGTGGAGCATGCTGTTGACGGGATACTGACCAAAGACGAACGGGTCGAGCGCCCGCGTATGTGAGATCGCCGCCCGAGGCACGGAGGTACTCGTGCTTCCCGTCGAAAATACCGGAACCACAATGGGCGCCTTCAGGCATCCGAACGGGTACACTACGGGCACGCTGCAATCAAAGTGAGGAAACTCGGACAGCGGCTCAGCAAAGTATGGATGGGAGCGTAGAGGGGATGGCATGAACGGTGATACGAGTGGCCAGCGTAGGCCACTGGCGTTGCTGTTATCGAGCGGCAGTTCATGCGCCCACGGCACAACCTTCGCGGCATCAAATTTGTAGTCTTCATCAACCCGAGGCGCGATTGTCACTTGACCCGCGGGCATTGCATCGCGTCCGTACATACCGAAGTTGCGATGGGCACTCGTGAGGCACACGCACACGACCGGCGAACGATCGAGCATTCTAGCGCTGTGTTGAGTGGCACCACTCGCCGCGACGGCGGAAAAAACTCGGCGCATTTTCTTTACTTTGGTGTCACAACCGTCCCAACACGTATCGCATCAAGTGGCTCTACGCTGCGGCTGCGTGTGACGTCGAGATGGGAACACGCCGAGGTAAGGTGGGAATGAGAGAGGAGCGTTTTTGTTGGGAGGAGGGGGGGGGGGGG
>ERZ1292630.1572-Hain-H41-02um-R3-1572-length-22197-cov-10_pt1 | contig 22197 bp, 21 predicted proteins | sample MGYA00564408_ERZ1292630 | MGnify/ENA primary metagenome ERZ1292630 (study PRJEB36523, sample SAMEA6512641) | groundwater metagenome | collected 2019-01-08 | study: AquaDiva: Metagenomics assemblies of 32 groundwater samples
AAATATCGCGGCCAATTCGAGGAACGGCTGAAGGTCGTGATGAAGGAAATCGTCCAGGCCGGGAACATCATCATCTTCATCGACGAACTCCATACCTTGGTGGGAGCAGGGGCGGCAGAGGGATCCATTGATGCTTCCAACATGCTCAAGCCTGCACTGTCGCGCGGAGAAATTCAGTGCATCGGCGCGACGACGCTCGATGAATACCGAAAGCATATCGAAAAAGACGGAGCCCTCAAGCGCCGGTTTCAGCCGATTCACGTCCAGCCGCCGAGCATCGACGAAACCGTGCAGATCATCAGAGGACTTCGCGATCGGTACGAGGAACATCATGGCGTCGAGATTTCCGAAGAGGCCATTCTCGAAGCGGTCAAGCTGTCCGATCGATACATCAGCGATCGCTTCCTTCCGGACAAAGCCATCGATTTGATCGACGAGACTGGGTCACGAGCAAAATTGCAGACCTATGCGCTACCCACAGAGCTGAAGGCCATGGAGCAAGAGCTGAAGAAAGTCTCTCGCGAAAAGGAACTGGCCATCTCGATGCAGAACTTCGAGGAAGCGGTTCGTCATCGCGAGGAGGAAGAACGGCTGCGCAAACTCCTCGATGAATCCAAGCGCGAGTGGAAGAAGAACCAGGAAAAGAACAAGCCGACGATCGGAAAAGAAGACGTGGCCTATGTCGTCTCCAAGATGACAGGTATTCCGCTCTTCAAGCTCGAGGAAGAAGAGTCGAATAAACTGCTGCGCATGGAGGAATTCCTCCATAAGCGCGTGGTCGGCCAGAACGAAGCGATCTCAGCCGTGGCTCGGGCCATTCGGCGGTCACGCGCCGGCCTCAAGGAAGCGCGGAAGCCTATCGGATCCTTCATCTTCCTGGGACCAACCGGGGTTGGGAAAACCGAGCTGGCAAGAACGTTAGCGGGATTCCTCTTCAATAGCGAAGATGCACTCATTCGGATCGACATGTCCGAATATCAGGAAAAGTTCACCAGTTCACGACTCTTCGGAGCCCCTCCGGGATATGTAGGATACGAAGAGGGTGGCCAATTGACTGAACGGGTCCGGCGTCGGCCCTATTCAGTGGTCCTGTTCGACGAAATTGAAAAGGCCCATCCTGATGTGTTCAATATCCTCTTGCAGGTCTTGGACGACGGAGTGCTGACCGATAGCCTCGGACGCAAGGTCGACTTCAAGAATTGCGTCATCATCATGACCTCCAATATCGGGACCAAGATGATCCAGAAGGGGGTCTCGCTCGGATTCCAGAGCACGGAAGGCGATCAGGAGCGCCACAAGAAGGAAGAAGTGCTGGGAGAATTGCGCCGCTCGTTCAGCCCGGAGTTCCTGAACCGGATCGACGAGATCGTGGTCTTCCATCAATTAGACAAGACCCATCTCTACAATATTCTCGACATCCTCTTGGGTGAACTCAACCTTCGTCTCCTCGACAAGGGTGTGGAGCTCGAGGTCGAGGACGACGTCAAACAGTGGTTGATTAAAGAGGGTTACGAACCGCTCTACGGAGCCAGACCGATGCGCCGGACGATTCAGCGTGCGATCGGCGATCCGCTCTCCGAAGAGATGATCAAGGGACGGTTCAAGGAATGCCGAAAAATCCGCGTGGTGCTTCGCGATGGCGCTCCGGCATTCATCGAGCAGGAGGCCATGGCCGGCGTCTAACGCCAAGCCCTGTGCTCACGCGAGACCGCCGCAGAGAGAGCGACACGACCCTTGTGGCGTAGGCTACAAGGGTCGTGCTACTTTAGCGTTATTAGAATGACCAGTTTTCGGACTCTGTTGGCGAACGGGTAACCACACCCTCATGACTACGATCGCACAACGCCCCACTTCAGCCTGGGCACCTGGACCCATTCTCGGCATTGAGACGTCATGTGATGAAACGGCCGCATCCGTGCTCGCACGGGACGGCTCCGTCCTCTCAAATATTATTACGTCGCAACATGCTGTTCATCAGCGATTCGGCGGCGTCGTTCCAGAACTCGCCTCCCGAGCCCACATTGAATCGATTGAAGTTGTCTCTGTTGAGGCCATGCAAGAGGCCGGTCTTACCTGGACGGATCTCTCAGGGATCGCCGTTACCCAGGGACCAGGCCTGGCTGGCGCTCTCCTCGTCGGAGTCAATTATGCCAAAGCACTGGCCTATGCCTTGAACATCCCGGTGGTCGGGGTAAGCCATCTTGAAGGCCACATCGCCTCCGCCTGGTTGCAGGACCCAGCCTTTCCATTACCCTGCGTAGTCCTGGTTGTATCGGGTGGACATACCCATCTCTATCTTAAAGACCCTAGCGGTCACTGCCGGCTCCTTGGCGCGACCAAAGACGATGCGGCAGGGGAGGCCTTTGATAAAGGCGCTCAAATGCTTGGACTGGAATATCCGGGAGGACCGGCCATCGATTGCTTGGCTCGACAGGGAAATCCGGACGCCATTGCCTTTCCCAAGTCCTATCTCAAGAAGGGGAGCCTTGATTTTAGTTTCAGCGGTTTAAAGACATCTTTACTCTATACAGTTCAAGCGATGCATGAGCAATCTCTGACAGACCAAGTGGCTGACCTCGCGGCCGGCTATCAGGAAGCCATCGTCACCATCTTGGTCGAGAAAGCCTTTGCCGCAGTCCGATCATCCCGCGCTCGTGCGTTGGCCGTTGTCGGTGGGGTGTCCGCCAATTCTCGTCTGCGCACGCTCCTCCAGCAACGAGCGGCGTCTGAGAGCCTGCGCCTGAGCCTTCCCCCGCTAGCCTACTGTACTGATAATGCCGCGATGATTGCGGCAGCAGGGAGGCAAGCTCTTCGCGCAGGGCTCCGTGCATCTATGGCCATCGATGCCCACGCCTCGATGGCTTCACCATTCGCACAGACGATCTAACCGACTAACGCGAAGGACACGACGCCCATTCCTGAAATTCACGGACAAGTCCTCGGTCTTCGTGCCAGTCAGCTCACAATGCTTGAGCGACTGTATCGCCGACGTATGCCCATGGATGATGTCCTCTCATCTGAAGCGGCAAAAACACTCGCACAGTTCACTCTAGAGATTCGCCGTCCCATCGGACTGGTCATCACCAGGCGTGGAGCCGTGCAAGACGTCCTGGTCGGCGCCGGCACCGAGCCCTCGCCAACGACTTTGGCCACGTTTCGTGCAAGCCCGCGATCGCTGAGGGGCCTTCGGTTGATCCGCTCGCACCTGAACGAACAACCCATCAGTCAAGAAGATCTCACCATGCTAGGCCTGCTCCGACTCGACATGATCGGAACGTTGGCCGTCACACCCAAAGGCGAACCAGGGTTGCTCTCCCTTGCCCATCTGAATCCACCCAGTCCACAGGGGCCCTTGTATACGCTGCTGAAGCCCACGCTGGTGCATCAATGCCCGGTGAGTTTCGAGACATTCATTCGTGAACTGGAAGCAGACCTCCAACGTCAGAGCGGGTCGCACACGATGGCCCAGGGTCAGACTGCCATCCTCGTGAGCGCCTCTCCCAAGAGTAAGGCCGAGCAAGAAGAACGCCTCGCCGAGCTTGCAGAACTGGCCTGCTCCGCAGATCTCACGGTGATCGACCGTTTAGTGCAACGCACACAAAGCGGTCATCATCGGTTTCAATTGGGAAGCGGCAAACTCAAAGACGTGCTGACGCAAGCCATGCAAAAGGGCGCAGATCTTCTCATCTTCGATCAAGATTTGGCTCCTGCGCAGCTGCGCGCCATTGCGGAGATCACCGACCTCACGGTCATCGATCGGACCCAGTTGATTCTCGACATCTTTGCGCAACGGGCACATAGCCGAGAAGGCAAGGTGCAGGTCGAGTTAGCACAACTTCGCTACCTGCTCCCCCGTCTCTCCGGTCAGGGAACGAGCCTCTCGCGCTTAGGCGGGGGCATCGGCAGCCGAGGTCCCGGTGAAACGAAGCTCGAAACGGACCGCCGCCGTATCAGAGAGCGCATCGACCATTTGGAGCAAGAGATCGAGGGCTTTGCCCGGCACCAAGACCAGCGGCGATCACGCCGCGTCCGACAGGCGTTCCCAGTCCTGTCCATCGTGGGCTACACAAACGCCGGCAAGTCGACATTGCTCAACGTCTTAACGAACAGTCAGGTGAGCGCAGCCCCACGCGTCTTTGAGACGCTCGACACCACCAGCCGCAGACTGCGTTTTCCGCATGGCCGTGAAGTGATCATCACCGACACGGTGGGATTTATTCGCGACCTTCCCAAAGATCTCCTTGCCGCGTTCAGAACAACATTGGACGAGTTACGCGATGCCAACCTCCTCCTTCATGTGGTCGATGCGGGGGCAAAAGATCTGGACGCCCATATCGCAGCGGTCGACACCGTGCTTCAAAGCCTCACCCTCGACCAGCTTCCACGCATCTTGGTGTTTAATAAATGCGATCAGCTTCCGACAGGACAAGCAGAGATCCTCTGTCAGCGCTACGGCGCGATCGGAATTTCAGCGCTCAACCCAAAAACCTTGCCCCCGCTGATTCAACACCTCGAAGAACGGCTGGCCGCACTCGTCCCAGGGGACGACTCTTCCCTGAAGTCCGGCACCACGGCTCGCCCGCTTGCATCTCGTCCCTAACTCGCTGCACAATCGCCCCTCGCTGTACCAGCCATGACTACGAAAGCATTACCATCGTTGGATCGTCAAGAACGCCTCCGGGCAATTACAAAGACACTCCAACGCACGATGCAAAATCCGAAGATGGAACTCGACCATCGTTCCCCTTGGGAATTGCTTGTGGCCACGATCCTCTCCGCCCAATGTACCGATCAGCGAGTCAATCAGGTCACTCCGCCACTTTATCGCCGTTATCGGCGACCGGCAGAGCTGGCAGCAGCCGATCTGCCAGAACTGGAACAGCTCATTCGCTCGACCGGCTTCTTTAAAAGTAAGGCCAAGCATCTCGTTGCCTGCGGCAAGGCCGTGACCGAACGTTTTAATGAGCAGGTCCCGCAGACAATGGAGGAGTTGATCACCTTGCCTGGCGTCGGCAGAAAGACCGCGAATGTCATGCTCGGAACCGCTTTCGGCCAGCCCAGTATCGTCGTCGATACTCACGTGAAACGTGTGGCCAAGCGACTCGGACTGACCAGATCCGACAATCCAGATCGAATTGAACAAGACCTGCAGCAACTCATACCGAAACCCCAGTGGACGGCCGTCTCGCAACGCTTGTTGTTACATGGCCGCTACATCTGCCTCGCGAGAAAACCCCAGTGCCATGCCTGTCCGGTCTACCGGCACTGCCCATGGAAAGAGAAAGGCCCTCAATGATTCATAGTATGACCGGCTTCGGTCGTCAGCAGGCTCCTTGGCAAGATGGGTCCGTCACGGTTGAAATGCGCTCCGTCAACCATCGCTTTCTTGAAATCGCCTGCCGCCTTCCACGGCCATTGAGCCACTTGGAAGACTCGTTCAAAAAAGCCATCCAGCAACGCTGCACCCGTGGACGTATCGACATTACGGTGACCGTCCAAGGGGGCAAAGGCCGCGCCGGAAGCGTCAATCTTGACCAAACGCTCGCAAAGCAGTACCATCTGGCCCTCCGCACTCTCAAGAAATCCCTGAAACTGAGCGGTTCCATCGATCTGGCGCTCATAGCCGGGCTCCGTGACGTGGTGTCGGTATCGGATCAACCGACGGAAGATCCGAAACTGGCAAAGATCGTTCAACAACTGACGACCAAGGCACTGACGGATCTTGAGGGCATGCGAACGCGCGAGGGGAAGACCCTGGCAGAGGATATGAGCGCACGAGTCCAGACCATCCGGGGTCATAAGATCCTGATCGCCGCACGGACCCCGCTGCTGGCCCAGGAAGCGTTTGACCGTATGAAGACCCGCGTGGAGAAGCTGCTGGGATCGGAAATCCCAGACCCCCCCCGGCTCTATCAGGAGTTGGCGGTGTACGCGGATCGTGGTGACATTACGGAAGAAATAGTCAGATTGGACTCTCATATGATACAGTTTGAGCAGACGCTCAACCGTGCAGAATCTGTGGGCAAAACACTCGATTTCCTACTCCAGGAAATCGGGCGGGAAGTCAACACGATCGGCTCAAAAGCCAACGACGCGGAAATCGCCGGTCACGTGGTTCAGATGAAGGCCGAACTCGAACGCATTCGCGAACAGGTCCAAAACGTCGAATGATCTCAAGCACCACGACAAGCTCCACGGCGCCGGTGTCCGGCCAATCACGATCCTCGACGGATCGACGGGGGATTCTGTTCATCATCTCCGCGCCATCAGGGACAGGGAAAACCACGCTCTGCAAGCAGCTCACGACCAACCTTCCTGATCTTTGGCACTCCGTTTCCTACACGACAAGAAAACCACGGCCGGGTGAAGAGCATGGGCGCGAATATTATTTCATCGACGAGCAGCCGTTCCAGGAGATGATCGATCGAAATGAATTCGTCGAGTGGGCTCGTGTGTACGGGAATCTCTATGGGACACCGTGGAAATCGCTGACCGAAAAGATCGATCAGGGGATCGACGTCTTACTGGAGATCGACGTACAAGGGGCCATGCAGGTCAAGAAACGATTCGAGGACTCGGTGTCGATCTTTATTCTTCCCCCCTCGATGACCGTGCTCCGATCCCGACTCCAAACCAGGGCCTCCGATACACCGGAAGAGATTCAGCGCCGCCTGCACAAAGTGAAAGAAGAAGTCTGGAGCTATCGGGAGTACGCCTACATCGTCCGAAACGACGACCTCAGCCGGTCGCTTCGCGATCTCGAAAGCATCTTCTGGTCGGAACGTTTGAAGACGAAACGATTGAATATGGCGTGGCTCGAGAATAATTTCATTCTTGACGACGAACAGAAATCCTGAGACCGCAACGATCTTTCTTCACACAAAGGAGTACTGCAGCCATGATCGATATGTTGAGACTGTTACCGCAATACGCACCAGGCGAATTTGACTCACGCCACCGACTGGCGATCATTGCGGCCCAGCGGGCGAAGCACATCCTGCAAGGATCGCGTCATGGCGCCTCGCGCTTCACCAAAGAAACGACCATCGCCCTCGATGAAGTCCTCCGGGGACAAACCAAATACCTCGTCGGCGAAGAAGCGCGGGATGCGATGAAGGAAGCGAAGCGCGGCAAGGAAGGCGAAATGGAGCGCATCGCCATGATGACCGGCGACGATGCGAAGGAGATCAAGAAAGAACTGAGCGTCTATGTCGACGATACCCCAAAGCCGGTGGTGAGTGAGAGCGAGGAGTAATTGTCAAAGATCTCCGGCTCCATAGGGCCGACGTTGATCGGGAAGCGGATCGTGCTCGGCGTGACCGGCAGCATCGCGGCCTATAAGGCTGTCTCGTTGCTCCGGACTTTGCTCCGTGAAGGAGCAAGCGTCCAGGTCGTGATGACGCAATCAGCCACGAAGTTCGTCACCCCACTGACGTTTGAAGTACTCTCTGGCCATCCGGTTTCGACGGATGTGTTCGAGGCGCATCAGGAGATGAAACACTTGTCGTTGCCTGAGCAGGCAGATGCCATCGTCATTGCGCCGGCCACGGCCAATTGTCTTGCCAAGGCAGCGTTGGGGCTGGGTGACGACTTGCTCTCAACCATGCTCCTCACAGTGCAATGCCCGCTGATTGTGGCGCCCGCCATGGACGGGGGGATGTGGACGCATCCCTCGGTCACAGAGCACGTACGGACCTTGCGTGCGAGGGGAACGATGGTCGTGGATCCTGAAGAAGGCCCGCTCGCCTCCGGACGGATCGGCCAAGGCCGATTGGCAGAGGAAGGCACAATTCTGGAAGCCATTCACGCAGCGCTGGCACCACAACACGATTGGCAAGGACACCGCATCCTGGTTTCGGCAGGCCCAACGCAAGAGCCGATCGATCCGGTGCGCTTCATTTCAAACCGCTCCTCTGGGAAGATGGGCTATGCTATCGCCGAAGCCGCCCAGGCGAGGGGAGCCCAAGTTGTGCTCGTCAGCGGTCCCACAGCCTTGCCTGCACCGAGAGGCGTTGAGGTGGTCCCGGTCGACACGGCTGAAGAAATGATGAACGCCCTGTCTTCCCACCTGGCATGGTCGACCGTGTTGATCATGGCCGCCGCCGTGGCGGATTTTCGGCCCAAACACCCCGCCTCGCAAAAAAATAAGAAACAAGGGCGGACCGACCAGACGCTTGACCTCGAACGGACCACCGACATCCTGTCCTCCCTATCTGCCCAACGAACCACGCAACTCATCATTGGCTTCGCCGCCGAGACCAACGATGTCATTGCCCACGCTCAGGAAAAGTTACTGGCCAAAGGGCTGGACCTCATCGTCGCGAACGATGTCACGACAGAGGGAGCGGGATTCGGCAGCGATCAGAATGCAGCCACGCTGATCGACCGGCAGGGGGCCATGACAGAGCTGTCGCTGATGCCAAAACGAGCCCTCGCCGACGCAATCCTGAACCAAGCGCAAAAACTACTCCGCGCCAGAGAGTCGAACCAGGCCCCCAAGCCAGTTGCGGGGGGACGCTAGCAACCCATGGCGCAGAATCAAAAATCCACCGAGACTGCTATGGAGATCGATCGACTGGCCACCCAGTTGGCCAAAGATCCACAGTCCAAGTCCTTCATGCCACTGGCTGAAGAGTATGGCAAAGTCGGCATGTGGCAGGAAGCCGCTGGCGTTCTCGAAGATGGTTTGAAATGTTATCCCGGCTTCATTACCGCAATGGTCGCGCTTGGCCGTGCCTATGACCACATGGGGCAACCGACCAAGGCCAAGGCCATCCTGGAAGAATCCATCAAGTTAAGTCCCGAAAACCTGCGCGCGCACCGGACATTGATCAAGATCTACACGAGTCAGGGACAGAATGACTCGGCACTGCAGTCTTGCGCCGTCATCTTGAGAATCAACCCGCGGGACGAAGAAGCGCTCTCAGTCCAATCAGCGTTATGTGGGCGATCGAACCAGGAACCAGAGCGGCCAATGCGATTGGTTCCTCGCGAGCTCAACGCCTCTACCGCAAAGACCAGCGCACCGCCTAACCTGTCATCCTTGACGCCGGACGACAGCGTCACTCTCCCTACAGACCCCGTTATCCTGGAAACGGAACAGGCTCAGACGAGCGAGCGGCTCGCGGTACCGGAGGCCATAATCACTGACACCCCGTCGCCTCCCCCTCCATCGCCGCACGCTGGAGTCGTGGCTCAGCTGGAAGCCTGGCTCCTCACCATCGAATCACGTCGTAAAGATCGTGACACGACGAACGAGTCTCACGCCAAAACTTCCTAATATTTTTCGCACGTTTGACCGGTCTGAGGCGGACTGCTACAATGCCGCCCGGCTGGACTCTGTTACGAGGAATCGTCCTCACGTATCCAGTAGTTGAACAGAACGACATGCTACGCATACGAGTCTTACATGGTCCAAATCTAAACCTTCTCGGGACCAGGGAACAGTCCATTTACGGCACCCTGTCCCTCGACGCCCTGGACTCAGCCATCACGAAACTGGCGAAGGAGCTGGCCGTGAAGGTGGATCTGCGCCAATCAAATAGCGAGGGAGAACTGGTTACCTGGATTCAAGAGGCTCGCACGGGATACGACGGGATCATCATCAACCCGGCCGCCTATACCCACACCAGCATTGCCATCCGGGATGCCATTGCGGCGGTCGGCCTGCCGACGGTGGAAGTGCATCTGTCCAATATTCATCAGCGGGAAGAGTTTCGCCATCGGTCCTATGTCGCGGGAGTCGCTCTCGGGCAGATCGCCGGCTTGGGACCGACCGGCTATCTCCTTGCACTCCGCGGCCTGCACGACCATCTAACCGCATCCCACCGTCTGAAAAAGACGACTACACCGGCTAGTCCGCGACGGACGGCAAAAGGAACGAAATAATTGCGGAGAATGTCGAGCGACCTATTACAGTCTGAAGGGAGTATCGAGTGATTTCCACGACCGATTTTCGCGGTGGCGTACGGCTCATGGTTGATAACCAGCCGTTTTATATCATTGAGTTTCAGCATGTAAAACCAGGCAAGGGTGGAGCCTTCGTACGCACCAAGCTCAAGGGCTATCTAACAGGTAGTGTCATCGACCGTACTTTTCGGTCAGGGGAACGGTTCGAAGAGCCGGATCTCGAAGAGCGAAACATGCAATTCCTTTACGCGACCGACGACGCCTATACCTTTATGGACACGGAGACCTTCGAGCAACTGACGTTCGAAAAGGGCAAGCTCGGCGACAATGCGGACCTCTTGAAAGAAAACATGACGGTGAAGATTCTCGTGTACGAGCATCGCCCGATCGACGTCGAGCTGCCAAACTTTATCGAATTAAAAGTTACGGATACCGAGCCAGGTTTCCGGGGCGATACCGCCACGGGTGGCACCAAACTCGCCACCCTCGAAACCGGCGCCACCCTCAAGGTGCCACTCTATTTGGAAACCGGGACCGTGATCAAGATCGATACGCGTACGCGAGCCTACGTGGAGCGTGTCCGGTGAGCACACGGAAATCGAGCAAGTCAAAGAAACGAGGGACGCCGATCATCCTTCCTCAGGCTTTTGCCACCCCCCCCAGCGGGCAGGCTCCCCCCTTGCTATCCGGACAACAGAGTAAACACATCCAAGAACTGATCGACCTGCTTAAGAAGAACGATCTGACCGAACTGGAACTGGAGCGCGAAGGCCTCAGGATCCGCGTGCGACACGAAGTCGAGGTCCGAACGATCACGACCACCGTTGCCGATCAGAGGACGTCCGGCTCAATCTCAGCCTCTCAACCCACCGGTGCGGCAGGCGTACAGACAGAAGATACAACCGGCATGATTACCATCGCGTCCCCAATTGTCGGGACGTTCTATCGGTCCCCCTCGCCGGATGCCGACCCCTATGTTGAAGAAGGCGATTACGTGAAAAAGGGCCAGGTCCTGTGCATCGTCGAAGCGATGAAGTTGATGAACGAAATCGAATCCGAGGTGGAGGGACGGGTCACGAAAATTTTGGCCGAAAGCACTAAGCCCGTGGAATACGGCCAAGCGCTCTTCCTCGTCGATCCGACAGCCACGCCCTAATCCTCTTCCCTCGATCCACATCGGAGTATTTGCGTGTTCAAAAAAGTACTGATAGCCAATCGCGGTGAAATCGCGCTCCGGGTCATTCGCGCCTGCAAAGAACTCGGGATTAAAACCGTGGCGATTTTTTCAGAAGCCGATGCCGCGAGTCTGCACGTACGTGCTGCCGACGAGAAGGTGTGCGTCGGTCCTCCGGATGCCTCCCTCAGCTATCGCAATATCCCTAATGTCCTGAGCGCAGCCGAAATCACCGGGGCGGACGCCATCCATCCAGGCTATGGGTTCCTCTCCGAGAATGCCCACTTCGCTGAAGTCTGCGAGTCCATCGGTGTTAAATTCATCGGCCCCACGTCCGAACACATCGCCCTCCTGGGCGATAAAGCCAAAGCGCGCGAAATCGTCGCCCGTCGAGGCCTACCCGTCACACCAGGCAGTCCCGGCGAACTGAAGAGCGAACAAGAAGCCCTCGAAGCCGCCACCAAGATCGGCTATCCCGTCATCATCAAAGCCTCATCAGGCGGGGGAGGACGCGGCATGCGCGTCGTCAATAAAGCCGAAGACCTCGCGCGCGCCTTTCAAGCTGCGCAAGCGGAAGCGAAGACGACGTTCGGCAACGATGCCGTCTACCTCGAACGATATTTTCTCGAACCCCGCCACATCGAAGTGCAGATTGCCGCCGACCATCGCGGCCATGTCGTGCATCTCGGCGAGCGCGACTGCTCGATTCAACGCCGACATCAGAAGCTTCTCGAAGAAACGCCGTCGCCCGCCGTCGACGAGAAGCTCCGCCGGGAGATCTGCCGCGTCGCCGTCGAAGCCGTCAAAGCCGTACATTACCGGAACGTCGGTACCGTCGAGTTCCTGCTCGACAAGGACCGCAACTTCTTCTTCATGGAAGTAAACACTCGCATCCAGGTTGAGCATGCGATTACGGAAATGGTGACCGGCATCGACCTCATCAAGGAACAGATCAGGATCGCCGACGGGCAACCCCTCTCGTTCAAGCAGCAAGATATCAAGCTGAACGGGCACAGTCTCGAATGTCGCATCAACGCCGAAGACCCGGAAAAGTTTACACCCTGTCCTGGAATGATCACCAAGTACAGCGCGCCAGGCGGGTTCGGCGTCCGCGTCGACTCAGCCATGGAGTCGAACATGATGGTCGTCCCGTTCTATGACTCAATGATCGCCAAAATCATCACCCATGGACGGGACCGACAGGAATCCATCGCCCGCATGCGCCGCGCCCTCGACGAATTCGTGATCGAAGGCATCAAGACGACGATCCCGCTGCATAAACGCATCCTCAACGACCCGGATTTCCAGAAGGGGCACGTTTCTACCACCTTCCTCGAACGGTTCCTCGTCAGTTAATCTGCTCGGCTCGACGACACCCGGCCAACTGACTAGCAGTGAGCCTTCCTTCCGGCTACAATCCATTCCCAGAATGGCCGCAACAACCCACTTCATGCTCAACCGCCTCTACATCATTCTCGATCCGTCGGTCTGTCCTGATCGTCCCCTGGTCAATGTGTTGACGTCTGCGGCTGAGGCTGGCGCCTCGCTCTTCCAATATCGCAACAAGACCGCATCGATGAAGGAAGCCTACGTGGAAGCCTTGGCACTCCGACAGGCTGCCGCGAAGGCAGGGGTCCTCTTCATCGTGAACGATCGCTGCGACTTGGCCGTGGCCGTGGATGCAGATGGCGTGCATCTGGGACAGGGAGACCTGCCGCTCGACTTGGCAAGGAAGGTGATGGGGCCGGACAAGCTGATCGGGATCTCCACGCACAATCCAGACCAGGTGCGGGAGGCCAGCGTTGGGAAACCGGACTATCTTGGCTTTGGTCCAATCTTCAAACCAGGCTCCAAACAGGACCACGACCCAGTGGTTGGGCTTGAGGGGTTACGTGTGATGCGTAGGCTCACCTCGTTGCCCGTCTTTGCGATTGGTGGCATTCAGATCGACCAGGTCGGGGAGGTCATGAACGCAGGCGCTGATGGGGTCGCCGTCATCTCAGCAATCTTGAAGGCAACAGATATTCGAGAGGCGGTCAGGAAGTTTCTCGCCCACATGCCGATACCAGCCTCGCCAGCGTCATAATCTCTACCGCCCACGCAAGCTGGATCATGCCTTCGTTCCAATTTCGCTTAACGCCAGTGCTGTAGGGGAGTGGGCCCACCAGGGGAACCTTCGCGAGGCGTCGAAGCAAGGTCACGGTCGATCGCTCCTGCGCTCGCGCTGTCTTTGTACGCGCTGGCCGAAGTTGATTCAAAACCAACGCGACGACGGGGATCTTTCGCTGGCGGAGCGCGGCAAGCGTCAATAATGCATGATTGACTCCGCCCAGGCCGGACTGTCCTACCACAATGGCGGGGAGCCCCATGCGCTGCATGAGGTCTAACCCATCGACGGTTTCCGTGATCGGCACATGCACCCCGCCGACTCCTTCCACTACCAGAAGATCGTGCTTCTGACACAGGGTACGGAAGGCTCCTAGGATGGTCGCCACCCGTATCGTCTTTCGTTCTGCTCCTGCGGCAGAGAGTGGTGCCATCGGGAGTCGAAAGACATAGGGACAGACTTCTGCTATCGGATCGTGACTTCCAGCCGCCCGTCGCAAGCGTGCTCCATCAGACTGAGCCTTGCTCGATCGCGAGACCCCTGTCTCAACCGGCTTCATGACGCCGATGTCGACCCCTCGTTGGCGCAGATGCGCCACAAGCGCAGAGGCGACGAGCGTTTTCCCGACGCCCGTATCGGTCGCGGTGATGAAGATCCCGTGCTTCATCGAAAAGAGCTGATGGCGAATAGCATATGGCGTATGGTTTTTGAACAGAGATGCTTCATATCACTTCCCAATCCGTCCTCGGCCATATGCTACACGCTCCTCTCAGAGATTCCGACTATCGCAATTCCAAATTTGTCCCGACACATCGTTCAGTTGGGACAGATACAGGACTGTCTTCGCAACTTCTTCTCGTGACGGTGGCCGACCCAAGGCATGGCCTTGCCAATAATCGCCTGCCGGCATCGTTCCTACAGAGAGCGCCGTCTTCTGCCAGCCAGGCAAGAGGAGATTCACACGGACGTTGCCAATTCCCCACTCTTGGGCTGCGGTCTGCACGAGACCGATGAGACCGGCTTTTGACGCCGCGTAGGCTGCTTGTCCTGTTGAGCCATGAAACCCGGCATGCGATCCGATCACGACGATCGACCCGCCGCCGCGAGCGAGGAGGGGAGGGGCCATGGCGCGAAGGCAGTGAAATGTTCCCGTCAGATTCGTGGCCAACACATCGGCCCACTCTTCTTCACGTTGTCGAAGAAGCAGGTGGCTCCCTCCGATTCCAGCATTGCAGATGAACACCGACGGCACAGATACCTGGCGGCAGGAAGCTTCCACCATCTGCTGCACAGCATGCGCCTCGCGAATGTCGGCTTCGTAGAGCGCCCCAACTCCACCGGTAGCCACCACTTGCGTGAGTGTGTCCTCGGCCGCCGACTTGTTGCGATGGTAATGCACCCCCACAAACCAGCCAGCCGCCGCAAAGGCCAGGCTGATCGCACGACCAATCCCTCCGGACGCGCCGGTCACAAGTACCGCAGGCGTGGATTCACTAGCTGGTTGGCGAGTAGTGTGCATCATCCTAATAACCCGTCGCCTCTCATAGGCACGAGATTATGGGTCGGATATCGAATGAAGGCAAGCCCGCAGGCGCGACATGGACAAGAGCCGATCTCCTTCCCTTGCCGCCTCCAGGATTCCTATGGTACGGTCACCGCATCGTTCAACCAGTGGAGGACATCGCGCATGCCGCTGAATAAGCCTGTATATCGAAGGGCTCTCATGTTGGGAACCGCCCTGCTGCTCGCCTGCGCCACTTGGTCAGAGCCACTCGCGGCAGAAGACGCCGGTATCATTGCCCAGTCCGCCGACTATTTCCCCGATCAGATCGGAAACGAATGGCATTATCGCGGTCAGATTACTGAAGGGCCTCTGCAAACAATCGAGCACAGATTTTTCTCCAACGTGTCTTCGGTCACCGGCACGAAAACCATCAAGGGCATGACGGCCACCGTGTTCCACGATACGAATCCTGGCAACCATGGCCCCTCGGACAGTTTCTACCGCCGTGATAGCGTCGGCATCGTCTATTACGGTTCTGAACCGGGTACGCCCTTGGAAAAACAGCTCGTGCCCTATCAGATCGTGCGTTTCCCCATGAAGGCCTCGACCTCGTTCCAGCAATTCAACCGCAAGGGGCTGGACTTTGGCACCGATATGGATCGCGACGGCGAGAATGAAAAGGTCGACGCACAGGGCGACTCCACTGTGGTGGGGCAGGAGTCGGTGACCGTACCAGCTGGCACGTTCAAAGACGCGGTGAAGGTGGAAGCGCGCATGTACATGCAGATTCATCTCTCCGGCACGAACAAGACGGCACAGGGCATCGATGTGATGACCGCCTGGTTTGTAAAGGGTGTGGGGTTGGTCAAGTACGTCGAGCGGCAGGAACTTTCGCCGTTGGACGACCGTGGCATAGTCACGGACATCACGGAAGAGCTGGAGTCCTACGAGATCAAGCCGTCGAAAGCCTCACTCGGGCGGCGCGAATCCTCGCCGGAGGGTTTGTTCGCTGATCACACGGGTCACCACGAATTGCGTCAGGTACTCTTCACCTCCGGCCTTCGCTCCGACTCCGGAGAGCCGATGGCCACCAAAGGGCTGGCGGCCGACTAACGCGCCGGTGATCGGACGATTGAGATAGAGATTCCCGACATCGAACCGTTGCCGTGCCAACTCCAGATTAGCCGGGCTTCGTGAATAGACTCCGCCGGTAAGTGCATAGGCCGTCGAGTTCGCCAGGGTCAGCGCTTCCTGAAATGAGGAAGCCTTCATCACCGCGAGAATCGGCCCAAAGATTTCCTCCTGAGCCACTCGATCGGTCGGCGCCACGTCTGCAAAGACCGTCGGCCCGACATACCACCCTGGTCCCGTCACAGTCCCTTCCACCAACAGGCGGGTTTCCTTCTTCCCAATCTCGATATATTCCTGAATCTTCAACTGCGCTCGACGATCGATTACCGGCCCGACCTGCGTACCAGGCTCTTCCGGATTGCCGACCCTCAGGCTCAGCACCGCCTCTTTGAGGCGATCCAGAAAATTATCATAGATCGCCGCATGCACGATCGCCCGCGAGCAGGCGGAACATTTCTGTCCCGCATAGCCGGTAAACGACGCGATCACTCCAGTGATCGCGTCATCGAGATCCGCGGTCTCATCCACGATAATTGCGTTTTTTCCTCCCATTTCTGCCAGCACCCGTTTGACCATTTGTTGCCCCGGCATAAGAGTACCGGCGTCTTTCAGGATGCCGAGCCCCACGTCCTTAGAGCCGGTAAAGGCGATGGTTGCGATCTCGGGATGGTGCACCAACGCCCGTCCGATGTCGGGGCCACCCGGCAGACAGCAGAGTACCCCCTTTGGCACACCGGCCTCCCGCAAGATCTCCGTGAGCCAGTGCCCCATCATTGACGAGCGCTCGGAGGGTTTGAAGATCACGGGATTTCCGGTCACAAGTGCCGCCGACACCATGCCGGTGGGAATCGCCAACGGAAAATTCCACGGGGCGATGACGGCCGTCACCCCGCGAGGACTATAGAGACGCTGGTTCAATTCACCCGGCTCCTGTCCTAACCGTCTTGGGGGAGCGAGCCTGCGCCAGTCCGTCGCATAAAATTCAAGAAAGTCGATTGCTTCCGCGAGATCCGCATCCGCCTCCCGCCACGGCTTCCCACATTCCAGAATCTCCCAGGCTACCAACTCATCGCGCCGCGTCCGCATGAGCGAAGCGGCTGCACGCATGATGTCTACTCGTCGTTCCGATGGGGTGTTGCGCCAGAATTCCCATGTCTGAACCGCCCTGCGAACCGCCTGTTCAACATCCTCCGAACTCGCGCTGGACAACCGGCCCACGACCTCATCCGGACGGCCGGGGTTGCGAGATTCAATGAGAGGCCCCGTCAGGCGCAACTCCTCAGATGACGACCACTGCCGGCCCAGTTGCGACCGCACGGCCACCAGAGCCTGCTGCATCGCCACTCGGCTGTCGGCCTGCGAAAAATCCCGCTGTGGTTCATTTCTAAACTCCTGCGTACCGGCTGGCTGAGACACGATGGGCTGCTTCTGACTCAGCCCCTCAAGAACAGGCGGAGCCAACAACGTACACAAAGATTGGGACTCCACATACTCCTTGCGTAGAAATGATTCATTCGAAGTGTTTTCCAGCAATCGCCGTACAAGATAAGCCATCCCTGGAAGCAGATCACCCACCGGGGTATAGAGTCGCAATCGACGCCCATGCTGCGTGACTGCATGCTGAAAGGGCTCGGCCATGCCATAGATCATCTGATATTCCCAGGTCTCTGGAGGAAGCCCAAGCGACTCCGCAACCGCCTCGATGTAGGCCAACGTGCGGAGATTGTGTGTCCCGAAGGCGGGTCGAATGAGAGATGACTGAGATAACATGAGATGCGTGAGCGACTCATAGTTGGCATCCGTCAATACTTTGTGTTCAAAGAGAGGAACAGCCCAGCCTCGTTGCCGATAGCGGATCGTGTCCGAATCCCAGTAAGCCCCTTTCACCAGTCGAATGGCGATGGGCACCCCACGCTGACGAACCCAGGACAGAAGGCCGTCGATATCTCGTGCCGTCTCTCGATGATAGGCCTGCAACGCGAGACCCGCATGCGGATAGGCTTTGTAGGAAGGCTCCGCGAAAAGCCTGGTGAAGATTTCTATCAGCAACGTTTTCGTATCGGCTTGTTCCATATCGAAGATCAACGAAGCGGGGAGGCGCATCGCCAGATCGAGGATGGGTCGAAGCCGCGCCGCCACAGAACGGTAACTCCCTTCCGGGTCGATCGGGTCGAGATGAGGAGAGAGGGCGGAGATTTTGAGCGAGAGCTGTACTCTTGGTATCGGCCCAAGATGGTCCCGCTCCAGTAAGGAAATGGACGGCCACACGGATGCCTCTTGTGCGAGGAGCGTCAGGGCTTCTAGGCAGCGATCACGGTACCGATCGGCCTCATGATCGCTGATGGTGGCCTCGCCCAACAAGTCGACCGAGCAGGCCCGCCCCTGCTGCCACAGATCGGTCAATCGCGGCGTCGCTTCCTCGACTGTCGCTCCGGCAATAAAGGTTCTCGCCATCTGCTCGACCTGGCTTCTGATTGCCTTACCACTAAGCCGAGCCCCTAAGCTGGTGGCGGAAAGGGCTTTGAGCCCCCATTGCGCGCCGAAGAATTGGGCCTCTCCATCGCCCAAGTACTCGCGCGCCAGTGTCACCACCTGCTCGTCATCGGTGACCGATGGCAGGACATCAATGAATCGAAACAGCTGTGTCTTGAAGACGCTGTCCTGCATGGCCAGGTTGAGGGCCGTTTGCGACCACCAGCGTCGCTCAAAGAGCGTCGGAGTTCGACCGGCAGAGAGGCGAGCGAGCTGTTCACCGATACGGCAAACCGTAGGTTCAAGGGAGGAAGACATTGTCGACATCGGCACCTCACGAGCAGCGAAACGGAAGGACACCGTCAGTATACACTGTGCGCATTCGGTTGAAACATTTGCATAAATTCGGTATGCTGTTGTTAGTGCTTCGTCTTCCCCATTGGGTGGTCCGATGAAGCGATGGATGAGTTCTCCAAGGAGAAGTAATGATCACCACAACTACCGAAGCCATACCGACCGAAGATGTGTTTGTACCGTTGAACTTTGTTCTGTTCTCCGCCATCGTCGCCGCCACGGTTGTCGGCATACCACTCTATGGATATTACTATGGGTTTAGCCGCTTCGACTGGGTCCTGTCCTTTGTGATGTACATCGTCACAGGCATGGGCATCACCGTCGGCTATCATCGGTTGGTCTCACATCAGAGCTTTGAATGCCCGAACTGGGTTAAGGCCTCTATCCTCGTCGCCGGTGGTTGGGCGCTGCAGAATTCTGCCCTCAAGTGGGGCGGCGATCATATCCGCCATCACGCCAAGACCGATCAAGAAGAAGATCCCTACAACGTCACTAAGGGATTCTGGCACAGCCACTGCGGCTGGCTCTTTTATAATACCCCCCATCGTACGGAGAAGTACGAGATCCGTCTGCGCCGCGACCCTGTCGTGATGTGGCAACATCGCTACTACTGGCCGATCGTGGTCACGGGACTTCTGCTTCCTTTTGTCCTTGGTGTCTGGCACGGCGGCTGGCAAGGCGGCATCAGCGCCTTCCTCTTGGGTGGTCTCTTCCGGATGTTCATGGTGTTGAACTCCACCTTTACCATCAATTCGCTCTGCCACATGGTGGGGACACAGCCGCACGGCACGCAGGACAGCAGCCGCGATAGCTGGCTGATCTCCTTCGTCAGTTTTGGCGAGGGCTATCATAATTTTCATCACACCTACGCACGCGATTTTCGCAACGGACCGAAGTGGTATAATTTCGATCCCTCGAAGTGGATCATTTACACCCTCTGGATGCTCGGGTTGGCCCACAACCTGCGACGCAACGACCCCACCGTCGGGTAATAGGTTCAAAAAAACTCTCCCGACTGACCGTTTCCTCATCCTGCTATCTATTCCCCTATTGCGCTATCACCCGTAGCGCAATAGGCCTATTTTCTTTCGCCCTGTCCTTCGCTTATGATGGAATCGCTGGCCCGAGAGCCAGTCCTATTCGATTGGAAAATAGAGGAGAAACACTCCATGGCTGATGAACATCCCGCCGGACCACAGACCGGTCACGGGAAAGACAATCTTATTCCCGGCGTCAAATATGTCATCGCCGTCAGCAGCGGGAAAGGTGGGGTCGGCAAATCCACCGTCTCCGTCAATCTCGCCGTCGCTCTCGCCTTAACCGGCGCCAAGGTCGGCCTGCTCGATGCGGACATCTATGGTCCGAACATTCCCATGATGATGGGTGTGACCAAACCACCGGAACAGAAAGACGGCAAGATCGTTCCCGCCGAAAGTCACGGCGTTAAACTCATCTCCATGGGCTTCTTTGTACCCGAAGACACTGCCGTCGTCTGGCGCGGGCCAATGGTCCACACCGCCATTCAGCAACTCTTCCGCGACGTGCTGTGGGGCGAGCTGGATTACTTGCTCATCGATCTGCCGCCCGGCACCGGAGACGCGCAGCTCACCCTCACCCAGTTGGTCCCGCTCACCGGTGCGGTCACCGTTACGACGCCTCAAGAAGTGGCCCTGCACGATGTCCGCAAGGGCATGATGATGTTCCAAAAGGTGAATGTGCCGCTCCTTGGCATTGTGGAGAACATGAGTTACTTCCTCTGCGGCCACTGCGGCGAGCGGACGGAAATATTTTCACATGGGGGAGGGGAGCGGGCCGCCGCCACACTCGGCATCCCGTTCCTCGGTCGCGTACCGATCGATCCGGCCATTCGCGACGGCGGTGACTCCGGCAACCCGATCGTCGTGGCCAATCCAGCATCTCCGCAATCGGCTGCGTTCCGTGAGATCGCACAGAAGATCGTTGAGGAAATCACCGGCGCCGCGAAGGGAGTTCCACCGATCGAAAGCCTGCTGAGCAAAATCAAAAAACCGTTTACGAAAACATAACCGACAGACGAAAGGATGGGACAGGCGATGGGAGAGTTCGTACGGGTGGCAGGCACCACCGATGTGAAGCCGGGCCACGGGATCGTCGCGGAAGTGAATGGGAAGACCCTTGCTGTCTTCAATGTGGATGGCACCTTTCACGCCATCGACAACACCTGTCTCCATCGGGGCGGCCCGCTCGGCGAGGGGGAGGTCGAAGGGTCTGTCGTGACCTGCCCCTGGCACGGCTGGCAATTCGATGTCACTACGGGTACCTGCGTGGCCAATCCCTCGGCGAAAGTGGAGCGGTATGAAGTCAAAGTCGAGGGCACCGACGTGAAGGTGCTTGTCTGACCTCAGATAGTCGGGGTTGAGTCCGGTTTCTAGGCGCTTCATAATGCCAAGTATGGACCGGGGCGACGTACTATTCCTCTATCGTCAAATGCTGCTGATCCGCCGGTTCGAAGAGAAATCGGCGGAAATGTACGCCCTCGCAAAAATTGCCGGATTCCTGCATCTCTATATCGGCGAAGAGGCCATTGCGGTCGGGGCCATCGCTGCGCTTCGACCGGATGACTACGCGATCAGCGCGTACCGCGACCACGGGCACTGTCTCGCCCGAGGCTCCGATCCCGGCCACGTGATGGCCGAGCTGTTCGGCAAAGCGACGGGCCTGTGCCAGGGCAAAGGCGGCTCCATGCACCTGGTGGATGCCCCGCGCCGGTTCATGGGCGGCTACGCCATTGTCGGAGGCCACATTCCCCTTGCCACAGGCCTCGCGTTCGCGACCAAGTATCAACAACTCGACCTTGTGACCGTCTGCTTCTTCGGTGAAGGGGCGATCCCGAGCGGCCAGGCACACGAAGCACTCAATTTGGCAGCCTTGTGGAAACTCCCTGTGATCTTCGTCTGCGAGAACAATCGCTACGGGATGGGGACGCCGGCTGAACGGGCCATCGCACTCTATGCGGACGTGGCAGGGACGGCCCGCGCCTATGGCATCATGGCTGAGCGCGTGGATGGCATGGATGTCCTGGCCGTGCGGGATGTGATGTGCAAGGTCGTCGAGCAGGTGCGCGCGGGGCAGGGACCGGCTTTCATCGAGGCGATGACCTACCGGTTCATGGGCCACTCCATGTCCGACCCGGCACACGGACATTACCGAACCAAAGAAGAAGTGGAGGAGCACCGCAAACGCGACCCTCTTTTATTACTGAAGCAGACGATCCTGAGCAACAACCTCGGCGCCGAGGCCGATTTCATACAGCTTGAGCGGGAGGTCGGCGAGGTCGTGACGGCTGCCGTCAGGTTCGCCGATGACAGTCCTTTTCCAGCCCCATCGGCCTTGTACACCGACGTGATGCGGGAGGAGTAAGATAATTCATGGTGCTGTCTTATCGGGAAGCGCTCAACCAAGCCATGCGGGAGGAGATGCGCCGAGACTCGCGCATTTTTCTGATCGGCGAGGAAGTGGGCTACTACCAGGGCGCCTTCAAGGTCAGCAAGGGTTTCGTGGAGGAAT
>ERZ1292630.1574-Hain-H41-02um-R3-1574-length-22190-cov-7_pt1 | contig 22190 bp, 14 predicted proteins | sample MGYA00564408_ERZ1292630 | MGnify/ENA primary metagenome ERZ1292630 (study PRJEB36523, sample SAMEA6512641) | groundwater metagenome | collected 2019-01-08 | study: AquaDiva: Metagenomics assemblies of 32 groundwater samples
TCACGAAAGGATGACGCTTCCTCTAGTGGTGAGGAACTGGGGATTTGCGGCGGCAGCGGCGATCGCGATGCTACTCGTCGCGACGTGTGGTCAGCAGGCATCGGGCGCCTCCGTTGTGCCGTGCGTTGTGAGTCTGGGCGACTGGGGCGACGTCAATCCGACCGCTGCACGGCTTGCGTCACACCTGGCGAATTTTCTTTATCAATCTGGTGCTCCTGTGAACGTGTCGGCGTTGGACGCCGCCCCAGTCGACGGCGGTCCCCTGTCACGTCGCCGGGGGCTACGCCGGCTCGCGGCCACGTCGCCGGCTGTCGAGGCGCTCCTTGCCGCCAGCGACAACGCGCCGTGGCTCCGCTGCCAGGTGCAGTCGCTGTTGGCGCTCGGTGACAACATCTACAGCCATGGCGCCGACTCCCCCTACGATCCCCTGTGGGAGAGCATTTTTCTGCAGCAGTACCGCAACGCGACGCCGCTCGCTCCGAAGCTGCCGGCCGGCAATCCCCCCGCCTCCTCAACGACGGCGCCGCCCGTGAGCGCGTTGTACAACATGTCGACGCTGCCTTGGGTCGTTGCCGTCGGCAACCATGACTACGACGCCGTCAGCGGAAGGCCTCCGAATCAAACTCGTGCCGAAGCGCAGTCGTTGTTTGGTCAGCTCCGGGACCCGAATTGGTTCCTGCCATCGCAGATATACTATACGAAGGACCTGCCCTTGTGGTCGGTGCGGCGCATGCCCTCCCTTTCCCCGGCGTCCGACGAAGACTCGGCGCGACCACTGGGCCTCCTCCCGTGCACCGCTGCCGCCGCCGGTGGCTGCCGCGATCCGTCGACGCCTTCCGGCTTCGATGCGTCCACGCTCGTGCTCCGGCTCGTGGTCCTGGACACGCAGGCGCTGTGGGGTTGCACGCAGGGCGTCAACGGGTACCACCTGAATGCGACGGAGTACTGCATTCACCCAGAGCAGGCGGCCTGGCTCGACGACACCCTCGTCGCCGCCGACGCCGCCGCCCACGTGGTCGCGACCGTGGTGATGGGGCATCACGTGGTCGCGGCGCCCGTCGGCGGCCACGTGGACCCGCTCTTCGATGCGTTCTTGGTGCCTCGGTTGAAGCAGCACCGGGTCACGGCGTACCTCATGGGGCACAACCACTTCATTACCCTCGCGCGCGAAGGATCTGCTCTTGGCACGAACCAAACGATCGCGGCCAATCAATCCACCCCGTCGTCGTCGTCGGCAGATGCGTTACGGTCGCCGTCGCAAGGTGACCTCATGTACATCACGAGCGGGGCGGGGCGTGGCCACGAAGCTTACGACTGCAGCTACCTGAACGTCAGTTATCGCAATCTGACGGTCGCGTCGCTTGTGCACCCAGTGTGCATGCCACCGTGGTTGAACGACGACGGCGCCTTTCTCGCGCACATGATGGTGCTGCGCAATCAGAGTCTGGATGCGACGGGCGCCCTGGTGGATGTTCCTTTCGGCGTATCTCAAAATAGCTCAGCAGCGGTCGGCCTCTCCGGTGCGGTTGCCGCTGGGCTGCTTGGGACGCCCGTAACCGCTATCCTCCTCGGCGCGATCGACTCAGCGAATTCGACGAGCAGCTTCACACCAGTCAACGGTTCCAACCCGGACGATGCTGCCGTGCTTCGGGCGATTCGCCCCTTATTGGGAGTGCAGCACTGCGTCGTCGACGCCGCCACGGGAGGCGCGACCTACTGCGCCGCCAGTCGCGTTCGCTATGCTCCGATCGACGCGGCCGCGTTGGTGGCCTTATCCACATCCTCCTCGACTGCGGCAGCAGCGGAGGCGTTGTCGATGGAATTCCGCCGCAACGCCGCCTTTCTCACCGTCGCCATCATGTGTTGTGTCGTCGTCGCGACGGTGGCGTACATGTGCTGTTCGCAGCAACGAAAGAGTGGCCCGTCCGCCACGCCACCGACCCAGACCGCCCCAGGCGGAAACCTGGCCGATCCAATGATTGGCAAATCTGACGGAGAAGTCGAAATGACCATGAGCGCCGTGGATTGAAATGGGATATGACATCGTCCGTTGATCACTCATCCGCGGCGATTGGGGGGCGTGTGGAGTCGGTAGCCGATTGTATCCGTCCCGCGACGCGAGAGAGAGAGCGCTCCTTTTTGATGTCTCTCTCAACGTTGTGTTGGCTCGGCACGGGCATCTGGAGCTAGTTTTTGGTAATACGGGAATGACACACCTTCACAAGTGGCAGGCTCAATGAGACAAATCCCATGCGCGAGAGGTTTCTCGTCGTGGTCTACTCAGCTGGGTCTCCAGGTTCATCGCGCTTGTTGTCGCACGTTGTCACGCTCATTCACTCCAATGGCAAATAGGCGGACGCACATCTCTCGCCTTCGCGGGCTGTTTTTTCCCCTCCCCGCGATCTCGTCATTCTTCACGACGCGATCAACATTGCTTAGCTGCTGCCACGCATACACATTTATATGAGTTCGAGCCCCACCGTCAGCCTTGGGTCGGTGGCGTGCGTCGTCATCGCCGGCCTCGTGTTCCTTTGCAGCTGCTACTATCGGTCTAAAATGCTGAGACAGCGGCGACTGGAGGAGAACCTGCGTCTGTTCCAAATCGCGTCGGAGCAGAACGGGCGCCCGATCGCGGTAGCCACGCCGACCACGTCGATGAGGCCGCAGCCGACGGACCGCGACGCCCTTCTTGCGGGGGCCGTTCGCGGACCTACCGGGTTTGGGGGAGATGCGCAAGCCGACAGAAATCAGGCTGCCCTGACGTTGCTGCTGCATCGCGCCTCGGTGGCCCCTTCCGCTCTCCCGCCAACCATGGACTCTGTGCGGCGCATCAATTTCGACTCCAGGGCAGATCTTCCCGTGTTGTGCGAGGACAACGAGGAAGCGTGCGGCATCTGTTGTGAGCGAAAGCCGAACGTCAAGTTCATGCCCTGCGGGCACGTCTACTGCTGCCAGCATTGTGCCAAGGATTTGCTGGCGTCGTGGAAGTCTGGCGAGGTATCGCGCCGCCTCAAGAGTCCGGCGGAACGCGCGTTGAAGTGCCCCTTGTGTCGATCACCGATGACGGAAATGGTGAGGGTGGAGGGCGACGTGCCGCTTGGCCTCGCGGTGCCGCAGGCGGAGTGAGTGATCCGTGGCTGCTTTCGCCCAGCGGCAGCGTTCGCGGACCCCCCAAAAAACATAACAGTTTCTCTCCTTCCATTCGTCGCTCTTCTCTCCCTCTCTCACTACTAATGTTGCGATTTCGTCGAGAAAAAGTCTGGAGGTCCCGGTCGAGTGTGGGAGGTGGCCCCCGGTCGAGTGGGTGATCGTATGGCTAGGTGGGGGCAGGAGGAAGCGGCCATTCAATACAGCCCATGGGATGATGGGTTCGAGTGGCCGACGGGGAGAAGGAGGAAGGTTTTGTGGTGCCCCTCCCCACTTTAACCTTTCGCAACGATGGCGGCATCGCACCACGAAGAGCCGAGCTACTATGTGATCGGAGCCGAGGACGGTGGCGATGGCGCGACGGACGGAGCCGCGTGGGACGATTGCGACGTGCCCAACGAGGCGCTCACGTCGCTCATCATGGCGGCCGATCATCTTGATAACGGCGGTGGCGGCGCCGGTGAGGGGGCCGACGCGTGGACCGTGGTGACGACGGCCATGATTGAACCGCCCCGAGTTGCGAGCCCAGCCGCCGGCGACGAGAGTGCCTCCCCGGGGGGACATTTCCACCACGCCATCCCATCCAATCTGCAGAGAGTTGAAATGGACCGCAGCCGCATCGGGGAGTGGTTGGGCAAGTGGAAGCGCGACGAAGAGGATGAGTGCCTTGCCACTACGGCGACGTCGACGTCAGCGGCAGCGCAAGTCAGCGAGCTCCACTCGGAGAGCGCCACCTCCGATGATGCGTCCGAGGTGATGGGGGACCGAGGGATGTCCGACCAAGGCGTAAGCGGAGAGGAGTGGGTGCTCGAGAGGATCCTCCGCCGACGCAAAGCGGCAGCCGTGGCTTCAGCAGCGCACGCGCTGGACGTCGACTGCGATAACGGACGCGCCGCTGCCAGCACGCTGTGGGAGTACCGCTGCAAGTGGAAATGGTACGAGGAGACAACCTGGGAGCTCCACGACACGCTCGTCGACATGGGTTATCTTGGCGAGGTGAGCCGGTACAACGCTGAGCACGCGTCTACCACGCACCCACACGCGTCGGAGCACACGACGAAAAGCAAGACGCGAGCCATCGACGACGCCCCCAGCGTGCGCTTCTGCGAGGATTTGCCCTCGCTATTCCCGAACATCGAAGGCCACATCACTCGCCAATTCTTGCTCCACGGGATGGCGGTCCACAACTTTACCACCATCGCGTCGCGGCTGACCACGAGCCGCCTCCTTGAGGAAATGCAGCGCAATCCGAAGTTGGAGCCCGTCATTCTGTACCATGGAACGCCCACAAAGTGCCTCGGCGGCATCGTCACACGAGGCCTCGTGGTGCCTGGCAAGCTCGGTGTCACGGTGGCCAACGGCTCCGCCCACGGGCTGGGCATCTACACGGCCGCCAATCCCGGCTTCAGCCGCTCATACTCGGGCAGTGGTGAGTTCATGTTCGTCTGCATCGGTCTCGTGGGCGACGGCAATGTCCTCACGAATAGCACGGGCGTGATCGTGGTCTTTCCTGAGGAGCGATGGATCGCCCCGGTGTGGCTCGTGAAGTTCGGTCCTGCACCCGCGGGTGCCGCTCGTCCCACTCACTCCCTTCCCTCTCGAGACGCGAATGGCATCGCCACGATGGTGATCGAGGCGTCCGACGACGTCGTCGACGTGAAGTGCTCGCGGTGGCAACCCCCCGCCCATTTCGTGCTGACGCATCGCCTAGCCTCAGAGCACCCATTCTTCGCGTCGCTTGCAAGAGCGCGCGGTTACACACGAGCCGAGGGAGCGCCGGGAGAACTCGAGCCGTACACGACGAGCAAGGGCACGGTGTCCAAGAAGATGCTGAAACGAATGCCCAAACGGCTGAAGCACTTTGTGCTCGCGAAGCACTGACGACGACGACGCGAGACACAGAGTGTGTGTACCTTGGCACCGCAAGAGTGAGAGACCGAGCCTCCGAGTCACCCCACGCTAACCATGCGCGCGATGAGCTTCACGTTCCGATGTGCTGTGGGGGGGGGGCGGGGTGCAGAAGGACCTTTATTTCAGGAAGTTTCAGAAAGGGGCTTTCACCGTGAAAGTTTGGTAGGCTCTCTCTCTCTCTCTCTCTCTCTCTCTCTCTCTCTCTCTCTCTGTCGTCATGGTAGTCGTCAAGGGCGGCGGAACGACCTACGAGATCACCAGCGGCAAAGTGATGCCGTGGACCGAGGTGCCACAGTGGTTCAAGGACCAGGCGGAGTCGCAGGTGGAGGCCCCTCAGTGCGCCGCGGTGAAACTCGACGCGCAGCGATGCATGGAAGTCCGAGGGTTTTGGGATGCGGCATGCGTGGCCTTGACCGATGCTTTTCACAAGTGCTCGTCGGATGTCCTGGTCGCACAGGACGCTGCCCTGCGACCGAAAACGCACACCACCATGTCCTCCTCCGTTAGCCTTAGGCCAGCCGACGACAACGTCGCGTCGCCCGGCGTGATGAAGGGCACCGTCGCCCACGCTCGCCTCCTCCGCGACCAGGAGCGAAGGGTAAAGCCCGCTCAATGACTTGCGCACAATGCTCGTAGTTTTCCATTGCGCACAAAACTTTGGTTTCCCATTTTTGAACTCGTTCGTTGAACTGTCCACTTGTTGTTTTTTTCTCTTCGCCTTTCCCCCCGAGGGGTTGTGCTTTGGATCGAATGGAATCCATTGGCGGCGTCGGACAGTTGCCGTCGCCGACGACGACGACTCTCGCCTCCTCGCCGATGGGTCTCGTCGCCATGTTCGTGGCACCCTTCCTTGAACGGGACCCGTTGCTGCAGCTCGGAAGGTGCGACCGTCGCCTCCGCAACGCCGTCAGCTGTCACTGGTTGTTTGGGGATGCGACGTGCACCCGTTTTCGCCGCTCGGCAAGCCGCGTCGCGTTTCGCAGCGCGCAGCAGTGCCGTTTGGTGCTGCCGGCGGCGGGGCAGCTGCGTGCCCTCCGGTGCGACGATGCGATGGAGGCGAGTAACTGGCGGGACGCGTGGATCGACCGCCTGCTGCTACGTTCCTGTGGGGGCGACGCGCCAACCACGGGACGCTGGGCCCTTGTCGAGTTGTCGTTGAATGGTAGCCGACTTGTGACGGATGCGGTGCTGAAGCGGCTTGGAGGCATCATCAGCGCGCGGTGGGAGGCCCAGGGCAGGCACCCGCCGTTTGTCTCGCGATCCTGTTGCCTCGAAGCATCTTTACCCGATCTGTTTGCAGATGAGGAGGAGGCCCTGTCGTCGTTTCCTGCCGGGTGCCCTCCGTGGTCCATTTGCCGGCTGACGCACCTGGACTTGAGCCATGCCGACTGGATATCGAGCGAAGGCGTCCTTTCGCTTGTGCGTCGCGCGCACGAGGAGGCCCTCGTGCCGGAACGCGGTGCACTTTGGCTGCCGCGGCTTCGCTACCTCAACGTGAGCCACTCCACCGGGATTACGGACGCGGCGCTGGTGCCGCTGCTGCGAGGGTGCTGCTCAAATGGTTGCGACGGCTGCACCGGTTCCGCCACGGCTGCGAACGTCGCCGGTGCAGATCGATTCCCCCCTCCACCGCTCGCGACGACGACGATGTGTCACCAATTCGCCCACCTGCGATACCTGGACGTTAGTTGGTGCGCGGATCGAATCTCTGACGCCGCTCTGCTGGCGTTGGCTGGGCATCAGGAGGGCGACGACCTTCCCTGCGCAACCATTATGGTTCGCGACCACCGGCACGTGACCTTGCCGTTCTTGACACATCTCGACGTCAGCTGGACGTCTCGCATCACCGACCGAGGCGTGCAAGCGGTCCTCTTCGAAAGCCCCGGGCTGCAGTACCTCAACATCAGCAACACGGGAGCGGGTTTGTCCGGGGACGCGACCATCCTCAGACTCGCGGCGGTCGCCGGGCGCCACGTCCGTCGCGTTGTAGCCAAGAATATTGCCCTCTCTAATGTGGCTATTTTCGCGTTGCAGGCACGTTGCGCCGAGTCGCTCGAGGAGCTGGCGTTCGGGCTCAGCCAGTCACCTCAGCGAACGGAGGTCACCGTCGACTGCTTGGCTCGGCTCGTGGATCACGCGCCGAAGCTATCCAAGTTGCACACGCCGTCCCACAGTCTCGCCTCGGTCGTGACTGTGGTACTGGCAAGGGTCGACCACTAGCTGGACCATCCATGAGGATTGTTGCTGTGTCACCGCCACACTGCCCGGATTAGTGTGTTCGAGTTGGAACGTAAGACCACATCCCGTTGTTTGCGTTTTCGCTCCGCGTTACAGTGTCGGGGTCGAGAAGTCACATTCGAGCGGTTGAGACAGCAATGATGAGGTTCCAAACCGAAGGGCAGTCGCTGAAGGCGCGCTTCACACCGCTGTCGACGATTAATTCGCTCAAGTGCATCAACGAACACGAGAGGTTGCTGACTCAATTGGCGGCGGCCACGAACGATGCCTCGCCCACCCGGTCCAACACGGAGACCAACGCGCGTATCCGAGGTTACATCGAAACCGGCCGGGCACGCATCGCCGAAATACATCGGTTCATCGCGGAGCACCGGCGCATGTACAAGGAATTCGACGCCGACAAGATCCAAAAGTTTGTCGACGTTGCCGCCAAGATGGAGCGCGTTGTTTCCGAAATAGAATCGTCGCTCCCCGTCACGCTGCGCTCCGTGTCGCCTGCCTCGATGGCGGCGCGCCTGTCCGGCCGCACGGGTGGTGCGGTTCACGTGGACTACGCCGCCGCTCGGTCCGTCGCCGCCGCGTCGGGTGCCACCAGCGGCGCGCTCGACTCTCCGAACCCCACCGCCGCGCGGAGGGCGTCCACGACGCTTCCCCACCTTGCCTCCCCGCCCAATTCTCCACTGTCCCCGATCAGCCGAGGGGAGGGGTCGGTGTCAGGGCAGCGAGTGGCGGACCGGCTGCCATCCCAGGATGCGGGGCCTCCGCACTCCCAGCCAGCGGCGTCTCTTGGCGAGCCGGCGCGCCCAGGAGGAGGGGCCGCCGCCGCACCGAGTTCCGCCCACCATCCCCGGCACCCCGTCGAACGTAGCGCGCCGGCACCCACGGGGCCACCTGCGGTAACCGGTGCGGCCGATGTCCCCCCCTCGGCGACGCTCACGAACACATTTCAGCCGTTCCAGCGTAATGGACCGGCACCCGCCGCGGCGGCGGCCGTTCCCCCGCCCGTTCCCACTACCATCGCCGCGCCCACTCGCACGGCTCCCGTTGGCCAGCTGTTTCAGCCTGCGCACGCGCCGCCCATGGTGCTCGCGCCGGGGGCTGCGGTACCTACCACCGCGCCCTCCTTTGCGCAGCCATCGGTAACATCCCCTGTGTTTGGAAACGAAAATCCCGCCCTGGGTCTCGCGGTCGCCGGACGTCTCCCTACTTCGTCTCGCGATCCGGTTGCGCTCGGTCCGCCGGGGATAGCCTCGTCGCGGCTATTGGTCGGAGCACAACGACACCGAGCGGCAACATCATATGGACTTGAACAGCCGCCACACGGCGATATCGCTCCGCTGCAGGCGCAGCTGTCGGCCACGCAGGCGACCAACCAGCGCTGGCTCCTCGAGTGCAACGAAGACCGAGCGCGACTCGCCCTCGAATCGAGCGGCTGGGCGGAGGCGAACGACCTCAATCTGCAGTTTTTTCGCTCTATAATGGTCAGCGGGGTGACGCCCGTGCGTGCGACGCAGTTGCTTCCTAGAGCCCCACCGAGTCGCGTTCCCGGCGGAGAAAACGACCGAAGCGACGGCCGACCTCCAACCGACATTCCCAACTCTCCCCGTCGCCACGGCCGAGCTGCGGTGAGACGAAGCTCGAAGCTCGTGCTCGTTGGTATTGCGCTGACGGTGGCACTGGTGGGTCTCGCGTTGGCTCGCCGCGGTCGAATCCGGGCAGGACCGGGAGCAACGCCGAACGCGGACCAAGAGGATCGGGACGACGGTGAATATGACGAGCTGGACACGGAGATCGAAGGCGAAACAGAGATCGCTGTATCTCCGACCGTAGCTTCGGACGCAGCTGCGCAGCGATCGGATCGAGTGAAAACGAATCTCCAAGCGCCGGAAGAACCTGGGCGTGGACGCGGCGGCTTCCTCCGATTGTTCGCGACAGAGCCGATGGGCTCGTTGATCAAACGGCTGCTTGGCTGGCTTGCTGGCGGTCTGCACCAGTTGGCTCAGGAGATCGACCCTCCAAATCAACCGGCGGCCAAACATCAGCCCCGCCCACCGACGAAGCGCCGCGTCCAAATCCATGATGACCCGCTGCACGCCTACCACAGAGGGCGCATGGACGCCGACGACCCTGGTCACTATTAGACAGAGTCTACGACTGCAATGAGACGTCTTATCGGTGACCCGCGCTCTGCTGTAGCCAGACTTCTTGTATCCACGGACAGGCATGACGATGGAGGAGGAGGAGAGCCTACACATGTTCCTCCGACCACGGTATGGTCAGGGGGGGAGGCTGTGTGGTGGTTGACTTCTCTCCCCTAACCCTTCTTTCGCGATCCGTCAAGGTTTTGTTCATCGGCATTTTATTCATGATGAAGTCCCATGAGGTCCGCGCCATGGTGCGAGGCGGCATGCCTCCCACGGAGGTCACCGCACGGCTTCGGCGCGCCTACGCACAGAAAGCCGTTGCGGCGGAGGCTCAACGGTCGCCTAGTGTCCCTGAGAATGGGCCCCTTCAGCTCAGGCGCCGCTCACCGCCGAAGGACGAACCCCCTGCGACGGCGGCGGTTGGGGTGGCCACGCCTGGTACGCCAATGACGCTGCCTGCATCGGAGCGGACCGTGCTTGGCGGCCGCGAGGGCATCGACCCGCTCGCAGGTGGCCCGATGCTACCTTGGCAGGCCGCCGCGATCGGCCGTCTGGTCACCGAACGCGCTGAGCGGCTTCACCGCGTGGAGCACTGCAACAGCGTCGTCTACCAAGTCCAACGGCTGGACCAGCTCGAACGGCAGGTGGCAAAAGTGGCGACTCCCGCGGGAAGCTCCCAGACGAACGAGCGCGCAAGCAGCCGGGGTAACGTCTCCCCGCACCGCCGGGGGCTAGGGTCACGGCTTTCGCACAGCGACTACACGACGCTGGCCAAGAGTCCTTCCCCTCAGCGAGAGTCAGAAGGCAGCGGCCTGCCGCGTGCGGATGGCAGCCCTGGGCTCGAAGATCGCGTCGTTCGGCGGCACTTGAACGCCAAGTTCAAGAGTGATCCGGACTTACGCTGCGTCGTGACGTCCGAACGACTCTCCGCCCTCTATGAAGAGGGCTTGTTGGACGACGCCGAGCTCGCGCTCTTCGCCAAGAAGGATGAACTGCTCGCCAACAAGGCGTCCGTTTTCCAAGTCCTTGACCGGCGCCGTTTCGAGCAAGCCAATCGGCACGTCACGGAAGACCTCGAAATGTGGGTCCGCGGGGTGCTTTCCGGTCACGATGCGAAGGACGAGCTTGAAATGGTGCTGTTGCAGATGACGCCTATGATGCCGCAGCCGTTCCACCTGAGCCGAGATCAGGCGAGATCGCTGTTTGAGCAACTGGCCCAGTCACAGCAAGGGGGGGGGAGCGGGGCGGACGCCACCCACCGATACCTCACGTCGGACGACATCGACAAAATTCTGACCGATCTTGACCCCCAGGTCGTCGGGTTGATTCATACGGACAAGATCCGACAGCACTGGAGAATCCACGCGACGAGAAAGGGGAACGCGTCGAACCAGCGGAGCGGTGTTGGACAGGGGGAAGAGGCCGCCGCCGGCGATGAGGATGGTGGCGTGGATGAAGCGGCCAACACGTTGTCGCATGCTGTGCAACTCGACGAAGCCTTGAGGGCGTTTGACCGGCTGAGGGACCAGCGTAGTACGGGTTACTCGCGTCCTCTCACCTTTCAACAGTTCATCTCGTGGTTCGCGAGCATGGGCGCCAATTTGGACGTCGAGGACGCCGCTCCTATCTACGCCGCTCTTCAACCCGTCACTCGACAGCGAGTGAGCCACGCGTCTTTCTTTCCCGTGATCCAACGCGCGTGGCTAGAGGCCACGGCCATGGCGCAGGAATCCGTGAGCCCCGCGGCGCTCCTTCAGCGCTTGCACGAGGTCGACACCATCGCGGCGTCCGTGGACCATTCCAGGGACGTCGTGGGACAGGCCGCCGAGGCCATGCAAGAGTCGCAAAAAAGGCTCGAGAATGTGCACAGCCGGCTCAGGCAGCAAGCCATGAGTGCGCGGCAGGCAGAGGAGCTCCTGCCGCAGCGCACGTTTCGCAACGTCGGGGTGGTCACGGAGGTGAGCCTAGACGACACCATGACCGACCTCTGGGAGTCCGTCGCGCAGCACCACCACGCCCAGTCGGCCGCGGTGCGCCAAGCCGCCGTGCTCAATCCACTGGAACTGTTGGAAAAAAAGCTAGCAAGCGCAATGCAGCAGCTGCGACAGAAGAACGACTCGCTCGTCAAGGTCCAGCTGCAATGCGACGCCTTGCGAACCAAGCTGAAGGCCGTCGACCCGGTCGCGATCAGTAAAACGGCAGGTGCGTCACCCGCGGGTCGGCATGGCACGCTCTCCAACAGCTCGGCAGCTCCGACACCGACTCATCAAGGCCGCTCGAAGTCCGTCGCATTTGCGCGCACTCCTGGAGAAACGATTGTGGGTGAGCCTCGCGCGTCGTCGCCTTCTGGGCTGGCGCCGCCCCCGAGCCTGGACGATGCCGCCGCTTTCGGCTTCGACCCGTTGGAGGAGAGCACCGCGCTTATCTCCCCGTCCTTCGCCGCGCAAGGGTACGATGACTTGGCGAGCAGCGTCTTCGGCTTGGGCGGCGGGGGCGGGATGGGCGACGAGGCGGTGGAGACCATTCAGCGATTGCGAGCGAAGACGCGTAGTCTTGCGGCGGAGCATCAACGGGAGATGCGCAAGACGTTAAAGGAGGCCACGCAAGCGAAAAACAAAGCCGAGGAGAGCGAGCAGCGCATCGTCGTGCTCGAACACCGCCTCTCCAAGTTTGACGAAGAAATGACGTCCAAGACCGTCGAGCTGACCAAGGAAATAAACGACCGCGACGACCTGGTCGCGCGCCTGCGCAATCAGATGCGCGACGCCGAAATTCGGCAGGCGCGGTCCGACAAGCGTACCAACGAGCTGACGGACGAGCTGGAGGGCGTCGGCCAGCGCCTGTCCAATGCGCTGAGAGAAGTCGATCGACTCGTCGCGCAGCAAAAGGAAATGGTGCCCATCGCGTTAATGGAAAGGCGCCTCAAGGAGGCGGTGAACGACGCATCGGACGAGCTGGCGGCAGAGACCAGCTCGAAGCGGCGCATCCACGAGGAGGTAGCCGTCCTGCGCAAAGAGCTGCACAAGGCGAAGCAGGGAACGGTGGAAGTACAAAGCCTGTTTGACTCGGCCGTGGCCGCCCACAAATTGGAAGTCCAGTCTTTCAACAACGAACTCGTCGACGTCTACAAGGCACTCGCCAATACGATCAAGGCGTGGATCGAGCGCACCGTGCAGCACCGCAAACTGTACTGTGAGTTTCCCGAAATGGACGTCACGTGTGAAAACACTGAGCGATGTCTCGCCGACACCATTGTCACGCTTTTCGACCAGCTCAATGGCATTCAGACGGCCCTCCCTCGCTCTCGTGACGGACTCGTGAAGCCTCTGTTGGCGGCGATGATTCAAGAGCGTAACGATCGGTCGACGTATCCCCCGCGAGTCAATCCGCTCGCAGGAGAGCTCACATCCACACGCGAAAAATTAAAGGCATTGAACGCGTCATCCGAGGCCATCTTTGCCCGCGAACTTCAGGAGCAACAGCGTACCCGTCAGCAGCAGCAGCAAGATGCTTCGTTTGCGGCCTTCATGGGGGATTTCCACTCCCGAGTCGACGTTCTGTGTCAGGCTCGAAGCCTAATCGACGTCACGCGCTGGCAATGGCCCGTTTCACGATCTGAGTCGTTGAACGAGAAGTGGGCAACGCAAATCGAAGCGGTGCGCCAGACCATCGTCGTGCACGTCCGCCCCAAGCTGATTGAAGGCGCTCAAGCGGAGGCCAGCGTGGACAAGTTGACGTTGGACATTGACCGACTGAACAGACAACTGCGCGCCTCACAACAACGCAATGTCGAACAGCAAGCGGCAGCGGTGGCGTCTATCGCCGAAGCCGCCCATGCTGTCGGACCGACCACGACCGCCGCGGTCTCGCCGGACGCCCCAGGACCACCACCGGTTTCGTCGATGATGAGCACCCAAACGGACGACGAGCCCATTGGTGCGGCCCCCGATGCCAAAGCAGGAGGGGCAGCGCAGCGGTCACACCGCAGCGGAGGGGCGAAAGGGGGCCATAAAGTGCCATCGGCGGCAGGGGTCGCCCCCTCGGAGGCGCACCGCGACAGCCGGGCTGCCGATGCCGTCGAGGCCCCCCCTTCAGTGCCCCGCCAGAAGCCGCCAACCGACCCCAAAGTGGCGAGACCAGCGGCAGCAACGATGGTGGGGAACAAACCAGCTGTCAAGCCGAACCGAAACGCGGGCCAACACCCGCGCGGTGCGCCTCACAGCCCAGCGCCAACGTCCTTGTTAGCTTCTCGGCCTGCGTCGTCGGCGCAGTCTTCAGTCGCCCGCACAGAGGTGATGGGTGCAGGGGACCACCCGGAGATCAGTTCCCATGGCGTCGTCACACCAGGCGTCGCACATCCATCGGGCGATTTGCACGACGACGACGGTGGTAGCGACACGGACGAAGGGTCATTGGCGTCGCGATCCGCTGACATTACCCCATCCGCCGTGGCACCCGACGGCCGCAGCGGCCTCCATGAGCCGTCAGACGAACGCAGCCCCCTTTGGCGGCGCCTCGTCGTCAAGTATCACGCTTGTCTCATGCGCGCCTTGCATGAATTGGACGCGTGGTCGTGGACCGCTCGGCAAGTCCTGGTGCCCCGTACCGCGTGCTCGACGGCGACCGCGGCGGCAGCCACGTGGTGGCGGTCGCACAATGCGGGCATCCGAGTTCAGGCCGTCCATCGTCACGCGGGACGTCGCGCGGCCAGCAAAGCAGGCGACGGAGAGGGCGCTGCCACCCCCCTCCGAGGCGACGATGACCTGCGGCTCATCACGCAACGCCACGAATTTCTGCGACACTGTCGACTACAGTTGGTGTGCGCGCAGGACATGGTCCAGCGCCTTCAGCCGCTCACGAGTGCGGTCCGTGGTAGCCGCGATCCACCCCGTCCTTCGAACGTGATGACGCCGCCGGCGCACGTCCCCTCCACCAGCGACCTGCTCGTGCACGTCGCACGGGAAACAATGGCGGAGCAGAATGCATCGGATTTTCTTCAGCTGCATCATTCGGCCGCTGCGTCCAGCGCCGTCCGTGCGGATTCCGCGGGATCTCGAATCCGTCCCCCATTGCCTCCTGCGTCGCCGGCAGTGGTCCGGGTGGGACACGTCCTGCGCAGCAGCACCCCCGACACCTGCGAAGTGACGGTCGACGTCGTGCGGGTCGCCCACTCGATCGAAGCGACCGCCGCATTCGTTGACGACGCTCCTCTTACTGGTTCACTAGCAGTCCCTCCGAAGCCACATGGCTCAGGACCCACTCTGGTGGCTGGTGGTGACTCTCAAGAGGGGAGGGCCAGCGAGGAACGCCCTTTACCTCCCTCGCAGCGGTTGCAGACCGTCCAAGACGCGCCGGCGAGTGAGTATCAGACCTTCATAGGGCCCGTCACGCCGTGTGTCGACCAGGGTCCCTCGGCGCTGGAGGTGCCCGCCCCTTCTCCACCATCGCCACCGCCGCCACCGAAGGCGCCCCTCGTGCTGCACCGCGTGACACTCACCATCGGAGGATCGCATTTTTCGCTTGCCGATGCGCTGCACGTTGTCTTCGACGCGCTGCCGCAGCGATTCCGCTCGCCGGTTGGAAAGTGGTTTTGTCTGGCCTTGCTGTGTGGCGAAGATTGCGCGGATGCGCATCGCTTTCTTCGCGGTTTGGCCGTGGATGGAGTTCGAATCCCGGTTGCGAACAGCCAGGCGTTCGACTTGCTGAATCGCGCGATCGCGGAGGTGCTCTTGGCGGGCACCATCGTGCGGCAGTGTTTACTTTCGCTGCGAGAGGTGCAGTCGTCTCTTCACGGAGGAGGGAACCTCACGGGCGGGCTGCCGATTCCGAGTTCGTCAAATGAGGTCATGCCGCCATTGCCTGATATTCCTGCGAAGCATCGCGACTCCGACCCTTCCACGACTTCTAGACCTTCATCCGGGCTCAGCGCGTTACGGCTAGGCAGGTCCGCCCCCGCGGCGCACGCCGTGCACTCCGCCGGGTCCGAGTTTGGAGGACAACGGGATGGCAGCGCGTTGCCAAAATGGACGGCGGAGCTGCAGGCGGCTAGCGGTGCGGTGGCATCAGTCGATGGGACGAAACCGTTCATTGGCCACAGTCTTCACCGCGCGGCAGACGCATTCGCGCCTCTCCTGCGGGCAGCGCCGGTGCTCGAGGGCCCCAAAATCACCTCGACCTTCCTCGCGTCTGCGACACATACGGTGAAGCGCGATGCGGCAGTGCTGCAGCGCTCGGCAGCCACGTTGCGTGCCATCGGCTTGGATGTGTCGCGGCACCAAGGGCGGCTGCCTTCCGTTCATGCAGGTACCGGCGGCCAAGACCCCCCTTCCGAGGCGCCTCGCCGCGGATTGCTTTCTGCTCCCTTCAACGGCCCACGTGTATCCAGTCTCGACAGTACAGGCGCTCTGCCCGCTCCCGCCGTGTCGCTCGCCAAGACACTGCTTCCAATTTAGTGGGGACGGGACGGGGGTGGGTGGAGAAACAGTGTTTCCCATTCCATTCAATGACATAGCATTAACGTTTTCCGTCGAGGAGGTGGCGAGATAGGTTGGGTTCTCGTTGTTTGCGGTATTTCGCTCTCCTTTCTCAAATTTGCAGGCAACTGTATGGTCCCTCAGAGTTGCGCGCCACTGCCCGGCGTCCGGTTGTTACGTCCGTTGACGCCTGTCATCCTTCTCGCGCTACTTGCGATGTGTTCACTGCCTGCTACCGCGCAAAATTTTTCGCTGACTAGCACGACGACGTTATCCAACTCGACGATCGCGATCGCCGTGCTCGACGACGATCTGCTCTTGAGTGGGGGAAACCGTGTTTTCAGGATGCGGTTCAACGGAAGCCGCGTGCTGTCGATCACGCCGTGGATCGGAACGGGTGTCGTCGGGACCACATGGGGCGCGTTCGATACGGCACAGGTCGAGCCACCCTCCGCGATTTTCGCATTGTACGGGCCCTACGGTCGGTCGCGTCGTTCGCCCTTGTCTCTCTTCTTGGCGATATCTGGGAACGTGTCGACAGAGGTCATCCTGATCGCAAACCTGATCACGCAGAGTCTGCGCCTCGGGGCTGGCGGTGGGACGAACCTGACAACGGGCTCGGGAAGTACCGCGGGCTTTGACTCACTGGCGCGCGCATCCTTCGTGCAAGGGTCGACCACCTCAGAGGTGTGGATAACCTCGCGGAGCTGCGTTCGCGTGCTGCGGTCCACCAACGCGTCGCTTGGATTTGACCCGTCGAGCGCGTGGACGCTCGCCTCGCAGCAGTTGTTCGGACGGTGCAAAGCCACAGATGATGCCTCGGTGGTCGGCTATCAACGCGACGCCGGCAGGCTGCGGCAAAATAGCGGCATTGCTATGGCACGCGGGGGAGCTACAACCTCGGTGACAGCGGTCTACGTGGCTGAGGCCGGCGCGAGTGGCCGCATCCGTCGGATACTAGACCCCACGACGTCCAACCCTTACCTGGGCATGCTATCAGCCGGCCTTACAACCCTGTACGCGGACGGCAGTGCCATATTGACCTCGTACGGCAACTTGCTCTTCGTGGAAACGGCAGTGGAACAGTATTTGATTGCCGCGGACGCGAACAACGACACCAGTCAGGCCATCCCTCATGTCTACCGCTTCGACGTGGACAGCGCAGGGGCGCTGCGGGGAGCACGCTCGCTGGGCGTGGATGGGCGAACCCTGTCGCCCGACGGCCAAGTCATTGGTGGGCTGGCGCTGCGCCGAGATGGCGCTCTCGCCGTCCCGGTGACGTCGCCAACGCCCTTTGTGATGCGATTCTTCGCGACCGGTGTGCAGCGTGGACGACCGGTATCGACGTACTCGATTTCGCTTCCGACCAAGACGAAGCCGGCTAGCCTTTCCAAGACGCCTCATCTATCTGTCAGTTCGTCGACGTCGGCGACGCTGACGGCGACGCGGTTTTGCGTGAAGCCGTGGCTGGACCCAGACGCGCAATGCCTCGAGTGCAGGCGGTCTAAGTCCCTCAACGCGACCTCCCGTTGCACTGAATGTCAGGACGTGCGGCTCGACCCAAACCACTCCGTGCCTTGTGGAGCGTGTCTCGGTCCGTTTGTGTTTCCCGACTGTCGGCAATGCCAAGCGTCTCCGCTGCTCGACAGGGCAAGTGGCTGCTCTGCTTGTGTCAATCGGAACTACGATCCACACGACCGGCGTAACCCCGCGAATTCCTCTGAGCAGCCGGACCCGCTGAGCGTGTGTCGCAGGTGCATTAACCCGGCACTCGCGTTTCCCAACTGCACGACGTGCGCGGAATCTCCTCTGCTGAACCCGGCTGACGGCTGCAACACGTGTCTCTCGGGAAAGTACGTGTTGCCATTCGACGCGCTTGGAGGCGGCGCATCCGGTTCCGCGCGTGGATCGTTGGCGTCGGCGACGGGCGATTACTATTGTTCCCGTTGCGTTTCCGCCGAGTTGGACTTCGCCGTCAGCTGCGACCTGTGCCGCGACAGTCGACGGCCGCCCCAGAAGCTGTCCTCGGGCAACGTTTCCTGCGCCGCGACTGCCGGCACCGCCGCCGTGTCGTCGATCGCGCTTGCGGCAGGCATCGCCGCGGCGGTGTTGGGGGCCTTCGCCATCAGTGTGGCTGTCTACCTAACGGCGACGCGACTGTTGATTCCATACGTGCGGCAAAAGTTGGAGGAGCGAGCACTTCGCCAGCCGAAGGAGCAACGGCCCGGCACGCCGGCGCGACGTCCATCCGACGTGTACAAGCAGGAAGTACTCACGCCAGGACCGCCTCACGAGGCCTGGGGAAGCCCCGAAGCTGGTCAGGATGAGGGCGGCGCGCCAACCGCGGCGGTGGATGCAATGTGATGATCATACAGTAGTAGAAAGACGTGACGGCAGCGTGAGTGGGAACTGGGGACAAGGAGGGCGTCGCGGATTTGGTGTGCACATGCTGATTGAAGCAATGTCGGTTCACCCCTCCTCCTCACAGAGCACACAGCACCCGACAGTTTCTCTGCATTGAAAAAATGCCACGTAGCGCCAAGCTTCCCTGTGTCTGGGTTTTCTGGTTGGATCGCTGGACGACCTCGTCGCACGCCTCCGGTGGCCAGATTCACCATCAGCACAGTCAAACGATCACGGAGCTAGGAGAGGCGGCAACCGCCAGAGACTTTTGGGCGCTGCTATCGCACAACCCAGTGGACTCCCTCCAGGATCACTGCAGTTTGCACGTATTCCGGAAGCATGTGAAGCCAGAATGGGAAGATCCGCACAACATCCAAGGCGGTCACTTCCGCTTCATGAACATCAAACCACTCGAGGTGTCCAACGAATCGAAATTGTGGAATGCGCTCGTCGTCAAGGCCGTCGGAGAGGAGTTCCACCTTTCCAGCAGCGTCGTCGGCGTGGGGCTCTCCAATAAGGGGAAACAGAAAGGGAAGGTCGTGAGTTTGTGGCTCAACTGCGTCGACTCTGCCGTTGTCAAGGCATTTCAGACGGAACTAACGGTCGCCGTCGCCGACAACTTCCTGTGCCGCTTTGTGCAGCACTCGACCCTCAGGCACGAGGAGTTTACGCTGCAACAGCACCTGCAGCATCGACGGTTTCTGAGTGCCCCCGTTGAAGGGGTCGGTGCTTCCTCGGGCCCCCTCTCCGGGCAAACGTCGCATCGATCGCCGAAGCACGGAGCGTTCATCTCGATCGATTATGACGCGGACGACACCGCCGCGGCCGCCGCCGCGGCGCCTCCGTCGGCGGCTGCGGCTGTTCAGTCGGGAGGAGGAAGCGGCGTCGCCTTCTCAGGGACCGCGGAGCCGACGTCGCCGATGACCCCAAAGAAGGTGAGGCGCCCGCCGTCGCCGCTGCGCCACGGCATTAAATTGCACCAAGCCGAGGACAGCGACGACGGCGACGACGATCCGGGAACCGTTGCGGCTGGTAAGGGGGCGGGCGGGGGGGGCCCGCATCACCGGTCAAAGAGTGCCAACGAGGCGGTGGACGTGCTCCCGCAACAGCTCGGCCTGCTCAAGCAAACAAAACGCGGTACACCCCCGCCCGGCGGCGAAGAGAGCCAGCTGACGTCGACCGCGAGTAGCGGGGTCTACCCTCCGGTGAAAGCGCCGACGCCGCTGAAAGTCTGGGCGGATCAGTGGTCGCCGTCTCTACTCTACGCGGCGATGGGCGTGAAGCCACCACTCGCGGCACCGGGCAGTTCGTCGCAGGGCGACGCCAGCACCGGCACGAAAGACGGAACGGGCGATGAAGCGTCAGGGGGGACGCGCCAGGCGAAGAAGAAGACGCACCAGCGACCAGCACCCGTCGTCCACGCCGCCGTCACCACGTCGGAGCCGCCCGAGGTGCCAGCCCCAACCCACTCGTTGGCGACCGTGACGATGCCACCGATCCATCCTTCGGTCGTCGTGGGCATGCCGCCGCCGCCGCCGGGGATGGCCTACTACCCACCTCCTCTCGCAGTACACGGTGGCGCAGGCATGGCGTATCCCTTTTCAATGTACCCACCGCCGATCGGGGGAGGATTCGTAGGAGGCCCCCCAACGGCGATGGTACCGTACTCATTGGCGGTTCCGCCTTCCCGCGGAACGAAGTCGTTGTCATCGTCTGCGTCCCCGGCCGCCACCGCGAACCGAGTGCCGACCAAGTCGGACTCCTCCGCCTTTGTTCACGCGGGGTATCTGTTCCCTTCGGGCCTCAACCGAAAGGAACGCCGGCGAATTATTTTCTCCGGGGAGGTCGATCCTGCCAGCTATCCCGGAACCACTTTCGTCGGAGAAGACTACGTGCTTCCAGAGGGATCAGATACTGGGGACGCCAAGCAGTAATGGGGAGAGCCGATGCCGGTTTCGACGTCAGAAAAAAAGGAAACAAAGGGGGGAAAAACATGGGAAAGGGGAGAATGGCGTTGCTCAGAGTGAATGTCCCTCGCCCCATACCTCTCTTGGATTCGCAGGGCGGTTCGTGCTTGGAATTGTGTTGTGTGTTGCGAGCGTGCGTGCCATGTAGCCGAGTCAAATGCATTGCTCTTTTTCTTCGCTTGTTGAGTGTGTGCGTGTGGCTCTACCTCGGCTTTCACTGCACCCGCACGGAATGTGTGCCGTCCCCGTTGGCTCATATCATCAGATAATTCGTTGGTTTGCATTTTCTGGTGACCTCCGACCAAGAAGAGAGAAGCGCCTCTGTCGGAAGAAAGAGGGTGGCGTCATGCAGGTAGCGGTGACTCGTCCAATAAGCACGCGCGGCCCCTTGAGTCGCATGGCGGGCGTCTTCCTGTACTTCTTCCCGTGTTGTGCGGTCGTCTTCCTAATGAGTTATCTTCTGATGGTCTACGTGGACGACATCATTGACATCATCGACATCGGCGTTCACAGGGTGTTCGATCTTCCTCCAAACCATAATGGGTACTCCGTTCGACCATGGCTGTCGTGCGGCAAGTACGTCACCCCGCGAGACGCGGTCCTGTACTCATGCGGTCCTGCCTTCGTCTACTGGACTGTGTCGTTTGGCTACGTCTTGTTGGACTGGTACGTCGACGAGCACAACGAGCTGGCTTCGTGGAAACACCCGCACGCGCGTTACATCCCCCGCATCGACTACAACTTGTACAAACGCGCGATGCGCATGATGATTGTGATCAAGCTGACCAACGTGGTCGCGCTCATTTTTTTCATTCTTCCCGCGATTCGCACCTTCCGCATGTCCACCATGTGCGACGTGCCTGAGTTACTTCCGTCTCCTGTGTCGCACTTCTTTGGTCTCTTGTGGCGCGCGCCCATTATCTATTTGCTGACGGACGTGGTGTTTTACTGGTCGCATCGCCTGTGCCACGAGGTGCCATGGTTGTACCGTCACGTGCACAAGAGCCATCACGCATTCATTGAAACGTACGGTATTTGCGCCTCGGCGTGTCATCCGATCGAGCAAATATTCGTCAACTTAAACGGAATCATCACCCCGAGTATCATCGTCGGCTTGCCTTTCCACTGGTTGACGATCTGGCTGTGCATCACGGCGGCCAATTCAGTTGGCAGTCACAGCGGCTATCACTGGGGAGGAGCACCGGCCATTAGCAGCCTTCCTCACGACCAGCACCACAAGTTTCAGCTGTGCGAGTACGGAGTGAGCGTCTTCTGTGACCGCTTGTTCGGCACCCGGTATGAAGACATGCTCGAGGCAAGGGCCAACCGCCAAAGCAATAATAAGACACCAGAGCACATTTCCGACGAAGGCGGCCGTGTTCAGGCAGGCAGTCGATGGTTGAGCAGCCTTACTGGATTTTTCGGCGGAATTACTCTTCGACTAACCCACTTTTCATCCCACTCCTCCGAATAATGCCGGTCGTGATTCTTCTTATTTTAAACAAGTGATTCAAAAAAAAACGTAACGAAAATTTTCCGTCCATGGTCAAGCACCTTCGCCGAGCAAAACACAACGAAGTCTGCAGAAACACTTTTAAAACTTTTGTCCGCCCCAAGAAAATGAACAGGGCAGTTTAGTTCGAGAGATGATGATGCATGGTCTCAGCCGGCAGCCCCCCTTTACCTTCCCGGCAGCAACATCCGCACCGTCGTCGATATCACCGTTCTCGATTCTCAAGCACCGCCTACACTGGCAAGCACACAGGTGTACCGGAAGCCTGAAAAAAAAAGGGGGGTGTTCCCGGAGGACGAAGGGATCGTCCCCCTCAACGCCAAGCGGTGCGAGCGACTTGCGCGTCTCGGGCACTACGCGAAGGCGGTCGCCGCCCTGTCCCCGGCCGCACTTC
>ERZ1292630.1579-Hain-H41-02um-R3-1579-length-22135-cov-5_pt1 | contig 22135 bp, 24 predicted proteins | sample MGYA00564408_ERZ1292630 | MGnify/ENA primary metagenome ERZ1292630 (study PRJEB36523, sample SAMEA6512641) | groundwater metagenome | collected 2019-01-08 | study: AquaDiva: Metagenomics assemblies of 32 groundwater samples
TATTGGGGAAATGTTCGCGGACGAATTCAGGCGGTTTGTGGCTTATATCAAGATGAACATAATCAAGCCCCAGCCGCTTGATCTCATGGTCAATCGCGCGCGCAACAATGTCACGCGGGGCCAGTTCCTCGCGTGCGTCAAAGCGCGGCATGAAGCGTTCACCCGTGGTTGGCAGTTTCAAATGCCCGCCCTCGCCGCGCACAGCCTCGGTGATCAGGAAATTCTTGACCTCAAGATTATAGAGGCAGGTCGGATGGAATTGCATGAACTCCATGTTCGATACCCGGCACCCCGCGCGCCATGCCATCGCGATGCCGTCGCCCGTCGCGCCTCTGGGGGCGGTTGAATAAAGATAGGCGCGGCCAGCGCCGCCGGTTGCAAGGATCGTCGCGCGCGCGGCAAAGGTTTCGACCCGGTCAGTCGTCCGGTTGAGCGCATAGACCCCGTGAATCCGCCCACTGGTCGAAAAGCGCTGCTGATGCCGCCCCAGCACAAGATCGATCGCGACCATATCGGGGATCAGGCTGATATTCGGATTGGCCCGCGCAGCGGCTTCAAGTGCTTGCTGCACGGCCCATCCGGTTGCATCGTTAACATGGACGATTCGCCGGTGGCTATGTCCGCCTTCGCGTGTCAGATGCCAGCGGTCATTGGGGTCTTTGGGATCATCACCCGCGTTAAACGGCACCCCAAGCGCTGCCAGCCGTTCAATCGCCTGCGGGGCGTTTTCAATAACAAATTCAACCGCCTGACGGTTGTTGAGGCCGCCGCCGGCCACCATCGTGTCGCGGATATGATCCTCAAATGTATCGCCAGCCTCCAGCACAGCCGCAATCCCGCCCTGCGCCCAAGCCGTCGCGCCGTCGCTCAGCTTGCCCTTGGCAAGCACCCCCACGCTGCGCCCCTGCGCCGCCAGTTGCAGCGCCGCCGTAAGCCCGGCCGCGCCCGAACCGATAATCAGAACGTCATATTCAGCCATTGGCAGCGCGTGTTAGATTGAGGAAAACATGTTCAAGATCGGCTTCACGCGTTGATACGTCCGCAATGCCAAGGCCAGCCGCCTGCACAGCACCAAGGACATCGCCTGCGTTCGCAACGGCCTTGGAATAGGTAATCGTAAGGACGCGACCCGCTTTCAATTCGATTTTCTGAAACATTGGCGAATCTGGCGGGGTCTTGATGTCGCGGTCAACGGTCACCTCGACGACCTTTTCCTGCGCCATGCTAAGCAGTTCGCGTGTTGGTTTGTTGGCGATCAGCGTGCCATGATTGATGATTGCGATCCGGTCACACAGTTCTTCCGCCTCTTCGAGATAATGGGTGGTGAGAACGATCGTAACGCCCTGCGCATTGAGTTCGCGAACATACGCCCAAAGCTGTTGACGAAGCTCTACGTCAACGCCTGCGGTTGGTTCATCAAGTACCAGAATTGGTGGCGAATGTACCATCGCCTTGGCCACCAGCAAGCGCCGCTTCATCCCCCCCGACAATGTGCGGGCATAGGCACCCGCCTTATCTTCCAGATGTACCGCGCGGAGCAGCGCCATTGACCGGCGCCGGGCCTTGGGAACGCCGTAAAGCCCGGCTTGAAGCTCAAGCGTCTCAAACGGGGTGAAAAACGGATCAAATAGGATTTCCTGCGGAACAATGCCGATGCTGGCCTTGGCATTGCGGGGATGCTCGTCAATATCGAAACCCCAGATATTGGCGTGGCCGCCGGTTTTTTTGACCATGCCAGCCAATATGTTGATGATCGTCGATTTGCCCGCACCATTGGGGCCGAGCAGGCCGAATATCTCTCCGCGCGGCACGTCAAAGCTGACGCCGTCCAGTGCTTGTTTGCCACCGGCATAGGTTTTTCGGAGCGCGTCGATGCGGATTGCAGCATTGGTCATGACCTGACTGTAACGCGACAAGCCCGCTCTGGTAAAGCGTAGTAAAGCAAAATCCGATATTAACCATGTGGGTTTACTCCGGCTTATCTTCAACCTTTGTAATAGGGAAGAATGGGGTCGCATCCAGCCAATATTTTGCTGCGCAAAGCAGCCGCCACAGCGCTAGGGCTGCTCACCATTGCTGGCGGTGTTGCCCCCGTGCAGGCGAAAACAACACCAGGCCTCGCAAAAACGGTGGTTGTCAGCCGTCTTTCCTTTCTGAACACTGAAGGGCTTGAATTCGGCTCGCTGCTTGCAGGGACAACCGCTGGTACCGTCATCGTCAGCCCTACCGGCGTGCGCACTAAAACTGGCGGCGTTACGCTTGTTGGCGGATTGGTGCAGCCCGCGCGTTTTGCCGGGCGCGGGAGTCTCAATCAAACAGTGCTGGTATCGCTCACCGCGAATAACTCGACGCTGCGGCGGGTTGGCGGAACAGAGACGATGACGCTTGACCAGTTGACTATCGGCAGCACGCCGACTGCGGTTCTCACCACAAGACCGCAATCCTTCCGGATCGGTTCGCCCACCGGGATTTTCAATTTTCCGATTGGCGGACGGCTAAATGTCAACGCCAATCAGGTGCCGGGCGATTATGAGGGCACTTTCAATGTTACGCTCAACTATCAGTGAAGCCCCTTCACATAGGGGGTGTGCCTGCGCTAAGGTGCTCCCATGATTGATCAGCCTGAAACCGTCACCGTCAAATCCCACCGCGTTTCTTGCGACGGAGCCAGCGATATTCCTGGCGGTGCAGCGCTTGGCCATCCACGCGTCTGGCTTGAAATTGATGAACGGGGCTATGTCGATTGCGGCTATTGTGATCGGCGCTTTGTGCTCGACGGCGCGCTGACAAGCTGACTTTTCCGCGCAACGCGGAGCACTTCTGCCAGTAACTCAAATTCCTTGAAGCGCGGACTACCCTTCCGCCATGCCAGCGCAATTGTCCGGCTTGGATGATCGGCCTCAAGCGGATGCGCGCCGACGTTTGTACCGCTCAGAATTCCGGCGAGAATTGCCATTTCGGGAAGCAGCGTTACCCCCAGATCATTGTCGACCATCTGGACAAGCGTATGCAGCGATGTACCAATCATTGCGGCTTCGGCGCGCAATTCAGGGCGGTTGCAGGCCGAAAGCGCATGATCTTTGAGGCAATGCCCGTCTTCGAGTAAGAGCAAACGCCCCTCGTCAATCGCAGCCGCAGTCACCGTTGGCGGGTAAACTTCGCCGCCGGGGAATGCGAGCAGCAAGCGGTCATCAAAAAGCGTGTCGGTTTCAACATCGCCACACGCGTAGGGGAGCGCCAAAAGCACGCAATCCGAACGCCCCCGCACGAGCGATTCGCAGGCCGCAGCGCTCGTCTCCTCGCGGAGGTAGAGTTTGAGTTCTGGCCAGTCCCTGCGCAGGCTTGGCAGGATTTGCGGAAGCAGAAATGGTGCGATTGTAGGGATTACGCTCATCCGCAGCTCACCGGAGAGCGGTTTTCCCGCTGCCCGCACCATATCGCCAAGCTCTTCTGCTTCGCGCACCACACGGCGCGCCTTATCAACAATCCGTTCGCCAAGAGCGGTAAAACGTACGACGCGGCGGCTGCGTTCGACCAGCGTGACACCGATCAGCGATTCAAGCTCGCGTAGGCCTGCAGATAGCGTCGATTGCGTCACACAGCACGCCGTGGCCGCCTTGCCGAAATGGCCATGTTGCTGAAGCGCCACAAGATATTGCAACTGCTTGATCGTTGGCAAATAGCTGCTCATTGATTGCCTTTCTCGATTAATAAGGCAATTCTAAACGATTTAGCAACTTACACAAGTGACTTATAGAGGCTGAACATGCTGGTTATCGTAAGAATTGCACCGACCATCAGCATCAATCGCTGTGGTGGGATACGTTTCGTCAGATACGCTCCGAGCGGCGCTGCAAAGAGGCCGCCAATCAACAGGCCAAAAGTGGCTGCGGTAAATGCCTCAAAGCCGATCTGGGTAATGAACGTGATCGAAACCGCAGTCGTCAAAAAAAACTCGGTGGTATTAACGGTGCCAACCGTCGTACGCGGCGATGACCCTTGAATGAGCAGGTTGGACGTCACCACCGGCCCCCAACCGCCGCCGCCTGCCGAATCAAGAAAACCGCCAATGAAGCCTAGTGGAGCAATGACTTTGGGCTGACGGTGCTCATGCGTGTAACCCCAGGCCCGGTATAGCAAATATATGCCGATGCCTGACAAATAGACCATGACAAAGGGTTTTGCGACGGCTGCATCAATATTGGTTAGGACATAAGCCCCAAGCACGCCTCCGATAATCCCCGGAATTGCGAGCCTTGAGAAAAGCTTCCAATCAACATTTTTGTGCAAAACATGGCTAATGCCCGAGGCCGCCGTCGTGAACATTTCAACGATATGGACGCGCGCAGAGGCTTGCGCCGGTGGCATCCCCATAACGCTTACCAGAAGGGTATTAGTGATCACGCCAAAGGCCATGCCAATCGCGCCGTCAACAAGTTGCGCACCAAAGCCGATGGCGATGAATGGGAGAATTGCAGAGAGATCAAACCCAAAAATTTCCATCGTCATCCTCGATTTATAATCGACTAAAAAGGCCGATTATAAGAATATTGCCCGCAATCCGATTGACCATCATTGGCACAGAATCGCCATCATTCATCACAGGTCTAGAATCCTTCTTGGCAAACGCCTAGATAGAGATGCTTGGGGCTCAAAAAGGTGAAGCCATGATTGATACGCTCATTGCCTATCTCGATTCGATTAAAACGCGTGATCCGGCACCGCGATCACGTTGGGAAATCCTGCTGTATCCGGGCGTTTTGGCGCTTGGGCTTCACCGGATTGCGCATTGGTTTTTTGCAGCCGAACTGTTTTTCCTCGCGCGGTTTGTAAATCATGTCTCGCGCTTTTTCACAGCAATCGACATTCACCCGGGCGCGCGAATCGGGCGCAATTTTTTTATTGATCACGGGTTCGTCGTGATTGGCGAGACCGCCGAAATTGGCGATGATGTCACTATCTATCAGGGGTCAACGCTTGGCGGTACAAACCCGACTGGCGGAGTAGGCGGAAAGCGTCACCCAACCATTGGAGACGGTGTTATCATCAGTCTTGGCGCGGCCGTCCTCGGCCCGATCTATGTTGGTGCAGGCGCGCGTATCGGGGCCAATGCGGTGGTCACCAAAGATGTGCCTGAAGGCGCGACGATGATTGGCATTCCGGCGCGATCTACCCTGGTTGAGGTTAAGCCCGCCACGCAGGATTTCGTTCCCTACGGTACGCCGTGCAGCGAGCGTTTTGATCCGGCAACGCAGCAGTTTGAAATTCTCAAATGCGAACTTGAAACGCTTCAAAAGAAGCTTGCGGCGCTTGAGAATGAGCGCGCATCCGACCAGGGTAAGAAAAGCGCCTGATGGGGGTCGTCACGCCGTTTCAGATAATCAAGGAGGCGCAGACTGTTTTTGATCGTGCAGAGTTAACCCGTATTCTTGATCTCTATGGCCGGATGGTCGCGGCGGGGTATTGGCGTGATTATGCCATTGAAATGCAGCGCGATGTGGCCGCATTTTCGGCGTTTCGCCGCGCCGCTGAACGCCCCGAATACCGTGTTGAAAAGCGCCCTGCGCTGCGTAACCGCCAGGGCATGTGGGCGCTGATCGGAGAGGCGGGCGTCGTCCTCAAACGCGGGCACGAGCTTGGGCCAATCCTCGCGCCCGTCGAACGGCGCTTTATGAAGCTGGTTGAGGGCTGAGCGCACGCGTTCCCAGATGCGGCAGGCGTTGTCGCAGATTCTCGGGTAACAGCCCAACCACCATCCACCGTGCATCCTGCCAAAATGCCGAAAGCAACAGCAATGCTGAACCAATCACAAAGATGGCGAGTGCGACGTTCAGGCTAACCGCGCCGAATTCGCGGAAGAGCGCGATAATCGCGACGACCACATAGGCAAGTGCTGATACCAGCAAGGCGCGTCGGTCAATCGCAAGTGCGATGATCCCCATTGCGACATAAAGCGCAATAACGCTAAGCGCGGTTGCTACGGTCGCATCACCATTCAGCAGGCCCAGCGTCACAAAGATTGGATGCGCGATCATGGGCGCTGCAAGCAGGTGCAGCCAAAATGCGACGTCCGATTTGCGCGTGGTGCGCGCGGGGTCTTGCATGTCCCAGCGCATCGCGAAGAGAAATACGCCAAGCCCGATCAGGATCAGGATCAGGTTCATGGCAATCTCGATGCCGGGTGCCACCGCAAGCAAGAGCGCGATGACCACGCCGGCCAACGCCGCAATGCCAGCAGCTATTGTGATCGGCACATAAAAGCGGTGCCAATGGGCATAGGCTGCGACCACCGTGATCGCAGCGCTTGCTGATATAAATAAAGCGTCTATGCGATCACTAGTGCTTATCCAGCCATCGCTGCCTAGGCTAATGCTTGTTGCAAACACCCCGCCGACAAAGGCCAGCAGGAATATAATACTGGGCAGTGCCATCCGCCGCTGCTTGGTAAAATATTCGGCCAAGCCCCAGCTAAGCAGCGCGACAGCGAGGCCGCCGAGCGCGGGGTGAATTTCGCCCCCAATCCAGGCCGCGCCAACCAACAGCAATATGCCCGCAATCGCGACGAAAATATCATTAAATCCGCTAATTAACCGGAAATTTTCCTCATCAACCATTGGCGTCGCACGTAGGCCCGAGACATGGCTGCGAAGTGACGCCGCCGCACCGGGAGAGAGTATCCCGGCGGCAACAGCCGATTCCAGGTCTGCTTCACTATACATGGGCTATCCTCCTGTTGGCACAGGGTGTAGCATAACTGTATTATTTAAGCAATACAGTTATTTGCCTTGCATCCGCTGCATTACCGCCATTGATTGTTCGGAGCCGGATTGCGGAACGGTTTCGCCCGTCCGGTCAGTAATTTCGGCCCAATGTGCGGCGACGCCCTCGGGGGTGCGTTCGGCTTCGGGCAAGATGATCCCGTGCGTCAGAGTCACGTTGGCGGTGTGGAAGAAACCGGCACCGGCACCCATGATCACGTTCGAAGGCGCATCTTCAGAGACCAGATATAGCGCGGCAGGCGCAACATTTTCGGGCGCAAACGCTTTGAAGGCTTCGGGCGGGAAGATATCTTCGGTCATGCGTGTGCCGGCAATTGGCGCAAGCGTGTTGACGCGGACATTATATTTCGCGCCTTCAAGATAGAGCGTCTTGGTCAGGCCAGCGAGGCCAAGCTTGGCTGCGCCGTAATTGGCTTGGCCGAAATTGCCGTAAAGGCCGGTTGATGATGCCGTCATCAGGATGCGGCCGTAAGCTTGTTCGCGCATCAAATCCCAAACGGCTTTGGTGCAGTTCGCCGAACCCGAAAGATGCACCTTAACGACCAAGTCAAAATCGGCTGGTTCCATCTTGGTGAAGCTCTTGTCGCGCAAGATGCCCGCATTGTTGATGAGAACATGAACGCCGCCCCACGCTTCCTTGGCCTTGGCGACCATTTCGACCATCTGGTCATATTCGGTGACGCTACCGCCATTTGACATCGCTTCGCCGCCCGCTGCCTTGATTTCTTCAACGACTTTGAGCGCTGCATCCGAATGGCCGGTGCCATCGCGCGATCCGCCAAGATCATTGACGACAACTTTCGCGCCGCGCTTGGCGAGTTCGAGCGCGTAAACGCGGCCCAATCCCCCGCCCGCACCGGTTACAATGGCTACGCGGTCTTTGAAGGTGATGGTCATCTTATGTCTCCGTCGAATCTGATGCGGCATTGTCCTAACGCTTCAATCGGCCTGCGCAAGCGCGATTGGCTCCAAACAGCGTTAATGCTCTCGACATTTATGGTACGAAGCGGTTAAGCGATTGGTGCAGAGTATCGTTTGCGGGGCCAGTCAATGTTTGATGAAAATAGTGAAAACGAAGTAAGCGGGGCAGCAACAGACGCGGGGCGACGGGCATTGATGCTTGGCGCAGTCGGTGCATCGGCGGTGTTGACCGTGCGGCCAGCGCTTGCCCAATCTGCGGTATCCGTGCTCAATTGCCAGATTCCCGTGCCAGATCCTGCGCGCGCCGGGCAATATATCGCAGCCGATGGCACGGTCGTTGCCCCCGGTACAGTAGGTGCATTTGTGCCTGCACCGCGCCCCTTTACCGGGCAGGAAGTAAAACAGGCACTGTCTGGGCTGAACCTTCCCGGCACCAGCTATACGCAAAACCAAGCCTATTTGAACTATATCCGCCGCCTGCAATATGGCCAGAGCGGCTTCACCTGCTTTGCATCGTTGCAAATGCCCGGTCGCTGATGCGGCGCGGCGATGGGGGCGTCAACCTACGCCGCGAGCCTGCCGTTCAAATCGGTTGCGCTTGACGGCCTAAGCGCGATTTACCACGGCGCATCGGGCGCGACGCATGTTGTGGCGGAGCCTGTTCCGCAAATCCTTGAAGCGCTTGGCGGCGATACTTTGACTTTGGCCGAACTTCTCGCCCGGCTCGGCGCGGACTATGATCTGGATGATGATGCAGAGGCGGGGCTAAGCGCGCGGCTTGATGAGCTTGTAGCGCTTGGCTTGGTGATCGCGCGATGAGGCATAGCACGACAGTCACCATCGGCCCGCGCACGTTCCGCATCGGCAGCGATTGGCGCGCGCCGGTGGACGCAGTGGACGCGCTCTACCGCGATTATCCGGCACCTGCGTCGCTGATCCCCGATTATACCGTCCGGCTTGAGGCGGCAAAGTTCGCCCGGCGCTTGATCCGGCCATCTGTCGCTATTTGCGGCGATTATACACTGCCCGAAGCGGTGCCACAGTCGCTTGCCCACGGTCTGATATCGGCTGAAATGGCAATGAATCTCCAGATGGCACTGGGTGAGCGCCGCTTCCTGCTGCTCCACGCGTCAAGCGTTGAAAAAGGCGGCAAGGTGCTGATCATGACGGGCGAGTCCGGCTCGGGCAAATCTACGCTGTCGGCCCTGCTGGCGTCGCGCGGCTGGCGCTTCATGGGTGATGAATTTGCGTTGATTGATCCGTTGACTGGCGATGTTTGCCCCTTTCCAAGGCCGATTAGCCTCAAGAACGAAGCCATAGGCGTGATGCGCGGGATGCTCCCGGCGACACGGTTCGGGCCGTTGCAAGCGGACACCGCAAAGGGCGATATCTGCCACTTGATCCCCGATGACGCAGCGATTGCCGCGATGCACAATCCTGCGCCGCCCGCGCTAATCCTGTTTCCGGCTTACGGCCTGCCCTGCGATATTCGCCCGGTAGGAAAAAGCGAAGCCTTTGTCCGGCTTACCCAGGCGTCCACCAATTACACTGCGCTTGGTGAAGCCGGGTTCGATGCGCTGGCCCGGCTGGTCAAAAATGTGCCGATTGGTGCGATTGACTATCCTGATACTGATACCGCGCTCGCGCTGGTGGATGAATTATGGGCGGCACTGCCATGATTGATGCGCGCCTGCTCACCAAAACGCTCAGTCAGCCAAGCTACGCAACGCGCCTTGATGCGCGCGGCTGGACGTCGCTCCTCACCATTGCCCATGCCGAACGATTGACCGCGAGCCTTGCGTGGCGGCTTGAGGGGCTAAAAGTCCCCCCCAAAGCGGCTGCTATCCTCGCCGAAGCCAAGGCGAGTGCGGAAGTTGGCCGCACCCATGCACTGTGGGAGGCCGAGATGGCGCGGCGCGCGCTTGGGCCTCTAGGCCTTCCACTCATTCTCCTCAAAGGCACAGCCTTCGCGGCCGCTGGCCTTGATGCGGCGCGCGGGCGGTTGATTGGCGATCTTGACATATTGGTGCCGCGTGACTGGCTGAACGAGGTTGAGGCCGCGCTGCTGGGCGCAGGCTGGGAATGGGTCAAGCCCGACCCTTACGATGATGCCTATTACCGCACCCACATGCACGAATTGCCGCCGCTGATCCACGCCGCGCGAGACCGGATGATCGATGTCCATCACACAATCCTGCCGCTGACCGCGCGGGTAAAGCCCGATGCGGCAGCATTGATCGCAGGCGCTGTACCGCTTGGTGACGGCCTTTTCACGCTCTCCCCGCCCGATATGATGATCCACGCGGTGGCGCATCTTTTTGCCGATGGTGATTTGAACGGGGGGCTGCGCAATCTGTGGGATATCGACCGGCTGATCCGCGAACATGGCGCTGTACCTAACTATTGGCCGCAACTGATCGAACGCGCGCGACTTCACGGGCTTGTCCCCCACGTCTCGCGCGCACTGCGGCTCAGCCAGCATTTGTTTGAAACCCCGGTTGATGCGTTCCTCGCCTATGAAGCGCGCAAGGGCGATATTTTCTATATGGGGCGCTTGCTCGCACGCAACGGCTGGGGGCAGGAAACGCGAAAGATCGTCCGGCTCGCCTTCTATATCCGCTCACACTGGCTGCGGATGCCCCCGCTCATGCTCGCGCAGCATTTGTGGGTGAAGTGGCGGCGGGGTTAGCCCATCCCGCGCAGCACCCCAACCAGCTCATCAAAGTGACCGATCACCGCGTCGGCATTCATTTCTTTGAGAGAGTGCATCAAAAAGCCGAACGCGCACGCCACGCTTGGTACGCCGGCATCCTTGGCCGCCATCGTGTCGTAGATTGAATCGCCGATAAACACCGTGCGTGGGCCGCTGCCAAGCACCTGACACCGTGCAATCAATTCTATGATCGTGTCGCCCTTGGGCTTGGCGCGCTCCTTGCCGAGCGTATCAACGCCGATCACCGCCACCATCCGGTCAAGCAGGCCGAGATCACCGAGCGCCTGTTTTGCGAGGCTTTCAAATTTGTTGGTCACCACACCGTAACGCACCCCCATCGCGTCAAGCTGATCAAGCAGTGCGACCGCGCCCGGAAAGGGCCGTGTGTGCACTGAAATATTCTCGGTATAATAGGCCATCATCGCGCGGTAGAGCGGGCGGAATTCCTCTTCTGCGATCCCGCCTGTCGCTTTGAGGCCATGCTCAAGCATCATCTTTGCGCCGCCGCCGATCATCGGTTTGACCTCTTCGACGCTCAGCAGTGGTTTGCCCGCAAGCGCGAGTGTGTGGTTGACCGCAGCAGTCAGGTCTCCGCTCGTATCGAGCAGCGTGCCATCAAGATCAAACCCGACAATATCAAAAGGAAAATCAGCCATGCCGATGTTCATGCCAGCCACCCTATGGAAATGGCAAGCATTTGGTGGCAATGGCGCACGCTATGACAAACACACCAATCGCCGCCATCATCCTTGCTGCGGGCAAGGGCACACGGATGAAATCCGATCTCCATAAGGTGCTTCACCCGATTGCAGGGCGGCCAATGCTGATGCACCTGATGGGCGCTGTTGATACGCTCAAGCCCGCGAAGAAGGTCGTTGTCGTCGGCAGCGGCAAGGATCAGCTCGAAAAGGCGCTTGCCGGATCGGCTGACCTTGCGGTGCAAGAGCCGCAATATGGCACTGGCCATGCGGTTCAGATGGCCGAACATGCACTGTCGGGCTTCGACGGCGATGTTCTGATCCTCTACGGCGATGTGCCTTTCGTTCCAGCCGCTACGATGCAGGGGCTGATTGACCGGCTGAACGCGGCGGATGCTCCGGCGGTCGTTGTTCTCGGGTTTGAACCTGATGATACCCAGTCTTACGGCCGTGTGGTTACTATAGGTGACCGCATCACCAAAATGGTCGAGCATAAGGATGCCACGCCAGAAGAACGCGCCTGCCGCCTCTGCAATTCGGGGCTGATGGCGGTGAAGGCGCGTGATCTTTTCGGGCTGCTTGCGCGCGTCACCGATGATAATGCGGCCAAGGAATATTATCTCGTCGATATCGTCAACATCGCGAATGCCGATGGCCGTCACTGCGTCGTCGTCAAGACTGATCCGTTTGACGTGGCGGGCATCAACAGCCGCGCTGAACTCGCGCAGATGGAAGACGCGTGGCAGCAGCGCCGCCGCCGCCGCGCAATGGATGATGGCGCAACCTTGATCGCCCCTGAAACGGTCTGGTTCGCCCATGATACCGCGATTGGCCGCGATGTCCTGATTGAACCCAACGTCTTCTTCGGCCCCGGCGTGAGCGTGGCCGATCATGCCAAAATCCGCAGCTTTTGCCATATCGAGGGCGCAACCATCGGCGCACACTGCGAAGTCGGCCCCTATGCCCGCCTGCGCCCCGGCGCGGTTCTGGAAGAAAAGGCCAAGATCGGCAATTTCGTCGAGGTCAAAAAAGCGCGGCTGGGCAAAGGTGCCAAGGCCAACCACTTGAGCTATATTGGCGATGCCGACGTTGGTGCCGGCGCAAATATCGGCGCAGGCACGATCACCTGCAACTATGATGGCTATTTCAAATATCAAACGCAGATTGGCGAGGGCGCGTTCATCGGTAGCAATTCGGCCTTGGTCGCCCCGGTAAAGATCGGCGCAGGCGCAATCGTCGGCGCAGGCAGCACGGTGACAAAGGACGTCGCTGACGGCGAACTCCGGCTCGTCCGCGCTGAGCAATCGGCCAAGGCAGGCTGGGCAGACCGCTTCAACGAGGCGATGCGGAAGAAGAAAGCCGAGAAAAAGGGTTAGCCTTTTTCCTCGATCCAACCGAGCGCTTCAGCTTTGGCGAACATGCTTGCATTCTGGGCTATCAGCCATCTATATCGCGGTTGCAGCGCCGAGGAGATAAGCGCTTCACCGGGAAAACGGTAAGTAAATTCTACCCGTATCATATGGCCGATGGCGGTTCCCCGTTTGAGTATGGCATGAGACTCGCGCGGGTTGATTATGAGGATTGCATCAGTGACATCAACGGCTTGTTGGTACGCGCCTTGATTGATCAAGGTTTCGACGACTGAATTGGCCATCGTTGCAATGCCCTCACGCTTTGCAAGCACGCGCATGTAAATGCCGCTTTCCATCGCGCGATCAGAGATTGGGAAATTCTGCCGATACCAAATGTCACGCGCGAGGGTGCCACCATTGGTCGCCTCGATATTATAGGCTTTGCCCGTGGTCGGCAGGGTGTAGCGCACGAACAGATGAAGCGGCGCTGCGGCGAGATTGACTGTCATGCCCATCCGGTTCGCAATGATCAGCAACAAGATCGGCATTGACACGCAATTGCCGCGCCGTGTCCGCAGATAGGTGGACAGGCGCTGGCTTCCGGGTTTTTGCCCTTTTGGGTCGGTCAGGTCATAGGCGAAGGGGCGATGATCATTCCACGGGCCGCTGGTGTAAACCACCTTGCGGATAGCATCGAATTTCACGCCGTCGGACGGCCTTTCACCAGCCAGACTGCGCGCCGCAGCCGTTAGCCGCTCAACAACCCTGCGCATGGCAACGGGATCAGCGGCGGGGTCAAACAGGCGATCAAAGGCAATTTGCGCTTCAAGATAATCAAGGCGGGCCTCGGGGGCGTTGAGAACTGATTTCACGACCGCCACAGGATCAGGGCGCGGGGCTGCGGTGGCAATCTGTGGGGCGAGGAGGGTAAAGAAGAGCGCGAGCAGGTAGATTAGTTTAATCAACCAAGCTTGTACTGTAGCCAAATTATTTCTTTGGCCGGTCAGGCATTCCATCATCATGCTCCCATCCTGTGCCTTCACCGCAACGACCCTCGGCACAACCAAGCGACTGTTCCATTCTCTTTCTGATAAAATTTAATCGATCACATTCGATACTTTTGTCATAATTAAATATAACAAATGGATATGGGTCTAATCCATATGATATTTTCATAAGCTCAAAAAATTTATCATCGTTTATCTTTACATTGTTCCATCTAACAATGCCATCATTTCCTAAGTAAATATCCATAGTTGGTCTGAGGTGAGGAATTTTATCTGCTGGTACAGACCATTTAGGAAGTAGTTTATAACAATCATTTTGTTTTGAATTAAAGATATAATAGTATATTATTGCAAAGCAAACAATAACACTAAAAATTCCTATAATGTATCTTTTTATCATTCATCATCAGCGGGTGGTAAATTGTTAACAGAGCTAGCGCCAAAAGCCTTATTTATAAGACCTCCAGATTGATAGGCATTTGGTTCAGGGTTTTTAATATAGCCTCCTGCTGCTCTTATATCGATCCCATGCTGTCCTTCATGAGCTAAAATGTTTGCTCTTTCAGCTGCTGGTGATACTTTTGAGGTGTCTTTACCAAGATTGGCACGAGATCCTTTGAAATCGTGATATAGCTTTGCAAAATTGTCTCTAACGAAAATGCCTATATTACCAGTTTTTGGGCCTAGAATTGTTATTCCGAGAGGTTCCCTGACTCCGCCTTTAACCGCACTAAGCTCTTTTGCTGACCGAAAAAATACCCCGGCACCATTCCTCTCACCCGGTTTACCGTAGAGGTTTACAATTTTTGCAAGAGTCTGCCGCTCACTCCGTGTAAGGTCTTTGCTGGTAGACGCCTTTCGCACGTCATCGAGCGACTTTGACACTGCACTGCATTGGTCTTTGGTGCCATTGCATGTGTACAGCCCGTTGGATCAGTCCGATTAACCGGATCATTGCCCACATAGGCATAGAGATTGATCTGATCATCATAGCCAATCGGATCAGTCTGAAGAAAGCGCGCCTGCGCGGGCTGGCTGATTACTGCCCCGCAAATGAGTAACGCTGCAAGTCGTTTCATCGCGCAATCATCCTAATGTTGTGGTGCGACTTTGAAGAGTCTATTACAGCCTTTGGGAAATGTCATCCTTTATTATATGTCGATTTGTTAGCGTAAATTTTGTTTGTTCAATATTTAGGTGGGCAGATATTTCTGATTGTCATCAGACGATGCAAATACGCGCGGCGGGGGTAAGTTGCCCGGATATCCGATTCCCCCTGTCCTACACAGCCCGCACTATGCCACACTCACCCAACTGCCGGAGATGTGGCAGGGGATATGCTGTGCGCTGCTGATCGACTTTGTCGATCAATGATTGCTCCCAATCATCCCTGAAACATTGGATTTGGATAGTGTGAACTTCGCCTCATTTGATTGAGAGAATCGATCAATGTGGAAAAGCGGTGCAGACCGGTGTGAACTTCCGCTGCTTTTGCTTGGACGGAGCAAGGGCACCACCACCACATTATATCGCAGCAGACCATCCGTTCATCGCAGCGACAGCTTGGCGCGGCTAGCCTCATTTCCTTATCAATTTCTGGGGAGTAAGCCCATGATCACAATGCGTAAGATGATTGCGACCGGGTTAACTGCAGCGCTTGTTGCCACTTCGGTGACGCCTGCCTTTGCCGGTGGGCGCGGCTATGGTTATAATTATGGTTATGGAGGCAAATATAAACATGGCCGCTATTATAGGCACAACCGGCTTGATACCGGCGATGTGATCGGGATTCTGGCGGTTGTCGGGCTGGTGGCCGCCATCGCGACTTCGGGCAAATCAAAGCGCCGCGAGCGTGAGGCCGGGGTCTATAATGACAAGGGCCCCTATCAGAGGGGCGCGATCAACAGCGAAAATGATGCGGTCGATGCCTGCGCGCTCGCCGCTGAAGACCGTGCGGGCAAAATGTCGAGCGTACGTGAGGTTACCAAGGTGGCGGTGATCGACGACGGCTGGGATATTGGGGGCACGATCGAGGTGCGCAATGATTGGCGTGATAAGGTGATCGAACCGCGCGGGTTTAACTGCGTCGTCCGCGATGGCACGGTCAAGGCGGTATTCGTTGAAGCGACTTCGGTTGCCGTGCGATAGATTATTTCGCGAATAATGGGCATTGACTCCCATCTGAAAAGCGCAGGGCATTTCCTGCGCTTTTTTTGTGTCTGAATTGCGGCATTTTGCTGAATGCGTGCCTACAATCCGGTTAAGACTTCACTCACGGCGAATCGACCATATTCTCTTCATGCCCGGCATCCTAACCCGCCAGGCATCGACGGAGGTGAGTATGAAGTATCTGTCCAAAACCACGCTGGCGCTGGCCGCCGCCGCAACTGCAATTTCGGCAACGCCCGCGCAAGCTGGCCGTTTTGATCGCCACAATGGCGACGGCATTAGCACGGGCGATGTGATCGCAGGCGCGCTGATCATCGGCGGGATTGCGGCAGTGGCAGTTGCTGCATCAAACGGTCGCGATGGTCGCTATGATGATCGTGACGGTTGGCGTGGTGATTATTCACGCGGTGGCTATGATCGCCGTTTTAGCAGTCGTGCCGCCGTTGATCAGTGCGTTCGCGCCGCGCAAAATCAGGCGAGCCGCTATGGCCGCGCCCGCGTGACCGACGTCACCAAGATTGACCGGGTACGCGGTGGCTATGAAGTGCGCGGGCGGATAGTTGTCGAAGAACGTGGCTATGGCCGGGGTCGCGATGATTGGGATCGTTACGGCAACCGCTATGATCGTTACAACGACGGCTATGACAAGGGCAAATTCTCATGCTTTGCCCGTTACGGCGGGGTTGCCGATCTTCGGCTTTCCGGGCTTGGCAATAATTACGGTTGATCGGCTTGCGTAAAACTGGACAGCGTGCAGGGCTGAGATTATCGGCCCTGCATGACTGTTCAGCCACAAGACTCAATCCTTATTGTCGATTTCGGCAGCCAAGTAACCCAGCTTATCGCGCGTCGTGTCCGCGAAGCCGGGGTTTATAGCGAAATCGCGCCTTACAATTCAGCCGCAGAAGCCTTTGCCCGGATGAAGCCAAAGGGTGTTATCCTTTCAGGCGGCCCGGCGTCGGTGACTGCCGAGGGCAGCCCGCGTGCGCCCCAAGTGGTAATTGACTCAGGCCTGCCAATCCTTGCGATATGCTATGGCCAGCAGACGCTTTGCACCCAGCTTGGCGGCAGCGTCGAGGGTGGCCATGCTGCTGAATTTGGCCGCGCAGACGTTGAAATTCTCAAATCCAGCCCGCTTTTTGAAGGCTTTTGGGACGTCGGCGGCAAATATCCCGTCTGGATGAGCCACGGTGACCGTGTCACGGTGGCACCCGAGGGCTTTGCGGTGATCGGCACCTCACCCAACGCCCCCTTTGCCATCTGTGTCAACGAGGCGCGGCGCTATTATACCACGATGTTCCACCCCGAGGTTGTCCACACTCCCGACGGGGCAAAGCTGCTCGCCAATTTTGTCCACAAGATTTGCGGGCTGGCGGGCGATTGGACGATGGCCGAATACCGGGCCACCAAAATCGCCGATATTCGCGCTCAGGTTGGCAAGGGGCGGGTGATTTGCGGGCTTTCAGGCGGGGTGGACAGCTCTGTTGCTGCGATCCTGATCCATGAAGCGATTGGCGATCAACTCACCTGTGTGTTCGTCGATCACGGCCTGTTGCGGATGAATGAGCGTGAACAGGTCGAGACGCTGTTCCGCGATCATTACAATATTCCCCTTGTCGTGGTCGATGCCGAGGCGCGCTTTATGGCGGGTCTTGCTGGAGTGACTGACCCAGAGGCCAAGCGCAAATTCATCGGCGGCGAATTCATCACTGTGTTTGAGGAAGAGGCCAAAAAGATTGGCGGCGCGGATTTCCTCGCACAGGGCACACTGTATCCCGATGTGATCGAAAGCGTCAGCTTTACCGGCGGGCCGAGCGTGACGATCAAAAGCCATCATAATGTCGGCGGATTGCCCGCGCGGATGAATATGCAGTTGGTCGAGCCCTTACGCGAACTGTTCAAGGATGAAGTCCGTGCTTTGGGGCGCGAACTTGGCCTCAACGATCAATTTGTTGGCCGCCATCCCTTTCCTGGCCCTGGCCTCGCAATCCGGATGCCCGGAGAGGTAACCAAAGACCGCTGCGATATCCTCCGCAAGGCCGACGCTGTCTATCTTGAAGAGATCCGCAACGCCGGACTTTATGATGAAATCTGGCAGGCGTTCGCGGTGCTCCTCCCCGTCCGCACGGTCGGGGTGATGGGCGATGGCCGCACCTATGATTATGTCTGCGCGCTGCGTGCTGTAACGAGCACCGACGGCATGACCGCCGATGTTTATCCTTACGAAAGCACCTTCCTCAGCCGGGTGGCAACGCGGATCGTCAACGAGGTCAAGGGTATCAACCGCGTGGTCTATGATTATACCAGCAAACCACCGGGGACGATTGAGTGGGAGTAAGCGGCTAACGGTTCCGCCAACGGCCAAATGCGGCCTGTGCGGCCATCCGGCGCGCCGCACTTAGCCCGAGAAACCAAGTGCAAATTGCAAGTGCCATACCCGACATCAGCCCGGCACTTATAAAGGCGATCATTGAGCCATTCTCCCCGAGCATTATTGTTGAACTGGCGACAAGATAGGTCGCCACGCCGGTGAGCGCGCCCCGCACCGCCAAATCAACATGCAGTGCCAAACCGGACTCAGGCACAATGCGGACGACAGCTGGCAATAGTGCCGCACCAAGGCCGATAATCTCGCCAATGGCGAGTGCTGCCATCATCCGCAACGCCACATTTTCGATCGGCAATGTAAAATACACCAATATCGTTATCGCGAGCTGGGCAATGCGACCTGCCACAAGTGCGCGCGGCTGATTTGCGCATACAAGAAGCTGCAGCGCCATGCTCAGCGTTGGCAAAAGCAGGGGCGCACCAATCGCCAGCCAGAACAGGCTCGTGTCGTAAAGTGTTGGATTGCCCGTCCAATAGCCGAATAGCGGTTCAGCAAGCGCTGCCAGAATCCCGGCAGTTCCAGCCATCTGAATTGCAAGAAACTGCGTGGATTCGCGGTAAACCCCGGTCAATCCAGCCGTGTCATTCACGGCAATCCGCCGCGCTGCCTCAAGTCCGAAGACATTGGCAAAAAGCTGGAGTACCGCGCGCACAAGATTGGCAAGCGTGCGCATCAATGCAAATTGGGCAATGGCAAAGGCACCCGCGCCTGAAGCCCCCAGCAAGAAGGTCGGGGCAAATGTGATTGCGGTGGAGACCGCACTCTGCACCCAATATTGGAGCGATGTTCCAATGGCACGCTGTCGCTCTTCAGCATCAGGCAGTGCAAATCCAAAGCGGAAGTCGGGATAGAATCGCGCTGTGTCCCATATTGGCAGCAGCACTGAAAACAGGATGATCGCACCAAGATATGCAAATGAAACAGTCACAAGATCACCGCCTAAAGCGACTGCTGTGATAACGGCGATGATGCGCAGGAGATCACCAAGCGAAAATATCATCGTTTGCCGGAAAAATTGCTGGTGCGCGCGGTAAACGGCATATTGCACAGCCATCGCCTGCCGGGCGGCGGTTGCCACGGCGAGAATAATCACCGCCCAAAGTAGGGATGATTCCTGATTTACGCCTTCGGCCGCGTTTCCAAAGAACAAATAGAGCAGCACAACCGCAACTGCGCCAAACAAGCTGGCACCGGCGAGCGCAAAGTTGCCTGCCCCGAGAATGTGGCGGGCACGATCCTTTTCGCCTTGTTCAACGGCAAAAAACAGACGGTTACCAAAATAGAGATTGAGGCCAAAATCGAAGATCGCGACCATCCCGGCGACCGAAAGCGCGACTGTCCATGCCGCAAATATTTCGACACCCCACAGCCGGATCAGCACCCCGACGAGCACTAAACGATCAAACATCGTGATCGCAAAAGCAAAGATCTGCGCCAGATATTCGCGCGCTATTCGCCTAGCGGTCATCGGGGGCGCGCTCCAGCGGGCGAACAGTCAATCGATGGGGCCAAAGCCGTCAAGCACATCGTCAAGATAGTAACGCGCGGTCGCCGCAAGCCCGTCTTCGAGTGAGACTTGGGCTAGAAATCCCGTCAGACGTTGTAGCTTCGCAACGTCGGGGGCGCGCCGTTTTACGCTGCCGGACGGCGATGGGTGCTTGATGATGTCGGCAGTGATCTCGCGTACCGAGAGCATCTTATTGCCAAGCTCAAGCATGGTAATTTCCTCGGTGCCGCCGACGTTGACGATTTCATTCCTGCACGCCTGCGTTTCGCCGACTGCCAGCGTTGCTGTAACCGCGTCGTCAATATAAAGGAATGACCGCGTGTCCGCATGGCCGAAAAGCTCATATTTTCCGTCGCGCACTCGCTCAAAAAAATCGGGGATTACGTGGCGATCGCCCATGCGGGGGCCGTAAGCATTGTGATAGCGGATGATTGAATAAGGCATGTCGCGCGCCGCACCCGCCTGCGCGGTTACAATCTCGCCATGCATTTTTGATGCAGCGTATGACCAGCGTGGATTGGTGACGTCATCAATCGAAAGCGGCACATCCTCGGCAGTGGGCACCGGCCAGCCAAAGCGTGTTACGGTTGAGGCATAGGCTTCGCTTGTCGCGGCATAAACGAACCGCTTGAGCGCTTTTGCCATGCTGTAATGCTCGGCAAGAAACAGCGTTGGCAGTGTGCAGCAACGAATAACATCGAGCGGACGTTCATAAAAATTCTGCGTCCCGTTGAGCGCTGCAAGATGATAGACATAATCCACGTCAGTCGGCAGCGCCTTGACCGCTGTTTCATTACAAAGATCGGCATCGACAAAGCGCACATTATCCTGCGCGATGAGGGCTAGAAATGCTTTGTCACGCGCACCGCGCGCGAAATTGTCAACGCAGATTACCTCATGATCGGGACGTGCTGCCAAGCGACGGGCGAGGTGGAATCCGATGAAGCCTGCGGCCCCGCTGATCAGTATCCGTGTCATCCAAAGACCCTATTTTCGCACGTTGAGCGCGCCGAGTGCCGCATAGCGGATGGCGGGTGCCAGATTATGATCCTCAAGGCGTGCATGTTGGTTCCAGAAATCATAAATCATTCCGGGCGCCTGCATCTCTCCTGCAAGATCGGACAGTTTCAGCTTTTCAAGGGCAGGGTGGTTGTTCTGCATGATGACAAGCGAAGCTCCGCGCGTCGCTGTGACCGGGCTATCGCATGCTATAATCCCGAGCGTTGCCAAACTATCAGCCGAAACCTCGGCATCCCACCCGACAATCTCGGCTTCAGGAAAATGGGCGCGAAGCGCAGCAATGATTGGAATCGCCATTGTTCCGCGAAGATCGTCGGTTTCAGGGCGACCCTTGAAGGCAAGGCCGAGGATGGCAATACGCGATGGCGCCTTCCCTCCGGCGCGCGCATAAGCGTCGGCAACTTGACCGATCGCGCGTTCAGGCAGGTTTTCATTCCAACGACGACCGGTAAGCGCAATCTCTGGAACGAAGCCGAGCGGCTGGAGGCCTTCGGCAAGGATGTAGGGATCTTTTTCGAGGCATGGGCCACCGACGGGGCCCGGCATTGGCAAATTAGCGCGTGCATAGCCGATGTTGCCGCTCGCGATTACCTCATGCGCCGAAACCCCGGTCGCATCGCAAAGTGCTGCGACTTCGTTGGCGAATGCGAACATCAAATCGCGTTGGGTATTGTTGACCAGCTTCACCAGCTCGGCGGTTTCGGCGTTGCGCACACGTATGATTGTGGGCGTCAGCATCGAAAAAAGCTGCGATGCGCGGAATGTTGCATGTTCGGTGATACCGCCGACGATTTGCGGCAATGACACAAGCTCGGCAAGTGCTCTGCCTTCAAGTGTACGCTCAGGGCAAAATGCCAGATCAAAGACCTTGCCAGTCGCCTCAAGGATAGGGCGAACGAACGTGCTGGTTGTGCCAACCTTGACGGTGGAACGTAATACAACGAGGTCGCCCTGCTTCATAACAGCGGCGATATCGCCGGTTACTGTGGCAAGCGCATTTGAATTGGTTTTCTTGTCGCTGCCGATGGGTGTGCCGACAGTGACGATAAAAACGCTAGCCTCTGGCGCATTCGCCATGCTGCTCGAAAAGGTGAAACGCTGCTTCTCGATCTGGGCCGCAAGCCGGTCGTTCAAACCATATTCCGCGAAATGCGCGCGCGATTCACCAAGTGCTGCAAGAATGTCGGGGTTTATCTCGATCCCATGAACCTGAAACCCGGCTTCGGCCATTGAAACCGCCAATGTCAAACCGACATAGCCAAGGCCGATGATACGGATATTCCTGTCTCCGAAGTTTTCGGGGAGCATTGCCAACCTTAATATTAGAAGAGAGGGAGGTGTGAAACGCTCATAGCGGGCGCATCATGAAAGGCAAGATATTTGCCCTTGCGGCATCCGGTCTTGCCAAGCGGCATGGCTAATTTTTTGCCATAACAATGTTGATCGCAGACATGAATCTTTGTTTGAAATTGTCATAGCTGAAATAATCGAGGCCTGCAGGGATTGCTTTTGGTTGCTTAAGCGCTGCCAAGACCGCTTCTTTGAGGGCTTTCGGGTCAAACGGATCAACCAACGTGCCC
>ERZ1292630.1581-Hain-H41-02um-R3-1581-length-22130-cov-5_pt1 | contig 22130 bp, 20 predicted proteins | sample MGYA00564408_ERZ1292630 | MGnify/ENA primary metagenome ERZ1292630 (study PRJEB36523, sample SAMEA6512641) | groundwater metagenome | collected 2019-01-08 | study: AquaDiva: Metagenomics assemblies of 32 groundwater samples
TCGCGGATGCCGGGCAATCGCCGCGCCCGATCGTAGAGCTCCATCGCCGCCGGCGCGTTGTGCAACTGGCGCAGCTGCAGATCAGCCGCGCGCAGCAGCGGTGACGGATTGCCCGGAAGCTCCTCGGCGACCTCCAGCCATGCCGCGAGCGCCTCGGCGTGCTTCTCCTGCACCTCGAGCGCCTGAATGTGCGAGAACTGCGGTGCGTACGTTCCTTTCGCCTCGGGCATCGTCAACTGTTGCGCGAGCGACCCGCTCACGCTGAACACCGTTCGCGTGACGCCGGCAAAGAGCGTCGCGAAGACCGCCGCGCCCACGAGCGCGGCCAGCCAGAGCGGCGCCCTGGGCCCGATGTTCGCCACCTGGAGCAGGATGGCGAAGAACGCGCCCAGCGCGCCGCCCCCAACGGCCTGCAACAGGCCGCTGTGTGCTACGCGCGTGGTACGGTTCTCGAGTCCCATGACGCAATCATACCGCAACGGGACCGCCGGTGCCCATCGGTGTCACTGGCACGGCCGGCGCGCTACGTTTCGCCCCATGCGAGTGCTGCTGCAGCGGGTGTCGCGCGCCGAGGTGCGCGTCGGAGGCCGGGTGACCGGCGCCATCGGGCGTGGCTTTCTCTTGTTCGTCGGCCTCACGCACGGCGATACCGGGGCGCAGTTGGCGTGGATGGCCGAGAAGGTCATCGGCCTGCGCCTCTTCGGCGATGCCGACGGGAAGATGAACCTTGGCCTCGAGGACGTCGGCGGGTCGCTGCTCGTGGTCAGCCAGTTCACGCTCTACGGTGACGCGCAGAAAGGACGCAGGCCGAGCTTCATCGACGCCGCACGCCCCGAACTGGCCGTCCCGCTGTACGACGGCTTCGTGACGATGCTGCGCGAGCGTGGCGCCCGCGTGGAGACCGGCGAGTTCGGCGCCGTGATGGACGTCGAACTCGTCAACGATGGTCCGGTGACGCTCTGGCTGGAACGCTGAACCCACCGTCCTCAGGCGGATGCGGCGAGCGCCTGCTCGATGTCGGCGATGATGTCGCTGACGTGTTCCAGCCCCACCGAGATGCGCACAAGCCCCGGCACGATCCCCACCTTCTGCCGCTCCTCTTCGCTGAGCTTGGAGTGCGTGGTCGAGGTGGGATGCGTGACGATGGTGCGCGTGTCGCCCAGGTTCGGTGAGTGCGAGCACAGCTGCAGCGCATCGATAAAGCGGCGGCAACGCGCGTAGCCGCCGCGCAGCACCAGCACCACGATGCCTCCGCCCTGCGTCATCTGCGCCCGGGCGAGCTCGTGCCGTGGGTGCGACGCGAGGAACGGATACCGCACCTGCTCCAGCGCGGCGTTTCCGTCGAAGTGCGCGGCCAGCGCCAGCGCATTGCCGCAATGGCGGTCCATGCGAACCGCCAGCGTCTCCAGGCTCTTGCTCAGCACCCACGCGTTGAACGGCGACAGCGACGGGCCCGTGTGCCGCGCGAAGAATCGCGCCTCGGCCACCAGCGCCCTGTCGCCGACAATCACCCCGCCCAGTACGCGCCCCTGACCGTCGAGCCACTTGGTGGCCGAGTGCACCACCAGCGACGCGCCGAAGGCGAGCGGGCGCTGCAGGTACGGCGTGGCGAAGCAGTTATCGACGATCAGCGGGAGGTTGCGTGCCTTCGCGAGGGCGCCAAGCCGCGCCAGATCAAGCACGTCGAGCCCGGGGTTGGACGGAGTCTCGACGAACAGCAGGCGCGTCTCTGGCCGTAGGGCCGGCTCCCATCCTGCGTCATCGTCGGCGTCCACGTACGTAAACGTCACGCCCCAGCGGGGGAGAAGGCGCGTGAGGATCTGGTGGGTGCTGCCGAACAGCGAGCGGCTGGCCACGATGTGGTCGCCGCTCTTCACCAGCGCCGCGATGGAGGCGTACACCGCGGCCATGCCCGACGCCGTAGCCAGTCCGTCCTCACCTCCTTCCAGTAGGCAGAGCTTGCGCACGAACTCGTCGGTATTGGGGTTCGAGTAGCGGCTGTACACCGCCCCCTCGATCTCCTCAGCGAACAGCGCCCGGGCCTGCTCGGCGTCATCAAAGACGAAGCTCGAGGTGAGGAACACGGGGACGGAGTGCTCGCGCGCGGCGGAGCGCGGGGCCTGCGCGCGGATGGCGGTGGTCTCAAACCGCGGGGTCTGCTCGGGCATCGGAGTGGGGTTGGGGCCAGCTATATTCTACGTCCATGCGCCCCTCTCCTGTAGTGATCCTCGCCTCGGCGTCGCCGCGTCGTCGCGAACTCCTGACACTCATCGGGATCGCGCATGAAGTGCGACCGGCCGACGTCGACGAGTCGGTCTTCGCCGACGAGGCGCCGGCGCCTCACGCCGAACGGCTGGCGCGCGCCAAGGCGCATGCCCTGGCCGGGGCGCATCCCCACGCGGTGATCATCGCCGCCGACACCATCGTCGTGGTGGACGGCGACATCCTCGGAAAGCCGCGTGACGTGGCGCACGCGGCGGAGATGCTGCTGCGCCTCGCCGGACGCGAGCACATAGTGTACACCGCCGTCGCCGTGGCCCGCGATGAACGCACCGAGAGTGCCGTGGAGGCCGTGCGCGTGACCATGCGCGCCCTGAGCGAGGGCGAGGTCGCGGCCTACATCGCCACGGGGGAGCCCATGGACAAGGCCGGAGCGTACGGCATCCAGGGGTTCGGCGCGACCATCGTGGAGCGCGTCGACGGCGACTACTTCAGCGTGATGGGGCTGGGACTCCGCCGGCTGGTGGAACTGCTGGCGCGGCTCGGGGTGCGCTACGAGTTCGGTGCCGGGGTGCTGGACATCCATGCGTAGGCGTCCGTGCCCGCCGCTGACCCGTCAGGCGATCAGCAGCTTGACCAGCTTCTTCGGCGACTTCAACAGGTCGGCCAGCGTGTAACGGTCGAGCACGCAGTTGAACGCCGTCAGCGCTTCGTCCAGCACGCCGGCGAGTGCGCACGACGGGGCAATCGGGCAGGTGTTGCTTTCGGGATCGAAGCATTCCACGAGCCGAAAGCTCTCCTCGGTCTCCCGCACCACCTCGCCGACACTGATGTTCTCGGGTGTGCGGAGCAGCCGCACGCCGCCGCCGCGGCCGCGCAGGGTCTCCACGTAACCCAGGTGGGCGAGCCGCTGCACGACCTTGACGAGGTGATCCTCGGAGAGTGCCATGCGGCGGGCGATCTCGCCCACGGTCACGGTCTTGCCGGGGTGCAGCGCCAGGTACGTGAGGCAGCGCAGGGCGTTGTCGGTAAACCGGGTCAGGTGCATGCAGGCTCGAAACCTCGGAGTCCTAAAAGGTGCAGGAAGGATACCAGATATGGCTACAGCCGGGGCATCGGCGATCTACCGCAAGCCACGCAAGGGGTTCCCCTACACAAATTCAGGACGTTTCCGACACTCAAAGAAGATTGTCAGATACCACATTTCGCATGTGCCGCAGGGCTGCCTCTTCATGGCGGCCTTTCTACTGGTCCTTCACCGTCCTGCGAGGCTTTCCCGTATGCCCACGTTCCCGAAGTTCCGCCACCTGGTCGGTACCGGCGCGCTCGCGTCGGTGGCGCTGCTGGCGTTTGCCTGCGCGACGCGGCAGTCCAGCACCGGGCTCGTTACCGGCGATGCCGCCAAGGCGGTCTACGTTGCCCCCGGCGAGTACGACGAGTTCTACGCCTTCCTGTCCGGCGGGTTCAATGGCCAGATCGGCGTCTACGGATTGCCGTCCGGCCGTCGCCTGAAGACCATCCCGGTGTTCTCGCAGTATCCCGAGAATGGCTACGGCTACAGTGAAGAGACCAAGCCGATGCTCAACACGTCCTACGGCTTCATCCCGTGGGACGACACGCACCATCCGGCGCTCTCGCAGACCAATGGCGAGGACGACGGGCGGTGGCTGTTCATCAACGCCAACAACACGCCGCGCATTGCGCGCATCGACCTGAAGCGCTTCGAAACCGAGGAAATCCTCGAGATCCCGAACGCCGGCGGCAACCACGGCTCGCCGTTCGTGACGCAGAACAGCGAATACGTGATGTCGGCCACGCGCTTCAGCGTGCCGGTGCCCAACACCGACATGCCGATCGCCGACTTCAAGAAGAGCTTCAAGGGGCAGATTTCCTTCATCCGCGCCGACCAGCCGGGGAAGATGGCGGTGGCGTTCCAGATGATCATGCCGGGCTTCAACTATGACCTCGCCCGCGCGGGCAAGGGCCCGAGCAACGGCTGGGTCTTCTTCACGATGTACAACTCCGAGCAGGCCAACTCGCTGCTCGAGGTCAACGCGTCGCAGAATGACAAGGACTTCGTGGCCGCGGTGAACTGGAAGGCCATCGAGGCCTGCGCCAAGGGCGGCAAGGTCAAGAGCACCGTCGCGGACTACCGGCACAACTTCACCGACGAATTCACGCGCGAGGCCAGGAGCGAGAAGGTCACCTCGGTGCCACAGTTCGAGGCGAAGGACTGCCCGGGCGCCGTGTACTTCATGCCGACGCCGAAGTCGCCGCACGGCGCCGACGTCGACCCGACGGGCGAGTACATCGTGGCCGGCGGCAAGCTGGCCTCGGTCATCCCCGTGCATTCCTTCAGCAAGATGCTGAAGGCCATCGAGTCGAAGGCCTTCGAGGGCGACATCGACGGCATCCCGGTGCTCAAGTATGAGTCGACGCTGGCCGGGGAAGTGAAGAACCCGGGCCTCGGACCCCTGCACACCGAGTTCGACGGCAAGGGCTTCGCCTACACCTCGTTCTTCATTTCATCGGAAGTCGTGAAGTGGAAGCTGGGCACGTGGGAAGTGGTGGATCGCGTACCGACGTATTATTCGGTGGGCCACCTGATGATTCCGGGTGGCGGCACGATGAAGCCGAACGCGAAGTACCTGGTGGCGCTGAACAAGATCACCAAGGACCGCTATCTGCCCACCGGCCCCGAACTGACGCAGAGCGCGCAGCTCTATGACATTTCGGGCGACAAGATGAAGCTCCTGCTCGACTTCCCCACCGAGGGCGAGCCGCACTACGCCCAGGCCATCGAGGCCAAGAAGATCAAGGACCAGCAGGTCAAGTACTTCAAGCTGGCCGAGAGCAAGGCGCCGATGGTCACGCGCTCGGAGAAGGAGACCGGTGTCAGCCGCGATGGCAAGACGGTGCACGTGCGCATGACGGCCATCCGTTCGCACTTCACGCCCGACAACATCGAGGGCGTGCAGGTGGGTGACACGGTGCTCTTCCACATCACCAATCTCGAGCAGGACTGGGACGTCCCGCACGGCTTCGCCATCATGGGCGCGCAGAATGGCGAGCTGTTGATCATGCCGGGCGAAACACGCACGCTGAAGTGGATTCCGCTGAAGCCGGCCATCTACCCGATGTACTGCACCGACTTCTGCTCGGCGCTGCACCAGGAGATGCAGGGATACGTACGCGTTTCGCCGCGGGGCAGTGCCGTCGCGCTGACCGGCACCACCTCGCGGGGACCGCAGTCCGCCGCCAGGAAGGCGGAGGGCGACACGAAGAAGAAGTAGCAGCACCAGCCTGGGGGCGCGGCGGTTCCGTCGCCCGCCCCCCGGCTGTCCCCCCGCAGCTTTCAACCCCGTCGTCACCTTGCCCAGATCAGCCCGAGTGCTCGTCGCCATCGCCGCCCTGCTCATGAGCGTGGGCTACGTGCTGCCACTGTGGCGCATCGACCTCATCGCACCGCAGTATCCCGAGGGGCTGGGCATCCTGATCAAGGTCAACACGGTTGTTGGCGTGAAGGAACAGGACCTCAACAGCATCAACAACCTGAACCACTACATCGGGATGCAGCGCATCGAGCCGGATGCCATTCCGGAATTGCGCTACATGCCGGCTATCCTCGGCGTTCTCATCGTCACGGCGCTGCTGGTCGCCGCGCTCGGCCGTCGCAAGATTCTCTACGGGTGGGCCGTCGTGCTCGCGGCCGTGCAAGTGGGGGGCCTCTACGACTACTGGAAGTGGGGCTACGACTACGGCCACAACCTCGATCTCGATACCGCGATCATCAAGATTCCCGACATGACGTACCAGCCGCCGCTCATCGGGTCCAAGCAGTTGTTGAACTTCACCGCCACGTCGTGGCCGGCGCCCGGTGGCTGGGCGCTGGTCATCGCCAGCGTCCTCGTTGGCATCGCTGTCTGGAAGACCTACCAGCCGGCGGCGCCAGCCCCGATGACCGCCCTCTAGCTCGCAGTCTCCCGTCTCCATCTGAACCATGCGCCGACTCGTCCCCCCGCGTCGCCTCGCGATCCTCGCCCTCGCCCTGTTCGCCGCAGCCTGCGGTGCACGCGAGCCCGAGCCGATCATCCTCAACGAAGACCAGTGTGATTACTGCCGGATGACCATCTCCGACTCCCGCTTCGGCGGCGAGGCGGTGCTGGCCACCGGACGCGTCAAGAAATTCGACTCGGTCGAATGCCTGGTCGACTGGGCGCGCGCCACGCCATCGGACGGCCACGGTGCGCTCTACGTCATCGACCTTCAGCATCCGGGCACGTTCGTACCGGCGGCCACGGCAGGCTTCCTGAAGGGGGCCTTGATCAAGAGCCCCATGGGGCAGTCGGTCGTTTCCCTTGCCGATACCGCGCGAGCCGAGCAGCAGCGTTCGATGCTCGGCGGCCGGGTGATGACGTGGGCGCAGCTGCTGGCCGACACCGCCGCCACGGCGACTCCGTGACCCGCCGACTCGCACTGGCCGCGCTGCTCGCCGCGGCGGCGCTCGCCGCGCCTGCGCACGCCACGGACCTCACCGTGGGCAAGGGAGGGCGCTACCTGACCATCACCGAAGCCCTCGCGGCGGCACAGCCGGGCGACCGCGTGCTGGTGCGCGCCGGCACCTACCGCGAACCGACGCTGGTCGTGCGCACCGCGCGCGTGACGGTGCAGGGCGAGGGCTGGCCGGTGCTCGACGGCCAGGGCGAGCGCGAGGTGCTGGTGATCGCCGCCGATGACGTCACGGTGCGCGGGCTGGTCGTAACGCGCACCGGCGTGTCGAACCTGCAGGACCGCGCCGGCATTCGCGCCCGCGACGCGCGCAACTGCGTGATCGAGCACAACCGCCTCCGCGACAACCTGTTCGGCATCTACCTGCAGCGCTCCGCCGACTGCGTGGTGCGCGACAACGACATCGAGGCCCACGGCGTCAGCCAGACGTCGAGCGGCAACGGCATTCACCTCTGGTACTCGCCCGGCGCGCGCGTCGAGCGCAACCGGGTGCGGGGCCACCGCGACGGCATCTACTTCGAATTCTCCACGCTCGGCGTCACGCGCGACAACGTCAGCGAGAAGAGTCAGCGTTACGGCCTGCACTTCATGTTCAGCGACTCCTGCCGATACGAGCGCAACACGTTCCGGGACAACAACTCGGGCGTGGCGGTGATGTACAGCCGCGGCGTGGTGATCCACGACAACCGCTTCGAGCGCTCGTGGGGCAGCGCGGCCTACGGCCTGCTGCTGAAGGACATCATGGGCGGCGAGATCACCGACAACGTCTTCGCGCGCAACTCCACGGGGCTGTTCGTCGAGGGATCGTCGCGGCTCGACGTGCGCGGCAACGAGTTCACGCAGAACGGCTGGGCGGCCAAGGTAATGGCCGACGCCGACGAGAACCGCTTCAGCGCCAATCGCTTTGCCGGCAACGCCTTTGATGTCACCACCAATTCCCGCAGCGCCAACTCGACCTTCGACGGCAACTGGTGGGACGAGTACAAGGGCTACGACCTGAATCGCGACGGCGTGGGCGACACGGCCTTCCACCCCGTGCGGCTGTTCGCGCTTGTCGTCGAGCAGCATCCGACGGCGCTGCTGCTGCTCCGCAGTCCGCTCGTTTCGATCCTCGATGCCGCCGAACGCGTGCTGCCGGTGCTTACCCCAGAAGCGCTCGTCGACCGGCACCCCCTCATGCGCCGTCCCCGATGATCACCCTTGACGGCATCCGCAAGCGCTATGGCGCCCTCGAGGTCCTGCAGGACGTCTCGCTCACGCTGCCCACGGGCGCGGTGACGGCGCTCGTCGGACCCAATGGGTCGGGCAAGACGACGTTGATCAAGATCGTCCTTGGCCTCACCCGTGCCGATCACGGCACGCTGCACGTGGATGGCCAGCCGGCCGATGCCGAAGGCGCCTACCGGCGCGCCATCGGCTACATGCCGCAGGCGGCGCATTTCCCCGTGAACCTGCGCGTCGGCGACGTGCTCGACCTCGTGGCGCAGCTGCGGCCGGGCGAAGCGACGGACGGCGACCTGTCGCGCGCCTTCGACATGAATGCGCTGAAGGACAAGTACGTCGGCACGCTGTCGGGCGGCACGAAGCAGAAGGTGAACGCCGTCATCGCGTTCATGTTCCGTCCGTCGGTCCTCATCCTCGATGAACCGACGGCCGGACTCGACCCGCTGTCGTCGAACGTGCTGAAGGAGAAGATCCGCCAGATGCGCAGCGAGGGTCGTTCGGTGCTGGTGACGTCGCACATCATGACCGAGCTCGAGTCGCTGGCCGACGACGTCGCCTTCCTGTGCGACGGCCGCCTGCGCTTCTCGGGATCCATCGCCGACCTCCTGGGGCGGACGGGCGAACGCTCGCTCGAGGACGCGGTGGCCGCGCTGATGCGCACGGACGCGGCCGCATGAACATCATCGCCCTCGTCCTGCAGGCCGGACTGCGCGACTTGTCGCGCAATCGCTGGGTCATCGCCTACACGCTGAGCTTCCTGGGCATCGCCGAGGGGCTGTTCTGGTTCGGCGGCACCGGTCCGCAGGTGCTGCTGAGCCTGCTCAACCTCGTGCTGCTCGTGCTGCCGCTCGTGGCGCTCGTCTTCGGCACCATTCACGTGTACGCCTCGCGCGAATTCGTCGAGATGCTGCTGGCCCAGCCGGTGCCCCGCCGCCAGCTCTTTGCCGGCCTGTACCTGGGCCTCGCGCTGCCGCTGGCCGGCGCGTTCGTCGTGGGCGCGGGCATCCCCTTCGCCGTGCACGCGCGCGAGGGGGCTTCCACCGGTGGCGTCGTGGCGTTGCTCGCTGCCGGAGTCGGGTTGTCGCTGGCGTTTGCCGCCATCGCCACCTGGATCGCGCTGCTGACCGACGACCGGCTCAAGGGCGTCGGGCTGGCGCTCGGTGTGTGGCTGGCTGCCACCGTCGTCTTCGACGGCATCGTGCTGGGCGCGGCGGCCGCCTTTGGCAACTATCCACTCGAGCGCCCCCTGCTCGGGCTCATGCTGGCCAATCCGGTGGATGTGGCGCGCGTGCTCGTGCTCACGCAACTCGACGTCGCGGCCCTCATGGGGTATACGGGGGCGCTGTTCGAGCACACATTTGGTACGGTGCTGGGCACCAGCGTCGCCGCGTTCGCACTGGTGGCCTGGATTGCAGTGCCGCTCGGCCTGGCCGAGCGTCGTTTTCGCCGTCGCGACTTCTAGTTCCCATTCTCAGGTTCGTCAGGAGCATACATGCGTCACTCCATTCGTTTCGTCCTTCCAGTCCTTTTCGTCGTCGCCGCCTGTGGTGGCGGTGAGCAGAAGGCGGCCGACGCGTCGGGCGCCGCCCCGGCCGCAACCGCCCCGGCCTCGCTCGACCCCTCGACCATTACTCCGCAGATGCTGGCGCTCGGCGACAGCCTGTTTCACGGACTCATCGGCGCCACGTCGTGCCAGGCTTGCCACGGGCCCGACGGGAAGGGCGGCGTCGTCGCGCCGGACCTGACGGATACCACCTGGCTGCACAGTGACGGCAGCCTCGAGGCGATCTACAAGCAGGTCGAGACGGGCGTGTCGGCTCCAAAGCAGTTCACCAGCGTGATGCCGCCATTCGGCGGGGCTCCGCTGACTCCGGAGAAGCATCTGGCAGTCGCCGCGTACGTCTACCGCCTGAGTCACAAGGTCGCGCCGTAGGAGTCTTTCCACCGCTGCACGCGGTCGAGCACGTCGTTGACCGTGATGCGTGGCATCCGGTCGCGCCGGTTCACCATCGAGATCGGGTACTCCTCTCCCGGCTCGCCGTAGGCGTCGATCATGAGGTCGCGAAACTTGCGGTACGGCCCCACCCGCCGGGGATTGGAGTAACCGATCAGCGAGACCACCGGGCGATCGAGCGCGACGCTAATGTGCAACGGCCCGGTGTCGGGCGAGAGCACCAGCGCCGCCGCATCGAACAGGCCGACGAGGCCGCGCAGTCCGCCCTGTCCCAGCGCGCTGACGGGCTTGGTGCGCGCGTGCTCGAGGATGACGTGTTCGGCATGCAGTTCGCGAGCCGAACGGGCGCCGACCAGCACGGGCTGCAGTCCGAAGTCACCGTACAGCGCGTCGCATACCTGCGCCCACCGCTCGGGGAGCCAGTCCTTCTGCGGTTTGCTGGTGGCCACCACGATGGGTGCGATGGGACGGTCGAAGCGTGCCAGGAATTCGCTTTGCCAGGTGCGCTCGGCGTCATTCCACGGCCCGAGACCCCAGGTCACCGGTTCGTGCGGCACGCCCAGCCAGTCGGTGAACTCGAAGTACTGGTCCTGCACGTGCTGCATGGCGCGCGCATGCACGCGATGCGTGGTGAACATCCAGTTGAGGTCGCGCGCGCGCGCGAGGTCGAACCCGAGCTTCACCGGCGCCTTCGCAAAGCCCGTGATGACACCGGCCTTGAAGTAGACCTGGAGGTTGAGCACGACGTCGAATGCGCGCGTGCGAAGCTGCTCGCGAATGTCGGCCAGGCCCGCCACGCCCTTGGCGCGGTCGAACAGCAGGATCTCGTCGACCAGCGGATGCCCGCGCACCAATGCGGCCGGGCCGGGCTGCAGCACCCACGTGATGCGTGCCGACGGGCGCTGGCGCTTGATCGCGTTGATCACCGGCAGCACGTGCACGGCGTCACCGACCGCGCTCATCATCACGATGCAGACGCGGTCGAGACTCGCGGATGGTGCGCCCTTCACGCGTCTGCCCACGCGCGCGTCGCCAGGCGCATCAGCGCGTCGTCGCCGAAGTCGAGGTGGCGCTCCGCGTTCCACTTGCGCGTCGAGCGTGCGAACCGCGCAAAATTGCGCGCCGCGACCTGCGCATCCTTCACGAAGCTGACGCGATCGACATCGAGCACGTACGCCGTTGACGCGGCGCCCTCGCCGGCAATGTAGATGTTCTTCACGTTCAGGTCCGCGTGCTGCGCGCCGCTGGCCGACAGCGCGCGCAGTAGCGTCGCCACTGCGTCGATCATGGCGTCGCGGGCGGCGGGCGAGGGCGCCGCCCGCCACGCCTCGGGAAGGTCGCAGCCGTCGGGAAGCCGCCGTGTCACCATGTCGCTGCGGGCCAGGACGCCGGCCACCGGATGAATGGCATAGGCGATCACCTCGGGGGTCGGCACGCCGCGCTCGGCCAGCCGCACCGCCGTGGCGAGTTCGCGTGGCGCACGCGTTGGCAGTGAAAACAGGTCTCCCGTGAGCGCGGCGAACAGCCCGCCGTGCCGCGTGTGGCGCACGACGACCGGGGTGCTCGCCTGTGCTCCAGCTCCGGCCGGGAGCGTGACGGCCCACGCCACGCCGCGGCCGCGCAGTTCGTGGCGCTCCGGCCGCGCGGCTGCCCACCGATACAGCGAGCCGTGCGAGCGCAACGCCTGCGACAGGGCCGTCGTTGCCCAGTCGCGCGCCACGATTTCCACCGCACCGTGCCTGCTCCGGGAATACCCCGAAGGAAGGGCGGTCGAGCTCACCGCCGAACGCGGAAGACGGGCACGGGCTGGCTCTTGCCCTTGAGTTCCATCGGCTCCAGCGCGTCGAGCGCCGGCGGGTTGGCCAACACCGCGCGGAATGCCTCGGAGACGATGATCTCGCCGCCCTTCGCCTTGGAGCAGAGGCGGCTCGCCGTGTTCACCGTGTCGCCGATCACCGTGTACTCGAGGCGGCGCTCCGACCCGATGTTGCCGGCGAACGCGTCGCCGAAGTTGATGCCGATGCCGATCTGCAGTTCGGGGCGCTCCTCAACGCGCCAGCGCTCGTTCAGCAGGTCGAGTTGCTGCATCATGTCGATGGCCGCGGCCATCGCTCGGTCGGGGTCGTCGAGCTCCCGAATCGGGGCCCCCCACTGCGCCATCACGGCGTCACCGATGAACTTGTCCAGCGTGCCGCCGTGGCGGAACACGCAGTCCACCATCTCCGTGAAGTACTCGGTGAGGTGCTTCGCCATCGCGTCCGGGTTCATCGTCTCCGAGAGCGCGGTGAAGCCACGGATGTCGCTGAACAGCACGGCCACCGGGCGCTTCTCGCCGCCCAGGCGAATGGCCTCCTCGCTGTTGGCGATCCGCGCCGCCAGCTGGGGCGTGAAGAACCGCTCGAAGTTGCTGCGGGTCAGGGCTTCGCGCCGGATGCGCTCGGCGAAGCTCGCGTTCTCCAATGCCACGGCGACGATGCCGGCGAAGGCGATCAGGAAGTCGAGGTCGGCTTCACCGAAGCGCTTCAGCATGTTGAAGTTGTCGACGTACAGCACGCCGAGGACGCGATCCTCGCTGCCGATCAGCGGCGCGCACAGCGCGCTGCGCACCTGCTGCATGAGGATCGACTGGCCACCGAACCGCGTGTCCTCGCCGGCATTGTCCGACAGCACGGCGACCTTCTCGTCCACCACCGTGCCGACAATCGACTGCGGCACCTGGTACGCGACCGTGGCGCTGCGCTTGTCACGCGCCACCTTCTGCACCATGTGGTCGCCCTCGCGCAGCAGGATCGCGCAGCGGTCGGCCTCGAGGATCTGGAAGACGTAGTCCGCCACCTTTGTCAGCAGCGCATCGGTGTCGGCCACCTTCGTGAGCCCCTTCGACACCTCGAGCAGGATCGCCAGTTTCTGGCGATCCTTCTCGGCGGGATCGGCGGCGGCCATGGCCGCCTGGAGCTTGCCGCTTTCCTCCAGCCCCCTGGCCGGCGTGCGCGGCACCTGCCGCACGATCGTGGCGCCGGGAATCTGCCCCGCGGCCGGCGGCGGCGGGAGCGGCGCGTCGGCCACCGTTTCCACCCTGAACGCCACCTTGCCGAACGTCAGCGTGTCCCCGGGCACCACGAACGACTGCTCGATCCGCACGCCATTCACGAACGTGCCGTTGCTCGAACCCACATCGCGGACGTTGACGCCGCCGTCGCCCACTGATACGTCGGCGTGGTGGCGGGAGACCGTGGGGTCGATGATCGCCAGGTCGCTGGTGACCGCGCGACCGCACACGAGCGTCCCCGACGGGGACAGCTCGAAGCTGTAGTTGTTCTCGATGCCGGCAAGGTGATACTTCATCGTCGGACAATATGGCGATTCGCCGTAGCCGCGCCTAGCACCCGTCCGCCGTCCGCCGTCCGCCGTCCGCCAGCCGCCAGCCGCCAGCCGCCAGCCGCCAGCGCTAGCCGCCAGTCGCCAGCCGTTGGCCGCCGCTCCGTACCCGCCCGATCGCCAGGAGCATGGCCCGGGCCTTGTTCTCGGTCTCCTCCCATTCCATGGCGGGGTCCGAGTCGGCCACGATGCCCCCGCCGGCCTGTACGCTCGCTTCACCTCCGGCAATGACACAGGTGCGGATGGTGATGGCCAGGTCCATCCGACGGTCGCCGGCGGCGATGTATCCCACGGCCCCGGCGTAGGGACCGCGCCGTTCCGGTTCCAGTTCGTCGATGATCTCCATCGCCCGGACCTTCGGCGCCCCCGTCATCGTGCCGGCGGGAAAGGTGGCGCGGAACACCTCGAGTGCCGACGTGCCCGGCCGAAGCGCCCCCTCCACCTGGCTGACGATGTGCAGCACGTGCGAGTAGCGCTCCACTGTCATCAGGTCGGTGACCTGCACGCTGCCGTATTCCGACACGCGCCCGACGTCGTTGCGCCCGAGATCCACCAGCATCACGTGCTCGGCGCGTTCCTTCTCGTCGGCCAGCAACTCCGCGGCCCGCAGGTCGTCCTCGGCTGGCGTTGCCGCGCGCGGTCGCGTGCCGGCGATGGGGCGCACCACCACCCGGTCGTCGGAAACGCGCACCAGCAGTTCAGGCGAACTTCCCACGAGTTCGACGCCGTCGAGCACCAGGTGATACATGTACGGCGACGGATTCAGCGCGCGAATGGCGCGATACAGATCCGTGCCCTCGAAGTCGTGCGGCACGACGATGCGCCGGGCGAGCAGCGCCTGAAAGACGTCGCCCGCCAGTATGTGCTCCTTGATGCGCGCCACGCCGGCCATGAACTGCTGGCGCGTCATGATGGACCGGCCGGCGGCTGGTGCGGCCTGCGGGTCGAGGTCGAGGGGAGTCAGCGACGGCCCCGCTCGCATCTGCGCGATGGTCCTCGCGACGTCGGCCTGGCCGGCCTCGTACGCGTGCCTTCGCTCGGCGGTCGTAGCGTCCGCGTTCACCTGCACACCGCAGACCACGCGCGCCTGCGCGCGCAGGTTGTCGATGATGATCACCGTGCGCGGGAACATCACGATTGCGTCGGGGGCGGCGACACCGCGTGCGGGCGGTCGCGGCAGGCGTTCGAGATGCCGCACCACGTCGTAGCCGAAATAACCGACCGCACCTCCCCAGAACGCGCCCAGTTCCGGCGCGTCCGCCGGCCGAAGGTCCGCGACGAGGCGGCGAAGGTCGGCGATCGGATCGGTCGTCACGCGCGCGCCGTGCCAGCCGCGTGCTTCGGACCAATCCTCCACGACGTCGTCACGCAGGCGCCAAGCGGCGCCCGGCTCGCTGCCGAGAAAGGTGTAGCGCGCCCAGGTCTCGCTTCCCGCCGGCGCCGACTCGAGCAGGAAGGCGAAGGGGCCGCGACGCAGGCGGTGAAAGGCGGCCACCGGCGTATCGGCATCGAGCAGCACGTCACGCCACACCGGGATCAAGCCGCCGGCGCGCGCGCGTGAATCGAATGTCTCGAAACTTGCTGGCATTTCCTGGTCTCCCCCGTGGGTTGCCCCCGTCCCCGACCCCCCGCGATGTTTGGGGCATGCGCCTTGTTCGTGCAGCACTCGTCTGCTGCGCCGTTCCGCTTGCCCTCACCGCCCAGCAACGGGTGGCTGATTCGGCGTCGTGGAACGACGTGCCAACCCTCCGCCTCATCGACCGTGCCATCGCCCGGCGCGCGGCCCAGCTGGCCGACACAGGGCTCGTCGACTACGCGGCCCAGGCGCACGGGTACCTCACCTTCCTCGCGCAGGTGGGCGACGGCTTCCCCGATCCACCCAAGGTGATGAAGACCGACGAACTCGCCGTCGAAGTCTATTGGCGTGCGCCGGACCAGAGCAAGCAGCGCATCGTCGGGCGGCGCGACACCCTGCTGCTCCCCACCGACATCCAGTATCATCGCGACCACCTCGCGATCATCCAGAACAATTTTCCCTCGATCATTCGCCTGGGCGACGGCGACGAGGTGCGCGACGTGCCGCACCCGTTGTCGCCCGCGGGGCGACGGTCCTACGACTTCGCCATCAGCGACTCGCTGATGATACGCACCAACGACCGCGAATTCGACGTCGTGATGGTGAGTGTGCGCCCGCGTGACGACCGGCAGCCGCGCGCGGTGGGCGCGGTCTACATCGACCGGGAGACGGCCACGGTGGTGCGCATGGCATTCTCGTTCACGCGGGCCGCGTTGCGCGACAAGTACCTCGAGGACGTCTCGGTGGTACTCGAAAATGGCCTCGTCGACGGGCGGTTCTGGCTGCCGCGACGACAGGAAATCGAGATCCGTCGCTCCGGCTCGTGGTTGGACTTTCCAACCCGCGGCATCATCCGGGGACGGTGGGAAATCTGCTGCGTGCGCACCAACGCGGGACTGGCGTCGATGCTCTTTGCCGGACCTGAAGTCGTGCACGCGCCGAGCGCCGACCTGCGGTCGTATCCGTTCACGGGGGCAATCCTCGACCGGCTGCCGGCTGATGTGCGGGCCGCCACCGATGACGACGTGCGCGCCGTGCAGGAGACCGCGCGCGAACTCGTGCGCGCCCAGTCCTTGGCCCGGGTGCGCGCCACCAATCCGGCCGTTCGGTCGATCAGCGACATCGCGCGCGTCAATCGTGTCGAGGGACTTGCCCTCGGCGGCGGCATCCGCCGCATGCTCGGCGCTGGACTCAGCGCCAACCTGCGTGGTCGCTACGGTACGGCGAATCGCCGCTGGTCGGGCGCGCTTGAACTGGCGTGGCGTCGCGCCGACGGCACCAACGCATGGCTGCGCGCGCTCGATGATCACGCCGACGCCGGCGACGAAGCAGAGGTCAGTGGCGTCCGGAACTCGCTGGCCGCGCAGGAATTCGGCACCGACTACACCGATCCGTACCGCGAACGAGTGGCCTCCTTCGGCGCCGGTCGAGCGGTTGCCGACGGTTGGCGGTGGTCGGTGGCGCTCGAGCGGCGCCAGGAACGCGCGCTGGCGGTCCACGCCACACCGGCGACCGGGCGCTACGAACCCACGATTGCCGCCGAGGCGCTGCAGGGGTGGCGCCTGGGCGTCGGCGCGCGCCGTGCGGCGCTGACCCTCGGCGTCGCAACGGTCGACGCGCAGTTCGCGGTCTTCACCGAACGCATCCGCCTGGATGCCGGTGCGCGCACCGGACAGGCTGGATGGATTGGGCGCGCGTCCGTGGGCGTCGAAGGCTCGTGGCCGGCCTGGAGAGGCACGCTCGTCGCCCGCACGATTGCCGGCGGCGTGGCCGGAGGCTTCTCGCCGCCGCTGCAACGGCTCGTGCGGCTTGGCGGACCGGTCACCGGCCCCGGTTTTGCCTACCACCAGTTTGCCGGGCGTGCCGCGTTGTCGCAGCGCGTGGAATGGCAGCGCCGGGTGCCGTTCATTCCCCTCAGCTTCGGACGCTTCGGCAAGGTGCCGAGCACCCTCACCTGGGCCACGTTCGCCACCGGGCTCTGGATCGATACGCACGGTGAGCCGGCGCAGGGGTGGCACGCGGCGATGGGCATCGCGGCGATGGCTCTGTTTGACCAACTGCGCGTGGACGTGGCGCGCGGTGTGCGCGACGGGCGCTGGACATTCGGCGTGGACTTCGCGCGCTCGTTATGGCCCATCCTGTAGGAACGGGGCGCTCGTTCGTCCTGCCGGGTCGGCCCCCCACCGGGACGTAGCCGTTGCGGTGTCTCGGGCGCTATCTTCCCGCTGTGACAACGGGCGCCAAGATCCAACTTTCGGACCGGCGGGGGAGCGCATGACGCACCCGGCCTTCTCCGCGCGTGACGAATGGCTGCTCGTCACCCTGGACCTCATCCTCACGCCCGAGCAGATGGCGGAGCTGCGCGGGCTGAACGAGGAGTCGTTCTGGGAAGCCGCCGTCCGCCGCAAGTTCGTGACCGACGACCAGATCCTCCAGGCGCTCGCCCCGCGCTTCCGGATGAGGATCGCCAACGTCCAGTCGGTGTCGCAGCAGGCCAAGGAGCTCGTCCCCGAGCACCTCGCGCGCAAGTACCGCATCCTGCCGCTGGCCATCTCGGATTCCGTGCTCGACATCGCCACGGCCGATCCGCACGACCTCGACTGCGAACGGACGCTGGCCTTCGCGCTCGGACGCACCATCCGCATGGCGCTCGGGTCGCCCACCAAGATCGCCGAGCGCATCGACGAGCTGTACCGCCCCGAAAACGTCGTCGAGAAGATCCTCGAGGGCGTGCAGACCGACTACGACGTCGAGGCGATCAGCGAGGAATTCGACGACGCCGAGATGGACATCGGCGGCGGCGCCGACCGCGCCAGCGAGCGCCCGGTCATCCGCCTCGTCGACCACATCGTGGCCGAGGGCATCCAGTCGCGCGCGTCGGACATCCACATCGAGCCCGAGGAAGCCGGCGTCTCGGTGCGCTACCGCATCGATGGCGTGCTCCGGCAGGTGATGGTCCTGCCGCGCGCCGCCGGCATTCCGCTGGTGAGCCGCATCAAGATCATGGCTTCGCTCGACATCGCCGACCGCCTGCGCCCGCAGGACGGCCGTGCGCGCGTCGCCGTCAATGGCAACCGCGTCGACCTGCGCGTCTCGACGCTCCCGGCCTCGCAGGGCGAAAAGGTCGTCATCCGCATTCTCGACCAGCGCTCGACGGTACTGTCGCTCGACTCGCTGGGGCTCAATGCCGACGAGTCGCAGCGCATCAAGGACCTGCTCGACGTGCGCGAGGGCGTGGTACTCGTCACCGGCCCGACGGGTTCGGGCAAGACGACCACGCTGTATTCGATGTTGCGCACCATCCAGGCCCGCGGCGTCAACATCGTCACCGTGGAAGACCCGGTCGAGTACCGGCTGCAGGGCATCGTGCAGGTGCAGGTCAACGAGAAGGCCGGACTCACGTTCGTGGCCGCCCTGCGCTCGATCCTCCGCCAGGACCCCGACGTCATCCTCGTGGGCGAAATCCGCGATCGCGAGACCGCCAACATCGCCATCCAGGCTTCGCTTACGGGCCACCTGGTGCTGTCGACGCTGCACACCATCGACGCGTCGAGTTCTGTCACCCGTCTCGCCGACATCGGCATCGAGCCGTACAAGATTGCGGCCGCGGTGAAGGGCATCATCGCGCAGCGCCTCATGCGGCGCCTCTGCCACTCGTGCCGCGAGTTGCACACCGGCCCGGTGCCGGAAAAGCTGCGCCGCTGGTTCCCCGAGGGCATGACGACGCTGTATCGCGGCGTCGGCTGCCCCGACTGCTCGATGACGGGCTATCGCGGCCGGTTTTCGATCACCGAGGTGCTGGTGGCCACGGCGGAGTTCGAACGCCGCGTGGCGGCCACCGAGCCGCTCGACAAGCTGGTCGAGGCGGCGCGTGAAGGCGGCATGGCCTCGCTGTGGGAAAGCGGCATCCAGCACGTCCGGAACGGCGAAACGAGCATCGACGAGTTGTTGCGCGTGCTCGAGGCGCCCATGGAGACCACTCGCCCCAGCGGTGCGCCGGGGTCGGCGACCGACCCGTCGAACGAGCACCCGGCGCCGGCGCGCGCGCCCGGTGCGCTCACCGGCCTCGCCGCGCAGGTGCTGCCTCACACCGCCCCGGGGCGCCTGCCGCTGCACGCGGTGCCGCCCTCTCCCATGGGCGAGCAGTTCCAGCTCGTCGATGACGTGGCGGGCGACGGTCGTGCCGCTCCGCGCAAGGTGTTGCTGGTGGAGGACGAGGACGCCCTCCGCCGCGTCATGAAGGACCTGCTCGAGCGCGAGGGCTTCATCGTCTTCGAGGCGGCCGATGGCGTCAAGGCGCTCGACGAGATCGATCGCGCGGCGCCGGACATCGTGGTCCTCGACCTCAACCTGCCGCGACTCGACGGCTATGGCGTGCTCAGCCACCTGCGCGCCCGGCCGGCCACCCAGGACCTGCCCGTCATCGTGCTGACGGCCAAGGGCGACGAGGACAGCGAGGTGCGCGTCTTCGAGTTCGGCGCGAGTGACTACCTCACCAAGCCGTTCCGCCCGCGCGCGCTGTCGGCGCGCCTGCACTCGCTGCTCGCCCGGCGTCGCGACGCGTGAGCGCGCGGCGCCCCTCGAGCCCGAGGGAGACGCCGGTGCGCGCCGGTGTGGTCGATGTCTTCGTCGTGCGCCCGGCGTCTCGAGGCTGGCAGCACCTCGCGCTGCGCCGGGCCCGCGACACGCGATGCCCGGGAACCTGGGAAGCCGTGCACGGCAAGATCGAGCGCGGTGAGTCGCCGAGCGCCGCGGCGCGGCGCGAGGTGCGTGAGGAGACCGGACTCGCCGTGCACAGGCTGTACTCGCTGACCGTCAATCCGTTCTTCGTCGTCTCCACTGGTACGGTCGAACTCGCGGTCGTCTTCGTGGCGGTCGTCGGGCGCGGCGCCCTGACGCTCAGCGAAGAGCACGACGACCACGCTTGGCTCGCGCGCGCCGCCGCACGGCGCCGCTATCACTGGCCGCGATCACGCGACGCACTCGATCACATCGCCGTGCTGTTCAAGGGCGGGGATGCGGGCGCCGCGGAGGACGTACTGCGGATCGACTGACGTTTGTCGTGGGCAGTTGGCAAGGGGGTCTCCGTGAGAGACCTCCAACCTCCAACCTCCAACCTCCAACCTCCTACCTCCGACCGTCCAGCAGCGTCCCGCTCGCGACCTCCCTCGGCGCATTCGGCTTCACCCGCACGCTCTTCGCCGGGATCCCCACGTTCACGTGGTACGCTCGCACGTCCTTGGTCGCCACCGCGCTCGCTCCCAGCATGCCCTGCGCGCCGACGCGCACGCCGGCCAGCACCGTGGCGTGATACGTGATACGGGCGCCGTCCTCCAATACGGTCAGCGCGGTCGTCACGTCGGCCTGCTCCACGATGTCGTGCGTGTGGCTGTAGATGTTGACGTAGTCGCTGATGGATACGTTGTTGCCGAGGATGAGGCCGCCGCGATCGTCGAGCAGCACGTGCCGGTGCACCACCACGTCGTCGCCGACCTCCAGGTTGTAGCCGAACGAGAACTCGACGTGCTGGAAGCACTTGAAGTTGCGCCCGACGCGCTTGAAGATGTGCGGCGCCAGGGCGCGGCGCAGCTTCACGCCGAGGGCGACGTTTTGCCCGCCAATCGGCAGCCGGTCGAACGAGTACCACAGCCAGAGCAGCGGTTTCACCTGCGAAAACTGCGCGGCATCGCAGTCGGCGTAGTACTCGGGTTCCAGCGTGACGTTGCGCGCATCGAGCGCGGCCAGCGACAGCCGTGTCGCCACTGGCAGCGTCTCGTCGGCCACGGCCTCGGCGCAGTGACCGGCATAGGTGGGCGCAGCGAGCGCCACCAGCGCGTCGCGGCAGATGCCGTAGTGGTCGCTCGACCCGCTCGCCAACTGGTCGGCAAGTTCGCCGAGCCAGCGGGCTTCCAGGGCGGCGGTCGGCACCGGGGGCAGGGTGCGCAAGGGGCGGAACACCATCGGGGGGCTCCTGGTGACGGACTACGGCTTGGGGGCGGCTCGACTGCGGATGAGTGAGCGCTCGCGATCGACGCGCTTGAGCAGCGCGCCCCACGCGTCGCTGCGCCGGGTCTCGAAGGTGATCACCAAGGGCTGGTTGACGTCGACCGAGGGATCGAAGACGTACAGGCCGGCTTGCACTTCGCGCTGCACCAGGCGCTGCTCGCCGAAGCCCGGCGTGAGCGCAAAGACGTCGAGGGCCCGGAAGTCGCGTCCCGCCGAGTTGATCACGACCTCGAGCGGGCTGAAGCGCGCCTCGCCCTGCTCGGAATTGAAGAACTGTACGTACCAGAGGCTCGCGCCCGGCATGCCCGTGCGCTTCAGCACGCTGTCGACGAGCGCGCGCTTGCTCTCGCGCAATTCGTGCAGCGCGCGGTACGAGTCGGGCGACAGCGTGCGGATGACCGTCTCGTCGAGCGGGAGCGCGCGCACCTGCAGCGCATTGAACTGCACGCGCACGGCGATGTCGTCCTGGCGCAGCGTGCCGAATCCCGCGGGAAGCGACGAGGTATCGGCGGACGCACCGGCCTGCTGCGCGCCGAGTGCGCAAGCGGCGAGCGTGAGTGCGATCGTGGAGACCAGAAGGGAGCGACGCATGCTCAGCTGTCGTCAGGAGGGGTAGCAAGGAGTGCCACCAGCGAGGCCGCCAGGTCGTCGCGTCCTTCGCCGGTCACCGCACTGCACGGAATGACCTGATCCTCTGCTACCCCGCAGTACGCCGCAAGGGTCGTCACTCGCCCCGCGCGCTCGCGCGCCGACAGCTTGTCGATCTTCGTCACGGCCACCAGCGCGGGCAGGCCGATCTCGGCCAGCAGGTCGAACATCCGCAGGTCATCGGGGGTGGGGTCGTGCCGTGCGTCCAGCAGCTGCACCACGCCCCGGAGGTCGGGATTGTTGCGCAGGTAGCCCTCGATCAGGCGTCCCCACTCGCTCTTCTTCTCCTTCGACACCTTGGCGTAGCCGTAGCCGGGAAGGTCGGCCAGGACGAACTCCTTGTTGACGCTGAAGAAGTTGATCTCCCTGGTGCGCCCCGGCGTCTTGCTGACACGGGCAAACGCCTTGCGTCGCACCAGGCGGTTGAGCAGCGACGACTTGCCGACGTTGGAGCGTCCGCTGAACGCCACCTCGGGCAGGCCCGGCGGCGGGCGCCAGCCTCCAGACTCGGCCATGCCGCCCAGGAAGTCGAGGTGCCGGATGATCAGCGGATCAACCAATTTCTCCTCTGCCTCTGCCTCTGCCCCTGCCCTGATTGGTTTCATCAGTGCGTCA
>ERZ1292630.924-Hain-H41-02um-R3-924-length-29657-cov-4_pt3 | contig 22119 bp, 20 predicted proteins | sample MGYA00564408_ERZ1292630 | MGnify/ENA primary metagenome ERZ1292630 (study PRJEB36523, sample SAMEA6512641) | groundwater metagenome | collected 2019-01-08 | study: AquaDiva: Metagenomics assemblies of 32 groundwater samples
GCAGCTCGCCGAGAAGCGTATGAACGCCGAGTGCGATTGTCAGCCGCAGGTCTCGGTGCAGTTCCACACCGTTCCCTTCGGCCACCAGGACGACTACGCGCTGGACGTCATCACCGGACTCCTGAACGGGCAGAGCGGGCGGCTCAACAAGAGCCTGGTGCTCGACAGGAAGATCGCAGCCTCGGCGTCGGCGACCCAGCAGAGCTGGAAATACAACGGCTTCTTCGCTCTCTCCGCCGAGACCCAGGGCGACGCCTCGCCGGCCGATCTCGAAGCGGCGCTGTGGGCCGAGGTCGAACGGCTGCAGAACGAGCCGGTGCCCGCCGACGAGCTGCAGAAGGTCAAGAACTCGGTTCTCGCCGATTCGTTCCGGCGTCTGCAAAGCCCGTTCTTCCTGCTGGTACAGATCCTGTTCTACGAGGGCTGGGGCGATTCGGCCTATCTCAACACCTCGGCCGAAAGGACGCTCGCGGTCACCGCCGAAGACGTGCAGCGCGTCGCCAAGCGGTACTTCACGCGCGCCGGGCGCACCGTCGCGACCTATGCGCGCAAGGTCGGAAGCGTCGCGGAAGCGGTACCGCCCGAGCTCGCCGGCCTGCCCGAGCCGATGAAGAACGGTGTCCTCGCGCAGCTCAAGCAGATTCGCGCCATCGAAGACCCGGGAGAGCTCGAGCAGGTGCTGGGCATGGTCGAGCAGCAGAAGGCGGCGGTGCCGCCCGAAATGAAACCGGTCGTGGATCTGGTCGAACGAACCGCACGTGAGCGTCTCGAGGAGTTGAAAGCCGGAGCGGCGAAGAAGGAGGAGTCGAAGTGAGAGCGACCATGAATACCGCCGCCGTCACCCTGCTTCTCGGAGCCGGCGCCGTCCTCGCGCTGGCACCCGCCGGCGCCCAGTCGATCGCGGCGCGCCCGGAGCAGCTGCAGTACGGCCCGTTGCGGTTCGAAGTGCCCGACGCGGCGAAATTCCGGCACGAGCTGCCTGGTGGGATCGTCGCCTACATCGCCCCCGACCGTTCTCTGCCGCTGGTGAGCGTGGTGCTTCACCTCCGCACCGGAGCCTTCCGCGAACCGGCGGAGAAGCCCGGCCTCGCGGCGATGACCGCGAAGCTGATGCGTGTCGGCGGCACGGCGAAGCGCGCTCCCGATGAGTTTGACGAGCGCGCCGACTTCCTCGCCGCTCAGGTCGGCTCGAGCTCGGGCAACACGAGCTCGCGCGTGTCGCTGAACGTTCTTTCGACCGCGCTCGACGACGGCCTCGACCTGCTGTTCGAGATGCTGCGCACGCCGCAGTTTGACGAGGAGCGGCTCTCAGTCGAGAAGGGCAAGGTCCTCGAAACGATGAAGCAAAGGAACGACGACGCTGGCGACATTCAGGCCCGGGAGTGGTCGTGGCTCATGCACGGCCGCGACCATTTCACGTCCCGTGAAGCGACCGCGGCCGAGCTCGAGTCCATCACCCGCGCCGACCTCCTTGACTTTCATCACCGGACCTATGGACCCGAGCGAATGGTGATCGCGGTCTCCGGCGACGTCGATGCGCCGGCGATCGCCGCCAATCTCAGGCGCCGCCTGCAGGGCTTTCGCGCCGCGGAGAGGCTCCCCTGGCCGCCTGAGGGGCCCGAGTTCATGCCCGAGCCGGGGCTTTACCATGTCGAGAAGGAGATCCCACAGGGCAAGGTCTCGATCGGCCACCGCAGCCTCCAGGTGACCGACTGGTTCGATCCCGAGATTCCGGCGCTTGAGATCATGAATGACATCCTCGGCGGTGGCGGCTTCACTTCGCGACTCGTGAAACGGGTTCGCTCCGACGAAGGGCTGGCCTACGGCGCGTACTCGACCTTCGGGCTCGGAAACTACTGGACGGGTCAATTCGGCATGGGCTACGCGTCGAAGAACCCGACCGTCGCCTTCGCGATGGAGATCCTGCTCGAAGAGCTCGACAAGATCCGCCACGACCCGGTCACCGCGGACGAGCTCGCCGTGGCGAAGAGCTCGGCGATCGACAGCTTTCCGCGTGCCTTCGAGTCGGCGGCGCAGATCGCCGGCACGTTCGCCAACGACGACCTGATCAGCCGACCGCACGGCTACTGGACGAGCTATCGCGGGCGGATCGCCGCGGTCACCGCGCCGGACGTGCTCGCGGTAGCGCAGAAGCATCTCAAGCCCGAGGCGCTCGTCACTCTGGTGGTCGGCAAATGGGACGAAATCGCCCCCGGCGATCCGCAGGGGCGGGCGAAGATGGAACAGTTCGCGGGCGGCAAGGTCGAACACCTGCCGGTGCGCGATCCGTTGACGCTCGAACCGTAGCCCGCTCGTGCCGGAGCCCCCGGATCTCGAAGAGCGCAGAGCCCGCGGACAAGGCGCGGCAGGGGCTTCGCTGGCGCCGCTTTTGACGAGCCTGATGCTCCTCGCCGCGACTCCCGGACTCGCGGCCGCGTTAGAGGATCGGCCCCGACGCGACGTCGAGCTCACGCTTCCGCTTCCCGCCAGAGCCGCCGACCCGGTTCGGCTCGCCAGCGCCCGAAGCCTGCTTGGCGCCGCCGCGCGCACCGGCGCGCTCGGGCCCTACGTGCTCCTTTCGGATGTCGATGATGCGGCTCTCCTCGGGCGCGCTCATCGTCTCGCGGAGACGATTGAGGCAAGTTACGTCGAGCGCTACGGGCTCGTCCCCGTCGGCAGGGCGCGCGAGAGCACGGTGCTGTTCGCGCGCGAGGCGGGTTACCGCGCGTTTCAGCGCCTGGAACCGCGGCTCGCGGAGTTCCAGGGCGCGTCGGGCCTCGCCGAATCCGGCCTGGTCGCGACGTTCGTGGGTGAGCGGCCGTCGGACGAGATTCTCGCGACGCTCACGCACGAATGGGTCCACCTGCTCAATCGCCGCGCGATCGGGCCGGCCCTTCCCTCCTGGCTTGAGGAGGGGATGGCGGACGATCTGTCGACATCCGCCATCGACGATGCCGGCCGACTTCGTCTCGGCAGCTGGTCGCGCATCCTGACGCCGCGCCCCGCGGGTTGGAAGATCGCGGGCGGCGAGGCCTCACTGCGCGAGCTCGTGGGCGCGCTCGAGACGCCGCCGAACCCGGCTGGCGGCGAGCGCTTCGATTTCGAGTCGGCGTTGATGCTTGACTGGCGCGAGTTCGCGGGGTCGGATCGCGCGCCGCTCCACTATGCGACCGCCAACGCCTTTCTGCGCTGGATTCTGGCCGACGAGGAGCTGCGGCCCCTCGCCCGCGGTTGGCTGGCGGAGGTCGCCGCAGGAGCGCCCGCGGAGCTCGATAGCCTACGCGCCGCGCTGGCGCTCCCGTGGGCCGAGATCGCGCCACGGCTCACCGGTTGGCTCGCGGGAGAGCTTACCCGGCTGCCAGCGCTGCCGCCGCCAGCGCCGAACTCTGACTGACAAAAAACGACGCGCGGGGCGCCCGTGAGGCGGCGCTTTTTTCGCTGTGGAACGGCCGCAGGCCCATCGAATCAGCGATTTCCGTGCGGTGCTGAATCTGCGGCCCATGGCGCGAAAGATGCACTCTGCTGACCGATACCCATGATCGAGCATCTCCAGCCCTCACGGCACGACGACCTGATCGATCTGGTCGGTGACTTCCTGCTGGCGGCGCAGGAGCCCGGCCTGTGGCCCTCAGCGCTCGGCCGTCTCGCTGGGCTGCTGCGCTGCCAACAGGCGATGTTGCTCCGTGGCGAGGGCGGCAAGCGATCGGTGCTCGCCACCAACAACCTCGATCCGAACGAGATTCGCGCGCTTGCCGGCCGGCGCGGCGACCCGGACGCCACCTGGCCGGTCTGCCCACCGCTGCATCGTGAGTTCGTCTTGCCGGGAGATGGGAGGATCTCGCTGCTGGTCGATCGCGTTCCGTTCGATCACGAGAAGCTGGCGGTCATCGAACGGATCGGACCGCTGCTCGCTTCGGCCTGGCGCCTGACCGACCTTCTCGCGGCCAGCGAACGCCGTCAGAGCTGGGGAGCGCGAACTCTCGAGCCGCTCGCCACCGGCATCGCGATCCTGGCGCGCGACGGATTGGTGCTGCAGGCGAACGCCGCCGCCAAGCGCCTGCTCGTCGCGCAGAAAGAGCTGCGGATCGAGGGTGGACGGCTGAGGGCGGCGAGCGCCGGGCTCGAACGATCGCTCGCCAGGCTGCTGACCGCCGAGATCCGGCCGGAGGAGAAACGGGTCACGACCGAGTCGATCCTGCTCTCGCGCTCAGGTGAAGGCGCGCTCGAAGTTCTGGTCGTCGCATCGCCGCGCTTCGCGGACGCGATGCCGGCAGCGGTCGCGGTGGCGCTGATCTTCGACCCCTCGCGCGACGTCGAGAACCCCGCCGTCGCACTCGCCGCGCGTCACGACCTCTCGTTTGAGCAGACGCAGGTCGTGGGGCACCTGCTGCGCGGCCGCAACATCCCGGAGATCGCGCAAGCGCTCAACGTGCCGCTGGAAGTGATCACCTCCTGCCTCGGCGGCGTCTACGCGCAGATCGGAACCACTCGCCAGGTCGAGCTCGTCAAGCTGCTGCTCGCCAGCGGCGGCGGCTGAACGGACCGCGCCGCTCGCCCTTCACCGGTCCAGCGGCTCCTCTTCGCGCCAGACGGCCCCGCCGTCGACGTAGCGCTCGCGTTTCCAGATCGGGACCTCGCTCTTGACTCGCTCGAGCGCGACGCGGACCGCCTCCCGTGCCACGTCGCGGCGCGGCGAGCTCGCGGCGATCGCGACCGAGGCTTCGCCCACGGTCAGCGCGCCGAGTCGATGAACGATCTCGACGCGTAGCCCCGGTGTCGCCGCTTCGAGCTCGGCCGCGATCCGCGCGAGCGCGCGCTCGGCCATCGGTTCGTAAGCGCTGTAGTCAATGCCGGCAACCTCGCGCCCGTCATGACGATCGCGCACCGTACCGAGAAAGAGGACGGAAGCGCCCGCCGCGCGGTTCGTGACCGCCGCGAGCGCCACCGTCGGCTCGAGCGGCGAGCGGGTAAGGTGCTGCGTCTCAGCCACCGGAGACGGGCGGCAGGAGGGCGATCTCGGCGCCGTCATGGAGGAGGCGATCGTCGCTGGCGATCTCGCTCTCGACGGCGATGGCGAGGCGCTCGAGGAGCGGCTGGATCGCCGGAAAGCGTCGGGCGAGCTCCAGTCGGAGGTCACCGACTCGGGTGCCCTCGGCGAGCTCCAGCTCGCGTTCGGAGCTTCCCAGGGCGTCGCTCGAAGAGGCGAAGGCGAGGACCCGGACGCGCATCGAATTCATGGTAGCACCGGGCCGCATCGGATAGATTGCGACGCGATCAAGGAGGCGACGTTGGCGGGACTGGTATCCGAACTGAAGCGGGACGAGCTCTACGAGCGAAGACTCCGGCACTGGCTGGGCGAGATCGAGAAGCTCGTGACGGAGGAAGCGAAGCTCCGCGAAGGCGGCGGCGCCAAGGCGCAGGCCAGGCAGCGCGAGCAGGGGAAGTTGACCGCCCGCGCGCGCGTCGCGGCGCTGTGCGATTCCGGGGCTCCCTTTCTCGAGCTCGGCCTGTGGGCCGGGCACGGCATGTACGCGGAATGGGGTGGAGCGCCGGGGGCCGGAGTGGTCGCCGGCGTCGGCCGCATTCACGGCCGCGAGGTGCTGGTGGTCGCCGACGACGCCACGGTCAAGGCAGGCGCGAAGTTCCCGCTCGGCATCAAGAAGGTGCTGCGAGCGCAGGAGATCGCGCTCGAAAACCGGTTGCCCACCGTCTATCTCGTCGACTCCGCCGGCGTTTTCCTGCCGATGCAGGACGAGATCTTTCCCGATCGCGAGCACTACGGGCGGATCTTTTACAACAACGCGAGACTCTCGGCGGCGGGTGTCTTCCAGATGGCGGCGATTGTCGGCTCCTGCGTTGCCGGAGGCGCCTACCTGCCGATCATGAGCGACGAGATCCACATCGTCGAAGGGATCGGTTCGATTTTTCTCGCTGGGGCGCATCTCGTCGCCGCGGCGATCGGGGAACGGATCGAGAACGAAGCCCTCGGCGGCGCCATGGTGCAGGCTGATATCTCCGGCATCGTCGATCATCGCCATCCTGACGAAGCGACCTGTTACGCGAAGATTCGCTCGCAGTTCGAGCAGCTGGCTCGCGGCGAGCGAGCGCCGTTAGCGCAGGTAAAGGCGAAGCTGCCGCGCCACGATCCGGAGGAGCTCCTCGGCGTGATGCCGGTCGAGCGCAACAAGCCCTACGACGCCCACGAGCTCATCGCGCGTCTCGTCGACGGCTCCGAATTCGACGAGTTCAAGGAGACCTACGGCCAGACGCTGGTCTGCGGGACCGGTTGGATCGAGGGGCACGCGGTCGGCATCGTCGCCAACCAGCGCTCGATCGTGGCGAAGAAAACCGGTCTCGAGCCCAAGGACAAGGAGCTTCAGATCGGCGGGGTGATCTACAGCGACTCGGCCGACAAGGGCGCCCGCTTCGTCGAGCTCATGAACCAGAAGAAGATCCCGCTCCTCTTCCTGCAGGATGTCACCGGTTTCATGGTCGGCTCGCGCTCGGAGCGCGGTGGCATCATCAAGGACGGCGCCAAGATGGTGAACGCCGTCGCCAACTCGGTGGTGCCGAAGATCACCGTCTTCGTCGGCAACAGTTACGGGGCCGGAAACTACGCCATGTGCGGCAAGGCTTACGGCGCGCGTTTTCTCTTCGCCTGGCCTTCGGCCGCGATCGCCGTCATGGGGGGAGAGCAGGCGTCGAAGACTCTCCTCGGCATCCAGCTGAAGAACCGCGGCGCCGACGTTTCGGAGGAGGAGAAGAAAGCTCTCCTCGCCGACATCCAGAAGCGCTACTCCGACACGATGAACCCGCGCTACGCCGCGGCGCGTCTCTGGGTCGACGCCCTCATCGATCCACGAGCCACGCGCAGCGTCGTCGCCCAGGCCCTCGACGCCTGCGCCAACAATCCCGAGATCCCCGAGTTCAAGACCGGCGTCCTGCAGACCTGAGACGGCGCCCCATCCCGCCCGGCGGAGCGTCGTTCGGCGTCGGGTAGGCTCTGGCCGGTGAAATCCACCGAATTTCTCGAGCGCTGGCGCCACGCCGGAGCGGCGGAACGCGCGAACAAGGATCTCTTTCTCGTCGAGCTCTGCCGGGTGCTCGCGGTCGAGGAGCCGCATCCGAAGACGAACGACTCGGAAAGGGACCGCTACGTTTTCGAGAAGGACGTCGCCCGGTCGCGCGAGGACGGCACGTCGATCGGCCGGATCGATCTCTACCGGGAGGGCTGTTTCGTGCTCGAGGCGAAACAGGTAGACGCGGCGAAGCGCGAGACGCCGGTCTGGCAGCAGGCGATGAACGACGCCCTCGGGCAGGCGCTGGGCTACGCGCGGAGCCTCCCCGCGCCGCCGCCGTTCGTCGTGGTCTCGGACATCGGCTACTGCTTCGACCTCTACGCCTCGTTCGACGGCTCGGGCGCCTACCGTCCGTTCCCGGACGGTTTCCGCAAGCGGCTCTACTTCGCCGATCTCGAGCGCCACCGCGAGACGCTCCGCCGGCTCTGGCTCACGCCGCTCGCTCTCGACCCGTCGCGGCAGCAGGCGAAGATCACGCGCGAGGTCGCGGCGAGGATCGCGGCGCTCGCCCGGGAGCTCGAAGCGGCCGGTCACGACGCGCGCGCGGTGGCCGAGTTCCTGATGCGCTGTCTGTTCACGATGTTCGCCGAGGACGTCGGCCTTTTGCCGCAGAAGCTGTTCTCGAAGCATCTCCACGACTACTGGCTGGCGAATCCGGCGACCTTTCCGGGCGGCGTGGGCTCGCTCTGGCGCGACATGAACGAAGGGCGCGAGACGCCGGCGGGGAAGCTCCTGCGCTTCAACGGCGGCCTGTTCTCTGATTCGCGGGCGCTGCCGCTCACGAAGCAGCAGCTCGAGCTCCTGGCGGAGGCGGCGAAGAGCGACTGGGCGGAGGTCGATCCGTCGATCTTCGGCACGCTCCTGGAGCGCGCCCTCACTCCGAACGAACGCCATCGCCTCGGGGCGCACTACACGCCCCGCGCCTACGTGGAGCGGCTGGTGAAGCCGACGATCGAGGAGCCTCTGCGCGCCGACTGGGATCTGGTGCGCGCCGAGGTGCGGCAGCTGGTGGAGGCGGGGAAGGTCGAAGCCGCGCAGGAGCGGTTGCGCGACTTTCATCACGAGCTCTGCCGGATCCGGGTGCTCGATCCGGCGTGCGGCACGGGGAACTTCCTCTACGTCACGCTCGACCTGTTCAAGCGCCTGGAATCGGAAGTTCTCGCGCAGCTCCAAGGTCTCGGCTATTCGCAGATGGGTCTCGAGATGGAGAAGTTCCGGGTGACGCCGGAGCAGTTCCGCGGCATCGAGGTGAAGCCGTGGGCGAAGGAGATCGCCGAGCTCGTGCTCTGGATCGGCTATCTGCAATGGCAGGTGAAGCAGAGCGGCGAAGCCACGACCGTACCCGAACCGGTGCTCCGCGACTACGACAACATCGAATGCCGCGACGCCGTCCTCGCCTGGGACGGCGACCCCGACCTCGCCCGCGACGACCACGGCAAACCGATCACGCGATGGGACGGCGTCACGACAAAGAAAAGCCCGGTAACGGGTGAAGACGTACCCGACGAAACCGCCACCATTCCCGTCTACACCTACAAGAACCCCCGCCCCGCCGAATGGCCCCAAGCCGACTTCATCATCGGCAACCCGCCCTACATCGGGAACAAGCGGATGCGGGCGGTTCTGGGCGATGGCTATGTGGAAGCGCTTCGCTCAGCGTCCGCGACCGTCCCCGGAGGTTCGGACTACGTGATGTACTGGTGGAGCCGCGCCGCCAGTTCCGTCGCACATGGCGGTGCTCGCCGAAGCGGGCTCATTACAACCAACTCCATTTCTCAAGTGATGAACCGCAAGCTAGTACAGCAGTTTCTGGCGGCTGAAGAGATATCGCTGGTTTTTGCAGTTCCAGACCACCCTTGGGTCGACTCCAGCGACGGAGCCGATGTTCGCGTCGCAATGACCGTCGTAGATGGCGGCCAAAAGCATGGACGCCTCGTGAGAGTGACCAATGAACGTGCTGCGGAAGGGAGTGAGGCCCAGCTCACATTTGAAGAGACGCTCGGGAGCATCGACGCTTCTCTAAGTGTAGGGGCCGCCGTGTTGAGCGTCGTGCCTCTTCAAGCCAACCGGGAGCTCTGCGCACAAGGGGTCAAGCTCGTTGGAGATGGCTTTGTACTTGATCCGCAATCCATGATGGCGCTTGAGGAAGGAGCCCGGGCGCGTATCGCGCCACTCCTGTCAAATCGCGATCTCGTGCAGAGACCATCAAGTCGGCATGTGATCGACTTCGCTGGGCTGACCGAATCGGAAGCCCGTGCCGCGAATCCCGTCGCCTATCAGCGCTTGTTCGAGACTGTGAGGCCAAAGCGGCTGCAGAATCGCGACCCTCAGCGTCGGAAAGGCTGGTGGCTCTTCGGCCGCTCGAATGAGGAGTTGCGAGAGAGCATCCGAGGGCTCGATCGATTCGTCGTCACTCCCGAAGTATCGAAGTTCAGGCCCTTCGTGATGATTCCTGGGGGAACAGTTCCGGACGCATCGCTCTACGTCATTGGATCGAACGACTTCTACATTCTCGGAGTCCTCTCATCGAGATGCCACGTGACTTGGGCTTTGAAGTCCGGTGGCCGGATGGGGGTTGGAAATGACCCCAGGTATCAAGCTGGCCCAACCTTCGACCCCTTTCCGTTCCCTGTGTGCGCTTCTGACATGGCTGACCGAATCCGCGAGCTCGGGGAGCAGTTGGATGCGCATCGGAAGCGGCAGCAGGGGTTGCATCCGGGGTTGACGATCACGGGGATGTACAACGTGCTCGAGAAGTTGCGGAGCGGGGAGGCGCTTTCGGCGAAGGAGAGGGGGATTCACGAGCAGGGGTTGGTGTCGGTGTTGAATCAGATCCACGACGAGCTCGATGCAGCTGTGTTCGGGGCCTACGGCTGGCCGGCGACGCTCACCGACGAGGAGATCCTCGAGAAGCTGGTCGCGCTCAACCACGAGCGCGCCGAGGAGGAGAAGCGCGGTCTCGTTCGCTGGCTCCGCCCCGAGTTCCAGAATCCGAAAGGCGACAAGGCCGCGACCCAGCCGAGCCTGCCCGGCACGGAAATCAAGGCGAAGAAGGGCGGCAAGGCCGCGAAAACCGACAGGGCCGAAAAGCGAGTTTGGCCGAAAGAGCTGCCGCGGCAGTTCGCCGCGGTGCGCGATCTTCTCGCCGAGCAGGGCGCGGTCGATCTCGTCCGCGCCAAGGCGGCGTTCAAGGGCGCCAAGAACGAGGCGCTCGCTGCCTCCCTCGACAGCCTGGCGGCGCTGGGCCTCGCCGTCGCAACTGGCGCTGGGGCGGAGCGTCGCTGGTCGGCGGTAACATAGAAGAATGATCTTCGCTCGACAACGAGAGCTGCTGGCCCTCCTTGACGCATTGGGCGGCGATGTGGCGTCGACGGACTTTCAGAAGCTGCTATTCCTCTATGGCCAGGAGCGCGGCGAGGAAGCACCGTACGAATTCGTGCCCTATCAGTTCGGAGCATTCTCATTCTCTTCCTACGCTGACAAGAGGAAGCTCATCGATAGTGGGGAGCTTGCGAGGGTCGAAGATCGCTGGGTTCTCACCAACGTTGGCGCCAAAGTGCTGCAGCGAAATCCCTTCCGCTCGATAGCTGCGAACTTCGCCAGGCGCAATGCAGGGTTGCGAGGGGACGCGCTGGTCGCAGAGACATACCGTAAGTTCCCATTCTTCGCGATTCGCAGCGAGATTGTCGAGAGAGTCCTGCGAGGCGATGAGGGGGCGCTTGAGGCCGTTCGCGCAGCGAAGATGCGCCCGGCTCGCGCCGGGCTGTTCACGATCGGCTACGAAGGACTAAGCCTGGAGGCGTACCTCGTGCGCCTGCTGAGGGCTGGCGTCGGTCTCTTGTGTGATGTCCGCCGCAATCCCCTGAGCAGGAAGTACGGTTTCTCTCGCTCCACGTTGAGCCGCGCAGTCGAGAACGTGGGGATTCGATACGAGCACATTCCCGAGCTCGGCGTCGCCTCCCATGATCGCGCCGAGCTCAATTCTCCCGAGGCCTACGAGCGCCTATTCGAAGCATACCGGCGCGATACCCTGCCGCAACAGGAAGAGGCGCTCAAGACGATTCTGCAATGGGTTGATGAAGGCATGGCCGTGGCGCTGACTTGTTTTGAGGCGAGCGCAAAGTTGTGTCATCGCGGTTGCGTCGCGAGCCACCTGGAAGCTCGATTCGGAGCGGTTCTCGCGTCCACACACCTCTGAGAGGAGCGCCAAGGTGAACGAACGTGTCTTGATCACCGTCAAGACGTATCCGACACTGTCCAGGAAGTACGGCGAGACTGTTTGTACTGCGGGTATTCGTGAAGACGGCTCGTGGGTGAGGATCTATCCGGTCCCGTTTCGACGCCTGGAGGAGAATGAGCAGTACACGAAGTTCGACTGGATTGAGTGCGACCTACGGCCCAACAAGTCTGACCCCAGGCCAGAGACCCGCCGGCCCTACGATTTCAGCCAGATGGTAGCTGTCGGCCATATCAGCACCGACTTCGGTTGGCGAGAGCGCAGAGATCTCGTGTTGGGAAGGTGTGCGGTTTATGCTCGCATTCAGGACCTGATCGACGGAGCGAAGGCGAATCGAATGTCGCTCGCTGTCTTTCGACCAACGCGGGTGATCGACTTCGTGGTCGAGCAAGAGGATTGCAACTGGGACCCTGCAAAGCTCGAGGCGATACGAGAGCTCAGCAGGCAGACGGAGATCTTCGAAGACAACTCCTGGAGGGAGACCTTCAAGGTGATCCCGAAGCTGCCGTACAGTTTTTCCTACCGGTTCGAAGACTCCGAAGGCAGGCAAAGTGAGCTCCAGATCCTGGACTGGGAGATCGGCGCGTTGTATTGGAATTGCCTCCGCGATGCAGAGGGTGACGAGGGCGCCTCAGTTCAGAAGGTCCGACAGAAGTACATGGACGAGTTCGGCGGAAAGGACCTACATTTCTTCTTGGGGACCACGCAGGAGTTCCATTTCATCGCGCCAAATCCGTGGGTGATCATTGGCGTGTTCCCGATTCCGTTCGAGACTCAGCTGTCGCTCCTTTCCTAGTGGCGGTCGAGTGGTCAGCGTGCAACCAGGCGTTGAACCACGAGCGGGCCGAGGAGGAGAAGCGCGGGATTGTCCGCTGGCTCCGCCCAAAGTTTCAGAATCCGCAGGGGCGGAAGGATGCGGTCCAAGGCGAGATCCCCGGCACCGGACAGAAGAAGACGAAGAAGGCTGCGAAGCCGGAGAGAGCCGAGAAGCGGGTCTGGCCCAAGGAGCTGCCGCAGCAGGTGGCGGCGGTGCGCGACCTCCTCGCCGAGGCCGGCGCGCTCGACCTCGCGGGCGCCAGAGCCGCCTTCAAAGGGGCAAAAGACGAGGCGCTCGCCTCTTCCCTCGACAGCCTCGCTGCGCTCGGCCTCGCCGTCGCCTCCGGCGCCGGCCCGGCGCGGAGCTGGTCGGCGGTGCGGTAGGGGGCCGCACTCCTCTCTCTGGCGCGCGGGAGGGAATGAAAGGCTCCGAAAAGGTCTGGAATTCAGTCTTCAGCTGATGAAGACGTTGACCCCAGAGCAGCTTCTCGGACCCTTGAATGCGGTCGAGGCGAAGAACGCGCCGCGGGAGCTCCATTGCCAAGGCGATCTCGATCTGGTGCGCAAACCGAGAGTCGCCGTTGTCGGGTCGCGGGCCGCGGGAGAAGAGGCGGTTCGCCGCGCGGCGCGTCTTTCGCGCGAGCTTTCGCGCGCCGGTGTCGTGGTGGTCAGTGGCCTGGCCGAGGGCATCGATACGGCGGCCCATCGCGCGGCGATCGAGGAGAAGGGAAGGACCGTCGCGGTCCTCGGCAACGCGCTCTCGGCCTTCTACCCGGCGGAGAACCGCGACCTCGATGGCACACTCAAGGTTGCGCGGGGGAATCTGGCGTTCGCTTACGCCAGCGTGGAGCGCTTCGCCGAGGCGGAGCGCGAGGCTGCTGCCGCCGAACGAGCGGGGTACGAGAAGATGGAAGTGTTGAAGCAGCACCTAATCAGGATGCGGTTCGAAGGCTCGAAACCGTCGCCGGCGGCCCCGCCCGGAGACCAGCCGTAAGGCTTCCGGAACGCCGTTCGGAACCGCGGCCACGACGCGCCCCTTCTCCTCGGAAACGGGATCTACCGGTCCTCGAGAAGCTCCGCCGCCAGCGAGGCGGGGGAATGGACGAGAACACCGGCCAGGCGCTTGCCGAAGAAGGGGCCGAAGTGGCGGCGATCGCCAGTCAGCAGAACGGCGGACCGGCTGGAGATCGCCGCGGCGAGCACGGGGCGATCCTTCTCCGGCAGCCGCTCGAGCGCCGACATCCCGCTGCGCGGCGCGGGCTGGGCGACCACGACGATTCGCCGGGCGAACGCGTCGAACGCGGCGAGCGCCCGCGCTTCGTGCTGGAGCTCGAGGTTTCGCCGTGCCTCGAGAAGAACGTAGTCGCTCGCGACGAGCTCATGGGCCTCCGCGAGCAACCAGTCGATCAGCTCGGCGACGGCGCCACTCTTCGTGCGCGCGGCGGAGAACAGAATGTTGGCGTCGAGAAAGATCCGCACGCGACGTCAGCGCCGCCGGAACCCGGGTCGCTTCGCGGGCTTCTTTCGCCGGATGAGCACCGCGGCGAGGCTCGCCTCTTCGGCCTCGAACTCGCGCACTCGATCGTCGGTGTAGATCTCGATCGGAACGGCGATCGCGGGCCGGAGAAGGAGCCCTTCCGGAGTCCGCTCAGCGATGAGCGGCTCGCCGGGCCGGATGCCCAGCTCCTTCCGCAGCTTCGCCGGTAGGGTCAGCACACCTCGTTCGCTCGTGGTCAGGATCGTCATGCCATCATTCTAGCTGAAATACGGAATTGCTGTAGTTCAGTAATCGAGAATGGTTGCGGGCGCGGGCTGCGGCAGAATGGAGCCCGAGGAGACGACGATGATCGATCGGCAGACGTGGGTCGGCGGACTGTACCGTGCGGCGTTCGCCCTGGGTCTCGCGGCGTCGGCTCATGCGGAAGCGCCGCGTCCTTCGACCTTCTCGATCGTCGCCGCCGATCCAGCGACGGGAGAGGTCGGCGTGGCGGTCGCGAGCCGCTTCTTCGCCGTGGGCTCGGTCGTGCCGTTCGCGAAGGCCGGGGTCGGCGCGGTGGCGACGCAGGCCTCGGCGAACACGACCTACGGACCGGGGGCGTTGGAGTTGCTCGCCAACGGCGCCTCGCCCGCCGAGGCGCTGGCGATTCTCACTCGCGCCGACGCCGATCCGAAGTCGCGTCAGGCGGGCGTCGTGGCCGCGAACGGAGCCTCCGCCACCTACACCGGCCCGGGCTGTAACGCCTGGGCGGGTGGGCGCAGCGGCACCGGCTACGCCGTGCAGGGCAACATCCTCACCGGCGAGCCGGTGGTCGTCGCGATGGAGCGGGCGCTCCTCGAGAGTGCCGGCAAGAATCTCGCGGAGAGGCTCTACGCGGCGCTCGCCGCGGGAGACGCCGCGGGCGGCGACAGCCGCGGCAAGCAGTCGGCGGTCCTGATGGTCTCCCGCGCCGGCGGGGGATACGGCGCCTTCGACGATCGCGCCATCGACATTCGAGTGGACGATCACACGGAGCCGATCATCGAGCTCGGACGCCTGATGGGCCTCGCGCTCGTCAACGATCTCTGGAACCGCGGCTGGGCGGCGTTCCTGAAAGGGGAGCGCGGCGAGGACCTGAAGTGGCAGGAGGCGACGCTCGCCAAGGCCGAGGCGATCCGCGCTGAGGTCCTGCCCGAGGTGCTCTACGACGTCGCGGTGATCCGCCTCGCCAACGGCGACAAGCCGGGCGCTCGAGCCGCCCTTGACCGGGCGCTCGTCTTGAACCCGAAGCTCGCGAAGCAGGCGGCTGGCGACAGCGATCTCGCTGGCCTTCGAGAGCGCGCGCCCTAGTCTCTGGCGAGTGCTTTTCTCGCCGCAGCCAGGTCTTCGGGCTTCAGGGCCGGCGCCGGCCACTGGATTTTCAGTCTTTCGATCGCGTGCACGATCGCCTCCGACACGACCAGCCGGGTGAACCATTTGTGGTCAGCGGGGACGACGTACCAGGGGGCGAGCTCGGTGGCGGTCGCCCGGATCGCCGCCTCGTACGCCTTCATGTAGGCGTCCCAGTGCTCGCGCTCGCGAATGTCGCCCAGCGCGAACTTCCAGTTTTTTTCCGGCTCGTCGAGGCGGGCGAGAAAGCGCCGCTTCTGCTCCTCCTTCGAGACGTGGAGGAAGAACTTGAGGATCAGATACCCCTGACGCGCGAGATAGCGCTCGAAGGCGGCGATGTCTTCGAGCCGCTCCTCCCAGATCGACTTCGAGAGGACGGCCTTGGGCAGGCGTTGTCCGGCGAGGATCCCCGGATGAACCCGGACGATCAGCACCTCCTCGTACCAGGAGCGGTTGTGAATGCCGATCCGGCCGCGCTCGGGAAGACGCGTTGTACCGCGCCAGAGAAAGTCGTGGTCGAGCTCCTCGGACGACGGCGCCTTGAACGAGAAGACCTGCACGCCTTGCGGATTGACTCCGGACATCACGTGCTCGATCGCGCCGTCCTTGCCGGCGGCGTCCATCGCCTGGAAGATCACCAGGACCCCCCAGCGGTCCTGCGCGTAGAGCCTCTCCTGCAGTTCGTCGAGGCGCTCGATGCCCCGCGCGAGCGCTCCCTTGGCGTGCTCCTTGTCGAGCCCGCCGGTGTCGGCAGGGTCGACGTCGGCGAGGCGGAACTTGCCGCCCGCGGGGATGCGATAGCGCTGCGAGAGGTTCAGCTCGCGGGAGCTCGTCGATTTCTTGCCCATGGGGGCGATGCTACGGCAGACGGTAGACTTTCGCGCGAGCGAGTCCGTGCCGGAATCACCCCAGGGAACGCTGCCCCACGTCGTCATCCTCGGCGGAGGATTCGGAGGGCTCGCGGCGGCCAAGGCGCTCTGCCGCGCTCGCGTACGGGTCACCCTGGTCGATCGCAAGAACCATCACCTTTTCCAGCCGCTGCTCTATCAGGTGGCGACCGCAGGGCTGGCCCCGGGCGATATCTCCGCCTCGATCCGTCAAGTTCTCCGGCGGCAGAAGAACGTCACGGTCGCGATGGCCGAGGTCACTGGCGTCGATCCGGCGAAACGGAGAGTCTTCCTCGCCGCCCCCGAGCGCGGCAAGGTCGAGCTCGATTACGACTTTCTGATTGTCGCGACCGGTGTCACGCAGAGCTACTTCGGTCACGATGAGTTCGCCGCTCATGCGACGGGTCTGAAGACTATCGAGGACGCGATCGGGGTACGCGGCGCCGTGCTCGGGGTCTTTGAACGGGCCGAGTTGGCCCCTCGTCCCGGTGAAAGTGCCGCCCTCCTCACGTTCGTGCTGGTGGGCGCCGGGCCGACCGGCGTCGAGATGGCGGGGGCGTTGGCCGAACTGGCGCGCGCCACCCTCGCCGAGGACTTCCGGCGCATCGATCCCAGGAGTTCGCGCATCGTGCTCGTCGAGGCGGGGCCGCGCGTGCTGCCGACCTTTGGCGAATCGCTCGCCAGGAGAGTGCACCGACGGCTCGAGAAGATGGGGGTCGAGGTGCGCTGCGGCCATCCCGTCGAGCGCGTCGATGAAGCTGGAGTGGTGGTGAACGGCGAGCGCATCGAAGCTGGTGTGGTGCTCTGGACCGCCGGCGTCGAACCCTCGCCCGCGGCGGTTTGGCTCGGTACTGCGACGGACCGGGCGGGGCGAGTCCAGGTCGAAGACGACCTCTCGGTCCACGGGCATCCGGAGGTCTTCGTGGTGGGCGATGTCTCGGCGCGGGAGCAGGACGGCAGGCCACTTCCCGGCGTCGCGCAGGTCGCGATCCAGGGCGGGCGTTACGCCGGATGCGCGATCGCGGCGCGCGTCGCCGGCAGACCGCCGGGCAAGCCTTTTCGCTACTTCGACAAGGGAAACCTCGCCGTCGTCGGGCGCAATTACGCCGTGCTCGAGCGCGGCGGAGTCCGGATCTCCGGATTTCTCGCCTGGCTCGCCTGGGCTTTCGTCCACATCCAGTTCCTGGCGCTTTTCAACAACAAGCTCATCGTTTTCACGCAGTGGATCTGGTCGTACTTCACCTTCGAGCGCGGCTCGCGGCTGATTACCGCGCCGCCTCGATCTCCAACAGTGTCTTCTTCCGCTTCACCCCCCAACGGTAGCCGGTGAGCGTGCCGTCGCTCCCCACGACGCGGTGGCAGGGAACGACCAGGGCGACCGGATTAGTGGCGCAGGCGCGCGCCACGGCGCGCACCGCGCGCGGCTTGCCGATAGCGCGGGCGACCTCGGAATAGCTGCGCGTCTCGCCCGACGGGATGCGGCGCAGCTCCTCCCAGACCAGAGCCTGAAAAGCGGTGCCCTGGAGATCGGTCGCGACGTCGAGCTCCGAGACGCGATCGATGCGGGAGCGCACGGCTTCGAGGAACGGGCGCAGGCGCTTTGGGTCGGCCACCAGGGTGGCGTGGGGAAAATCAGTGCGGAGGCCGCGTTCGAGCTCGGCGCTCGAGCCGCCGAGTCGCACCGCGCACAAGCCCCGCTGGGTCGTCGCGACGAGCGCCGCGCCGACCGGCGTCGCGCCGACCGCGAAGCGGATCTCGATGCCGCGTCCGCCGTCTTTGAAGCGGCCGGGCGTCATGCCGAGCCGGCGCGTCGACTCGGCGTAGAGGCGCGAGGCGGAGCCGAATCCGGCTTCGAATCCGGCGTCGAGCACGGTGCGCGAGCTCTTCATCTGGCGCTTCAGCCGCTCGGCGCGATGCGCCAGCGCGTACTGCTTGGGCGTCATCCCGACCCGCCGCTGGAACTCGCGTTGCAGGTGGAACGAGGAAAGCCCCGTCGCGCGCGCGAGCTCGGCGAGGGTCACTGGCTCTCCCTCCGCGCTGTCGAGGAGCTGGCGCGCCCTGGTGATTGCTTGCTCGATGACCGGCACCTGATCAGGGAGGCAGCGTTTGCAGGCGCGGAAGCCGGCAGCGCGCGCCGCGGTGCCGTCGGCGAAGAATCGCGCATTCTCGGGGCGGGGATGCCGCGCCGGACAGGAGGGGCGACAGTAGATCCCCGTGGTCGTGACGGCGAAGACGAACGAACCGTCCGCCGAACGATCACGCGCCGCGACCGCGCGCCAGCGCGCGTTGGCCAGCTCTTCCGGGTCGCCAGGCTTTCTTCGGTGAAGGGAGGTAGGGGCTTCGGCCACGGGCGCGTCAGGAGTCGAGGAGAGAGACTCCGGTGACGTTAGCACTGCAACGGCCGCGGCAGCGCGAACCTGGGTCGGCATGGGGAGCGGCGAGAACGCGGTCATCAACTCCTCCTTGGCGGAAGCGGAGACTCCGTTGCCTCCCTTACCGGAAAGAAATCTAGCCGCACTCGAACCCGTGGCTCTACCCGTTTCTTGCGGTCAAACCAGACTCAAGTCGGAGTGAAATAGCGAGCGCGCGCGAGCGGGCGCGGCGGGGTGAGGAGGCCGGGCTTGGCCCGGCCTCCGAGGGGAGGGCGCGTGCCCTCCCCTCATGAGATAGCCTCGATCCGCATGAAGAGGGTCCGCATCGCCAATGGACAGGGGTTCTGGGGAGACTCGGTCGACGCGCCGATCCACCTGATCGCGGGCGGTCCGATCGACTACCTGGGGCTGGACTATCTCGCCGAGGTGACCCTGTCGATCATGATGCGTCAGAAACTCAGGAATCCGCAGGCCGGCTACGCCACCGACTTCATCGACTTCATTCGCCGGGCCCTCCCCGATCTCGTCGCGAAGAACGTGCGGGTGGTCACCAACGCTGGAGGCCTGAATCCGAAGGCCTGCCGCGAGAAGATCTTCGAGGTAGCGCGCTCGCTCGGGATCTCCGGCTTCAAGGTCGGGGTGGTCGAAGGCGACGATCTCCTGGCGCGCCTGCCCGAGCTCGTGGCTCGCGGCCATGCGTTGAAAAACATGGACAGCGGCGAGCCGGTCGCGTCGGTGCTCGACCGGGTGACTTCGGCCAACGCCTACATCGGCGCGCGGCCGGTGGCCGAGGCGCTCGACGGCGGTGCGCTGATCGTGCTCTGCGGCCGGGTGACCGATACGGCGCTGGCGTTGGGGCCGCTGGTGCACGAGTACGGCTGGGCGGCGGACGACTGGCACCGGCTCGCGGCCGGCACGATCTGCGGTCATATCCTCGAATGCGGCGCGCAGGCGACCGGGGGGAACTTCACCCGTTTCTGGGAGGTCCCCGATCTGTGGAACGTCGGGTACCCGATCGCCGAGGTCGAGACGAGCGGCGAGTTCGTCGTCACCAAGCATCCGGGCAGCGGCGGCATGGTCACCGTCGATACCGTCTCCGAGCAGCTGGTTTACGAGATGGGCGATCCATCGAGCTATCTCACTCCGGATGTCGCCGCCGATTTCACCTCGATCCGACTCGCGCAAGAAGGAACGGATCGCGTGCGGGTCGCGGGCATTCGCGGCAAGCCGCGCACGCCGTTTCTCAAGGTCTCCGCCTCGTACCTCGATGGCTACAAGGCCGCCGGTCAGGTGACGGTCTCCGGGCCGCGGGCGATTGACAAGGCGCGCCTCGCCGCCGAGATCGTCTGGAAGCGACTGGAGCGCGCCGGCGTCACCTTCGCCGAGACGAATCGGGTGACCGAGCTCCTCGGCGTTTCGGGCGTCCTGCCGGGAATCCTCGCCGCCCCCGCCGACCCGCCTGAAGTCGTGCTGCGGCTCGCGGTGCGCGACAACGATCGCGGCAAGGTGGACCGCTTCGGCAAGGAAATCGCGCCGCTCGTCACCGCCGGACCGCCCGGAGTCACCGGCTTCGCCGGCGGCCGACCGAAAGCGCAGGAGGTCGTGGCCTACTGGCCGGCGCTCCTCGCGCGCGAAGAGGTCGAGAGCCGGTTGGAGGTTTCGGTGGAGGCGATCTGATGGCGCGAGTGGCTCTGACGGCCCGCGTGCCGCTCTCGCGAATTGCCCACGCGCGCTCCGGCGACAAAGGCGACGCCTCCAACGTCGGCCTGGTCGCCGACTCCGCCGCCCGCTACGAGGTGATTCGCCGCGAAGTCACCGCCGAACGAGTGAAGGTCCACTTTGCCCAGGTCTGCCGCGGGCGAGTCGAGCGCTTCGAGGTGCCGAATCTGCTGGCGCTCAACTTCCTGCTGCACGATTCGCTCGGCGGCGGAGGTACGGCGAGTCTGCTCACCGACGCCCAGGGCAAGACGCACGGTCAGGGTCTTCTCGAGATGGAGCTTGACGTGCCGGAGGAGCTGCTCTGAGCCTCCTCGAGCTGCGTCGTGACGGGGACCTCCTCTTCGCGACGATGAACGACCCGAAACGCGCCAACGCGCTTTCTCCGGCTCTCGCCGCGGAGCTCACGGCGGTCTATCGCCGCGAGCTGCGCGCGGAAGGGGTGCGCGCGATTCTCCTCGCCGGCGCCGGCAGGCACTTCTGCGGCGGCGCCGACCTCGAGCACTTGGCCGCCCTTCAATCGGCGAGCGCGCTCGACAACCGCCTCGATTCGAACCGGATGCGCGACCTCTTCGAGGCCATCCTGCGCCAGGAGGCGCTGACGATCGCGCTCGTGCACGGTTCCTGCGTGGCGGGTGGCTGCGGGCTCGCCACCGCGTGCGATTTCGTGATCGCCGCCGAGGATGCTCGCTTTCTCTACAGTGAGGTGCGCATCGGCTTCGTGGCGGCGCTGGTCGCGACATTTCTGCCTTTCCGGGTCCGCGGCACCGACCTGCGCGAGCTCCTGCTGAATCCGGATTTCGTGAGCGCCGATCGCGCCGCGGCGATCGGGCTGGTCAATCGCGTCGTACCGGGCGCGGAGCTCGCCGGCGCCGGCCTCACGCTCGCGAGCGAAATCCTGAACAAAGCGTCGTCGGAGTCGATCGCGCGCACCAAACGGCTCCTGCTCGAGCTCCCCGGCAAGACGCTCGATGACCGGCTCGCGATCGCCAGCGAGGCGAACGCGGCGGCGCGAGGTACGGCCGACTGCAGGCGCGGCATCGCGACCTTTCTCGCCGAGAGGCGCACTCCCGACTGGCGCCCGCCAGCGGACGACTGAAGGAGATTCCGGCAATGCACATGACGTCGACGCCGGGGACGCCACCGGGACGGCTCCGTCCAGACGGGTTGCTCGAGAGCGATCTCTGGGTCGATCAGCCGGACGCCAAGGACGAGCTCACTCGCCGCATCGCCCGTGGTGAGCTCTCGGAGCGGGAGGCCGCGAACCTCGCGTGCTTCATCGAGGATGGCTACTTTGTCTTTCGACCGGCGATCCCGGAGAGCCTTTTCGACGAGCTTCTGGCGGATGTCGATCTGGTCTGGCAGGAACAGCCGGCCGACGCCGCATTCGCGCATCAGAGCCTGCTCACCCGCTTCTCGGGTGACGACGAGACGAGCCGCCAACCCGGTTGCCGGCTGGGAGACTTCCACGGCTTCTCGCCAGCGGCGTTGGCGCTCTACCTGCAGCCTGAGATTCACCATTACGCCCGCCTGATCCTCGACGAGGAGCCGGTCGCCAAGCAGTCGATCTTCTTCGAATGGGGGAGCGGCCAGGCGCTGCATCGCGATCCGATCCATGTCCGCGTGCACCCGGCAAGTCATCTCGTGGCGGCATGGATCGCGCTCGAGGACATCTCGGCGGGAAGCGGTCCGCTCACCTACGTCGCCGGATCGCAGCGCGTGCCCTACCACCAGTTCGAACCGGGTCGCTACTACGCGGACATCGGCAAGGACGATTCCGAGACGTTGCGCGCCGGCGAGGCCATCGATCTCGAGCGCTGTCGTGCGGCGGGGCTCAAACCCGCGCCGTTCATCGCCAAGCGAGGGGAGGTGCTCATCTGGCACCACAGCCTGCTCCATGGCGGCTCGATGCCGACCGACCCCGGGGCGACGCGCAAGAGCTTCGTCATCCATCTTTCGAGTCGCGCGAACACTCATGAGGTGAGCAGCACATACGTCGATCCGTACCTGCCGCGCGACGCGGCTGGCAAGGCGGTGAAGGCGGTTCATTCGGCCCATCGGGTGCTCGAGTTGAACGGTTGCCGCGGCTTCGAGAATCCGCTGTCCGGGCGGATGCGCGAGGAGATCGCAGGTCTGGCCCTCCAGG
>ERZ1292630.1586-Hain-H41-02um-R3-1586-length-22058-cov-7_pt1 | contig 22058 bp, 9 predicted proteins | sample MGYA00564408_ERZ1292630 | MGnify/ENA primary metagenome ERZ1292630 (study PRJEB36523, sample SAMEA6512641) | groundwater metagenome | collected 2019-01-08 | study: AquaDiva: Metagenomics assemblies of 32 groundwater samples
TTTGCTACACCTCCTGCGTCGACACGTTCCCGAATCCTGCGGATTATTCCACGTTCCCTTCGGTGGAGAGCATCCGCAGCAGGGCCTCAAGGGGGCTGTCGTCCACGCCGCATGTCGCTACCATGTGTCCCGGCCGGTGGCGTGACGTGCTCGTGCGGGGGTATGGGCCTCAGTGGTGCGTGCCGTGCAAACACAGCAGGGCCCTCAAGCTGCTGTGTGCTTAGACCGACGGGAAAAGTCGTTCTTACACTCCGTTGCGAGCGGTGGTCATTGTGGTGGCCAGGCGGCCAATGTCCGTCGTTTTCTCGTCAAACTCCCCTGAAGGGAATAAATATCAGGGTCAGCAGGAATACGGATCTGTGTAGCGAGCGAAGGAACAGAGCAACAGAGCTCCGGGCATCACAACGGGATTCACGCAACCCCTCTTAATTGCGGTTATAAGTAACAGCTCACTGTATTTAGTCGGAAAACGTCACCAAAGTGCTCTTTACTACCTTTCCGCGGGGTGGCTTGATGATTTTGTCGCTTGCTGGCACGCTGCCCCCAGGTACGGCCGCGAGAGGCTTCGCCGAGCGCCGATCATACTGATCCAAGTCGCCGCCGCCGGGACCGGTGGACGTTGGCGGAGGCCAATGCTTTGAGGACGCCGGCACCCAAAACATTCCATCTGTCGCGATCGGATCAAACGATGCGCTTTCGTCCGCGGTCGTGGTCGTAGGAGGCGAGGAGTCGCACAAGGGCTTCGCCGATATCAACGAGCGCAGCGTTTTGGCCGAACGCTTGGCCATGACATCGTTCAATTCGCTGTGTCGCTTTTCGTGCACCGGTCGCACGGTTGAGAAACGCTTCGCTTCTTCGCTCCGGTTGGTCCGCCGGGAATGTGACGCCCGTTGAGGAGCCATTCGAAGAACAAGTGCTTTTTTACTCATGTCACCAAACTCCACCGATGATCTCCCGACGAGCAATACGAAGGGGATTGAAGACGAGAGGGGGATTACTACTCTTTGAACAAGGGGTAAGCGACACTGGCACCAAACGGTCTTTCTACTCTCTCCAAGAGCTGCTCGAGAGCCAACTGCCTCAAGCGTAATTTGAAGTGCTCATGCTGGTAGACGATCTCAAGACCGGTGAACAACGGCTTACAGCCACCGTCATTCACGATGACACAGTCAAGATGCGAAGACACACGATGCGAAGCACACCTCGACGCTCTGCCATCCTCCTGGTCAGAGTTCGGTTGCACGCGTGCCTCAACCATCACCTTGACCTTCTGCCAGCGCAACCCAGTGACCTGACTTGCAAACCGAGCGACCGTTTCTGCTGAGGCTCCTTCGACGACAACCCGGCCCGGCTTGCCATAGAGAAATATACCAGAAAGGCCAAGCCGTCTCGCTTCATCTTCCATGAATGCTTTCTTGCGGTCGCAGTAGATGTGGTGCATGGCTAGGCCCGTGATGAAGGACGTGGTGGCATGCGGCGGACGCAACGACGGAACACTTTTTTTCATTTTCCTTTCTTTGCCTTCCTGTGTTAATCACACAGTGACGAAAAGTGATTCACCCGGAGCAAGAAAAACCAATCCTTTTCAAGTACAGTTTCCGGTCGAACATTGATGATGAGATGCCGATGGAACCGACACGGACAACGATGTGTGTTCCATTGTACCGTCGTTTCAAGCTGGTTAGGCTCAAACGGTTCATGGCTCGCGCGGTCTGCGCGCTCCGCTTCTCCTGCAGCGTCTCCTGCAGTGTTCTTGAAAGTGGTCATCTGCTTTGGCGTTTGGATTGTTGCGTTATGACGTCAAGGGAGCAGATGGACAAAAGGTGACTTGGCGCCGATCACGTCGACGTTGCCCTCGCCATTGTGTACCGTACGGAGCAGTCCCTACTGTAGTTGTCGACGGACCGATCGAAATTTTCATCGTCATGAACGACGATAGCTGCACTTCCGAGTTCCGCATCCCCGCCCACCAGCATAACAAAGTGCGATGCCATTGCCGTACGGGCGGGCAAACTCACTTCCTGCTGCGAGGACGGGACATCATCAGGCACGTGCAGCAAAGCCTGGATGATCGACCGGCGGAAGTCTTCGGGGCATCGGCACTTTACGGTTTGCTGCAAGTGCAGGCAGCGTTTCGTCAGGTCGAGCAGTATGGTCATCAGCGACGGCTTCACGGTCGCCACGCCGCTGGCCCCTTCGCTCCCAATAAATGCCGCCGCTGACGCGATGACGGTGATCATTTTGTCGGAAACGAAGTTGCCGAGGAGGGACGCGACAAGACCCGATGGCGCCGCGGACATCACGTGCCCGAGACTCTTGTCAATTGCCACCAGGCCGTTGCCGAGATCGAGGAACATCGATGCCCGCGCATCCTTTCCAGCGGTGGTGCCGTCGGCATCCTGGGTTATTCGGCGAGCGAACGTGTGACACCAATCGGCAAGCGCCAGCAGCCATTTTACGGCGCGAGTGGGCTCGGAGGAAGACAATAGGACGCTCGTGAACGGCCCTGCACACCTGACTAGCGCTGATTCTGCCGGCCCAACACGCGTGGGGCGTGACTCGGCGATCGCAGTGTAGCGCCGAAGCATGCTGAGTGTCAATTGGTGCACAGCGCTGAGCTGCGATGGTCGAACTCGTCGCAACGGGCACGTCACGCCGCTCCCCGGGCCGGATTCCGTGGTCCCAACGGTGACAAGTTCCAGCCACAACTCCATCGTCAAGCCAGGGTTCCCTGCCACGAGCGTGCCGTCGCCGCAAAGGTCGGTCCACAGCTCCTCGACATCCCCGTCGAGTAGAGTCAGCGCCATGCCATTGGACATGACTGCGACGCCGAGTTTCCACACTGCGGCATCGCTTGCGAAAGTCGTTCGACGCAGCGTACCGCGCAGCTGCGAGACCACATCGAACCAGCAAGGAAGAGCCAGTGACAGCATGATCGCAAAGTGCGTCACGAGGAACTGGACGAGGTTGGAAACCCCGTCAATGCCCTGGCGACGCCGCGGCACACCACGTCTATCACCATCCGGCGCCTTCCTCGCTGCGTCGAGGAAGAGGAGGTCGGCGACCCCGTTCCACAACGCCCGGAGAATAACCACCTCAGAGTTGCGTCCGGAAATATCGAACGAGGCGGCATTCCACGACAGTCGACGAAGCGAATGCAAGGGCAAGCACGCCCACAGCGCTTCTCCACCATGGTCACTGACTAGAATGGAAGCATGCAACGGATGGTCGTCCTCACCGTCGCAAGTGAAAGCAAAGCGGAACCACTTCACCCACACGGCTGAAGCCCACTTCACGGCGGCCGTGGTCCGGGACGTCGAACATGTCACTCCTGGCGTCGCGCGCGTCGTCCTCGAGAGCCTCCGATGCGCATCCGACTCAGCATGCATGCTACAACACAGCTGATGAAGCGCGAGCAGCCTGCACAGTACCTGCCTCTGAAAGTGCTTCTTGCACGGTCCCGATTCGGCACTCGTTATGACGTCGTCATGGCGCTTAGTGTCGTCGTGGTGCGCCGTCTCTAACACGAGCGCCAAAATGATGACGGCATCTGAGAAGTCTAGCGCTGAAGTGTATTGAAGCCACTCTGCCAAGGCGGGGTCGTAGCCTGCGATTTGCTCCGCGGCGGGCGGAGCCGCGAGGTCACCACAGAAACGCATCGTGTCAAGCTCAAGTCTGGGGCCGTTGTCGTCCGTCCACAGACGGACATGGCGATCATCGAAATCCCGGACAACAATCTGCAGCCACTGCGCGAACCCAAACGACCATTCACGACTCGGCTCCTCCTCGCGAACTGTGGCGTTCGGATCACAACCTATGGGATACGTCTCGGATGTGTCTTGCGGGGGCCGATCAGACGAATGCGACACCAACAACAACCGAGCTGCCGGTGCCTGCAGATCGTCACAAATGGCTAACAACGCCCGTGGAAGCGTCATAAAGCATTCGGTGGCGGCGCCGAGGAGCTCCCATAACACCGAGCGGAGCTTCTCGTCCACGACCAAGACGGAAGTCCTTGGACCAACGTCGTTGGCGGTGGTCACCGCGGCGTTCAGCAAGGCGTCAACGCCGCCAAAGGGAGCCGTTTCACGACGCGACGAAGGTGGGACCGAGTGCAGCAGCCGTCGCGTCATACCATGCATCAGCGGTACGACAAACTCACGGATCATTCTTCGCGTGGGCGTCCAGTCGTACTGAGATGACGGCTCGGCAGCTCCACCAGATACCGCGGCGGCAACCCACGGCGAGAGCAAAACAGCAACAAACGGCCTCCCACTGCGGGCGTCAGGGCATACATCCAACGGCTTCAACCCGTGATGTCGCGTCGGGACACGACCGTCAGCAAACGAAACCTTCGCCCCGGACGCTGCGGGCGCGTCAACCCCCGCGTGCTGGTAGCACCAGAGGCGAACGCCTTCGAGCGTGACCCGAAGAGTGATGATCGCCTCGGCGGCAGTGAATTCCGACGAGGCAGCAAACAGGTTCAGCGCCGAGAGGAAGTGATCCACCGCCGCTGACCGCTGCGTTGACGCCGTCACTGCCAGGGCGGCCGCCAGCGCAGCGAGGTCCACCGCCATGTCACAACACGCAGAATCTCTTTCACGGAGGGCAAAGTGTGCCAAACAATTCATTCAGGGGGTTACCCACAATGGGAGAACGTAAGGTGGAAAATATCGCCCTCTGATGCGGACGCAAGAATGACCCCCCGCGTTCACATTTTTCCTCTATTTTCTTGACCGCCTTTCGTCCTCTTTCGCGGCCTCCTCTTCCTCTTGCCGACGGGCAGCCATCTTCGCCTTGATCATCGGGCAGCCAATAATCCAAACGAGTAAACCAACGACGATAAAGATGTACACGCTGCTCACAGCAATCATGATCTTGGGTTCAATGAGAGACGCGCCGGCGCCTCCCGGACCAGCCGGGCTCAAAATTTCAGTGGTCGTCGCGGTATACAGGTCCGAGCGATAAAAGCACATTAAGCCCAGCTGCAACACTTGATGCATGCCCCCGATTTTCGACAACGTGTCGATGCTGTCTTCTATAAACGGGTTGGTCACGGACAGAAATAATAACTGCAGCACCTCGACGGCGGCGACGGCTAGGAGTTGCCCAAGGGAATTGGGCTCCGCGAAGAAAAGCACCGCGGCCACGAGCAGCAGCTTGAACGAGAGCGTCACGGGCTGCACCATCATGTACTTGAACTCGTACTGCTCGTAGACGCTTTTAAACACACAGCGATCCGACTCAAGGCAGCGGGACCACTCTGCCAGTGGCGCATCGCAGGCGACGATTTCATACCAGCGCAACGGCAGCCGCTCGCGGTTGGTCCACACTTTCCCCCAAACCGACAGTTCGCTGAAAGCGTTCGCGACGATGAGGCGCTTCTTACGTTGAAAGGTCACGATCAACATCAACGCGAAGAGACCAAACCCAACGATGAAGACGAACAGCGTTGAAGCAAGTACCATGAAGAGAAAAAAGGGAGCCGCCGGCCGATAGCACGTCTCGAAGCTGCACGACAAGCTGCTGTGGCAAAAAATCACCAGCGCCGCACTTCGCAAACTCGGCAAATACAGACTCTGCGCAAGCAGCAAGGCAATGGTGCCCGACAAGGTGGCGGAGCCGTTGCGCTCGGCGTCGTAGGCGCTCGTGGCCATCGTGAGTTTCACCTTATCCTTGGACGTCAATTTGCAGCAGCGGCGGCACACCGTCACGCCGCAACCGTCGACAGGACACACAAACGACACAAGCTTGCACGATCTCTCGGGGAGAGGGCGAGCGCCTGCGGTGGCAGTGTCGCGGGCTGCCGGGGCTTTTCTTGACTGAAGCGGATCCTTCGGGTCTCGTTGCGGACTTGACGCAAGTAAATCACGGCCTCGACCACTGCTGCCTGCCTCGCCCAGCTTCTCTTGATGTGCCTCAAGGCACTCGTGGCTGGCTGCGTGGCTGCAACGAAAGGATGGCGTCGCGCGGGACTTCTTGCGTTTCTTTAGGGGGTCTGTTGTACTTTCCGCCGAATGGTTCCCAGAATACTCTGCGAGGTGATGGGGCTGAATGTCAATCAGACGCATGGCGTGAAACGGACACAGGGTAGGGCCGCTCGCCAGCGATATTGAGTACTCCTCGGGTCCTTCTGTTGCGCTCGGGGGGCTTGTGGCCGGCAGCGGCACCCGGAACGTTTCGGGAAACGTCAACGCTCGTTGGAGTGCTTCGTCGTCGTCCATTTTTTCTCTCGATTCACGTGGTGTCTCCCCCTCTCCTATGACAGACGATTGCAGCTGCGGGAGGACCACGAATCCCTTCAGGAGTTGCGCCCGTTTGTACTGCTTCCAGAGTCGCTCTCGCCAAGTCACGCAACGCCGAAACGCTGTTTCCGCTTTAAACAATGCGTACGTCCGGACGCTGAGCGGGATGTCACGAGAAAAGGGCCACTCGGTGTCGTTCGAAAACTCCTCAAAGGCGACCCAATTGGCAAGCGCTTGCCTCTGCCCGGTAAAACGAAGGTTCATAAAGTGAATGGATAACAAGCGCGACAAGCGATTATGGCCGTACTCTCGCGTGGATGATGTCGTGGCACCTTGTTGTCGCTCCTCCTCCACTTTTTTACCGTCATCAGCGCCGTCTTGCCCGACCGCGGCAAACGCCGGCAGACCAGCGTTGACCAGTATTGGAAAAAGACGATCGGCGATGCGATTCGCATCAAGGCGGCCCACTTCACTTGCCCATCGTCGTCGCGCGGCGGCCATTTCGGCCCCAATATCGTCCTTTCCCAGCACGACATCGCGAACCGATCGATCCTTCTCAGAAATGATGAGCTCAAACGGATGCTCGCGGCGGGCTTCCTCAAATCTGGCGATGTCCGCGTCGCCGTTGGTGGGCACCGCAATGCGGATGTCACCCACGTTGATGGGTGCCCCTTCTTCGCGCATCATGGACAACCCCACCACCTCGTCGTCGACCCCTGCCGTCTTGAGGCGGCTGCGCGCCAAACGCCGGCGCCTCGCGAAGCGTTTGGATCGTTGCGTGAGCAAAATACGCCTCTCCTCGAAGCGCTGCTCCACAAACCATTCACACTGCTCCACCACGTCGCGGATGGCATCGCTCGCGGCCGCAAGAAACGGATGAAAATCCTCGCAAAATTGTACGAGCTGATAAAACGTCTCCAGTTGCTCGTAGCTTGCCTTTCCTGCGAGGCTGTTGAACTCCTCGAATTGCACGGCGGTCTCCGATGTGACATCGGCGAAACCGATTTCCGAAAGGGCTCTAACAATGGCCGCGTCCACGATGGGACGCGGGGCTTGATACATCGGCGAGTTCCCCGAAGGACGATTCCGGGGGTCGCTGGCTCTCGGTGCGACCCGGCGGAAGGTGGCTGACGATGTTGCCGCAAGGTGCGGAGTGACGTCGGCCAAGTAGAAGTCCCGATGTACGTGGCGCACGACATCAGGAATGGCCTTTTCGGCGTCCTCCTCACCTTCGATCAATCCTCCTTTATTGTGCTTTGCGGCGGCGGTGTGTCCCTTTGACTTGACCCATAGTGCAAGCGGCGTCGACGTGGGCGAGCGAACTGCACTCACTCGCGCCTGCAAAGAGGCGTCGAGCGCGTGACGAAGGGCCTGGCGCGAGCGAGAACCAACCACCTCCCAGGTACCGTCGGCGTTCTCGTCCGACGGCTCACCACGTCGCCGTTGACGCAGAAACAAAGGAGGAGGAAATGTCTTCGCGGCAGTCCCTGCGCTGCTAGTTGAGGAATGGGTGATGCGCAGCGCAGGAAGGATAGTTGTTGCTCCGCGTTGTTGTTGCGTTCGTCCATCTGGTTGTTGCTTCTGCTTGACCACGAGGAGCTGCTGCCGGGGATCGATCACCGTTGTCTGAAACGTAAACTCGTCGACTTCGCGCACCAGCACCAGAAACACCGTTGCCAGGATGGCGACCGCGAATTGCAATAGAAACGTGACTTCCCCTGGCAAGACAGGGAACGACACCGTAAAGTCAAGCGAGAAGACGAACATGGTGAAGGAGAAGGGCAGTTCGAATTCGAGCGGCCACGTCCAGCCGGAGAAGTTCAGCGCCATGCCTTGGAACACGGCCGCGACGATGGGGATCACCACCGCCACTTGCTTGGCCCCCTCCGTGCCGGATGACGCCACGCTGGTGAGCTGGCCACTCGCCTGGGAGGCTTGGCTGGCAGCGGAGGCACCCCCCCCAGCGGCGTGCCCCGCGATACCGGCGACATCCGGTTGGTGCTCGTCTTTGTCCTCGTCATCGCCATCGCCTGACCCGGTCGCCGGCGTTGCGAAGTCCCCTGACCCAAGGTCATCACGGACGTGAGATGCGGTGACGGCCGACGTGAAGCCGCGCTGAGGCTTCGCCTGACTCTGCGAGGTGGTCGTACGAGCTTGGCGTTGAGCACCATGGGTCGCGGCGACCCCAGCGTCATCTTGATCGTCGTCGTCCGCGTCACCACCACCACAGACGCGGCTGACGAAATTAAACAGCACGGCGACAATCGTGATTGTAACCAGAATGCCACCCGACAGGCGACTTTCAAAAACATCGACTTTCGCGGTGTCGATCATCGGCGCGGCACCCATCGCGGCGATCGCCTGTGCGGAGAGCGCCGTCGGCGCGACGGTCAAACTATAGAGCCCGCCATTGAACATGCCGAGCCGCATCACCCCACCGTTGCGAGTGGCGAGGGTGCCCACGGTCGCCGACCCGCCGCCCACGGTGGGATGGTTAGGGTTAGTCGCCACGTCCGTTCCGCTGCTGGCGTTGGAGGGAGGCATTTGAGGACCAGCAAAGGCGCGAAAATCGGAAGGCAGACACTGCTTGTAGACGTTTTTATTGAGCCGTGTGAAGGCGTCGATGAGCAGCTGCATACTTGCGCGACCCGCATGCGTCCACTTGCGCAGCGCAATAAAGTGCCAGTTATTGTCAAACATGCCGCTCGTCACGGTCGACGACCAACGGAGTTCGGTGTACTGCTCTTGCACGGCCGATGGCGGTCCGCTCATCGCGACGTAAACGTTCATGACGAAACGCAGGGACTGATCGACGCCGTTCACGTAGACGGCCGCGTACAGCTTGCCGGGCATCGTGGTGCGATTGGGGTGCGTGGAAACCCACGCGGGGTCGTCTTTGTGGTCAATGACCCCTCCGACGCCGGCATGCACGAAGGCGCCACTGCTCGCTCCCCAGTTGGGTTCGCGATGGGGGTCGGTGAAGTAAGTGTCGTCGATGGACGTGGAACTGTCGGACACGGCGAAGACGAGCCCTCGACTGTGCCGAGATGCCCTAAGCCAGAACGTGATGGTGAAGGCTTGATCGTCGAGTCGCGAAAGGTCAAATGGCGTCCCCGCGATGCCGGGAAGCGCAAGGCTGCCCACCGTGCTGGACGGCGTTTCCAACACATCGCCTTGACCGGATTCGTTGTCGCCGTTCGGGTTGAAGCCGTTGAAGAGCAAACCGTACGGCAGCTCCGTGGACGCAGCTTTCCGACCGGCGGGCGAATATCTCTTGCCGTCGGCAGCCAGATAGTACACTTGGTCCGGCATCGCCGTGACGGAGCGTCTTGGAGTCGGCACAATCGATGCGGTAGAATTCACGACGCCGAAACTCGTCGCGACGTTCATGAGCGTAAAGAAACCGGCCTCCAACTCCGTGAGACGAGCCACGGCGGGGCCGGTCAACGCGCCAAATGGACGAGGGCTGCGCAAAACGATGCGGTCCGAAAATGACACTTGCGTCGTCGACGTGATGTCTAGCTCTCCGAGAGAAAAAGGTAGCAGTCCCAGCGCGCCGAACGAGTCGTCGGCGCCTGGCGATTCAGGCCATTCTAGCCCGGTAACGGATCGAGGTGCTGACTTGCCTGCGATTTGACCTTCATCTTTTTGCCACCAGCTGGTTGGCACCGGAAAGCCCCCGTCGCTATCGCGAGGCATCGGCCGATTATCGAAGGGCATCGATCGGAACATCCGCAGCCGCTGCTCCGCAACGTCAATCGGGACGAAGAAGAAGCGCACGAAGCTGTGCTCAGAGGGGGATTTGTGAGGCATCCAGGCCGCTTCCGCAAAGCACTGATTGGCGTTGTTGACAAGCGACGTCGCGTTTGAGATTTTGTCTTCGGCCGGCTGCACGAAGGTCAAGTCGCTGTACGGAATGTCTTCGCATTCTCCGGCACTGCGACCGAACGCCACGCTCACGGTGCCAGTGAACGTCGGCCGTGCGCCTGCTCCGCAGCGTGCGGCTGCCCAGTAAAGAGACTCGCTGTGCCCCGCGGCTCGGATCTCGTAACATTTGTCCTGCAGCGGGATGACGTTCACGCGGGATGGGAATGACTGGCTTGCGACGGTGTCGGAGAGCACTCGATTGCAGCGACTGCCTGGGAATTCCTCGACCCAGAACGCATGAGTCGCTACAGTGACGACAGAAATGTTGTCGCTCCCCGTGTACTGCTGAACAGCTAGAGCGAGTAAGTAGACAGTAATGCCGCCGAGAGCCAGTGTTAGAAGACCGATCACCAGGGATACACGAGAATGCAGCTTCGCGAGCACCTTTGCCGCGAAGATGACGATCAAGAGGGCAATAAGTAAGACATCAATCGTGATGAATGCCACGAGAAATTTTCCAGTGTCCGTTTTTCGCTGCTTTCCCCCGCAAACATCGCCGACTTGAGGCAACACAGGTGAGGCGTATCGAGCGCCAAAGTGAAAAGACAGGGTGGCCGATGCTGCCGTCGTACTGCTGGACACGTTCCACGGAAAAACAATGCTGGCTTGTAGCGACGCAAAAGGAGAGTCCGACTCTGCGAAGTAGAGAGAAAGATCTTCTTCGCTGCTGCGATCGTCTCGTTCGACCGCGGAGGGCCGCGGCCGAAGCGCACACTGATAAGGCAGGGTCGTGGGTGAATTGACGGAAAGCACCATGCCGATGCCCGGCAGCGATGACAAAAGGCACGGCCACACTCCAAGCAGCCGACGCTTGGGGCCGCGGTTCGCAATGAGGGAGATCCATGCCGTCGACAATCCTTCATTAGTTTTGCGGTGTACGTCCGCCGAGGCAGTCAGATTCACGGCGAGTAGAACACTACTGAGACTGTGCCGGATCATGCCCCGCAGCACGCGGAGACCCGTCGTCGTGTCCAGGAGGGATTCGGAGGGCACGGTTAAATTCGACATCGACACGGCGGCAACGATGCATTTCGGCGCCGTAGGATCTGTGCCGTTGACGGCTGCGCTGCCGCCCTCCTCCCCAAGGCCGGCGCCCGCGGCGGCGATGCAGGAGGCGGTTGTCGTCACATCGAATCGCATGCCGCCCATCGCGGAACCGCCGCGCACTGCCGCCAAGGGGTCGGGACGAAGCGATGACACTTCAGCAAGGGCAATCGTAATCATCTGGCCATCGCTGGTCGTCGCGGACGTCGTCGTCGTCGTCGTGCGACTGCTGTTCAAAGTCACCGGCGACGAGGATGCGACGAGGTCAAGAATGCTTCGTTCAAGTAACGTCTGAGCTGAAGGGTTCACGCTTGCCGCTCCAGGAACGGGTACCCCGCCGCCCGCCGCCCCGGCGGCTGTGCCATCTACGGGTGTGGAATCTCGGAACAGTCCCTCTCGCGCCGACGAACTCAACAGCAATCGCGTCGTGGCATCGTCGGCCGCGACAACGGTGTGCAGCTGCGCCGTGAAAGTGGTTGCCCCATTGCCGGCCGTCTGAGGCTGGCACCATTGCGCCAGGGAGGCAGCATTCATCCATGTGGCGCGCGCCCACGCGAAGCGGAGAAACCTACCGCTGCTGCCGGTTTGATTGTTGCCCAGTGCACGTTGTCGTAAGGTTTCAACGATGTTTTTGCCCAGAAGGGCGATCAACGAGGGGTCATTGCTGTTGGTCGTTGGTTCGTATTCAGTCGGGGACGACGAGCCGATGAGCTGCGCCGCTGGCGAAGCGACGATCAAAGCACGGACAAACGAGCCCAAGGGACCACCAAGCAGACGTCGCCAGGGAGCGTCGAGCCGTGGTTGCAAAATGGCGTCCCAAGGAATACCGCCAATTGCAGTGCTGTTGGTATTCGGATTTTCATTATACGCGATGCACGTGGGCGTGTTGGAAATGTTGAGCGATTCTCCCACTAGAGGAGGGACTTGCAGAGTGATAGAAAACGACAGCGAGATACCCACGTCGCGAAATGCTGTGGCCGCAACCGCACAGCGCCTCCCAATGAACCCCGGCCGGCATGAGCACACGCAGTTCTGACCAGTGATGCGCGCTTGACCCCGGTCAAAGCAGAACGCTGTCGCTGTGCAGACGTAGGGCAGAGAAGAACCTACGCCGACAGACCCATTTCCCAACGATGCGTCCGATAACGCTTCCGTCTCAGCGGCGACGGCCGCGTTCTCTTCGAAGGCGCGGAGGCCATCGTCCAGCAACGCAATGGAAAACCTCAACGCGGACCATTGATCCAACGTTCGTTCCATGGACGGAAAGGAGATCTCCACATCCGACTGGAGCTCCGCAGCACCCGAGGCATTCGCCCCTGCCGTGACGACCGTGAGGGGAGTTGAATTCACACTCTGTCGAGGCAGAAGGTACGTCATGCAGGAACCATTGCGCAAAAACCACACCGCCGCCGGCAGCCACGACGCCGTTGCGTTGCCGTCGTACCAGCGCTCCAACGCTCTGACTTGACACTGCGCCTCATTGATGGCCGAGTCGGATTGCGAACTGCCGTTGTTGTTGTTGTTGTTGCGAGGAGAGGGGGAGCCACCAACACCAACCGCCGCAGCCGCCGGAGCGTCAGTCATGGTGAGGTTCGTCTCATGGCGATACCCCACGTACATCGCCGGATGAGGCGAGTAGAAACGCGACACTAAAACCCACCTTGCGGGGATGCATGACGATGAGCCACCACCACTTCGAGATGCGACGAACGCCTCAGATACATGGGCTGCGAGCGACGCATAGGGCCCCTCGCATGTGGTCACCGCCCAGCTGGAGTCGACAAGCCAAGCGAGCAGAACCAGTAGGCCGCACACGGTGATGTTTCGGGCCATGCGACAAGGTGAGGTGTATTTTGAAAGACGTTTGAGACATTGGAAACCAACGCGTGACTCTCTGACATACTTCATCCGTCGTCGAGGGTTTGTTAAAAGTGATATCACCCATTCACTTGCCGCAGTGCTACAAGGCGACCTACGCGGTGGGCGGCTTGGCCGCGTCGTCATCATCTTGTGATCGACTTGAAGACGTCGTCGAGGGGGAGGAGTCGGCCGGGCTGCACGCCGCCGTTGACGACGGCGTGTCGACTCCCCCGCTGTGCATGGCCTCGCCTCCGCCACCTTGCTGGTCGCTGGTTGCGCTCACAGAAGGGTCTGAATTCAGAATGGGAAGAGACGTGTCCGCTGCGCTCAAATGCGCCGTGGATGCTTCGGGTTCGTTTAGCGGCATCGCCACGCTGCTGCTGTGCGACGAAGGCGGGGGCAACGCAACCGGTCTCAGTACGACGTGAGAAGGGTCCACCTTAACAGCTTCTTCGTCCCCTCGAGCGCCGGTGCCTGCATCGGGAGGTGGGCCCGAGCCGACGGATTGCTGTCGCGCGAACGAATCGCTGCTGAATCCAGGATGCGCACCGAAGCTCTCGCGCCCAGTGAAGCTCGTGTCGCGAACCCCGTCGACGTGCGCAGCCGCACCTGGGGGCGTCGCGGCCGCCGGCGCTGGACTGCCGCTGGAAATACCACCACTCTGTCCGATTGAAACCGGCGTGTGGATCGAGTCGCTGCCGCCGCCCCTCGCGCGCTGTGAAGACGGCGCCGCGGCCAGACCTTGCAACACGGTCGAGGTGGGCGATGCGTTCGTGAGGCCGGGCGGTCGCCAAGGAAGCGGTCGCGGTGGCAGCTGCGCGGCACCGGAGGCCGGTGTCGACGCGGCGTCGGCGCGATAGGCGGCGGCCTTCGCCATCACGTCGTCGTTGACCGCTTTCCACGCCTCGATGAGCCGCGAGCACCCGTCGGTCGAAACATCCACCCCAGACTTCGCGCGCCACTTCGCCATCAAAGCCTTATCCGAAGCGATGCGTCTCAGAAACGCATCATCTGCAAGCAGCGCGAGCGTCGACGACGCATGCGAGGACGCAGCACTCGAAACATCCGTCTTTGCATCGTCGTCTGTGGGTCTCAACGAGATGCGCGGAGGGAGCGTCGCCGTGGCAAGGTCGATGGTCCACGTGGTATCGATGAGTTTCAGCTTTGTTTGAAACCAATCCAAAAAACTTCTCGCCGCCAACGGTAACGGCTGCTGATAAGAGACATTTCCGCGTCGCGCCAACGACCAGTTCCCCGGGCTGGCGACGGCCCCCGCGACGGAAGTTGGCGGCACCAGCCGATCTTCGGCTAAAAATCGGCGCAGGGCCATCGCCCAGTTGTCCACCAACTTTTTCTGCTTCGACGGCAGGGCGTCGTCGTAACGCTTTCTCCACGTTGTCAATTCATCGTCGGCACGCAACCTCACCGCGGCATGATCGTCATCTTGGCCTTGGGCGACGATTTCCCCCTCCTCGTCGTCCGCCGCATCCGATCGCCACACTATGAATGAGGCAGGAAAACAGGTTGGCAGCTCCGGCAACACCACGCCGATATCACGATACCACGCGACGTAGTCTTGCGCGACGGGTGATAAGGGCAACTCCTCGATGCAGCGGCCACAACCCGCGGCCCCATCGGCCGCGTACCGGATGACGTTGCCGTGAAGAAACGCGTTGGCCTTCCGGTCCGGCCCTTCATTAATGCCGGTCACCACGTTGAGAAAGCGGCGCAGGACTTTCTCCTGCACAGGCGCGAACTCCTCGGCCACGAGCTGCCCTTCATGGTAGTGGCGCTTGTCGTCATCGTACTCCAGGCGATCCGTGCGGGAAATGGCGGCGCGAACTTTCTGGACGGACACGTTGTGATCGCCGCCGCCGTTCGTATCTTCCCTCGTTCCGTCGTCCTTGTCGTCGTCGTTGCTGTTCTTCCCATCGCCTCCGTGAGCATCCTCATCGCGAGCGTCGTTGCCGTGTGTCACGACGTCATGGCGCTGCGTCATGAGCTTCATAAGCGCATTTTCAGTCAAACGCAGAATCGTGCGAGTTCGGAACGCCGAAGGCAAGTAGGGAAAATTGGCGCCAATCGAGCGGTACCATTGAATGAACGCGGTCGCGGTGGGCCGCAAATCCTCGCGCTCCAACCGGGGCCGATAGGCGTATTGCCCGCAGATGTAGCCACCATCCGAGCCGCCACAGTACCTCGACAAGATCTTTCCCATGTCGTACAGCACGCTTTGCTGCTTGAACGGGTCGTCGAGTTGTGCAAAGTAAGCCACGGTCCGGCGGTATTCACCCTCGCATGCCTCCTCGGTGACGGCTTCGGCGCCAAAGCACAGCGGAAGGGTATAATACCCCATCTCCTTTTCCATCATCCAATCGATTAAGGCCATGATGTGGCCGCCTTCCTGCGGTGGTTCGTTCTTTCCGCGATGGATCTTGCCTTGCTGGACGTAGCCTTCGCGCAAAAACGTCCAGAGAAACTGCCGCAAGCACAGTTTTTGGTCGTATCTCGAAGCACCATGGTCCTCGTACTGTCGTTTGAGTGCTTTGAGCGCCGCCCACCACCCCTGGACACCTCCCTGTAGAAGGCTCCCTGGCAAGACCACGGCCGGCCGCGATGAGGCCCCTGCAGCTGCTGCCGTCGATATAGTGCCTGACGACAATCGTTTCGGTGCGAGAAATCTATCAGCTTGTCTAACTCTTTTGAACGGAAAAGCCTTTGTCAAAAGTAACCGTTTTAGCTCTAAACATCACTCGGTACATCAGTTCCCTTTTTTGTTCGCTTTCTCCATTTCATTCGATCTCTACCTCTAACAAGAAGGGGCGAACATCCAGGACGTGTGCACACACTTGACAACTTTGTGTTTTTGGCTCGTGACAAACGGGAGCCGCGTCGGCCGAAGGTGGGTGTGTGACATTGGTGGGAGCTACAACGGTTCAAGAATATCGATAGGGTTTCTCTCTCTCTTTCTCTCGGGAGCCCAATTGGGTTTTTTTTGCGCGTTCCCTCCGCGTTTGTCTACGACGTGTTGGATGGGGCCGGTGGTTAACGTGGTTGTAGTTGTTGTTGATGATGACGCTGTTGACCCATCACTTTAGTGGGAAAAAAGTTAGTTGTAAATGGCGGCGGTGACCGGAATGAGCTCCGGCAAGCAGCGAATGCCATTTGAAGCGATCGCCGGCATCTCCAGGGGCGTTTCGATGTCCACCCGAAGCCGCTCGATGTACTCCGATAACGGGAAGAGGTCGACGGAGGCCATGACGCCCCACGGGCGCCCGCCTTCCGCGTCGAACGGGTCATCCATGGACCGGATCGCGCCGGTTAGCAGCCACGTGACGGTGAAGATGACGACCATGGTGACAACGAGGGACGCGTAGGTCTTGTAGATGGTGAGGAAGAGCACCACGGTGGTGCTAAACACGAAGAAGAGCAGCAACGTTTGCCCGACGGGGAGCGCTGACGTGCGACTGATGACACGGCTTCGAGAAAGGCTGCGGCGGACCTTGTCAATCGTGGCGGGGATGGGCGCCGTGTTGGCGGCACCCTTTTTGTCCCAGGCAGAAGAGAATTTCATTAGGACCTGCAGGTCATAGCACGCCACGGCGTATCCATTCTTCGCCTTGGCCTCCATGACGCTCAGGATGGCTTCCGCCAAATGCAGCAGCACGGGACGCACATCGCGCTGGTGACTACAACCCTTGTCGGCCACCTTGGACTCGCAGAGCTGGAAGTGGTCGTCGAGCTGCTCGAGGGAGCTGGCAATATCGGATGGCAGTTTCTCCGCTTCCTTGTAATCGGCGTTTAAGTTGCTCAGCATTTGACCCAAGATGAAGAAAAGGCCCGTGATGAGAATGGCGTTGTCCGCGGGCTCCACTTCGCCCTTCCACGTGCTATATCGCACGAGGAGCAACTTGACACCGACAACGACGCCCGCGACGAATAACGTGAAGATCAAGGGCCGGACGGAGCTGTGGTCGGTCACCTGGTGATCGCGGTGGAGGTTCACTGAGGGCTGCCGCGGGGTCATGGCTTGGCCCCCGGCGGCAGCTGTCTCCTCTTGTTGGGCTGTCTGCGGCATGATGTGTGGGTGAGGGTCCATCGCAGCGTTACCCCCTTTTCTCTTGTATTCGCACACAATAAAACAACCCTTCCTTCCAAAAAATGTTCGATGTGTGCCACGAAGAGTCGCTGAGCTCTCGCCGATAGAGATGAAACACCAACTGAACAACGGCTCCCACGCAAGACACACCCCTCTCCCCCCTGTGACGAGGGGTGAGGGATCGTAGAATACGCGGCGATGCGTGATCCAACAATCGGCAGCAGACCCCCATTCGCTCTCATTCTTCCGCCCTTTTTCCCTTGGGATCTGTCATCGCAGCGAGAAGGCGCCCACGTGGTCGCTGCGATGGTACACGCGCATCGGGTCGAACAGCTCCATGAAGCCATCAAAGGATCCGAGAAACGACGCGGCATCACCCCCACCACCACCCCCACTTCCCACCACCCGTGGAAGAAGGCCGTCGTCGTCGTCGCCACCACCAGACGCCATCTCCGCCGTTGGCACCCCCCTACGGCGACTTCCCTGACGCAGCGGGGGGCTATCTCCGCCGTGAGTGGAGGCTGACCGCAGCGCGCTCCGCTTCAGCGCCTGCGTAGGCTCGTAGCGGTAGTGCTCCTCCCGTCGGATCTCGCCGGGGGTCGACGAGTTTTGCATGGCCTTCGGCGACGAATGATGGGGGTGGTGAATCGACCACGGCGTTTGCCCTTCGCCATCGGTGGCGCGATCCAAGCTTCGAATCAGTGTGACGGTCAATCGAGGGGATGCTGTGGTCGGCGCGCGCGGCTGAGTCACCGTTTCGGCGGTTGGAGAGGCAGTCGTCACAGAGCTTTCCACGTCAAATGAGGCGATGCTGCGCGAGTCTTGCCTACTCGCGGCGTCATCGGCTCCAGCCGTCAGAGCCGCTTCTAGACTGCGGCACCACACCCGCCACTCCGGATCCGTCCCCGCCCGTTCGAGTGCCTGACGCGTCGCGATAGGATCCGTCTCGGATTGGTCAAATGCGGCTTGAGCGGCGGTGAGGCTGCGCTGCCAGCGACGGTGCACCATGAACCGCAAGGCGACGTTCGCCACCGACGGACCCTCACCACTTCGATCAAAGATTGCCGTCGCCTCGGCCTTGGTCAAGAAATCGGGTGCGCCCGCATTCGACACTGTCGCGGATTTCCGCCGAGAAGGAAACGATTCAAACACCGCCGTTACGGACGGGCGCCGCGGAAGCCGATGCTCGTTGTCGTCGTCGTCGTCACCTTTGTGGAAAGGGGGAGGAGGCTGAGCGGTGAGGCACGGTTGACCGGCTTCCTCCTCGTCGTTGTCCATGTCCACGCGACGATCGCATGCAGAACGGCCCCCGGCTCCTAAGTGAGTGCCGTCGCTGTCTGCGGCTCTCGAGGAACGCAAGAGACGAGGTGGGGGCGGCCAGTACGTCGCGGGCTGACACCGTCGTACACGAGCGAGGGCGTCAACTGGGGCACCACAGACGACCGTGGGTGTGTAAACACAGTATCGTGGGGACAACGAATCGGTGACCGATGCCGCCGACTCATCAGGTGGTGAATCCATCCGACGCGCCTTATCGGTTGACCTCATACCATTTCCTTGCAGTAACCCCACCGCGCTTGGATTGTTGTGGTCATTGCTGCTGCCCGCCGACGGGGGTGCCACCTCGTCCTCGACATCGCCGTGAAGGATCCCCGCTAGGGGTACAAGATCGACGCTCATCGACGGTCGTGCGCCGTCGGCTGATGGCCGCTCCGCGCTCACCTTATCGCTGAAAGTGTCAGCATAATAGCCCCAGCCCATTTCGCCATCGATGAAGCAGCATCCAGCCCTCACGCCCAGATACCGTTCCGAGGGCTCGAAATAGTAACTCGGCGGACAGGCCGCAGGTGGAGCCTCACAACTGCGATGACTCATCGTTGGGGAAGCGACGGCGGCCATGGCGCCAGCGCGCGACGAGACCTCCCCGTCGCCAGGCGGAGCGGACGACGTCGCGGTGCGCAAGGTCCGTGGGGGCGAACGAACGAGCACATCCCCTGCCTCGTGCTCAGTGGGATGCGGAGGTGGCGAAGGGGAAAACATGACAACCGGAGGAGGTCGTCCAGCCCGACCTTCCCCCTCACCCTCGTGACTCATCACGCCTAGCCGCACGCCGAGCCGCCCGAGTGCGGCAGAGAGTTGCCCAGAGTCCGTTTTTTTGCAAGGGTCAGCGAGATCGTCGTCGCATCTTCTGGTCGGGTCACCACATTCGAGCACGCCAAAACGGTCCGTGGCCGGTTGTTGTTCGGAAAGAAAAGGGAACCGCACCTCCTCGAACGCCAGACGTAGGGAGGCGTCATCCGCCCAAGGATCGACGGCGACGACGGTGTCCGGTCGGCGAGCGCTGCCGCCATTCGCTGCCAAGTCCATAAACCACCGATGCCGTCTGCCCCCGCTTCCGCCCCCTTCCCCCTCCTCCTCCTCCTCATGGGGGCGTCGTCCGCCTTCAGACTCTTGGGTGCGTCGTCCGCCTTCAGAGGAGTCCATGGCAACGATGGGTGAACGACTAGCAGTGGATTCAAGTGCGCGACGACACTCCGGCGAGGGCCGCAGGAGCACGGTGTCACCGCCCCCACCACGATGGCGTGGTGGCGTGACCGGAGGTGGTCGCCGGGCTACCAGAGGTGAAGAGGCGGCGGCCGAGGAGGGGGAAGAACGGGGCGCCCCTCGTCGCACGCACAGCCGATCGCCACGTTTCGCCCGCGTTGGTACCGTCGCCTCCCTCCTGTGCGAACGGGTGGCGGCGGCCAGCTTCTCCAAATAGCGGGCAACCATTTTGAGCCTACGCTCTTCTGCGGTCAGATTTTCCGGCGACGCCGAGGTGAACATGTGCGCGCGGTCGCGAGCGGAAGTGGTCACTAGTCAACAACAGGGGCGAGCATGAGGGGGAGTCCATTTCAATGCGCCCCCCGATACTTAGCGACTCACGAGACTGTTCCAACCCCATTGCCGCCGACTCAAAAGAGCCACTCACACAACTTCACTCTCTCACACACAGTAAGCGACGTCCCCCCAGCCTTGTTGACGGAGGGCCATCACCACGCACAAACCTATCCATCACATCGCATCACGATCGATATTGGTTAAGGGTTGTACGGGGGCAGAGGAAGGTTGTGGATCCAGTGCTCGATCAAGACACGGGCGGCGAGGGGCTTGAACTCTGGAATCATGTGCCCGCTACCGCGGACGGTCACGTAGGACAGCTGGGAGTCCTTCCAATCCACGACGTACCCGCCAACGACGTTGCTCCCCGTCGTCCACGAGCGCCACTCGTTCGACTTGACGAATGAATTGTTCCCCGCGAAGGCGTACCAAATATCCTGCGTCGCGAACATCTCGACCGACGGATCGCTGTCTCCGTTGTACGACATGAGTCGGACCTTCTTCTTCGTGAAAATGCCCGGGTGGCTGGCGTTCGGCAGCGCGTTGACCAAGGACGCAAGAAAGGGCATCACGTTCCGTTCATTGAAGATGTAGTTCATACCATTGCCGTTGTCGGCCTCAAAGAACGCCGAGTCCTGCGGCACGTTGAGCGCGGTGCGGACGCTGCTCAGGTTCATGTAGATCTCGAACGCTCCGCCAGGGCACCAGTAGCCATTGAAGTTGATCGGCTGCGGCGGAATGAACGACGCGGTGGTCTCAGGGAGGCCGCGCATGGGACCCTTCGGCATCGTCTGCTTCGCCTCGCGGTGGCTCAGTGCCGTTCCATGGTGGTGCTTGGCTTTGGACGGTCGCCGACGGGCCTGCGTGGCGAAAAAATTGTCCGGGCAAGTGTCATACAGGTTGTAGCCATAATAGCCGCCGACCGCCGTCATAATCTGGTTGACGTACTGGTTGCAGCGAGGGGACAAATTGCCCCACTTCAGCTCCTCGATGGTGCACTTCACCGTCGTCAGCGTGTTCCACATCTCCGTGGGGAATTGGCCGTGGCCGTAGAGGAACATGAGCTCATGGTACGGACCGTGGCTACCGCCGCAGATGATGTCCGTGCCGAGGCAGGCGTCGCCGAGCGCCACGCCCGCGAGGTGCCCGGCGATCTTCTGATACCGCGCATTGGTCACGACTTCGCGGGTCGTCGTGCTGATGTACACGCCCGCGTAGCTCTCGCCGATGAAGAACACGTCCCGGTTGGGGTTGTCGAGCAGGTGCGGGAAGTGCTCGTCGAACAAAATCCTCAGTGCCTCAGCGTTCGTGACTGCCACCCGAGTATCGTTCCACGTGCCACAGGCAAAGCCGTTTCCTGGTGGCCCGGGCGGGTCGCAATATGAGAACCCGACCGGCGGCGGGTTGGCGAAGGACACGACCGTGGCAAACTTCGTCCAGCTGAACGGGTTGGAAACCAAGGCCGGAATGCCGCTGTCGTTGTACACGCGGCCCAGGAACGACTCATCGTTCAACATGTAAGGCCCGTTCTCGACAAAGATGCCCCACATGCTGGTGGCGCCTGGGCCCCCGTTCCACCAGACAATGATCGGGTCGTTGACGGGATCCGACTCACTCTCGAACAACATGTAGTGCATGTACATTTGCGCATTGCTCGGAGCGGTCTCGCTGATGTTGAAGTAGCCGGAGTAGGTGCTGCTCCGTAGGGGTCCAGCCCAGCCCGGCAAACCAGTGACCGGGGAAGGGCGCGCGCCCGTCCGAACACTTATGGCGGACACGATGCTCGTTGCAAGCACAAGCAAGATGAGTGCACCACGGTTCACGAGGGATACGACGGCCATAGGACGGTACACTGCACGGACGAAGGATTGGGAGAGAGAGAAATGACCGGACGGCGACGGGTTGGAGCTGCCGCCGACCCCCCACACGTAACAACAACACAAGAACCCATTTCAGTCAAAGTGTGACGATCGACACGAAACGTGGGTGGTGGGACGTTGCCC